>Ga0134125_10002784_pt1 | contig 20550 bp, 17 predicted proteins | sample KB31751_FD_96464 | JGI IMG/M metagenome (GOLD analysis project Ga0134125, IMG submission 96464) | Terrestrial soil microbial communities with excess Nitrogen fertilizer from Kellogg Biological Station, Michigan, USA - KB3-175-1 | ecosystem: Environmental > Terrestrial > Soil > Unclassified ... | reverse complement strand
GCCCTCGTGGTCGCTGTCGCCGTTGGGGTACATCGGTGAAGGGGCGCTACAGAAGGCGGTCAACGTGTTAATTGCGCCGGTGACGTGGTCTATTTCGTCCCACGTCAATTCGCGGGCACCGATGCGTTGCACGACTCGGTTATCTTGATTCATAGCTGGCATTCCTTTCTATTTCTGATCTATCTCCACCACGAAGTCGAGCTTACCATAGCTATTAAATTCATTGGCTGTACCAAATTGGGAAAAACGCCAGAAAAGGTTTTTAACACACGTAATACACACGCGGGATTAATGGTGAGATTTTGATTTGACCATGCGCGATGGCAAAACGTTGCCTCCGACTCGGGCACAAGTTCAACCGCTGAAGGATATTTTCACCAAAGCGGTATTCAACCTCTCGCACATTGCGTTTAGGGAGAATGACGCTGGCGGGTGGGACATCGCGATATTCTGCAGCGGCTCGGCCGCTTTCTGAAGGATAAGCAGAACCTCGGGCCCCAGATGTACAAGAGCAAACAAAAGGCCTTGAAGCTATATATCGATCCGAAGACGCGAGAGGATTTTCTCGCGCTCTCCGATGTCATGCTTGATGTTGCGTTTCTGCCCGAATACATCGAATCACAGTTCAGCAATAAGGAAAATATCAAGACTCGGATTCGCTTCGGTGGCCTGCGCGTTGTTAAGCCTATCAAAGGAGGTTATAAGTACCCGGAGATTGGTTATATAACCTACCATCGGCTCGATCTGGCTGCGACACTCCCGTTGGCGGTGCATTCCGTGAACTGCTGCAGGTCAATCATGCCACTGGCAAGCAGATGTGGATTGTGGACTGGAAAGAAGCATTCAAGCGTACGGCCGAGGAGCTTTACCGGACACTGGTAGGCAATCTGGCCGCATCAACTCCAAGCAGTCTCGGCTCTGATCCCGCCTACTGGACCACGGCAGCAAACGTGATCCTCCGGGTAAAGTCGGAGATGCTCCAAGAAAAACTGTCACAGCCGACCAAAGTAACCACAGCGTAACTCTCTACTGCTTGAGGACGCGGAGGCTGGATCGCTTCCGCGTCCTTTACTTCTAAGTATACGCAATACCTATGGCCCGGACTGGCATCGAATTACCATGGCACGTATTCCACAGTTTTCCCGCTAAGAACCAGTGGGAGTCATATTTTTCCCATCAAAGGGTGAAAATGTGTCAGGGGGATGACCATGGATACTTTTCTTGGCGAACTCGCAGGTTTCGGGAATTTCGTCGAGTTGGAAAGAAACGGGAATACTGGGCGATACAAAACGGGGTATCTCGGTCACTGAGTGAGGACGGGTTCCCGACTTCCTCTATGCGCTGAGCAAATATGCGCTGAGCAAAGTTTCGGAGGGTACGGTCCCTTAGGAGAAGCAGTCTGCGCTCCGGGCACGCCGAGCTTGAGGAGCTGACCTCATTTCCGGGCGCGGCGGTTTTTGTCCCGGTGTAATGTATATCGCCGCCGCGGCTTAGGCAGTTTGCGGTTTTATGAGAAAGCTGCGAAGAATGCACTTCAGAAACTGATACAATGAATCACGGCGACGTCGCATCCTCACGGAGAGGTGGCCGAGTGGCTGAAGGCGGCGGTTTGCTAAACCGTTATAGGGGCTAACACCTCTATCGGGGGTTCGAATCCCCCCCTCTCCGCCAGCATTCTTTCATACAGAAGGGTTTAACCGCGTCCCTTCCTTCATCTTAATGCACCGCTTGCGGGGCCTTGGGTATCTCAACTGGAGCACAAGGATACACCCGGGCAGAACTCAACAAGCTGGAAGATCCAAAAATCAAGGCGTTCTTTGTGGTGAATCCCGGGAACCCAACAGGTGCGGCAATGAGCTAAGAAGTGATTGGCGGTATTGTCAACATAGTAAAGACCAAGCTCCGGACCTGATGGTCTTAACCGATGATGTATACGGCGCATTTGTTCACGATTTACGCTCACTGTTGGGGGAGTTGCCGCAGAACACGATCGGCGTTTACTCGTACTCGAAATATGCCGGCTCCACCGGATGGCGGCTCGGCGTGATTGCCGTGCATGAGGACAACATCTTCGACAAGATGATTGCCAAACTGCCGGAGAACGATTTGATCGCGCTGGACAAGCGGTACGGCGCTCTCACGCAGGAACCGCGCACCATCAAGTTCATTGATCGCATTGTGGCGGACAGTCGCGATGTGGCAGCAGGTCATGATGAGCTTGTTCTCCCTTGCCGAACTCATGGATAGTGCAAAGGAATATCAGAAGGCCTGCATGGAAATCCTCCACCGGCGCGCCCGTGCTGCGATTGAGTGGCTCGGTATACAGGTAGATCCAAATTCTCTGTACGACGCTTATTACGGCTTGACCGATTTCGAGTTCTTTGCCCGCAAAAACCTGGGGGAAGAGGCGGTGAAATATCTCAAGAAGAATGTGCACCCTCTCGACCTTGGATTTCGCCTGGCAGAGGCCTACGGAATAGTACTGTTGAATGGTGGCGGCTTTGAAGCTCCAGATTGGTCACTGCGAATATCCCGGGCCAATTTGTCTGACGACGTTTACGACGATATTGGACGTGGCGTCCGCTCCATAGCGCGCAGCTATCGCGATGCATACGAAGCCTCGAAACGTGCTAAAGAGGCAAGTGAGCCGGTGCCGATCTCCACCGCGAAAAAGCAGAAAACAGGTTAGGGCCAGAATAGTGCTGAAGCGGTATCCTCCCCCCGGATGTGCAGAAAAATCACGCCCGAGGCTCAGATCTGCTGTGGAGGAGATTGTTCTTGTCTGGGAAAAGCATATTTGCGGTGAACGGCGCGTAACTGGTAGAGCACTGAAATCGGAATCGACAGATCACCCTTATTGCCTGTACCAAGCTTTACGCCCGGCTTTGACGACCCATGGAAGTCCGACCCGCCGGTAATGCCAATCCTCAGTTCCCGGGCCAAGGATTCGTAAACCGCAATCTGCTCTCTACCATGTTCGCTGTGATAAACCTCAAGCGCACACAAACCCGTTTGTTGCATTTGATGCACAATATATTCAATCAATTCTAGATCGCTTGAGATGCGCCCTGGATGTGCCAAGCTTGGTATCCCGCCGGCTGCAATGATCTTTGCCACGGCATTCGTAAGAAGCGGTTCTTGCCGCGCCACATAGCACTTCCCATTTTCGCCCAGATAGTCGTCAAATGCGTGTTGTAGCGAGCTTACATATCCCTTTGCCAGCATCAGCTCCGCGATGTGAGGGCGCCCCAATTGGCTTCTGGCAATTGACGTGGCTTCTGCGATGTTCAGATCAAAACCGCAGGATTGAAGCTTGTGCAAGAGTTCGTGATTTCGCTCTTTTCGAGACTCTTGCAACTTTAATATCCAGTTCCGAAATTCCAGCGTTGGCGCGCCATGCAGGAAGTAGCCCAGCAAGTGCACAGTCTGCAGCTGGTGCTTTGTAGAAAGTTCAATACCGCAAACAAGTTCCAGAGAGCTTTCGCGCGCAGCCGGCACAGCTTGATCGTATCCGGCAAACGTGTCGTGATCCGTAATCGCCAGCGCTTCCAGTCCACTTTCCACGGCCAACTTGATGAGGTCAACAGGTGAAAGGCTGCCATCAGATTCGCTCGTGTGAGCATGGAGGTCAATCATTGCTCAAGAAGCCAGCGATCCAGGAAGAGAAAAAACCAAGGGCCTTGGCTCTACGCCAAAACGCGCCGCCAGGCGCTCCATACGTAGCGCCGGCTCAGCTTGACATCGACCCACGGAATGCTCCCGGATTCCTGAGCGGGCAAAGAGGTAGGTTTCTGCCAAGCATGCAAAGGTATCAGTACGGCAGGAGAAGCCAAAATCATCTGTGCTGGAATAATCGGGAATCCGCACCAATCCGCCCTCCACTACGGCAATCTTTCTCCTGGCAAAGTCGGAATAAGAAGCAGGTGGAATGTTGGCTGGTTGTGCGCAATCAAGCACAATGGATCCGTCACGCGGGAGATCGGGCGTTACCAGAGCGCTAGCGTCACTGGTGAGAAGAACTACAATGTCGGCATTTCCAATATCAGCCAGGGTTCCGGAAAATACAGCACTCGCAAGATCCGGAAATTCGCGCTTTACACGTTCTACATTCCGGCCAATCAGGATCAATCGATATCCGTCGCGCGCTAGCAAATACGTTGCCGCGCCGCCAACCGATCCCGTGCAGCCCACAATTGCTACGGTCACGGCCGTTGCATCTGTCCCACATAAGTATTGCGATGCGGCTGTTACATTGGCCCGCACCATGGCGGCGGTGAGAGCGTTGCCATTAGTTACCGTTACATTCGGTGGAAGATCGCGAATAATGGAGAGTCCGCCTCCAGTAGCAGGCGCCGTGAGCGCGCCAAGTCCTACTACTTTGGCGCCACGATTCACAGCGAGTTGGGCCGCAGAAAGAACATCGTGCCGTGCATCCGGAGCCACCATTCGTTCCGGCAGGCGATTGATGCAGATCACTTCGCCACAGACGGAAGTGGAACGGAATCTTACTTCGCTGGAAATAACGGCAGGAATAGTTTCGAGCTTACGCTCATAGTCCGCGTCGCCGTCACTATAGGCGCGCAGAAAAGACCCCACCCCGACACGGTCTGCGTCATGGCCACCGCGAAGGTGCACCAAGAACGCAAACCATGGCTTGGAGTTCCGAAGATATGGAATCATGCTCCTCGCAAAGCAGCTAGTCACCCAACAATAGTGGAACCAGAGTCATAGTGCCGTCAAAATCCACTTTAACCTGATCGCCACCGAGATGTTCCGGCCAATTGATCAGGAAGGTTGTGCTGTAGGCAACCTGAACCGATCGGTTCTCCGCCAGCACTGTGATCGCATCCTCCAAACTGGAGGTTATACGGCCGTCTCAACCACCGTGGGCGCCAGCCCACAGGGAGCCAGGCAGGAACTCAAGGCAGCCCAGAGCTCGCCAGCCCTTGTAGTCGGGCAACACACTGCACTCGTCGGTGGCCTCAGCCCGGATCGGGTTGAGCAGACTGTGGTCGAACCGCCCTGATGTCACGAGCGTGTACAGGCCCGGAAAGACAGCTTGGATCGCATATCGAACCTTCAGCTTGCGCTTGGAGAATTCGACAATGCCGATGCTCCTGAACGGATCAGCGTCGGCATCGCCTTGGAGGCAAACCTGACCCGAATCAAATGTTTCTGTACGGCTGAGAGGCATTTTGACGCTGCCTCTGGACAGGCCATACAACCCAGTCACCCCGAATACAACACGATCAACTGGACGGACTTCATTCCGGCGCTTTTCAATTGCGTCGGCTGTCAATTCGGGATTGAAGGTTACGTCTTGCACGATGCTAGCCACGATAAGCCTCCACTAAGCACGAGAACTGCATATACCTGCTACAGACACGGACCGAAAGCTTTCCACCTGTGCTTGTGCGATCATTTTTCTTTCTCAGCTACACACTCGCTTCAGCAAGAAGATCGTAGAACTTGAACTCAAGTCGAAGTCAAGCAGAAAAGTCGTTAAAAATTACTCCCTGGTTCAAATATGGAGCTGAAAAGCTGTCGGATCGAACGGCAAAATAAAACAGCAATCGCGGTTAGACCGATGCTATAGATTTTGCACTTAAAAACCACGCTACTGGAAGGCGAACACTTGTGAGTTTATCGCCCGGTCCAACCTAAACAGCCTACGCGCTCATCTCCTGCTGCCGCACTGCAGGTTTCAGGGTGAGGTGCCGCAAGACCGCTGCAATGATCGCTTTGCAGGTATTAAACTGGCTTAGTTCAGCATCATTCACGTGAATGCCAAACGCTTCATCCACATCCAGGGCGATCGAGATTGCGTCCAGCGAATCTGCGCCCAGTTCTTCGCGCAATGGCGTTTCCAGGCTGAAATCATCGTCTTTTACCTTGAGCGTCTTGCCAACAATTGTCTTAATTGTGGTAGTAATCGAATCAAGCGTATGTTCCATTGGAACCTCCATTCATCCGCTTTGCAACCAGCACGGCATTATGGCCGCCAAATGCAAATGAGTTTGACATGATGATATTCAAATCCGCGGCGCGCGGCCCTTCCACAACGTAGTCAAGATCGCATTCCGGGTCCTGCTGTTCATAGTTGATGGTAGGTGGAATCAGGCTCTTCTCCAGAGCCAGCACTGAGAGGGCGAATTCTGCAGCAGAGCTGGCTGCCAGCATATGCCCCGTGATTGGCTTGATGGAACTGAGCGGGACTTTGCAGCTGCCAAACACATTCTTTACTGCTTCTGTTTCCGTCCGATCATTAAACTGCGTGGCAGTACCATGAGCGTTGATATAGTCCACCTCTCGTGCGCAAATACCGGCTGACTCAAGAGCCCGTTCCATGGCAAGTACTTCCCCATCCATGGAAGGGCGTGTGATGTGCGACGCATCCGACGAAGCGCCAAACCCCGTGATTTCTCCGTAGATCTTTGAACCACGGTCAAGCGCCGATCCAAGCTCTTCCAGCACCATGAGCGCTGCGCCTTCACCTAGGACTAACCCGTCACGGTTCAAGCTGAATGGCTTGACGGCATTGCAGGGCGAGTTATTGCAGGTGGAGAGCACGCGCAGGCTGTCCCAAATCGCGAACTGGCTCGGAGTAATCGAAGCATCCACTCCGCCGGCCAGAATACGTTTCGAGCTTCCGGACTGAATCGCATTGAACGCAACCCCAATCGCCGCAGCGCCAGAGGAACATGCCGTTGAAACAGTAAGAATGTAGCCCTTAAAACCAAACTTGATTGAGATGTGTGCCGCAGTGGAATGACACATTGCCATTGGCACGCCAAGGCCATAAGCTCTTTGATGATTGAAACTCTCGTCGTAGATCTTTTCGACTGCATGCACGCTGCCGGTTGCGATCCCAACGACTACGCCGGTATTGCAGCTGTCTTGTACTTCTGTTTCGCCGGTGGCGAGTAGTCCCGAATCGACCAGCGCTTTGTCAGCTGCAACCAATCCCATTTGTGCTGCACGGTCCAGGCGCGACTTTTCTTTTTCATTTAGTAGATTATGGGAATCAAAATCTTCGATAGTTGCCGCCAGGCGAGCGCGACATCGGGAAAACCCATCGGCCTGAATCACCTTCACCCCGGAGTGGCCGCCATAAATGGATTGCAGGAACTCCGGAACGGTGCAGCCGGCGGGTGTAACCAGGCCGATCCCGGTGATGACAACGCGCTTTTTCGTCATCGTGAGAGTTCCTTTCGGATGATTGGCTGCGCCCGATGTTAAATTCCCGCACCGCACTTGCAGACGAGTAGCACACCAGTTTGGAGACTATACAACGGATAGCTGTCAATTCATCTAGAATTTAGGCTCAAAAACTGCTTGTCGTTCCACATCGGGACGCAAAAATTCTTTTACTTTGTCCCCGCCTCGCAGCCGCAATGAAAGAGCTTTGTTTCCTGATTGAAGTTCCACCTCAAAGCTGAAGAAGGGGCAGCAAAGCCGCTCATAGGTAATCCACTCTGCCACTTCGGTGATTTGCACATCTCTGGGGTTCAGCCGAAATTCAAAACCGTCAGCAAGCTCAACTGTGTCGAGTGTGGCTTCGTCGAGTTTATGCATTAACTCGGCGTGTCTTTTCTTTTCCTCTTTATCAAAGACATGCAAGTTGCACGCACATGGAGTTTCATTTTGGGTCGAATCCATTACGCTTTGACCCGACACTGAAGGATTCATAATGTTTTGCTCCGATGCAATTGATGGAGCTTTTGCGATTCTATGGATTCCAATATGGAACAACTCGTTCCACTCTGGCATAGAGCGCTTTAAGTTGGTATAGCTTCCTGACTGAGCTATGAATGGTACAAGTTAAAGACGTCTTTAAGTCAACATGATTCTTGAGCAAGTAAAGAGTGGTGTGTGGAATCAATAGTTGGGATGGACGATCTGTGCAGTGTCTGGGATTCCGGTTAGCGCGACCCAAAGAGTTCCGTTATCCTGCTCAACCTGGATTGCAAAATCCAGAAACGGACAGCATAACCGCTCCAGCAATACCCATTCAGCCAGTTCCGGAAGAGATACCGCTCCTTTAAGCAAGCGATAGGTGTAACCATTCGGAAGCATTTTGGTCTCTTCTCGTGCTCCATTAATCTTCGCGTTGAGCTCCGTGTATCTGCTTTTCTGGGTGGCGGTAAAAGCATTGCTGTTGCAGCAGATCGGCGCTGGCTGAGCCGCAGCCTCCGTCGCGCAGTTTCCATTTCTTGCGCCACGATGTCTCAGAATTGTCAGATTATTAACGAAATCCTTTACTCCTTCGCCGCCCCAGATTCTCAACCACGTTGGCCCGGAGTTACGTTGGAATGCGATTTCGAAGTTAAAGAAAGGACAGCAGCGGCTTTCATACGAAACCCACTCGGCGAGGTTGGCGATCAATGAATCGCTGCCTTGAAGCCGGAAGGCATAACCATCGGGCAGTTCCCTGGTTTCCACCTTGCATTCAGCCACAAGCCCTTTGAGCAGAGCCCAGCTCTTTCGTTCGTCTGCGCTGAATGTTTCATGCTTGCTGCACCAGATCACAGTCTTCCCGCTCATTCAATCTCCTTCAGCCGCGAATGCATGTCGGCCTAAAATCGTGAAGTCTTTGCCTGGAATGCGTCAAACATCATCCGGCGCGCTCAACCCCTACGCTACAGCTGCTGCAGCACATACTCACAGCCTGAGCGCGCCAACGCGTCCGCAGGGTAAAAGTGCTGTAGATGCCGGTTGCTGCCAGGAAGAGTGCCAGCACCCCGAACGTTGCAGCCAGTCCAGCAGAGAAACGCTGCTGCGCAAGCGAACCAACCAAAATGTCGTCCATCGTGCTCAGGCCGAACAGGGGAAGATCAGGATCTACGGTATGCACAGCTTGTTCCAGCTTTGATTTGATATCCGTCGGCGACATAGCTGTGCGCACAACCAGAGCCAATGCCCTGCCCGAGCGTTGATAGAATGAGGTATAGAGGTGCGGTGTTCCGGCCTTGTCTAGGCCATCGTGCTTAATGTTTTTGGTCACGCCCACAACCGTAATTACCACCGGGTGCGTCGTTGAATCTGCCACGTTGCGAACATGCATTCCAATGGCACTTTGGCCAGGCCAGAAGCGACGGGCCGTGGATTCGTCGATCACCGCCACCTCGGGCTGGTCTTTTTCGTCAGTTTCAGTGATTGAACGGCCTTCCAGCAGAGGCGTCTGCATTACCTGAAAAAAACTGGGACTTACCCGAATCACTTCAGCCCGCAAGTCAGACGATGGCACTGCCGGACGCCCTTCCACGGCAAGCTGCATCTTCACCTGTCGCCCTCCCAGTACTGGCAAGGCTGACGTCAGAGCTACAGATTCCACTCCAGGCACCGTTTGGACCTGAGACAGGAGAGCGCGTTCTACGCGTGACTGTGGTCCGAGCCCTTCATATTTGTCTGTTTTGGGATTGTTGGGTATCGGCAACCAGATGCGAGCGGCAACGAGATGAGATGACTGAAATCCCGGATCTTCGTGCAGCAGACTCAATAATCTACGGGACAACACGCCTGTCCAGACAATCAAGCCCAAAGCAACTACTGTTTCCAGGCCAACCAGTGTGTTACGTACGACACTCGGGTGCGATTTCGTGCTTCTGGACAGCTGCTTCGCTGGTCCAATAGCGGAGAATACTCCAATGACCAGCGCAGCCAGGAAAGCAAACAATATTACGGCTACGCCCAGGCTCACGTCTGCGAGGCGAAAGACTCGAGTGGGAACAAATTTCGCGACAATGCGCCATGCTTCTGTCGCTATTACTATTCCAACAACGCCGGCTGCCAGCGAAAGGATCACCGATTCAATGAATATCTGGCACGCGCAGGGAGCTTTAGAGAGTATCCGTAATCCTGCGTTTGTTTCAGCCTTCGCGGCCCTGGCTAAGAATAGATTGCTGGTGTTGAAGGACGCGAGCATCAGTACCAGGAGGGCTGCCCCCAGGAGCAGCCACAACGTAGAACCCACTTCACCAATCAAAGCCTCGCGCAAAGGCTGAACCTGAATTGACCAGTTGGCATTTGCCGGATAGTCATTCGGGTTTTGCTTTTTGGTATCGATCGCCAGTTGATCAAGCTCCCGTTGGGCCTGGGCCAGACTCACACCCGGTTTGAGACGAGCCATCAATCCCGGAAACTCCCGGTTGCTTCGCGCAACTTTGAATGGATCACCACTGAATCCAGCTGTAAGCCACACATCCACTTCGCCAGCCACCGTCCGGCCGGGATGCCTGAAATCCGGTGGCAGTACGCCAACGATCTTGTACGGATCGTTGTCGATCTTCAGAATTTTTCCAATTGCGCTTTGATCACCCCCGAAGGAGCGGCGCCACAGACTATCGCTAATGACCGCGGTTTCCGCAAAACCGTACGCATTGTCTTCAGGGCCAAATAAGCGCCCAATCTGCGGTTTCACTCCAAGCAGCGAAAAATAGTTTGGGTTGCAGGCGAGCAACTCAAGCCTGACCGGCTCGTTCCCGCCGGTAAGGTTTCCGCTGGCGGGCCACACAACGGTTACGCCTTGAAATAGATTTGTTTTTTTGCGCAGATCATCGAACTCAGGGTAGGAGAAGGTGATGTCATGCAGCCCGACCCCGGGCTTGTTAAACATGATCTTGACTAACTGGCTGGAATCGCGGAACGGAACTGTGTGAAACAGGACTGTGTTGACGGTGCCGAAGATTGCCGTGCTTACTGTCAGGCTCAGGGCGAGTGTTAGAAACATGGACAGGGCGAATCCGGGGTTCTTGCCCATATTGCGCAAACTCTGGCGAATATCCTCACGTAGGCTGTTCACACGAAATCTCCTGCTGAATTTTCGGACGGCTCGGCTTGCAACACACGCGGTCGTGTTCCGGGCAACAGCGCAGTCGTCTGCACTCCGTAAACCAAAGGAGGGTAATACTTAAAGTTAGCTTTAAGTCAATACCTATCGATGAGAAGTATTCCAGAAAGTCTCAACCCGTCTTATTCTCTATCCTTCGCGCAGAGCCTCATATGGATTGATCCGCGAGGCTCGCAATGCAGGCACAGCACTGGCTACGATCGCCATCATGAGTAAAATAAGCGGTACTGTAAGGAAGACTGAGAAGTCGCGCGGCTGCACGCCATAGAGCAGAGTCGCCATCAACGGCGTGAGAATCAACGCAGCAACCAGGCCGACCAGAACGCCAACTCCTGCCAACAGCAAGCCATTGGAGACAAAGAGCCCAACAATGTTGGTTCGTTTGGCGCCCAGTGCCATACGTACTCCGATTTCCTGAGTGCGCTGACCTACCATATAGGCCAGGAGACCATAGATTCCGATGCATGCCAGAAGAAGGGCGAGCCCGGCAAAAGCGCCGACCAGCTCCGCAGAAAAGCGCCGTGATGACAATGAGGTGTCAATCACGCTGTCCATGGAACGTACGCCGAAGACTGGGAGATTCGGATCAACTGACTGAATAGCGCCGCGAATACCAGACTCCAGGCTGGAGCTGGGAAGTTGGGTGCGCACCAGGACGGTGAGCACTTTGCCGTAGCGCTGATAAATTGATGAATAAAGATGCGGCACTCCATCTCTATCCAGACCATCATGCTTAATATCCGCAATTACGCCGATCACTGTGGCCGGAATCTGAGTGCCACCAAATCCTGAAACTTTCATGTGTTGGCCCACCGCTTCAACGTCGGGCCAGTAGCGATGCGCGGTCGTCTGGTCGAGAACCACAACCGGGTCTTTCCCTAATACATCTTCTTCCGCAAATATGCGACCTTTCAGCAGGGAAGCCTGCATCACCCGGAAATAATCAGGACTTACCCTGATGATCTCTGCGCGATCAGCAGCTGCCTCTGGCGGTTTACCTTCCAGGCGCACAGAAGCAAGCGCCGTACGCCCGCCCGAAGCTGGCAATGATGATGAAATGGCGGCAGCTTCTATGCCCGGAATTGCGCGCAGGCGGGTCAAAGCTTCGCGAATGAAAACATTCTGGTGTGCAACATCAACGTAGGGGTCCGTCTTGGGGTTATTCGGCGCAGGAAGCCATACTCCTGCAGTGACGATCTGTGCTGGATTAAAACCCGGATTCTCCTGCAAGAGGTCCCACAGGGTACGCAGCAGCAGCCCGGCACCCACCATCAACAGCAAGGCCAACGAAACTTCTGATGCAATCAAAGCTCCGCGCAAACGGCTCGTCCTTGCGCCGCTTTGTGCTCCGCTCTTGGTGCCCTCGCGAATAACAGTGAATTGATCGACCTTGAAGGACTGTAACGCAGGGAGCATTCCAAAGAGCAGCCCGCAGAAAACAGAGATCAAGAGTGCAAAGCTCAACACAGTCCAATCAATCGTAACTTCATTAAGCCGCGGAATTTTGGCGGGAACAAAGTGCAAGATAAACCCGATTGTCCCGGAAGCTGCCAGCACCCCGGCCACCCCTGCGATCAGCGAAAGAATCACTGACTCTGTCAATGCCTGCCGCATAATGCGTGAGCGCGTTGACCCCATTGCCAGCCGGACGGCCACTTCGTGTCGTCTTCCGGCTCCCCGGGCAAGGAGCAGATTCGCGATGTTGACTGACGTAAGAACAACAATCAGCACCACGGCACATAACAGCATCCACAAAGTCGGTCGGACGTCGCCCACGAGCGTTTGTTGCAACGGCTGGATGTTAATCGACCACTTCCCATCTTTCGTATAGTCATTCGGGAAGTCTCGCTGCACGGATTCAGCAAGCGTCGCGAGCGCTGCCTGTGCTTTCTCGACGGTCAATCCCGGCTTCAGGCGGGCCATGGCTCCGGCAATTTCACGTTCGTTCCGCTTCGACGAAAATGGGTCGGCGCTAAAGCCTGCAGTCAGCCATACTTCAACGTCGCCAGAAATCGTTTTGCCTGGATGGTGAAACGTTGGCGGCGCAACGCCTATGATGGTGTATGGATCATTATCAATCTGGAGCTTTCGGCCAATCACACTGGGATCGGCGCCATACGACCGCCGCCAGAGTCCATCACTGATCACAGCGGCATCGGCAAAACCGAGCGCGGTGTCGCGGGAATCAAATAAGCGCCCAAGTTCTGGTACCGTGCCAAGCATGGAAAAATAATTCGGGCTCACCGCCAGCAGTTCAAGGCGCACCGGGCTTTTGGCGCCAGTCAGATTGCCATTGGATGGCCAAACTACGCTGACTTCCTCGAACACAGCGCTGTTCTCTCTAATGTCAGTGAATTCTGGATAAGAGAAAGGAACGTCGTGCAGCCCCACGCCCGGATTTCCGAATGAAACTTTGACCAGCCGGTTCGAGTCAGGAAACGGTAAGGATCGCAGCAACACCGCATTTACCACGCTGAAGATTGCGGTATTTGCTCCAATGCCCAGCGCAAGAGTGAATATAACTATGAATGTGAAGCCGCGATTTTTCCCCATCAGCCGAAATGCATAGCGAATGTCCTGAAGCAAAGCGTCCATGAAAGCCCCTTGGGATCCTTGGGTTTTTGATCTAGAGTGATTGCAGGCGCAGATCGTGACTCGCGCCAGCACTATTGTTGCAAATTCATCGCCGCCACGTTGGAAGAAGCGCCGGGCTACAGTATCACTTTCAAAAGACGCAGTAAAGATTACTGTTGGTTTGTTCCAAATTGGGAACAGCGTTTTCTTTTCTTGAATTTGCAGATGATCTGAATGGTCTTAAAAGATACAATTCAGGTTAGAAATCAGAAGTGTATGAGTACTGCTCCAAAGTCGCCACGGCGGGTGAAACTTGCCCTCATTTCTGCCATTTTGCTGATAGCAGTTACGGCGACGTTGAGAGGATATTTCTATAAACAAGCGCGTGGCTCTGAACCGTCCGCAAACGAAGTCGAACAGCTGTATAAGGCCGCTTCGGCCGGTGATGCTTCCGCCATGAACAGCCTGGGTCTGATTTACTACGAAGGCCACCATGTAAGGCGGGACGAGAGACTTGCCCAAAAGTGGTTCGAGAAAGCGGCGGCTGCAGGAAGTACCTCTGCCATGAATAATCTTGGTTTGATTTATGAACATCCTCTAGCTGCCAGCACGAGCCCTGATTACCGGCTTGCACGTTCGTGGTTTGAGAAAGCCGTTGCCGCTGGCGATGCCTCAGGCACTTTTCACCTGGGCGTCATGTATGAAGAGTCAGAAGGAGTAGCCCGTGATTACCAGGCAGCACGGCATCTTTATGAAATGGCTGCAAAAGCCGGCAACGCTGATGCACAGGAAAGATTGCAGCACCTGCCGCGCTAGAACTCTCTCTTCACACGTTCATTTGCGCACAAGATGATTGCCGCCCGCTGAGCCGCCAAGTTGGCCGACACTTTGCTTCAGTACTTTCGAATGGCTCATCTCAAAATCTTCGTTCCCGCTGTATGCAGCGGTAACCATATGTATGCCGCTGGACAACTTTGCCGTGCTCAGTGTTGCTTGTAGAAATTCATTCAACGGCACGGTACCCAGGCTTTTGGCTCGGTCTTTAAATTCTATTGCTCCAGTGGGAGTCGCAGCCGGAGAGGAAACTGTAGCGCGAAACGTCACAGTCTGCCCTTCTGCGGACTGTTCCTGTGATGAGGTTAGTGCAACGTACGTCGGTGCTCGCTTAATCACCTGACGCATGGTGGACGACCTACTTGTCGCGAAGCTCTTGTCCCCCTCATAGATTGCCGTCACCGGATGTATTCCCGATGGAATCCACGGAATGCTTAGATGTGCCAGGCCTGAACCATCGAGTGTTCCGCCACCAATAGTCTTATCACCGTCTGTGAACTTGACGGAGCCCGTGGGCGAACCACCGTTTCCGCTTACTTTTGCGGTAAAGGTCAGTAACTGCCCGAATGGAGAGGGATTAAGGCTGGAACTCACACTGGTGGTTGTCGCTTTTCTTTGTGTTTGCGCCAGAATAGAAACTACGCCAGCCAATAATAGAACGCTGAACGTTGTGAAAGTATTTCGCATCAGATTTTTACGCCAACCAGAGCAGATAGAATCCCAGGCCGAGCATCATTCCGCCAAGCGCTCTGTCAGTCCATTGCTTGTATCCCTTGTTATCAATCCAGCTTGAAAGTTTTCCCGCGGCTGTTCCAAAGGTAATCAGCGGTATTCCTGCTCCAACACCATAGGCAAATAAAAGGCCGCCGCCGTAAAGAAAAGCATGGTGGTATGCCGCATAAGCCAAAATCGCGGCCAGTACGGCTGAGCCGCATCGGCCAACAACCAGCGCCAGCAGAAAGCCAGTCCCAAACGCGCCCCCAACCCCTGGAGCGAAATTCGTCTTCAAGCGGAAGCTTCCAGGAAGCGGAACCCACCCCAGACGATGAATGCCCATTACAATCGGCAGAAGCGCGATCAGATACCTTCCCCAGCTTCCGATTCCAATCAGCCTTCCGGCTGCAACCGCCCCAAGACCCAGGGTTGCGGTGGAAAGCGCAATGCCAATTACGAATGCCATGGCGTTCACAACTGATGTGCGCCGCTCCATGGAAAGCGTCGCCGCCCCCAGGCACGCTGTGGTCGCGGCCGGATAGAGCGGCAGAGCACAGGGGTTCTTGAGAGTGGACACAAAACCGACCACAAAGACAATCACAAACGTAAGCGGGCTACCCCCGAACAATCTTCCAGCAACGCTCTCGGGCAGCCCTAACATTATGGATGCAGCCTTTGCATTTCGGAACGAATCGCGTCCAGCGTTTCTTGTGCTTCACCCTCGTAGCGTGCCCGTATAGATCCATTCGAAGCCAGCAGGACTACTGTGGGCGTGGTGAGTACGTGATACTGCTTCATCAACTCAGCATTGCTGGAGGGCGCGACTTCACGCACGGAAACACCGCGTTCCGCCGCGGCACGAACCTCACGCACGATCTGGCCACAACGCGCAACAGATGCGGCTTCACCGGGCTTGGCAAATAGAAGAACCTGAGGGGTTGCGCTGTTTGCCATCGAAGAAGAAGTGGCCGACTTCTCAGCGGAGCGGACTTTGAGAACAATAATGCCCGTAGCAATTGCAAGAACGAGAACAACACCAACCAATTTTGCTTTCATGGAAATTATCCCTGCCTTATTCGACGGAATGTATCACACAATAATCTCTTCTGAAATCTCTTCTGAAAGAATGGTTTCAAATTGGGAATGCAACTTAATCCGCCCCAATTCGTTGGCTAAGGGCCTGCCCCTCAGAAAAAGAATCACTTGCTTCCCTCGGATCACGTAGCAGGTTCGATTCCAAACCATATTGTTTTTTGTAAAGTTCAAAGTAACGCCCGCTTTTTGCGTAGAGCGATGCATGCGTGCCCCGCTCAACAATCCTTCCATCTTCCACGACAAGGATCTGATCGGCTTGCCGCACGGTTGAAAGGCGATGAGCGATAACAAAAGTCGTGCGACCGGCCATGAGGTACTTCAGACCCTCCTGGATGAAAAGCTCAGACTCCGAATCCAGGCTGGACGTAGCCTCATCCAGAATCAGTATCTTGGGATCAGCCAGGATGGCGCGCGCTATGGCCATCCGTTGCCGCTGGCCGCCCGAAAGCTTAATGCCGCGCTCGCCGATTACGGTCTCGTATCCGTTTTTGAACCGCTCGGCAAACTCGTCGACGTGCGCAATGTGGCATGCGCGCCGAAACGCTTCCTCGCTTGCTTCAGGCCGGCAGAACTTCACGTTCTCACGAATGGTACCGGCAAAAAGAAATGAATCTTGCAACACTACGCCCAGCATTGGACGATAGGAATCGAGCCGTATCTGGCTCAGACTTGCTCCATCAACGATCACGCCCCCACGTGTAGGCTTGTAGAACGATGCGACCAGCCCGATGATCGTAGACTTGCCTGAGCCAGAAGAACCCACCAGCGCGGTAACGCTGCCCGGCGAAGCGTCAAAACTGACGTCTTTCAGGACCGGCTTGTCTGCTTCATAGGCAAAATGCACATGATCAAAAACAATTCGCCCTTTCAGTTCCGGCAGCGTTATGGTGCGGTCCGGATCCGCGTCTTCTGGTTGCTCCACAAGAATTTCCCGCGTACGGTCCAGTCCTGCCAAAGCTTCAATCAAGCTCGTGCCCAGTACTGATAATTGAATGATGGGAGTGGAAACATATGCCATGAACATGATGTAGCTGAAAAGGTCTCCTACCGACATCCTGCCAACGAGAATCTGGTAGGCGCCCAGACTCATCACCACCGCGCCCAGCACGCCGATGTCCATTGCCGTCGCCATATTCATCAGGGAATTTTTTTGGATTACCCGAAATCCGATCTGTAACAACTTGTGCACGCCTTCAGCAAAAGCCCGATCTTCCCGCTCTTCAGCTCGATACGCCTTCACAACTCGTATGCCGCCCAGAGACTCAGTCAAGCGTGCTGACACGTCGCTGTTGGCCTCATTCCGCTCGCGGTAGATCGGCCGCAACGATTTGACGTTGCTCTTCCAGATCAGCCCGAAAACCAGCAGGAACACCGCGGCAACGGCGGTGAGCAGAACGCTCATCCGCAACATAATGATGAGGACAAAGCCCGCCGTGATGATCCCGCCAACAAACTCCACAAAGCCTGGACCAATCAGACTGCGGACGCCTTCAACATCATTCATGATCCGTGAAAGCAATGCGCCTGTCCGATTGGAATCGTAGTACGTAACGGGCAGTCTTCCTACGTGCGCCTTGACCTTGCATCTGAGTTCTGCAATCAGCCTCTGTCCCTCTTTTGCAAACAACTGGCTGAGCAGGAAGGAGGTGAAAGTCTGCACCAAAACAGCTCCTACGAGACCCGCTGCCAGAAATGGAAGAAAGTGAATGTCGCGTTTTGCGATCACACGGTCGAGCAGCAATTTGGGAGCGTACGGCGCAACCAGGCCAGCTGAACGATTGATGAGCAGAATCAGAAGCCCTAAACCTACAAGAGGAAGACGCGGCCGCATCAATTCCCACACCTGGGGTGATACCGACTTAAATAGTTGCCCTTGCGACTTCTTTTTTGCTGTTTCCGGCAAACAACCCTCCAAGCACTCCGGCGAGACGCCACAGTATAACCAAAACAGACTCACTTTACCGACCCTTTTTGGCACACAACTATACTTAAGTTAAAGTCGACTTTAACATTGATAGACTACTGGCTTGTAGGTTCACGTCAGGAGTCGATAGTCATGGTCCGCAGAGTTATCTTTTTACTTGCCATTTTATTGGTAACCTATCTTGCAAGCGGGCAGGCAGCCTCAAATAGCGATTCCAAGTCGAAGCCCAAACATGCTCCTGTGGCTTCAGCGAGCAGAATCAAAATTCCGGATATTGCATACGAAAAATACAAATTGAAGAACGGGCTTGAAGTAATTTTGTCTGAAAATCACCGTCTGCCCATCGTGGCTGTAAATATCTGGTACCACGTGGGGCCGGCGAACGAACGGCCCGGACGCACCGGCTTCGCTCACCTCTTTGAGCATCTGATGTTTGAAGGCTCAAAGCATGTGGGTGAAAAGGCACATTTCCGATATCTGGAAGCCGCGGGCGGAGCGAATATCAACGGCACTACGGAATTTGATCGCACGAACTATTTTGAGACTGTGCCTTCCAATGAGTTGGAAAAGGCCTTGTGGCTGGAAAGCGACCGCATGGGGTTTCTGCTCGATACTCTTACTGAGGCCAAGCTTGCAAATCAGCGCGATGTGGTACGAAATGAGCGCCGGCAGCGCGTGGAAAATGATCCTTACGGATTGGCCGATGAAGCGCTATTTCAGGCGCTCTTTCCCGCGGAACATCCCTACCATGGACATGTTATCGGCTCTCACGCCGATATTGAAGCTGCCCAACTCAACGATGTGCGCGAGTTTTTCCATCTTTACTACGCGCCCAATAACGCCAGCCTGGTGATCGCGGGGGACATCAATAAGGCGCGCACCAAAGAGCTGGTTGAAAAATACTTCGGGCCGCTTCCTTCCGGACCGCCAGTACCCGTCATCAAGGTTAAAACGCCACACATCACACAAGAGAAACGCCTTGTGATCACGGATAAGGTCGGCCTCCCGCGAGTGTATATCGCCTGGATCACAGATCCCATTTTCAAGCCGGGCGACGCCGCAGAACAGCTTTTGGGCCGCATTCTGGGTGGTGGCCGCTCCAGGGCGAGCCGTCTGTTTCAGCATCTGGTGCATGATAAGCAGATTGCCCAGGATGTCCATGCAGAGCAGTACACGTTGGCACTCGGCTCGGTTTTTTTCATTCAGGTCACAGCCAAGCGAGGCATCACACCCGAACAGATTGAAGCCGCAGTTGATGAAGAACTCTCTAATGTGCGCGAACATGGAGTGACCCAAGCTGAGTTAGATCGCGAACGCAACGTGGTTGAAGCCCGTATGTTGCGCAAAATGGATAAGCTTGGCGGGCAGGGTGGGGTTGCTGATCGTCTGAATCTTTATAACCATTACCTAGGCGATCCGGGTTTTCTGCAAAAGGACATCGACCGATACGAGCAGGTTAGTACCAGCGATTTACAACGTGTTGCGCAGGACAAATTGACCAGGAACTCGCGCGTTGTAGTCTATTGCATTCCGGGCGAAAAAGTTGTGCACGATGTCGCCCGAATCGCGCGCAGCGAAGAACCTGCGCAGGCTGACGAGAAAACAAAAGCTTTTGAGGAAGCGCAAGCATGGCGTGCTCAAGCGCCGCAGTCAGGCCCATCTTCCAATATCTCGCTGCCCTCGCCCCATCAATTTAAATTGGCAAATGGTCTTACGGTCTTATTGGTTGAAAAGCATGATTTGCCGCTGATTACCGCAGAACTCACAGTGATCGGCGGAAGCGGGGCTAATCCTCCGGATCGTCCCGGCTTGGCGCTATTTACGGCAAACATGCTGGAAGCCGGTACAAAAACCAGATCAAACCTCCAAATTGCAATCGATGCGGACAAAGATGGCGCTGAGATTGAATCTACTTCAGACAGTGATCGCTCCGCTGTTTCCATCAGCTGCCTCAAACAGCACCTGAATTCTGCATTCGATCTTCTTTCTGATGTCGTCTTGAACCCGGCCTTCGCGCCGGAAGAAATTGAGCGCGTGCGCAAAGAAAGCATTTCTTCATTGCAGCAGGATGGCAACAGTTCCCGCACAACGGCGCTGCGCATCTTTCAACAAGTCCTTTATGGCAAAGAGAATCCTTACGGTTACACTGCGCTCGGCAGTGAAGAGTCCCTCAAAACTTTACAGCGCATGGACATTGTGAATTTCTGGAGGAGCACCTACGTCCCCGGAAATGCAGTCTTGGCGATCGCTGGCGATATCACTCAAAACCAGGCTCAACTACTCGCGAAGAAGTATTTTGGCCAATGGAAGGGCACGCCAAATCTCGGACCACCCCCTTCATTAAAAGGAATGCCGGGGCGAAAAGTCCTGATCATCAATAAACCTGGTGCGGCGCAATCTTCTGTGCTTGTTGGAGGGACCGGAATTGCTCATTCGTCTCCTGACTACATCGCGGTCGACGTAATGAATACAATTCTCGGTGGCCTGTTTTCTTCCCGCTTGAACATGAATTTACGCGAGCGGCACGGCTATTGTTATGGCGCATTCTCACAATTTACAG
>Ga0134125_10002783_pt1 | contig 20551 bp, 15 predicted proteins | sample KB31751_FD_96464 | JGI IMG/M metagenome (GOLD analysis project Ga0134125, IMG submission 96464) | Terrestrial soil microbial communities with excess Nitrogen fertilizer from Kellogg Biological Station, Michigan, USA - KB3-175-1 | ecosystem: Environmental > Terrestrial > Soil > Unclassified ... | reverse complement strand
CGCGCCGGCCACGACCGACAGCTTGCGGCGCAGCCGGCCGATGACCTGATCGGCAGAAAGCTTGCGCTCCGAGAGCGGCTTCAGCGTGATGAAGACAAAGCCGGAGTTGGTCTGTCCGCGCCCACCGGTGAAACCCGTCACCGTCTGGATGTCCGGATCATGCTGGATGATCGAGATGAACTGGATCATCTTCTTGCGCATCCGCTGGAACGAAATGCTCTGGTCTGCCTGAATGCCGCCGAAAAGCATGCCGTTGTCCTGCTGCGGGAAGAACCCCTTGGGCACGACGGCGAAGAGGTGGATGTTGAGGAGCAGAACACCCATGAGAATGAGCATGGTCAGCCGCGAATGCCGCAGCGACCATTTGAGAGAATGATCGTAGATTTCCAGCAGCCGATCGAAGGCGCGCTCGCTCCAGCGATAGACCCGGCCATGCTCGGCGTTCCCATCGTGCCGGATGAGATAGGCGCACATCATCGGCGTCGTCGTCAGCGAGATCACGAGCGAGATGGCGATCGCGATCGACAGCGTCATGGCGAATTCGCGGAAGTAGCGACCGATGATGCCGCCCATCAGCAGGATGGGGATGAACACCGCCACCAGCGACAGGCTCATCGACACGACGGTGAAGCTCACTTCGCGCGCCCCGAGCAGCGCCGCCTGGAAGCGCGGCATACCCGCCTCGATGTGCCGCGAGATGTTTTCGAGCACCACAATGGCGTCGTCGACGACGAACCCGGTTGCCACGGTAAGCGCCATGAGCGACAGATTGTCGAGGCTGTAGCCCAGCAGGTACATGACGCCCATGGTGCCGAGCAGCGAAACCGGCACGGCAACGCTCGGCACCAGCGCCGAGCGGGGATTGCGCAGGAAGGCGAAGACGACGCCGACGACCAGCAAGATGGCGATCACCAGCGTGCGCTCGACGTCATGCAGCGAGGCACGGATCGTGGTGGTGCGGTCGAGAACCGGGGTGATGTCGATGTCGGCGGGTATCGATGCCTTGAGCTGCGGCAGCACCCGGTAGATGCCGTCCACGGTATCGATGATGTTCGCCCCGGGCTGGCGGTAAAGGATCAGCAGAACCGCCGGCTTGCCGCCGGAAAGCCCGCCATTGCGCAGGTTCTCGACGGAATCGACGACGTCTGCCACGTCTGACAGCCGCACCGCGGCGCCGTTGCGGTAGGCGATGATCAGCGATTTGTAATCGCTCGCCTGGCGTGATTGGTCGTTGGTGTAGATCTGCCAGCGGTGGGTGCCGTCCTCAATGATCCCTTTCGGACTGTGCGCGTTGGCGGCGTTGAGCGCCGCGCGCACGTCCTCGAGGCCGATCTGGTAGTGAAAGAGGGCTTTCGGGTTGATCTCGACGCGCACGGCCGGCAGCGAGCTGCCGCCGATGGTCACCTCGCCGATGCCGTCGAGCTGCGAAAGCTTCTGCTGCAGCACGGTGGCGGCGCTGTCGTAGAGCTGGCCCGGAGTGAGCGTATTTGAGGTCAGCGCCAGGATCATCACCGGCGAATCCGACGGATTGAACTTCTTGTAGGTCGGGTTGCTTCTGAGCGCGGCCGGGAGGTCGGCGCGGGCCGCGTTGATCGCCGCCTGCACATCGCGCGCCGCGCCGTTGATGTCGCGTTCGAGGCCGAACTGCAGTGTGATCCGCGTCTGGCCGACGGCGCTCGTCGAGGTCATCTCGGTGACGTCGGCGATCTGGCCCAGATGGCGCTCGAGCGGCGTCGCGACGCTGGTGGCGACCGTCTCGGGGCTGGCGCCGGGAAGCTGCGCCGTGACTTCGATGGTGGGAAAATCAACCTGTGGCAGCGGCGCGACCGGCAGCAGGAAAAAGGCGAGGGCACCGCCGAGCGCCACGCCCATGGTCAGCAGCGTCGTCGCCGCCGGCCGGCGAATGAATATCTCCGAGAAGCTCATTCCGCCGGGCTCTCTTGCGCCGAAGGCCCGCGCACGCGCCGTGCCAGACGGTCGAAAGCGAGATAGATCACCGGGGTGGTGAAGAGGGTCAGCGCCTGGCTGACGATCAGTCCGCCGATGATGGTGACGCCGAGCGGGTGGCGCAGCTCTGAGCCGACGCCGGTGCCGAGCATCAGCGGCAAGGCGGCGAACAGCGCCGCCAAAGTCGTCATCAGGATCGGGCGGAAACGAAGCAGCGAGGCCTGATAGATCGCCTCGCGGGGCGATTTGCCGTGCTCGCGCTCGGCGTCGAGCGCGAAGTCGATCATCATGATGGCGTTCTTCTTGACGATGCCGATCAGCAGCACGATGCCGATGATGCCGATGACGCCGAGATCGCTGCCGTCAATGATGAGCGCGAGAAGCGCGCCGATGCCGGCCGAAGGCAGTGTCGAGAGAATGGTGATCGGGTGGATGTAGCTTTCATAGAGGACGCCGAGGACGATGTAGACCGCGACGATCGCCGCCAGAATCAGCAGCAGCTCGTTCTTGAGCGAGGCCTGGAAGGCAAGTGCCGCGCCTTCGAATGTCGAGAAGATGCTCTGCGGCATCCCGATCGCCGCCTCCGCCGCCTTGATGGCGTTGACCGCGTCGCCGAGCGAGGCGCCGGTTGCGAGATTGAACGAGATCGTCGCCGACGGGAACTGGGCGAGATGGTCGATCTCCAGCGGCGCATCCGAGAGCTCGAGATGGGCTATGGCGGAGAGCTGCACCTGCCCCGTCGCGGACAGCGAGGAAGGCAGATAGATGGAATTGAAGGTGTCGAGCGTACGCTGCTGCTGCGGTGTCGCCTCGAGGATGACGCGGTACTGGTTAGACTGCGTGAAGATGGTCGAGACGATCCGCTGCGCGAAGGCGTCGTAGAGCGCGTTGTCGACGGTTGCCGGCGTGATGCCGAATCGTGCTGCGGTGTCGCGATCGATGACGATGTTGGCGGCGAGCCCGTGCGCTTCCTGGTTGTTTGCGACCTCCTCGAGCTGGGTGAGCTGCTTGAGCTTGTCGGTGAGCTTCGGGACCCAGGTGGCGAGCTCAGCCGGGTTAGCGTCCTGGAGCACGAACTGGTATTGGGTGCGGCTTACCGTTGTGTCGATGGTGAGGTCCTGGACCGGCTGCATGTAGAGCGAGATGCCGGGGACGCCCGCCGTTTCCTGCCGCAGCCGGCGAATGATGTTGCTCGCGGTCGCCTTGCGCGTGTCACGCGGCTTGAGGTTGATGAGGAACCGCCCGCTGTTCATCGTCGTATTCGTGCCGTCGACGCCGATGATCGAAGAGAGGCTTTCGACATCCGGGTCCTTGAGGATCGCGGCGGCGAGCGCCTGCTGACGGGTGGCCATCGCGTCATAGGACACCGACTGGCCCGCTTCCGTGACCGCGGCAATGAGCCCCGTGTCCTGCACCGGGAAGAATCCCTTCGGCACTACCACGTAGAGGAAGATCGTCAGCACTAGCGTGCCGACTGCGACGAGAAGCACCAGGCCCTGGTGATCGAGCACCCAGTTGAGCATGCGACCGTAGCGGTCGATGGTGGTGTCGAACCACTCCTGCGAGCGGCGGAAGAAGGCGCTCTGCTCCGCCGGCGGCCGCAGAAGCTTGGCGCAAAGCATCGGCACCAGGGTCAGCGATACCGCCGCGGAGATCAGGATGGTCACCGCCAGCGTCACCGCGAATTCGCGGAAGAGACGTCCCACGACGTCGCCCATGAACAGCAGCGGGATCAGGACGGCGATCAGGGACACCGTCAGCGAGATGATGGTAAAGCCGATCTGCTCGGCCCCCATCAGTGCCGCCTCGAGCCTCGGATGCCCCTCCTCGATGTACCGCGCAATGTTCTCGATCATCACGATCGCATCGTCGACGACAAAGCCGGTGGCGATGGTGAGCGCCATCAGCGAAAGGTTGTTGAGGCTGAAGCCCAGCAGATACATCGCAGCGAAGGTGCCGACGATCGACAGGGGCACCGACAGGCTCGGGATGATCGTTGCCGGCACGTTGCGCAGGAAGATAAAGATCACCAGCACCACCAGCACGACCGCAAGCGCCAGCTCGAACTCGACATCGCTCACCGATGCGCGGATGGTGGTTGTCCGGTCGGTCAACACGGTGACATCCGCGGCGCTCGGCAGCGAATCCTTGAGTTCCGGCAGCAGCGTCTTGATGCGGTCGACCACCTGGATGACATTGGCGCCGGGTTGGCGCTGGACATTGACGATGATCGCCGGCTCGAGGTTCATCCACGAGCCAATCTTGGTGTTCTCGGGACCGCTCACCACGCGGGCGACATCCGAGAGCCGCACCGGTGCGCCATTGTGATAAGCGATGACCAGGTTCTTGTAGTCGTCGGCGCTCTGGATCTGGTCGTTGGCGTTGATGGTGTAGGCGCGCGCCGGCCCGTCGAAATTGCCCTTCGGGGTATTGGAGTTAGCGGTCGCAAGGGTGGTGCGAAGGTCGTCCATGTTGAGGCCGTAGGCGGCGAGCTTTCGCACATCCGCCTGAACGCGCACCGCCGGCCGCTGCCCCGCATTGACGCTGACGAGCCCGACGCCGGGCAGCTGCGAGATCTTCTGCGCAAGGCGCGTATCGGCGAGATCCTGAAGCTGCGGTATCGGGATGGTCTTCGAGGTCACCGCGAGCGTCAGGATCGGCGCGTCGGCGGGATTGACCTTGGCATAGATGGGCGGCGCCGGCAGATCCGCAGGCAGCAGGTTGCCGGACGCGTTGATCGCCGCCTGCACTTCCTGCTCGGCGACGTCGAGGCTGAGATCGAGGTTGAACTGCAGAGTAATGACCGAGGCGCCGGCCGAGCTCTGCGAATACATCTGGTTGAGCCCCGGCATCTGGCCGAGCTGCACTTCCAGCGGCGCCGTAACCGACGACGTCATGACGTCGGGGCTGGCGCCTGGATAGAAGGTCTGGACCTGGATGGTCGGATAATCGACTTCCGGCAGAGCCGAGAGCGGCAGGAAATGATAGCCGACGAAACCCACCAGCATGATCGCCGCCATCAGCAGCGACGTGGCGACCGGACGCAGGATGAAGGGACGCGAAGGACTCATGAACTGCGGGCCTTGGCCTAGCGGCTCACTGGGAGCTCTGCTGGTGTCGCTGCTCGTTTGCTGCCGCGCCTTGCGGCGGATCGGTCGGCGTCGAGGCTGCGGCGGCCGCCTTGGCCGGTGGCTTTGCTGCAACCAGCCTAACCTTGGCGCCGTCGCTTAGCTTGTCGGCGCCGTCTACGACCACCTTGTCGCCCGGCTGCAGGCCGGCCGTTACCGCGACCTTCTCTCCGGAACTTGGTCCCAGGGTCACTTTCTGCGCGCTGACGGTGTTGTCGGGCTTTACGAGATAGACAAAGGTGCCGGGCGACCCGCGCTCGACCGCGGCGCTCGGAATCACAGTCGCGCCGGTCATCGTATCGAGCAGAAGCTGCACGTTGACGAACTGGTTGGGAAACAAAATCTCGTCCGCATTGGCGAAGATCGCGCGATACTTCAGCGACCCCGTGGTCGGATCGATCTGATTGTCCAATGTCTCGAGCGCGCCGGTGGCGAGCTTCGTCCGTCCGGAGCGATCGAAGGCGGTCACCTGCAGTTTGGCGCCGGCAGCGGTCCGCTTCAGCACCGAAGGCAAGTCATCCTCGGGCAGGGTGAAGATCACCGAGATCGGCTTCAGCTCCGTGATGACGACGATGCCGTTGGGATCGGAGACCTGGACGTAATTGCCGGGATCGACCTGGCGCAAGCCGACTCGGCCGGCCACCGGCGCCACGATGTGGCAATAGGCAAGGTTGAGCTTCGCCGTTTCGACCTGCGCCTGGTCGATGCCGACGGTACCGGTGAGCTGCTTCACCAGCGCTTCCTGCGTGTCACGCTGCTGCTCGGCGATGGAGCGCTCGGCGACGAGGCGGGTGTAGCGGGCGAGGTCGCGCTTGGCGTTCTCGAGCTGCGCCTGATCGCGGACGAGCTGGCCCTGGGCGCTATCGAGCGCCGCCTGGTAGGGCCGCGGATCGATTTCGGCCAGGAAATCGCCCTTGGCGACCTCCTGGCCCTCGGTGAAGCCCAGCCGCATGAGCTGGCCGCTGATCTGGGTGCGCACGGTCACGGTGGCGAGCGGGGTCACCGTGCCCAGCGCGTTGAGCTGCACCGGCATATCGCCCTTCACGGCGGTGGCGGCGGCGACGGGCATGGCACCGTTCATCGCAAACCGGCCGCCGGGTGACGCCTGATGGTGCGGCCTGAGCACGATCCAGGCGATGATCGCGATCGCCAGCAGTCCCACCGCAATCCAGATGATCCGCCCCCAGCCTCGCCGCATACGCGTCTGCGGCGTTGCGGGACGGCTCGCCGGCGTCAACTCCCTCGGACGATCGTCCATGTCCTCATCGCCTGCACAACTGCTTGAACTGTCTCCGGCGGCAGCGAGGCTGATCGCGCCCCTGCATGGCTGCAGTCCCCTGGGCGCGCCGCTTCAGCGGCCTGATCCGCTCGCTGTCCGGCCTTACCGTGGCGAGAGTGCCACGGTGCCTCTTTTTAGGCCATAAGGCTTGCGATCATCCCCCCGGCGTAGTTGCCGCGGCGATCCGTCGCTCGTTGCTTGAATGTTCGCGAACTCTGGCGCAGGGCGCGCTCTGCCCGCGCTCAGGGTGAAGCGGTTGCCCGCGTCGGCACCTTTGGCGGCTACTACGCCGCGCCCGCCGGCTCCCATTCCAGCGGGCCGGCGGCGCGCGAGTCGCGATAGACGACGCCGCCCATCAGCATGTCGATGGTGCGGCCATCTGCCGAGAGCGGCAACCAGACCGCCTCGAAGCCGAAGAGGCGCCGGCCGAGCGGCCGCTCGTCGACCACGCGCAGCGGCCGGCGCGCCTCGACGACACTGCGGCAGCGCTCGAGCAGGCTCGCCCGGTTGGCCAGATTCGGGAGATCGTCCACCATCTTGCCGGTCATGTCGTAGCCGGCGCGCAGCGAGAGGTCGCTGCCATGCAGCCGGAAGCGAAAGCGCAGCGGCTCGTAAAGCACGTCGAGCAGCACGACATGCCCCAGCGCGGTGCGGAAATCGAGGGGATCGAGGTCGCGCCGAGCCGGAAACTCGCGCCCGCCGCATCGCGACTCCCAGTAGGTATAGAGCTGCCGCAAGCACGGCGTTTCGATGCCGTCGGGAAGCGCCCTCATCGCGTCATCCGAAAAAATTAGCCCAGAACTCGCGCATGCTCGGCGAAACTGATGAAGGGGCGATGAAAAGACCGGCGATCAAAGTGCGGTATTTTCGCGAAATGCGAAGTATCGGGCCAAATCCGCGCCCGACCGCGCTTCTTTTGCGATTGTCTCGCCCGCGGCGATCGAGTATGCGACGCCGGACCGGCGCGGCGCCGGCCGTAATCGGGGGACTTTCGGGTAATGCCATTCACGCGACTGGGCCGGGCGGCCCTGCTGCTGTCCGCCCTGCTGTTGCTCTCGCTCGCCGGGCCGGCATGGGCGGCCGAGACCACGTCGGTCGATACCGGCGGCACCGCCTGGGTGATCACCGCCTCGGCTCTGGTGCTGTTCATGACCCTGCCGGGGCTTGCGCTCTTCTACGGCGGGCTCGTGCGGGCGCGCAATCTGCTGTCGGTGCTGATGCACTGCTTCATCATCTGCTGCATCGTATCGCTGATCTGGGGGCTCTTCGGCTATAGCCTGGTCTTCGGCGATGGGGGCTCGTTCATCGGTCCGCTCAATAAGGCATTCCTCGCGCATCTCGGCGACAAGAAGCTGCCCGGACATCTGCCCGAGATGGCCTTCGTCCTCTTCGAGATGACCTTCGCGGTGATCACCCCGGCACTGATCGTCGGCGCCTTCACCGAGCGGGTGCGCTTCCCCTTCGTCGTGCTGTTCAGCGCGGCGTGGGTCATCATCGTCTACTTGCCAGTGGCGCATTGGGTCTGGGGCGGCGGCTGGGCGGCGCAGCACAACGTGCTCGACTTCGCCGGCGGCATCGTCGTCCACACCACCGCCGGCATCTCGGCGCTGGTGACGGCCATGCTGATCGGCGCGCGGCGCGGCTTTCCGCACAATCTGACGCCGCCGCACAGCCCGGGTCTCACCATGGCCGGCGCCGGCATGCTGTGGGTTGGCTGGTTCGGCTTCAACGGCGGCAGCGCGCTCGCCGCCAATGCCAGCGCCGCGACCGCGATCGTCGCGACGCATTTCGCCGCCTCGGCCGGGGCGTTGACCTGGATCGCGCTCGAATGGCTGCGCGTCGGCAAGCCGACCTCGGTGGGTCTCGTCACTGGCTGCGTTGCCGGCCTCGCGACCATCACTCCGGCCTCCGGCTTTGTCGGGCCGATGGGCGCGATCGCCATCGGCGTCGCCGGCGGCCTGGTCTGCTTCCACGCAACACTGCTGGTGAAGCAGCGGCTCAAGATCGACGACAGCCTCGACGTCTTCGCCGTGCACGGAGTTGGCGGCATGCTGGGCTCGGTGCTCGTGGCGATCTTCGCCGCCTCCGCTCTTGGCGGTGTGGGCTACGTCGCGAGCATGGATCTGTCGCGCCAGCTTGGCGTGCAGGTGCTCGTCGTGCTCGTCGTCGCGCTCTGGTCGGCGGTGGCGACCGGCATCCTGGTGAAGCTGCTCGATGTCACCGTGGGGGTGCGGGTCAGTGCAGAGGAAGAGTATGACGGGCTCGACCTCGCCGCGCATGGCGAACGCGCTTACGATCATACCTGAGGCGGCGGCAGCGGCGGCCTCGATGCCGCCGCAGGCCTACGCTAGACCGGGCTCGATTTGGGAAAATCGGGAGCGCGCTTCTCGCGCAACGAGGCGAGGCCCTCCTGCACTTCGGGTCCGCTGAAGCCGATGAACTCCAGCGCCAGCGAGGTATCGAAGCTGGGGCCGGCAAGCCGCAGCCAGTTGTTGAGCGCGTATTTGGTCCAGCGGATGGCGGCTGGCGCTCCGGCCGCGAGCCGCTTGGCGATGCCAAGCGCCATCTCATAGGCCTTGCCATCCTCGGCGACACGCGAGACGAGGCCAATGCGCTCCGCCTCCTCACCCGAGAGCGGCTCGCAGAGCAACAGGTAGTATTTCGCCTTGGCGAGGCCGCAGAGCAGCGGCCAGACGATCGCCGCGTGGTCGCCAGCGGCAACGCCAAGACGCGTGTGGCCGTCGATGATGCGCGCGCTCCTCGCCGCGACGGAGACGTCGGCGAGAAGCCCGGCAACAAGTCCCGCGCCGACGGCCGGGCCCTCGATCGCCGAGACGATGGGCTTGTTGCAGTTGATGAGGTTGTAGACGAGGTCGCGCGCTTCCTTCCACACGCGGGCGCGCGTGGTGAAGTCGCGGGTGACGGTCTCGACCATGGCGAGATCGCCGCCAGCCGAGAAGGCGTTGCCGGCGCCGCGCAGCAGCGCCACCGCGATCTCGCCATCGGCATCGACATCGCGCCAGATCTCGGCCAGCTCGGCATGCATCGCCGCGTCGGTGGCGTTGAGCTTGCCGGGATTGTCGAGGATGATCTCGAGCACGCGCTCCGCCGGGCGGGCGAATTTGAGGCGCTGATAGCGCGCATAGCGGTCGGTCATGCCCTCACCTGGAGTTGGCAGTGCCTGCGATGGCCCGTCTCGCCAGTCTCTGGGGGCCTGGAGCCGCGGTCAAGCATGGTCAATACTCTCTTAAAATCTGCAGCAAATCGCGAGGGTCGTTCACCTCCGCTTAACCGCGGCCCTGCTATCACTGGTGCGTCAATCGCGCCCGCGGGGGGCGCAAGGGGCGGGCCATGGACGAGGAATCCGTCGGCGTCATCGGAGTGCTGCTGATCGTCACTGCGCTGGTGATGAGCCAAAGCGTGCCGCAAAAGAGCTATGCGGCATCGGCGCTGGCGGGTGCCGTCTCCTGGACCAGCGTCGCGAGCCTCTTCGGCTGCGGCCAATCCGCGGACGTGAGCTGCCAAGCTTCCGGCGACGAGTAGAACACCGTTATTCCGCCGCCAGCGGTCGCGCGGCTCGCGCCTCGATTTCGGCGAGCGTCCGGTCGAGCCGGTCGCCCTCGGGGTCGGCGAGCGCGGCGATCCGCGCCGCCGCTACGGCATCGGTCGCGGTCGTCAGCGCGTAGCGGCCGGCGAGCGCCGGCCGGATCACCCGCGCCTCGATCTTGCGGCAGTTGGCGAGACCGCGCGCATGCGTCTCGCCATAGCCCTTGATGAGCCGCGCACATTCCGCGATCTCGAGCGCCAGCGGCGCGCTCTTGCCGGCGGCCTCGACGATCAGCGCGAGCCAGGCCTCGATCTGTGCCTGTTCCTCGGCGTAGCGGTGGCTCGATGGCCGCCAGCGCTTGAGGCTCGCCAGCAGTTTGAGGCGCAGGAAGCCCGAGACCGAGTTGCTCTTGACCGTCGTGCCCCAATAGACCTTGCCGAGCCAGCCGCGGCGGGCGGACCAGGCGAGGATCGGCCGAGCCAGCGCCGGCGGCAGGATCGAGCACAGCTCCTCGATGCCGGGCTTGTAGAAATCGACCAGGGTGAGCGGGTCGTCGGGCTTGAGCCGCAGCTCGCGCCGGATGCGGGCGAAGCGCGCCGGGTCGGTCTTGGCTTGCGCGACGCGGATCACGTCTTCGAAGGACATGCGCACGGCAAGTTGCCGCGCCGTCTCGCGCAGCAGCCGGCCGTCGGCGCCGGCAGCGGCATCGACGTCGCGGATCGGCGCGAGGCGCTCGAGATAGAGCCGCGCATAGCGTGGATCCTGATAGGCGGTGAGCCGGCGCAGTCCTTCGGTGACGATCTCCAGCGCTGCGGGCGGCAGGCTCGCGGCCGCCTCGCGCTCCAGCAGCTCGACGCTCCGCCGTGCCGCTTGGCGCCGCTTCTCGGCGGGGCTCGGCGCGCTTGCGCCCTGGTGCAGTGCGGCAAGCCCGGCGGCGAAGCCGCGCAGATTGGCGTCGACCGCCTTGCCCTCGGCGCGAATCGCCGCTTCGAAGACCTCGGCGGCGAGCGGCAGCCGGCCGGAGCCGGCGATCGCGCCCAGCATCACGGCATTGATGACGCTCTGCGCGCCGCGCGCGGTCGCCTCCATATCGAACAGGATATGGCTCTGCGACTGCTCCTCGATCGCTTGCAGCAGCCGGCCGATGTCGAAGCGGCCGTCGCCGGCCGCCATGCGCTCGGCGATGGCATAGATGCGGTGCGTTGAAGCGATGACCGTCGTGCGCTCGCGGGTGACGAAGCCGCTGGCGATGACGCGGCCCGCTTCGAGCAACTCGCTCGCCACGACGATATCGATATCGCCCACCCCTGGTACCAGCGACAGCACCGGACGCTTGCCGCTGAGCGTGGCCCAGGGCTCGGGCCAGATCTCGATGTAATAGGTCGTGGCGCCGGTGCGCTGCGCGACGCCCGGGATCGACGTGCTCTGCACGGGCAGCCCCGCCGCGCCCGCGGCCTCGACGATCCAGTTGGTGAGCACACCGCCGCCCTCGCCGCCGAGCGCGGCGATGAGCAAGCTGACCGGGCGCGCCGCGCTCATGCCGCCTCCGCCGCCGCGCCCAGCCAGGCGAGAACGCGGCGCCGCGCGCGGTGAAGCGCCCGGTCCCAGCGGCTCGGGTTGCGGATGGTCTCGGCGCGGTAGAAGGATGGGCAGAGCACCGCCGCGTGCGCCACCTCGCCGCACAGCCCGCAGCCGACGCAGCTTTCGACGACGCTCGCCACCGGATCGGCGCGCAACGGGTCCGGGCTGGGCTTCACCGTGAGCGACGGGCAGCCCGAGAGGCGGATACAGGAATGGTCGCCGGTGCAGATCTCGTCATCGACGCCGTAGCGCGCCTTCACCACGCGCCCGCCCTTGGCGAGCTTCTCCGCCTCCTCCCCGCGCAGCCGGCGCTGACGAGCAAGCTGGCACTCGCCGTCGGCGATGATGACCTTGAGCCCGCGCTCCGCCGTCCGCATCGCTTCCTTCAGCGTCTTCAGCATCGTGGCGACGTTGTAGGTGCGCACCTTCCTCAGCCATTTGACGCCGAGCGCGCGGAGCGTGAGCTCGATATTCATGCCGGGCGCCGCGCCCGAACGGCTGGCGGCGCTCGACGGCATGTATTGCAGTCCGGTCGCCGAGGTGTAGCCGTTCTGCATGACGACCAGCACGCCGTCGCCCTTGTTGAAGAGGTTGCTGGCGACGCCGGTCACGATGCCGTTGTGCCAGAATCCGCCATCGCCCATCACCGCAATGGGCCGCCGGTCGAGATTGGGTGCGACCGCGGCGGCGCTGGCGAGGCTCATGCCGTAGCCCAGGATCGAGTTCCCCATGCTGAAGGGCGCGAACGTGGCGAAGGCGTGGCAGCCGATATCGGCGCTGATATGCGTTGGTCCGATCTCGCGCTGCATCAGCTTGAGTGCGCTGAAGACCGGTCGTTCCGGACAGCCGGTGCAGAAGGTGGGCGGACGCTGCGGCAGCTCGCCGACCGCCGCTGTTGCGTTGTGCTTGAGTCCGAGCAGTCGGTCGATCTCCGACGATATCGGCGTCGCATCGACCCCCCGGGGCGCAGCCTCGCGCAGGAAGGCGCCGAGCCCTGCAAGCATCGCTTCGGCGTTGTATTCGCCGGCCGTCGGCAGACAGCCCTTGCCGAGGACGCGCGTGTCGCTGCCGGCGCGGCGCAGGATGACGTTGATCTGCTGCTCGATGTAATCGGGGAAGCCTTCTTCCACCACAAGCAGCGTACGCTTGCCGGCAGCGAATTCCGTGACCTCCTCCGGAACCAGCGGGTAGACGACGTTCAGCACATAGACGGGCACGCGCGTCTCGCCGAAAGCATCGGCAAGCCTGAGCCGCGCCAGCGCGCGCAACAGGGAATTGTAGAGGCCGCCCTGGACGATGATGCCGATCTCGCCGATCTCGCCCTCGAAGCGCTCGTTCAGCCCTTCGCGGCGGATGAATTCCTGGGCTGCCGGCAACCGCTCCTCGACCTTGAGCCGCTCCTGCGCGAAGGTAGCCGGCGGGTGCGCAAGGCGCGCATACTCGAAACGCGCCGGCCCTTCGATCGGCGCGAGCTTCGAATGTGCCGGCCGCACATTGTCCCTGGCGACGAATTCGCCGCTGACATGGCAAGCGCGGATTCTGAGCTCCATCATCACCGGCGCGTGACTCGCTTCGGAAAGCTCGAAGCCCTTCTCCACCAGGCGGACGATGGTCGGCAGGTCCGGCCGCGGATCGAGCAGCCAGATCGAGGACTTCATGGCAAAGGCGTGGCTGCGCTCCTGGATGACGCTGGCGCCCTCGCCATAATCCTCGCCGATGATGATGAGAGCGCCGCCCTTGACCCCCGGCGAGGCGAGGTTCGAGAGTGCGTCCGAGGCGACGTTGGTGCCGACGATCGATTTCCAGGTGACCGCGCCGCGCAAGGGGTAATTGATCGAGGCGCCGAGCATCGCCGCCGCGGAGGCTTCGTTGGTGCAGGTCTCGAGATGGACGCCGAGCCCGCCGATGATGTCCTCGGCTTCGACCAGCACGTCGAGCAAATGCGAAACCGGTGCGCCCTGATATCCCCCGACATAACTGACGCCCGATTGCAGCAGCGCCTTGGTGACGGCGAGAATGCCCTCGCCGCGGAAGATCTGGCCCGCGCCCAGGTTCAGCGCCTCGATCTCTCGTTTGAACGACCGTTCCATGATTGACCTCGCCGCTACATGTGCGACGGCAGATATGTCGCGATGATGGGGAATGCGATCAGGATAACGAGCCGTAAAATGTCCGTCAGGATAAAGGGCAGAACGCCGGAGAAGATAGTGAGGAAGCTCACCTCCGGCACCACCGTCTTGATGACGAAAACGTTCATGCCGACCGGCGGGTGGATGAGGCCGAGCTCGACCGTCATGACGATGATCACCCCGAACCAGATCGGGTCGAAGCCGAGCGACTGCACGACCGGGAAGATGATCGGCACGGTGAGGATGATCATCGCCAGCGCGTCCATCAGGCAGCCGAGGATGAGATACATCACCATGATGAGCGCCAGAACGCCGTAGCGCCCGAGGCCGAGGCTGGTGAGCAGTTCGGTGACACGCTGCGGCGTCTGGGTGACTGTGAGGAAATAGCCGAAGAGGAGCGCGCCGATCAGCACGGTGAAGATCGCCGCGGCGGTCCGCGTCGCATGCAGCAAGGCCTGCAGGAACTGCGGCCAGCTGAGCCGGCGCGTCAGGATGCTGATGATGATGGCCCCGGTCGCGCCGACGCCGCCCGCCTCGGTGGGCGTGAAAAATCCGCCATAGAGACCGCCGATCACCAGGAAGAAGAGCAGCAGCGGCGCCCACACCTCGTTCAGCGAGGCGATACGCTCGCGCCAGGAGCTGCGCCGTCCCGCCGGCAGGAAGCGCGGCCGCACCAGGCCGATGATGGCGATGGTGGCGATGTACATCGACACCGCCAGCAGGCCGGGCAGGATACCGGCGATGAACAGCTTGCCGATGTCCTGCTCGGTGATGAGGCCGTAGACGGCGAGCACGGTCGATGGCGGGAACATCGCGCCCAGGGTGCCGCCGGCGGCGATGACGCCGGTCGAGAAGGAGCGCGGATAGTCGAAGCGCCGCATCTCGGGATAAGCCACCGTCGAGAAGGTCGCGGCGGTCGCCACGGACGAACCCGAGATCGCCGCGAAGCCGGCGCAGGCGGCGATGGTGGCGAGGCCAAGGCCGCCACGGAAATGCCCGACGAAGGTATTGGCCGAGCGGAAGAGCTGGCGGCTCATGCCCGACGCCGAGACCACCGCGCCCATGAGCAGGAACATCGGAATGACGCCGAAGGAATAGTCGGCGACCGTGCGCATCGAGGTCTGGCCAATCATCTTCAGCGCCGGATAGCCGCCGACGATCCAGCCGAAGCCGGTGACGCCGACCAGGCCCATGGCCATGCCGACGGGAACGCGCAGCAGCATCAGCACGAAAAGCGCGACGAAGCCGATGATCGCGATGGCGTCGGTGCCGAGGGTCATCTCATTCGACGGATTTGAGGGGCGGCACGCCCAGCGCTTCCGGCCGGACGATCAGCCGGACGGTGCGGATGGCGATGAGCAGTACTGCGGAAACGTCGCCGAGCCAGGCGACGAAGAAGAACGGCCAGGTCGGCAGATGGAGGTCGTAGGTGAGGACATGGTCGGCGCGCGTCGTCAGCACCTTGTCGAACAGCATGACGCTGTGGACGCTCACGACCAGCAGCAGCACCAGCGTGGCGAAGACGTCGATTACCCGTTTCATGCGCGGACCCGCGGCGGTCCATACCAGGTCGACGGTTATATGCGTGCCGCGGTAGCTGGTGGCGGCGATGCCCCAGAAGATGAGTATGCCGAGCAGCAGCCGGCCGAAATCATAACTGTCCGGGATCGACCAGCTGAAGAATTTGCGCAGCATCACCGAGATGAAGATGTCGGCGGCGACGATGGCGACGAACAGCGCTGCCAGGAACTCGATGCCGTCGATGAAGCGGTCCATGCGGCTGCGCTTGGCTGGCGATTCCGGCGCGGCGGCAGGCGCGCTCATCGCCGGCCGCCCGCCGCTGCCGCAGGCAAGGACGCCGGCATCCGGGCGGATGCCGGCCGCAGCGCGTCACCTCGCCGCGTCATCGTCCGGCTCAATAGGCCGCGTGCTCCTTCTTGAGATCGGCCTTGAGCGCGGCGAGCGCCTTCTCCGGATCGGCGATGCCTGCCTTGCGCGCGCCGTCTTCCCATTCCTTGCTCAGCGGCGCCGCCGCCTTGCGCCATTCGGCGAGCTGCGCGGGGCTGATCGAGTAGACGTCGTGACCCGGCTCCTTCTTGATGATCTCGCGCCCGGCGGCCTCCCAGTCGGCCCAGGGCGCCGCGATCTTCTCCGCCCATTCCGGCGTGCAGTGGTCGTCGACCGCCTTCTTCTGCATCGGCGTCAGCGATTCGTATTTTCCCTTGTTCATCACCCAGACGAAGCCGGTGACGTAGAGCGGCACGTCCATGTGGTACTTGGTGGCCTTGTCGATCCCGAACAGGATCAGCGAGTGCCACGGAAAGGTGATGGCGTCGGCGACGCCGCGCGCGATCACGTCACGCGCCTCGGGCGCCGAGGCCTGCACATTCGTGCCGCCCAGCCGCCTCACCAGCTCGCCGATCGTGTCGTCCGCCGGGCGCACCTTGAGCCCTTTGATGTCGGCCGGCACCATGATCTTTTTGTCGCGCGAATTGAACACGCCGGGATCGTGCACGAATGCCAGGCAGTAATGGACGTCGCTCATCTCCTTTGCGGCATACTGCCGATACCACATGTCGAGCGCCTTCGAGCCGCCCTTGGCATTCGACATCAGGAAGGGCAGGTCGGCGGCCGCGAAGATCGGGAAGCGGCCGGGCTGATAGCCTGGATTGACATAGGCGAAGTCGGCGATGCCGTCCTTTGCCATGTCGTAATGGTCAACCGCCTTACCGAGCTGCTGTGCGGGAAAGATGGTGGATTTGAGAGTGCCGCCGGACTCCTTCTCGAGGTCTGCGGCCCAGGCCTCCAGCGCCGGCTGGAGCGGGTGCGACGGCGGCACCCAATGCGAGAGCTTGAGATTGACCACCGGATCGGCCGCCGAGGCGTTTGCCGCGGCAAGCAGCGCTGCGGCCAAGGCGCCGGCCAATGCAACTTTCTTCATTGTCTCCTCCCTGCAGGTTCGACATAATTGTTTGGTGTCAAACTATCAGCCATACTAACCAAATCCGGTGCCGCCCGCAACCGCGCCTCATACCAGCGACATGGCGAGCCGGCGGAGCGTTCGGATGAACTCGGCCTTGTGCTTCAGTCCCACGATTTCGTCGAGCACCCGGTCATGCGTCCGGGCATGCAAGGTCAGCTCCTCGAGCAGACTCTCTCCCTTGGCCGTGAGCGAGAGCGCGTAGCTGCGCCGGTCGGAAGCGACACGCCGGCGCTTCACCAGCGAGCGTCGCACCAGGTCGTTGAGCGCTGGCGTGAGGGTGGACTTGTCGCGCCCCGCGGCGCGGCCGAGGGCGGTCTGGGAGATGCCGGGATTCTCGCCGATGAGCGTCAGGACGGCGAAGCGCCCCGGGCGCATCTTGTAGTCGCGCACGCGCCGGGCGAAGGCCTGGAACGACGCCTCCTGCGCCAGGCGCAGATGGAAGCCGATGAATTCCGCGAGCGGCCCGAGCCGCAACGCCTCGTCCTCCGCCGCGTGCCGGTGCCCCGCCCGCTGCGTCCTGCCGGCGCCTCTCGCCATCGCCCGTGATCTCCTCCGGCGAGAGTTTTAGCACGTCCTGTCCCTGGTGCGAGTGGCGAAGCCCCGGCTATCCACCGCCGCGCGGAGAGCCTAGTCGAGGGGGCAACGCGGGAAGGGCTGCGCCTCTTCGAAGGCGTGGGCCGCGCGCAGAACCAGCGCATCGTCATACATCCGTCCGACGATCTGCAGCCCGATCGGCAGCCCCGCCTTGGTGAGACCGCAGGGAACGCTCGCCGCCGGCTGACGCGTCAGATTGAACGGATAGCTGAAGGGCGACCAGTCGATCCATTCCTTTTGCGTGGCGGGGTCACTGAGAAGCTCGCCCACGGGCAGCGCCGGCACGGCGACGCTCGGCGTCAGCAGCAGGTCGAAGCGGCGATGGAATTCGGCCATCCTGAGCGACAACGCGCTGCGCGTCACGTCGGCGCCGACGTAGTCGATGGCGCTGAGCTTCTCGCCGCGCCGTGCCGAGGCCTCGAGGCCGGGATCGATCCGGCTGCGCTCCTCGGCCGAATAAGCGCTCATTGCTTTGGCCGCTCCCGCCCACCACAGCGTGAGCCAGCCGGCGGCCGGATCGTCGAAGACATGGTCCACCCGTTCGACCTCGGCGCCGAGCTCGGCAAAACATCGCGCCGCGGCGGCCACCGCCACGGCGATCTCGGGATCGACGCGTGCATATCCGAGCGTGGGGCTGAAGGCGATCTTGAGGCCGCGCACGCCGCCCGGCAGTTCTCGCCGCCAGTCGCGCGGGTCGGGTGGCAGCGCATAGACGTCGCGCTCGTCGGCGCCCGCAATCACCGTCAGCAGCAGCGCCAGATCCGCCACGCTGCGCGCCATCGGCCCGTTATGCGCGACGAGGCCAAAGACGCTCGGCGGGTAATGGGGCACGCGGCCGAAGCTCGGCTTGAGCCCGGGCAGGCCGCAAAACGCGCAGGGGATGCGGATCGAGCCGCCGCCATCCGTGCCGAGCGCCAGCGGACCGATGCCGGCGGCGAGCGCGGCGGCGGCGCCGGCGCTCGACCCGCCGGGCGTGTGGGCAAGGCTCCAGGGATTGCGGGTGATGCCGGTGAGCGGACTGTCGCCCAGCGCCTTCCAGCCGAATTCCGGCATGGTCGTCTTGCCGAGCAGCACGGCGCCATGCTCGCGCAGCCGCGCCACCGGCGGACCATCCTCGCTCCAGTCCTGATCGCGGCGGATGAGCGTCGAGCCGCGCAAGGTCGGCCAGCCCTGCGTAAGAAAAAGATCCTTGATGGTTACCGGTACGCCGTCGAGCAGGCCCCGGGGCTCGCCCCTTGCCCAGCGGGCTTCGGACGCCCGTGCCTCGGCAAGCGCGCTTTCCCGCGCTACGAAAACAAAGGCGTTGATCGATCGCTCGAGCCGGTCGAGCCGGCGCAACAGCGCTTCCGTCACCTCGACCGGCGACAGCGTCTCGTGCCGATAGGCCTCGACCAGCTCGCCTGCCGTCAGGAAGGCGATCTCACGCTCGGATGTTTCGCTCACGCTTGTCTCCGAAGCCTCGAGTGCCACTATCGGCCAGGTGATGCCCCGCGACAAGCGGCGGCAAGCATTGCCTTCGGTCGCGGCGCTCGCAATGATAGCGGGCATGAGTGAATTGGGGCCGAACACGGCGCTGATCGGCCGGAAGGGCGGCCGCGCCGAACTCGACACGCCGGCGCTGCTTATCGACCTCGACGCGCTCGAGCGCAACCTCGCGGCCATGGCCGAGCATGCGCGCGCGGTGGGGGTGGCACTTCGACCGCACGCCAAGACGCATAAATCCCTGCGCATCGCCGAGATGCAGGCGGCTGAGGGAGCGCTCGGCATCTGCTGCGCCACGCTGGGTGAGGCCGAGGTGATGGTAGCGGGCGGCGTCCCCGGCGTGCATATCACCTCGCCGCAGGTGGCGCCGCCCAAGGTGGCCCGGCTCATGACCCTCAACCGGAGCGCCGAGCGCGGCCTCAGCGTCGTGGTCGATCATCCCGAGAACCTCGCCGCGCTCGATCGCGCCGCCAGCCGGGCGGGTCGCATGCTCGATGTCCTGGTCGATTTCTCCGCCGGGCATGGCCGCACCGGCTGTGCCGACGAAGCTGACCTCGCCCGCCTGGTGCGTGCGGCGGTCGCGTGCGAGGGGCTGGTCTTCCGAGGGATCCAGTCCTATTCGGGCAATCTCCAGCACATCGCAAAGCGCGAGGAGCGGCGCGCGCGCACGCTCGCGGAGCTCGCGCGCGTCGGCGGCATGGTGCGCCGGCTGCAAGATGCGGGCATCGCCGTGCCGATCGTCAGCGGCGCCGGCACCGGCACCTTCGACCTCGACCCCGAGGCGCGCGTTTTCACCGAGCTGCAGGTCGGCTCCTATGTCTTCATGGACGTCGATTATCGCCGCGCGCTCAGCGACGGGCGCAACGCGCCGCCCTTCGAGACCGCGCTCTTCGTCGCGACATCCGTGGTGAGCGTCAACGCGCCCGGCTACGTCACCTGCGATGGCGGTCTCAAATGCTTTGCGACCGATGGCCCGGCGCCCGAGCCTGCCGCCGGCGCGCCGCCCGGTAGCCGCTACGAGTTCTTCGGCGACGAGCATGGCAAGCTCGTCCTGTCGCCGGGCATGGCGAAGCCGCCGCTCGGCACGATCGTCGAATGCGTGGTGCCGCATTGCGATCCGACGGTCAATCTGCACGATTTTTATCACGTGTTGCGCGGCGACACGCTCGTCGACATCTGGCCGGTCGACGCCCGCGGCAAGCGATGACCGGCTTCGACGCGGACTTTCGCGAGCGCCTCGGCGAGCTCATCCGCTGGCGTCGCGATGTGCGCCGCTTCCGCCGCGATCCGCTGCCGGAGGGCATGGTCGAGCGACTGCTCGCGCTGGCCTCGCTGGCGCCCTCCGTCGGCTTGAGCCAACCCTGGCGCTTCGTGCTGGTCGAGGACCCCGCGCGCCGCGCAGCGATCCGCGAGAATTTCGCCCGCTGCAACGCCGAGGCGCTGGCCGCCTACGCCGGCGAACGCGCGCAACTCTATGCCAGTCTCAAGCTCGCCGGTCTCGACGCGGCGCCGGTGCATCTCGCGCTCTTCGCCGATCGCGCCACCCCGCAGGGCAAAGGGCTCGGCCGCCGCACCATGCCGGAGATGGCCGAATATTCGGCGGTGATGGCGATCCACACGCTCTGGCTCGCGGCGCGCGCCGAGGGGCTAGGACTGGGCTGGGTATCGATTCTCGATCCGGCCGAGGCGGCACAGAGCCTCGATGTGCCGCCGGAATGGATCTTTCTCGGATATTTCTGCCTGGGATATCCGGAGGCAGACGCGGTCACCCCGGAGCTCGAGCGCCAGGGCTGGGAGCGCCGCCGCCCGTGGCAGGAATTCGTGTTGCGGCGCTAGGTATGAAGCGGTCGCGGACTCCGCTTAGGGCGCGCTCACCAGGCT
>Ga0134125_10002782_pt1 | contig 20551 bp, 25 predicted proteins | sample KB31751_FD_96464 | JGI IMG/M metagenome (GOLD analysis project Ga0134125, IMG submission 96464) | Terrestrial soil microbial communities with excess Nitrogen fertilizer from Kellogg Biological Station, Michigan, USA - KB3-175-1 | ecosystem: Environmental > Terrestrial > Soil > Unclassified ... | reverse complement strand
TAGAAATTTCAAGAATCGGCCAGAACTTGTTGTAAACAATCGATTCTTCGTGATAGGCTTTTGGCAACCTTTTATCAGGGAGCCTCCCTATGCGGATTTCTGTGAGCGTGGCTTTCGGTGCGGCGCTGCTGCTGTCGGCCTGCGGCCAGACCCCGACCGACCGTGCCCTGACCGGGGCCGGTTTCGGTGCGGCGGGTGGCGCAGTGGTCGGTGCCGTTTTCGGTGCGCCGATGATCGGCGCGCGGGTCGGCGGCTCAGCCGGCGCGGTTGCCGGCGCGGCGACCGACCCGTCCGAGATCTATCTCGGCCAGCCGGTCTGGAAGTAATCGCTACCTTCGTTTTGGCGTAAGCAATGGCGCGGAGTTCCGCGCCATTTCACGTGTGAGCGGCGTGATCGGCTTGGGTAGCCAACCGCTCGAATTGCTCGGCGAGCTCGAGCAATTCCGCTTTCACTTCGGGGCTGATCACGAGACTGACAAGCGCCCTGATCTGGCGGCCTTGCTCGCGATAGTAGTCCGCCCGGGATTCGGTATCCGACATTACAAGCTGCGACATCTCTTGGCGGGTCACCACTACCCGTAGCAAAGCAAGCAATTGGGGCGATCTTGTGACGGCTTGGCAGATGCGAGGAAACTCTGCCAATGTGTTCAAGCGCGGCTGTCGGCGAGCTTCGAGAATACCGCGATCGCGTCGTCGAGTCGGCTGTAGGTGAAGCGATAGCAGCCGCTGCTGGCGAAGATATCGGCGAGCAACTCGAACCCCGCCGCGCCGTGCAGGCTGTAATTCATCGCGTTGTGGGCGATCTCCATCAGCCCCGCGGCTTTCGACCAAGGCGCGAGTCGCGCCTCCGCATCTTCTTGCCAGCGCGGAAAGATGATCCAGCCGATCGGCGCGGCCTCGCTGCTGCGCGCGATGCTCTCGGCCGGCGCACGCATCAGCGCGACCGTGCCTTTCGCCGTGTCATGCGTCTCCGCGCTGAAGATCGCATCGGGCGCGTAAGCGCGCATCAATCCGATCGAGCCGTTCTTCAAATTGATGGGCCGTGCCAGCGGGACGACATGCGCGTCGCTGGGGCGGATCAGCGCGAGCTCGTCCGACAGTAGGCGCCAGCCGCGCTGCACCAGCGCCGCGGTCAATGTGCTTTTGCCGGCGCCGGGCGCGCCCGGCAGGATCGCGACGCGGCCGCCGCGCTCGATCGCCGCCGCATGCACGATGAGATATTGATGCGCCTGCGCCGCGATCGCGTAGTTGAGGCCCCATTCGAACATCGGCAGCGCCTGATCCGCGGGCAGCGGCTTGAACGGGCTCTCGCCGTCGATGAGGAAATGCGCTTGCGGCCGGATCCAGCGGCGCGCGAATTTGCCCGGTGCGAGCGCGACGCGGAAATCGCAGAATTCGTCGATGCCGATGAAGGATTCATCGGGATAGAGCTGATGCAAGCCATCGACGACCACGCCGAAAGGCGTGTCGAGACGCGCGGCGAAAGGCCCGAAGCGGAGCGCGAGCGTATTCATGCCGCCTCCAGAAGATCGAGCCGCGTGAAGAGATCGAGCGTGCGCGCGATGACCGCGTCGCGGTCGATCGCCGGCGGCAATTCGATCTCGCGCTCGATGGCCGCGGCGATCGCCGCATCGCTCGCCGGCGCGCGCGTCAGCAGGCGAAAGAGCCAGGCGGAGAGATCGGCGAAATGATGTGTGTCGCCGGTGCGATCGTTATAGGCGATGATCTCGCCGCCCCATTCGCGCCAATGCACGAAGGGGCCGATCCGTCTCGTCGCCGCGTCCGTCATGACGCGGCTGCTCGTGTCCCGATCCGGAAGTTCGCATTTGTCTGAATTGGGCACTTTCGAACTTCCGGATCGATCAGGACGCTAGTGTGGCTGATGGATTTGAAGTTCCTACAATCGTTGTTGCGCGATTCGAGGAACTTCAAATCCGCCACACTATGTATTGACGTTGAGGGCCGAGAAGGTGGTGACGACGCTGTCGAGCGCGCTTTGCGCCTGGCTCGTGTTGTTTGGCGTCGAGATCCAGACGCTGCGAATCTTCTGCTGCACTTGCGACAGCGAGTCCGGGAAATTATTCGGCGCAAAAGCCGCCGCGTTGAGCAGCGCCGCCGCGGCTTGCTCGCCGAAGAGCGCCGCGTTGAGCGTCGTCTGATTGCCCTTGATCTTGATCTGGATGATCAAGCCGCCTTGCAGCGCCGAGAGCATCGATTGCATGCCGACGATCCAGCCGCTGCCGAAGCCGGGGCTGCCGGCGGCGCTGGTGAAATTGGTCGAAGGAAAGAAGCCGGTGCGCTGCCAGAGCTGATTGGTGCCGGCAAGGCTCGCCCAGGTCGCAGGGGTGAGGCCGCAATTCACGCCGGTGGGTAGCGGGTGCGAGAGATTGCCCGACAGCGCATTCGAGACCGAGCATTGCTGCGTCATGGCGAGCGCCGGCTTGCTGGCCAGCGTCACCGCAATCGGAATGCCGCCGAGAATGATCCGCCGCCCCGGATTGCGCGGCGCATCGCTCTCGGCCGCCGGACTCGGCGGTTGAGAAGAAGGAAGCGGGCGGTCCTGGGTCATCGCGGCAATCGGGCCTGATCGGGGTTAACTCCTTCATTTTTATCGATGAAGCTTAAGAAAGGATGAGGTTCACCAAATCCTCTCCCCCCAAGGGCCGAGGAGCGTTAAAATGTGATACGTTGACGTATCGCTATGAAACGGATACGTTTCATATCTAATTGCGAAGGAGGACGCGCATGGCCGCTTGTTTCCGTTACCTCGTCAATGACGTGAAGGCTGCGATCGATTTCTACACGCAGCATCTCGGCTTCAAGGTCGAGATGCATCCGGCGCCGCCCTTCGCCGAGATCTCGCGCGGCGACATGCATATCTATCTGACGCAGCCGGCGGGTCAGGGCGCCGGTGGCGGCGCGCCGATGCCGTCCGGCGAGCAGCAGAAGCCCGGCGGTTGGAATCGCATCCACCTCCTGGTCGAGGATCTCGACGCAACGATCGCCAAGCTCAAAGCCGCGAACGCGCGCTTCCGCAACGAGGTCGTGCAAGGCACCGGCGGCAAGCAGATCCTGGTCGAGGATCCCTCGGGCAATCTCGTCGAATTGTTCCAGCCGAACACCGCCGCCTATCGCGCGCCAGGGTCGGGCGGCAAGCCCTAACACGACAGGATGGCGACGGCGCTGAAGCGGGCGGTCGATGCGCGGCCCGATCCCCGCGTTGCGCGCTCGCGGCAAGTGATTCTCTCGGCCGCGCTCGCCGAACTCGGCGAGATCGGTTATGGCGGCTTCACGATCGAATCCGTGGCGGCGCGTGCCGGCGTCGGCAAATCGACGATCTATCGCCATTGGCCCGACCGGTTGTCGCTGATCGCCGATGCTTTCGCGAAACTGCATGAAAGCGAAGCGCCCGATCTCTCCTACGGCACGCCGCGCGACAAGCTGGAGCGCATTCTCGCCCACGTCGCGGCGGTGCTGATCGACTCGCCGTTCTCGACCTGCCTGCCGGCGATGATCGATGCGGCGGAGCGCGATCCGGCGCTGCGCGATTTTCACCACGGCTTCCAGGCCGAGGTACGCAAGCCGACGGTCGCGCTGATCGCCTCGGCCATCGCCAGCGGCGATTTCCCCACTGATCGCGATCCCGAGCTCACCGCCTATGCGTTGCTCGGCGCGATCTTCTTCCGCCGCTTGATGACGAATGCGCGTTTCGCGCCGGAAGAAGCCGGCGCGCTGGTCAACACGGTGCTGGGAAGCGAAGCCTGAAAGATCAGGCGTGCTGGATGCCGCGCGCCTTCAGCCACTCGGCGATGTAGATCACCTGGCCTTCGCTGGCGGCCGGCGCCAGAGTCAGCGCGGGGGCTGGCGCGGCCACCCGGGCGAGGGCGAGAGGCGAGCGGCCAATCGGCCCGGCGATCGGCGCGAACTCTTCTTCGTCGCGCTCCGACCACGGCGTGAACACGCGCTCATGGCGGATGGAGGGCTGGGCGTCGTCGCGGAAAGCCCAGATGATCGTGAAGATAAGGCCGATGAAAGCAGCGGTCAGGCCGATGATGCCGAAAGCGGCGGCTTCGGGCGGCGAGGAGGAGGCTGAGATCGCGATCAATGCCGCGGCGCCGTTAGCGGCCAGCGCTAAACCGCCGACCGCGACAGCGATGATAACCGGCTTGCGATCGTTCATAGGCGCGTCTCCGTTAATATTCATTAAGATTAACGGAGCGTGCCGTCTTCAAACAATGCCGGTGTTCTTTACAGGCGCGGGCGCGCTTGTGCCGAAAACTCTTCCAAGTGTCTGAAAAACCGAAACTGGCTCGCCGGTTGCAAAGCCAAGGTCGGACAAGGTGCCGGCAAAAGAACCGCCGGCCGTATGGAGGAGAAGCATGGCCCATCTCGATCTACTCGAGAAGCCCGCGGATGCGGATATGGCGGCGCTCTATTGGTGGCGGCGCGATACCGCCGCCCGCGAGGACACCGACGAACCGGCGCCGCTGGCGCGGCGGGCGATCGCGCTCGCAGAGCGCGCGACACCAACCACGCCGCCCATCATCGATCTGCCCGGCAATCGCCTGCGCGCCAATGCCGAAGCGCGACGCGCGCGCGAGGCGGAGGCGCTGAAGGGCGAGATCGACCCCGCTCTCATGGAGGCGATCCAGCTCGAGCGTCGCAACGCGCTGGTCGCGCTGGCGACCGGGATTATCGCAACCGCAGCCCCCGCGGCAGCGGCGCTCTACGCCGCGACGACGCAAGAGCCCATTGCGCTCAGCTTCGCACTGGCCGGCACTTTCGCGGCCTCCTTCGCGCTCTACCACGCGGCGCGCTGGTTCCTGCTGATGCGCTCGGACGACCTGCCGAAGATCCTCGTGTAAGGAAATATCACCACGGAGACACGGAGCTTAAGAGTTTAGGCGCGCTCGCGCGCCATGAATGTTCCTCCGTGTTCTCCGTGTCTCCGTGGTGAATCCTCAATGTTTCTTTCTTGCATCGCCGTCAGCGAGGCTTTATCGCTGGCGCCATGGACAGCACGTTCTTTTCCGCGCTGACGCCTTGGGCGGAGACGTTGTTGCGCGCCTGGTGTGGTTTGGCGTTGCTGCCGCATGCCATGCGCTGTTTCTTCGGCTGGTTTCCGAATACCGGCTCGCGCATTCTCAACCCGGCCTTGCTCGCGACCGGGCTCGAGCGCTCGGGCTTTCGCCCCGGGCGCTATTGGGTCGTCTATGTCGCGCTCGTCGAATTCATCGCCGGGCCGGCGCTCGCGCTCGGCCTCTTCACCCAGCTCGCTGGTCTGTTGATCTTCCTCTTTTTTGTCGGCGCGGCTTACGATCACCTGCGCTTCGATGGCTATTTCTGGAACCAGCTCGGCATGGAATATCCGGCGCTCTGGGGTCTCGTCGCGCTTTATTTCGCATGCGCCGGCGGCGGCGCGCTCTCGCTCGATCGCCTTCTGTTCGGCGCTCCTTAATTCGCGGCGCGCGCGAAGCGATCACGGCGCTTGCCGCCGCGAAGCGGCCACGCGTAAATGGCGCCACGGTTTCGTTCAATCAGCTTATCTTTGGCGCACGTCGTTACCGTGCCACGTTGATCGCATGCTGAGCAATGCGGCATCTTTCGCCTTGCATGGCGCGGTGCGCCTCGCGCATAAAAACGACATGAGCACACGCACATCGGTCGTTCCGTCTGTCGGCGCTTTCCTGGCGCTCGCTATTGGCGCTTTCGCGGTGATCTATTACGGCGCGGTGCCCTGGGCGCTGAGCCGCGCCATCGGCGCCACCTTCTGGCTGCTCGGTTGGCACTGACTTGTGTCCGTGCGTCTATCGAAGAAAGTCTACCTTCTTCGCATTAAGGTAGAACTCATCCTTGGGAAATAGGTCCGTATTCACGTCCCGATCGTCGCGCTTATCGTTCGGACCCCACTGCCTAATCGGCTCCTCTTTAAGCCAAGCAATGATCTCATCGGCATTCCATCCACCAGCCGCCAAATAGGAACGGGTACTGAGCAAGCGTTGCGAAAGGTCCTCGACCGAGAATGGAATAGGCTTGTCGCTGCCGAGCAGAACGCCGTTCACCAGCACGACGTAGGGAAATATTTGTAGAAAGCTCGCGACGGTGCGCTGCGTAGGGGCCCATTGCACGCAAATGCCGCCGTCGTCCAGATGCAAGCGCACCTCCCTGAAATATTCGGTCGAGTAAAGCATTCCGCTATGGGAAGCATCAGGCGGGATCGCATCGGCTTCGATAACGTCGTACCGTTGCGGATCGATCAGTAGCTCGTGACGAGCGTCGCCGAGCTCGCGTTCGAAGCGCGGGTCTCTCAGAAAAGCGTTCACCGCGCTGCGGGGTACGTCCTGATCGAATTTCTGCATGATCGTGAAGACAGGCGACACGATTTCAACGATCTTCACGTGATGCGTCGCTGGATTGACGCCACTTGCATAAGGCGTACCGCCGCTGCCTTGGCCGATGATCATGATCGACCGGGGATCGGGATGTACGAGCGGACCAAGGGCGCCGAGGACGCCGTGGATGAATAAGAACGGAACGCGGCTATTTGTGCGGCCGTTGATATAGAGCAAATAGGCATCCGGCATCACTTTGCCGCCATAATTTATGCTCGTCGCATCGCGGCCCGACCGCATCACGGTAATACCGGTGCGATCCTCATCGACGAGCGCGCCGTGCGATAAACTGGCGCCATGCAATCTGGCCCAGAACGCTGCATTCGTCGGAAATAAAATCGCCGCCACGGCGAGAAGCCCGGTGAGTGCGGCCTGGGATGGTGTTTGCGCCATGCGTCGAATTCTTGCGCCGGTACCTTCACCGCGAGATTTCCATACGATCGCGATCGCGAAGGCGAGACCGATCACAGCGATAATCCGAAGCGTGCCTGATGTCCCGATCCATTCCAGCAACAGAAGGCCGGTTACAGCGCCACCAGTCGTATTTCCCAGAATGTTGAAGAGCTGAATGATCCCGACGCGGTTCCCAACGAGCGTCGGATCATCGTGGACGGCTTTTTGCGCCATCGGGAACGACATGCCGCCCATAAAAGCGGGCGGAAATACCAGACAGCCCGTCACGACGAGATAAGCGGTGATCGCCGCCAACCGATGCCATAGTCCCACCGTCGCGAGATGTGGCTTGTCGACGAGCCACTGCTCTAGATCAAACCAGCCATGGGCCGCCCACAGGATGGCCATGGCAACGATCGCGTAGAGCGCGATGCCGGCCTGAAAGGCGTAAAAGGTGCGGCGTGGATTGGAGATAGCGCCGACAACCCGCGCCCCATAGGCCAGGCCGAGCGCGTCTCCGATCAGGAAAATTCCAAGGATCAACGAAAAAGCGTAGGCATTCGTCTGCATCAGGACGCCGACGACACGGAACCAGACGATCTCCAGGGAGATGATCAGAAAGCCCGACACAAACACCAAGGCTGCCCAGATCCAGACGTTCCGCGGGTATCGGCCTGATACAGAGCCAATTTCTGGGCTGAGGCCGCCTCTCGCCGCGGAAGACGCTCCGGTGGAAGCCAGGAGAGCGCCAACAGCAACAACAAAGTTCAGCAGGACGCCAAAGTAGACAGTAACCTCGAAACCGAAAATCCCGATGATGACAAAGCCGCTCAGGAGGGCGCCAAATCCGGCGCCCAAGGTGTTGACGCAATAGAGCAAGCCGATGTGAAACGGTGCCGTCTCGACGCGGTCAACGATGGCTCTGGATAGCAGGGGCAGGGACATGCCCATTAGCAGCGTCGGAAGCAGCAGCGCCAGAAAAACGATCAACAACACAAGCGAGGCGGAATGGGCGACCGCCAACACATGTTCGAATAGAAAGTTATAAAATAGGAAGGGGCTGGCGGCCGCAAAGGCACCAATGCCCAGTTCACATAAAGCAAAGACCTGGATCGCCCTTTGGCAAGAAAGTCGATCTGCAAAGGACGCGGCCCACAGGCTCCCGATACCCAGACCGAAAAGGAAAGCGCTCACGACCAAAGTCGCCGCAACGACATCCGAGCCGGCGAATAGTGCCAGCATGCGTTGCCATGTGGTTTGATAAAGGAGCGCGGCGAATCCCGAGAAAAAAAAGACAGCGTACAGGCCTATGAGGATGCGCCTGCGCGCCAACTCCGCCGCAGCGTCGTGCAGCACCCCTTCCCCTGTAAGCATGCGCTTTAATCGCTTAGCGCAACGAGATCGCCGGATGTGTTTGGATTGACGACGTTGTTGGGGCTTACTCGTACCATGGCGCCATACCAATGCTGTGAAATGAAATATGTGCTGCGCCGCCTGTGGATGTGGATAGTGTTATCCGAGCGTCAGCGAGAGAGCATTCATATCCGAATGCCGATCACAATCTTGTCACGGCAGGAAAAACGGATGATTGGCGATTCCGCGGTTTGCCGGGCACGCAAGCAATGAGTCTGTGTCATTGGTAAAAGCGAACGCATCGTTTAGCCCGGCCATCGTCGATGGTTCTCGCGCGCTGACATCGGGTTTCTCCCGATTGTAAAGCGGTACCCACCTGCGTGTAGTAATGCGGGTGCTCCGCTCTTTAGTGGCCGCGCGCTACGGCACGACGCAATCCACTGCGTCGATTATCGGGAGAATTCGCATGAGATTGATGAACGTCTCGAAGCTGTGCGGCGCAACCGCGTTGGCATGCTCCGCCATGTTCCTGGCACCAGTGGGAGCGCAGGCGGCGATCACGGAGCAAGAGGCGCATGCCATCGCGGTCGATGCGTATCTTTATTTTTATCCGCTGGTGTCGGTGGATATCACCCGCAAAGTGGCGACGAATGTGGAAGCCGGCAAAATTCCTGGCTTCGGTCCTCCCAACACATTCAACAGTTTTGCCGAATTTCCGGCCGCCGACTTCAAGACGGTTGTGCGCCCGAACTTCGATACGCTCTATTCGAGCGCCTTTCTCGACCTGACGAAAGAGCCGATGATCGTGTCGGCGCCGAATACCAATGGTCGGTATTATCTCCTGCCGATGCTCGATGCTTGGTCCGATGTCTTCGCCTCGCCCGGTTGGCGAACGACGGGCACCGAGGCCGGCAATTTTCTCCTCGCGCTGCCCGGCTGGCGCGGGACGGTGCCGGCGGGAATGACGGTGATCCGCGCGCCGACGCCTGATGTATGGATCATCGGGCGAACCAAGACCGACGGACCGCAAGATTATAGTGCCGTCCATCAGATCCAGGCGGGATACAAGATCACGCCATTGTCGGCGTGGGGTCAGCCCGCACGGCCGGTCGAGGCGAAGGTCGACCCGAGCATCGACATGAAGACTCCACCCAAGGAGCAAGTCGACAAAATGCCTGCGGACAAGTTCTTCGCTTACGCCGCCGAAGTCATGAAGGTCAATCCGCCTCACGACACCGATCAGCCAATGGTTGCGCAATTGCGGAAAATTGGCATCGAGCCGGGCAAGAGCTTCGATATCAGCAAGATCGATCCAGCCATTCGCAACGGCGTAATGAGCGCTCCTACAGACGCGCAGAAATTGATGGCGTGGAAGGTGCCGACTCTGGCGCGGGTCGAGAAGGGCTGGGCGATGAACACCGATACGATGGGCGTTTACGGCAATTACTATTTGAAACGCGCGATCGTGGCGCAACGGGGCCTGGGTGCCAATCTCCCCGAAGACGCGATATACCCGCTCAATCTGGCCGACGACGCCGGCAAGCCGCTTGATGGCGCAAACAAATACACACTCCATTTCGCCAAGGGCGAGGTGCCGCCGGTGCGGGCCTTTTGGTCGGTCACGCTCTATGACAACGATGGTTTCCAGGTCCCAAACCAGCTCAACCGCTTCAACCTCAGCAGTTGGATGCCGCTGAAGCCGAACGCCGACGGCTCACTCGACCTTTATGTTCAGAACGACAGTCCGGGCGCGGAGAAGGAATCGAATTGGCTGCCCGCGCCGAAGGGACCGTTCAACCTGACGATGCGTCTTTATGCTCCCGAGGCGGACGCGCTGATCGGAAAATGGAACCCGTCGCCGGTGCAGCGCACGGGGACCGTTCCACAAACCGCGCAGCTGCCGGACTTCACCGCGCAGTGACAGGTCAGCTCGCCGGTATGCAATAAGTCGGCACGATCCGCGATGATTTGCTGAGCGCGCTCGCCGTATCGCTCAACGATACGTTTTGCGCGGCGATCTCGCTGACCGGCGCGGCATTCGCCGAGGCATTGCCCAGCGCGAAGGATCGCTCGGTCACTTGCAAGATTTCGGGCGCGACGGTGTGGATGCGGCCGCGCCGCACCGAAGCCGCGACCATGATGCCGACGACCTTGCCTTGCTCGTCGAACACGGGGCCGCCGCTCATGCCGCTGAGCGCCGGCAGATCATTGGGATAGCGCACGACCTCCGCCCAGGTGAGCACCGGGCCTGTGCCGTTGATCTCGCCGCTCAATTGCATGCGCGAGCGGCCCATCAGCCGGTCGCGCGTCCCGCCGAGTTTTTCCTTCGGATAGCCGAAGGTGTAGCCGGTCTCGTTCTGCTCGACATCGCCGCTTCCGAGCGGCATCGCCGGGCCGCTGGCATTCGCGGTCTTGAGCAGCGCGAGATCGGCTTGCGGATGCAGATAGGCGATCTGCGCCGATACTTTGCGGCCATTGATGATGAGGATGAGCCGGTGGCATTCGCCATTCGCGACATGACGCGCGGTGAGCCAGGCACCGGGCGCGATCGGGAAGGATGTGCCGAAAGCGATTTCGCCCGGCTGCAGCCCTTCGGCCTCGACGCTGATCAGCGGATCGTTGGGCGCCGAAGCGGGCAGGGGCCGGCGCATACGATCGGACGGCGGCGCATCGCTCAGCGAAGGCGGCGCGGCATCTTCCGGCGCGGGCAGCGGCCGCCGGCCGTCGCCGTCATCGAAGCCGTAATCGCCGAAATCGTCGGGAAATAATTGTGCGACGATCTGCGGTAGGACGAACAGCAGCAGAAACATCAGCGCGATGCGCTGCAGCCAATTCATTGTGGATCAGCCCGACATCGCCGCAGCGTTGAAGATGCCGGCGACGATCTGCGCCGCGGCGAGCACCAGCGCCGAGGCGATGTCGCCACGCTCGATCGCCTGTGGCAGATGGCGCACCAGAACCGCCGCGGCGGCGAAAGCGATGAGTTGCAGGATCAGCGCGACCACGCCCCAGAGCACGATATCGGCAAGATTGACGCTATGCGCCAGCATGCCGCCGAGCGGGATGGCGAGAGCGAGCATCTGCCCCGACAGCGTGATCGCCGCGGCGACATTGCCCTCGCGGATGAGCTTGAGCTCGCGATAAGGCGTCAGCCAGATATAAATCGCAAGCCCGATGATGAAGAGCAAAGTTGTCGTCGCGAGCTGTACCAGCAGGACCGGAAATCCCGCGATGACGCTGTTCCAGGCGGCAAGCATGGCAATCCCCCAAAATCCCGGATGCCCAATCCCCGATGCACGGCTTTATAGCGGCTCCCGGCCGGCGCTGCATCGGCGGCCGGAACATGCTTTAATGGCGGCAATCGCGAAGCCAAGGGAGGTCTGCAATGATCGTCGAGAAGAAAGTCGGCTACGAGCATGAGGGACGGAAATTCGAGGGCATGATCGTCTATGACGACAGCGTCAAGGCGAAGCGGCCCGTGCTCTATATGCAGCCCGATTGGGCCGGTGTCTGCTCGCACACGCTGGAGCAGGCGCGCGAGATCGCCGGCAAGGATTACGTCGTGCTGATGGCCGATATGTTCGGCGAAGGCTACGGCGCCAAGGAAAAGACCGTCGACGATCTGATGAAATCATCGCGCGGCGTGCGCGGCAACGTGCCTTTCATCAATTCCTGCGGCGCCAAGGCGCTCGAAGTGCTCGGCGCCGAGGCGGACAAGGCCGGCTTGGTCGATCTCTCGAAGAAGGTGGCGGTCGGCTACTGCATCGGCGGCGGCTATGTCCTGGAACAGGCGCGCGCCGGCGCCGATTTCAAAGGCGTCGTCGTGTTCCACGTCACCGCGCCCAATCCGGTGCAGCCGGGCGCCAAGCCCAACATCAAGGGCCGCGTGCTGGCGATCCACGGCTCCGCCGATCCGGTGACGCCGAAGCCGCAGATGGACGCGCTCGAAGCCGAGCTCACGGAGGCCAAGGTCGATTGGCAGGTGATGATGTTCGGCCACGCGGTTCATTCCTTCTGCGACGCGCATGCCCCGACCACCGGTAACTCGCCGCAACGCTACGACGAAAAGCTCTGCAAGAAGAGCTACCAGATGATGCGCGAGTTCTTCGCAGAGACGCTGTAAGCGCGTTGAGGCGATAAACCCGCACGGCTTTTTCTAACCGTCTGCCCGCGCCCTTCGACAAGCTCGGGGGCGGGCATTCAGTGAACGCACCGGCCAATCGCGCTTCGCGATTGGCCGCGAAGGGCTCGCGCGCGACTGCCGCCCGGAATACCGGCGCCAACGCCGCTCGTCCAGCGCCAAATAAGTGACTTTTCCAGGGTTACTCCGGCGAGTCCACGATTGCCGTCGTTGTCATCGCCGTCGGAGAATCGACTTACTGAAGGCCCATTCGGTGCGTGCGCATCTTCGTTTTTTTAGCGGAAATCGGCATGCAATCTCGGCGTGCCGGTCCATGCAGAAGAGCTCGCACGACAACGCGCATCGAGTGACCGACGGAGCGGTCCTCACCGAGGATATGGATATGGAACACGATGCCAAGGTCCCGCTGAAGCAGCGCGTGCTCGAGGAGGCCAAGCTCTACTCGATCATCGCGGTATACCTCTGGGTGTTCCTCGGCTCGTTCACGCTATATCGCAGGCTGATCATCGACGAAACGGGCGCAGCCTATCTGCACTACGGGATTGCGTTGATCGAGGCGCTGGTCGTCGCCAAGGTCATCCTCATCGGCAAGATGTTCGGGTTGGGCCGGCGCTTCGAAAACGAGCCGTTGATCGTCCCGGTGCTCTACAAAACGATCGTGTTCGGTATCTTCGTGTTGTTGTTCAGCGTCATCGAGCGCCTTGTCGAAGGATGGTTCCACAAACAGGGGCTGCTCGGCGGTCTGCGCGATATCGGCGACATCGGCACCTATGAGATCGGCGCGCGCGTGCTGATGCTCATCGTCGCTTTCATTCCATTCTTCGCCTTCGCGGAACTTGGACGCGTCCTGGGGATCGACAGGCTCGGGACGATGTTCTTTTCGAAGCGAGAGCGCTCCGCGATTTAGCGCGTCCTTATTGGTCGCCACGCAACCGCGCTACACGTCGTAATTGCCGCCGTCGTCGCCGGAATCAGAGCCGAAGTCATTGTCGTCGGCGTAATCCTGGCCGGGATCGTTCGACATATCCTGCGTGTCGGCCGCGTTGACGACATCGTCGGCCTGCTGCGCCGGGCGATCATCGTTGTAGTAGTTGTTGATCACCGTCTCGCTGAGGCCGGGCTGCATCGGCGTGCCCGCGAGGAATCCGCTGCCATAATGCGGCCCGAACATCGAACTGATGCCCTGGAAGAGCAGCGAGCCGCCGACCACGCCGGCGGCGGTCGCCGCGGCCTGGCGCAGGAATCCCGATCCGCCGCCGGTCAGCATCTGCGGGCCATAGCCGTAAGGCGGCGGCGCAACCGGTTGCGCCGCGGGCGGCGGCGGCGCGGCGGGGTTCTGTGTCCAGACCGGCTCGCGCTGCGGCGCGGCGCCGGAAGCAGTGTTGCTCCAGCGTCCGGCGGCCGGCACGCTGCCTTGCGTCGGCCCGCCTTGGCTCGGGCCCTGTTGACTAGACCGGGGCGGCAGGAAGCTTGGCGGCGCTTCGCTCGCGCCCCCCGCGTCGCGCGCCCGCTCGAGCTCGGTGATGCGGTTCTGCGCGTCATGCAGCGCCATGTCCTGGATCAGCGCCGTCTGGACCAGCAGATAGAGCGCGTCGGGAATTTTCGCGCCGGCCTCGCGGATCAGCGCGTCGGCCTCGGGATCGCGCGGCTTCCCGCTTTGCTGCTGTAAACGGGCGAGAAGGGCGGTAATCAGATCGCGTTCCTGCGGCGTCATAACGGCCTCGGTGCTGAGAAATCCTGGCCCTAAAGATCGTATCGCGACGCCTTCGGCACAAGGGCGGCCTCTTGCCCCGCGCGCGCGATCGGCCCATGCTTCGATGAAAGATTTTAGGGAAGCAACGCCATGCCCGATAGCAATGCGATTGTGGACGCTGGCGCCGGTTTGCGCATTCCGGTGCTCGATCTCGGCCCCTATCTCGCGGGCGAGACGGGCGCGCTGGAGCGGGCGGCGGCGGAACTCGGCGCGGCGTGCGAGAGCATCGGCTTCTGCTTCTTCGCCAATCATGGCGTGAAGCAATCGCTGATCGACGGCGCCTTCGAGGCGGCGGAGCAATTCCACTCGCTGCCGCTCGAGCGCAAGATGAAGGTGCGCGCGATCGATGAGCCGGTCGGCTATCTGCCGGTCGGCGGCCAGACGCAGCGCGCCGAGGTTTACGGCGTGCGCTCGAAACATCCGGATCGCAGCGCGTCCTTTTATATCCGCGACGAATATCCGGCCGGTCACCCGGACCGGCTCGCGAAGAAGGCCTGGGTGTTCGACAATCGCTGGCCGGAGGATCTGCCCGGCTTCCGCGACAAGACGCTCGCCTATTTCGCGGTGATGCATCAATTGATGACGAAGCTCCTGCCGCTGCAGGCGGTAGCGCTCGGTTTGCCCGCCGATTGGCTTTTGAAGCATGAGGGCTTCAAGCCGATGAATTGCACGCTGCGGCTCCTCAACTATCCGCCGCGCGTCGCCCAGAACGAAGGCCAATACGGCATCGGCCCGCATACCGATTTCGGCTATTGCACCTTGCTGGCGCAAGCGAAGAAGCCCGGCCTCGAGATCCTGACGAAGAGCGGCGAATGGGTGCAGGCGCCGGCGCATGACGGCATGCTGCTCTTCAACAACGCCGATCTGTTGCAGCGCTGGACCAACGACCGCTGGCGCTCGGCGCCGCATCGCGTGTTCAATCTGGAAGGCGATGAGCGCTATTCGATCCCGTTCTTCATCTCGCCGCGCTGGGATGTGCAGCTCGAATGCCTGCCGACCTGTCAGAGCGCCGACAACCCGCCGAAATACAAGCCGATCAGCCGCGCCGAATACCAGGCCGAGCTCAAGCGCACCGTCTACGAGTTGCCGGGGAAGAAGGCGTAAGCCGCCATGCCCCTGGTGCGCATCGATTTGCTGCGCGGCCGGTCCACCCAAGACCGCAAGCTGCTCGGCGAGATCGTCTACAACGCGATGCGGGCGACGATCAACGTACCGGAGGACGATAAGTTTCAGATCATCACCGAGCACGCGCCCGACGATCTGAATTTTGCCGAGAGCTACCTCGGCAGCCGGTTCAGCAACGGCATCATCTTCATCCAGATCACGCTCAATGCCGGGCGTACGCTGGAGCGCAAGAAGGCGCTCTACAAGAAGATTGTCGATGATCTCGGCGCGCAGTTGCAGGTGCGGCCGGACGATGTGGTGATCAACCTCGTCGAGGTGGCGAAGGAAAACTGGTCTTTCGGACGCGGCATCGCCCAATACGCCGAATAGGCCGATTCTTTGCAGATCGCGTTATCGACGGCGCCGTATCGATCACGCTGCCCATCGCACGTTTCGTGCCCGTTGCGTCGCTTCAGCGAAGGTGAGCTGCAACAGCTCGCATTGGGCCAAACTGCCCCCGCATCGGTCGGCGATGTGGCGCACGCGCTCCAGAGCGGCGATGCAGGCGGCATAGTCATGTGCCGCGAAGGCGAGCAATGCCTCGCAGACCGGCGCGGCGAGCGCTTGTTCCGGCACGAGCCGCGCGGCTTCGCTGAAATCGACAAGCGGCAGGGCTCGAAGCAAGCGTGTCGCCGCGGCCCGGCGTCCGGCGGCGGCGAACGCCATCATCGCATGCACGATGAAGAAGGGCCGCGCCCCTGCCAGCGGCGCTTTTCCCCAGCGATCGGCAAGCCGATGCCAACGCCCGCCGAGATCGACGCTCCGAAGCTGGAGCCGCCACAGCAAGGCCGAGCCATCGGCGAGCGCCGATAGATTCGGTGACGGTGGGCGCGCGATCTGCTCGTCGTAGACCCTCAGCGCGGCCGCGGAATCGTGCAATTGCAGATGGAACAGCGCGCGATGCCAGGCGAGGTGGATCGCAAAGCCATTGCCTTCGGCCCATGCCGCTTCATGCGCCGCGAGAAACGCGAGACCCTCCCGCGCCCGTCCTTGCATCTCCATGACATGGGCGAGCACATGGATCGCGGGGGCGAGCCCGGGCTCGAGCGCGAGGGCGCGGCGGGCGAGGCTTTCGGCGTGGCGATAGTCGCCATTTTCCTCGAGGCCGAAAGCGTACATGGCGAGAACCGCCGCATAGCCGGGCATCGCGCTGTTCCAGTGGCGGATCGCACGCGCGATGCGGTCGCGCAGCATGCGCCGATTGCCGAGGCGAAAATCCAGCGCATGCGCCACGGCGAGCGCGAGACTGTCGCGCGGCTGCTCGGCGGCGATGGCGCTATAGCCTTCGAGCGCGAGAGCGGAATCACCCGTCAGCCAAAGAGTGGCAGCGGCCGCGTGCCGGTGCGCGCTCTCGCTCGCTCCCAAGCCTGCCGTTGTGGTGGCGGCGACGCTCGCCGCGAGCGCGGCTTCGGCGCCGCGATTGTCGTCGCGAACGATCGCCGCCATGCGCAGGCAATGCGCGGAGATGCTCCGCGGGTGATCGGCGAGGATGCCCTCGATTTCCGCCGCCGGATTCCCGCGAGAGGCGAGCAGCCCAGCGAGCGCGTCGGTGCAGCGCCGCGCCGCATCGGGATCGGCTTCCCCCTGTGCCCAATCGGGGATGGATCGATCAGCCGCGCGCCGCGCCGTCTGTCTCCGGCCGGCGATCCGGCGCCAGCGCGCGGGTTGCTTGAGCAATTGGCTGCCGGCGATGTCGAAATGGATCGGCGCTTCCAGCAGGCCGGCCGTCACTTCCGTCATAACGATTCTCCCTCTACCGCTCGCGGCCTCGATGATCGTCATCGCGGCGCGTGTGGTGAGGGATATCGCATGGGCGCTTCGCGCCACGCTAGTTCACGAACTGAACCGCGCCGATACAGATTCTGAATTTGCGGGAAAAGCGGATGGCGCCGCGGCGCCCGCCCTCAAAGTATCGAGTGCCGCTACGCGACCAGTTTCTTGACCTTGGCGAACGGGCTCAGTTTCAGCCACGTTCCCATATCGGCCTCGAGCTTCCTGCTTCCGGTGGGGACGAGGCGGCTCTGCTGCTTGGCGAGCGCGATGGTCGTGTAGCCCATCCAGATCTCGGTCATGGTGCGCAAATCGGTCGACAGATAGAGATCGACGTCGAAGCCGGGATCGACCGAGCAGAGATCGACTTCCTGGCCGGGCTCGACGACCAGCCACCAATTCTGCTGCGTTTTTTTGAGATCGTTGAAGATGACCTGGATGATGACGCGGCGATCCGGCATCGGGGTCGGATCGATATTGCGCCGCATATCCCACATCAGGAGGTTGGGATCGAGATTATCGAGCGACGCCCCGGTTTCGACCCAGCGCTGTCCCCAGCAGCCGATTGCCTCGATCACCGGCTTCAACTCGCGTCCGGCATCGGTGAGCTGATACTCGAAAGCGCCGGGCTCGCCCTTCACCGGATGACGCGTGACGATACCGGCGGTCTCGAGATCCTTCAGGCGTTTCGACAGCAATGCCGGCGACATGCGCGGCACGCCGCGCCGCAGCTCGTTGAAGCGGCACGAGCCGACGACGAGCTCGCGCAACAGGACGAGCGTCCATCGCGTGCCCAGAACCTCCGCAGCCATGGCAACTGGGCAAAACTGGTTATAACCGCTCTCGGGCATGACGCAGCTCCCCGGGTTCGTATAAGCGGATCGTACATGATATCGCATCCGCTACTAGTTCAGAATCTATACCGGGTTGGATTCAGTTTCTGAACTATCGCGCGGGACGCGCTCCGCGATATCCGTTGCGCAAAGCGCATCGAAGGACTCGATGCCGCATGCGATCAACGGAGGTTCATATGACGGACTTGACGATTCGCACTCTCGCAGGCGTGATGAAAACTATTCCCGCGGCGACGCTCGCTACGCTGCGGGGCAAATTACGCGGTAGCGCTGTGCTGCCGGGCGAGGAAGGCTACGATTCGGCGCGAACGATCTGGAATGCGATGATCGATCGTCGGCCGGGCCTTGTCGTGCGCTGTATGGGCGCTGCCGATGTCATGTCGGCGGTGAAGCTCGCTCGCTCGGAAGGATTACTCCTTTCGATCCGTGGTGGCGGCCATAACATCGCCGGCAATGCGGTTTGCGATGGCGGCTTGCTCATCGATCTGTCGTTGATGAAATCGGTGCAGGTCGATCCGCAGTCACGCACCGCGCGCGTCGAGCCGGGCGCGCTGCTCGCCGATTTCGATAAAGAGGCGCAGGCCTTCGGCCTCGCGACGCCGCTCGGCATCAATTCGACGACCGGCGTTGCCGGTCTCGCGCTCGGCGGCGGCTTCGGCTGGACGACGCGCAAATTCGGGCTGACCGTCGATAATCTCATCGCCGCGCAGGTCGTCACGGCGGATGGCGAATTGGTGCGCGCGAGCGCGAGCGAGCATCCGGATCTCTTCTGGGCGCTGCGCGGCGGCGGCGGCAATTTCGGCGTCGTGACGTCGTTCGAGTTCAAGCTTCATTCGCTGGGACCGGAGGTGCTCTCCGGCCTCATCGTGCATCCCTTCGCCGATGCCGCCGAGCTGTTGCCGCAGTTCCGGCGCGTTGTCGCCGAAGCGCCCGATGAGCTGACGGTTTGGACGGTGATGCGCAAAGCGCCGCCGCTGCCCTTCATTCCGGCGGAGTGGCACGGCAAGGAAGTGCTGATCTTTGCCGCCTGCTATAGCGGCGACATGAAGGAAGGCGAGAAGGCGGTCAAAGCCCTGCGCGCTCTCGGCAAGCCGATCGCCGATGTGATCGGGCCGCATCCCTTCACCGGCTGGGAGGCTGCGTTCGATCCGCTGCTGACGCCGGGCGCACGCAATTATTGGAAGAGCCACGACTTCGCCGATTTGTCGGACGGAGCGATCAAGGCGATCGTCGACGCCGCGGCGCATCTGCCGTCGCCCGAATGCGAGGTCTTCATCGCGCATGTCGGCGGTGCAATGGGCCGCGTCGCGCCCGATGCGATGGCGTGGTCCAACCGCGAGGCGCATTTCGTCATGAACGCGCATGCGCGTTGGCGCGACCCGGCGCAGGACAACCCCTGCATCGCTTGGGCACGCCAGCTCTTCGATGCGACGGCGCCCTTCGCGACGGGCAGCGTCTATGTGAATTTCATGCCCGATGACGAGCCGGGCCGGGTCGAGAAGGCTTATGGCAAGAATTATCGCCGCCTCGCCGAGATCAAGCGGCGCTATGATCCGGACAATCTCTTCCGCATGAACCAGAACATCCGGCCGACGGAGCGCTGAGCCTCCCGCGGACGGATCGTCCTCCACCCCCGAGGCGTTCCCAAGGCGGCACCCGCTCGGGTGCCGCCTTTTTCCTTTGGGACGCTTTTCTTTAGGCGGGGGCGATGTGGTATTCATCGCGCCGAACCTTGTGCCAGGATGGCAGCCATGGCCCCCCACGAAATAAAAGATGGCCCCGAAGCGAGCGACGGTTTCGCGGTTACGCCCGAGCCGCCTTATTACGCGGTGATTTTCACCGCGCAACGCAAAGAGCCGGACGCGGCTTATGATGCGATGGCACAAGCGATGTTCGAGCTTGCGGCGAAGCAGCCCGGCTGTCTCGGCGCCGAGCATGCACGTGATGCGACGGGACTCGGCATCACTGTCGCCTATTTCACGGACGAAGCGGCGATCCGCGCCTGGAAGAAGAACGCGGAGCATCTCGCCGCGCAGCGCCTCGGCATCGAGCGCTGGTACAGCCGCTATCACATCCGCGTGGCAAAGGTCGAGCGCGCCTATTCCGGTCCGCAAGGACGGTGATCGAGCGCGACGGTGCATAAATCTTCCTGGAAGGAGATATCTCATGGCGATGAAAGCGAATGCAGGAACGCCGGGCTGGCAGCAGCATCATGTCGCGCTCTATCTCAAGACCGACGGCGCCGAGGGCCATGAGGTCGATTTCGGCCGGCCGGGCGAGCCGCCCGTGCATTGCCTGCTGCTGCAAACCACCGGCCGCAAAAGTAAGGCGGCGAAGACGACACCGCTGATCTATGGCAAGGAGGGGAACGGCTTCGTCATCGTCGCCTCCCGCGGCGGCGCGCCGCAACACCCGGCGTGGTTCCTCAATCTGCGCGATGATTCCGAGGTGCGGTTTCAGGTCGCGAACAAGAAATATCGCGGCGTGGCGCGGATCACGCAGGGCGCGGAGCGCGAGCGCCTCTACGCCATGATGACCGGGCTCTTTCCGCCCTATCGCGATTACCAGGCCAAGACCGCGCGCGAGATTCCCGTCGTGGTGCTGGAGCCGAAAGAAGAGATCGCGCGGCTTTGAGGAGCTGAAATACCGTCGTCATTCCCGCGAAAGCGGGAAGGTGTAGTCACATTCGAAGTGCAACGCTTCCAAGAAGACCTCGGCGGGGGTTTGGAAG
>Ga0134125_10002781_pt1 | contig 20555 bp, 22 predicted proteins | sample KB31751_FD_96464 | JGI IMG/M metagenome (GOLD analysis project Ga0134125, IMG submission 96464) | Terrestrial soil microbial communities with excess Nitrogen fertilizer from Kellogg Biological Station, Michigan, USA - KB3-175-1 | ecosystem: Environmental > Terrestrial > Soil > Unclassified ... | reverse complement strand
CGGGGAGTTGACAGGCCGGCCGGAACTGCTCCGCTTTGGCGCGCGAGGCTCAGCCGGAGAAGCTCCTGCGTTTTGGGCGAACAATCAAAAGCTGCTGCAAAGCGGATGGTCGCCCCGTTACAACCTGACGCGGGGTCTTGCGGAAACGGTGGAGTGGTGGCGCAACTCAGCAAAGGTGCCGCCAATGACCGCGCCACGGCAAGGGTGAGCTCGCTCCTGGGCTTTCCAGTGTGCTTGAAATCTACTGCTTATCCTTGGAAGCCCCGACAGCGCTGGCCTGATTGCTGTCTGAGCCGGCCGCGCTGGCTAACGTATCGCCTTGCGCATTAGGAAAGTTGAGAAGCATATCCTCTGAGTATTTGGGGCCAAGGCCGAGCTTGATGAGGGCGCGTGAATCAGGCGTGACCTTCGATTGCCAGCCGTTGTCACTCTGGTAGCGCTCCATGGCAGCCTGAGTGCGCGTGTCCCAATCACCCGTGGGATCGCCGGTCAGGTAATGCTCGCGAATCAGCGCTTCCTGGATTTCCCGTGCGCGGTCTGAGTCAATCCGCTGCTGACCATGCCGCTTCCATGATGTCTTTCTCGCCCGGTGATGGCGGCGTGAGCGGGCGTGATGTTTGCCGGCAGCCTTAGCGGCAGTCTTTTTGGCGGCGGGTTGGGCGCTGCTGAACCCTGCGCAAAATACCAGCAACGCAGTAACTAAACACAGATTCCTGAAGGTCAGACGCAAAACAACACCTCAAGGGTCTAATCGAAGCGGCAGTGACTATGATGTCATGGTTGGATGCCCCCATTCCACAACAATGTTGGCCAGCTCTGTTACTGAAGAGTCTTAAGGAAGCAGGCCCGTCGTCACCGGGTAAACAACGTAGGAACAAGGAGTTGCGCCGGAACAGGCTAGCTGTCCCGGCCCCGAAACACGAAGGATACCTACGGCAAGGTGCCGGAAAGGAAGGTATTTCCACCCCGGCCGGCTCGGACCAGGAAGACCACGTCTTCGCCGCTCTTGAGCTGGGCGGTGATCTTGCGGAAATCTTCCTCGCTGTTAACCGGATGGCGATTGACCTTCAAGATGATGTAGCCGGGCTGCATCTGAATGTCGTCGCCAAAGGAGTCGGGCCTGACCTCCGTCACCTGCACGCCCCGGTTGTTCTCGTCGAGTCCGAGGCGGTCCATCATGTCCTGCGTCACATTGCGAACGGTAATGCCCAGCTTGCTGGGCGAAGGCTCATTCGTATCCGCGTTGTCTTCCGATGAGTCGCCGCCCCGGTCGGCAAACATCTTCGCCCGGTCGCCCACGATTACGGAGGCCTGCTTCTGCTGGCCGTTGCGGACGTACTCGAGAGAAACCTTGGTTCCCGGCTTAATGGCGGAAATCACGTTGACCAGGTCGTCACCATTCTTGACCGGCTTTCCATTCACGGAGGTAATGGTATCTTCCGCCCTCAGACCGGCTTTTTCTGCTGCCTGGCCGGGTGTGACGCCGGAAATGGTAACGCCCTGCTTCACGCCATAAACTCGGGCCAACGCCGGCGTTTGCGGATTGAAGGTGACGCCGATCGAACCGCGCGCGACACGGTGCTCGGCGCTGGTCAATTGGTCATAAACTTCGCGCACTGTATTCGACGGCATGGCGAAACCGACGCCCTGATAACCGAATGACTGGGTATAAATCGCCGTGTTGATGCCAATGACTTCGCCACGCATATTGACCAATGGCCCCCCTGAGTTCCCGGGATTGATGGCTGCATCAGTCTGAATGAAGGACTGGAACTGGCGCGCAGGATTGATGTTCCGGCCGCGTGCGGAAACGATGCCTGCCGTGACCGTGTTTTCCAGCCCAAACGGGCTGCCCATGGCAAGCACCCAGTCGCCGATGCCCATGGAATCAGAATCGCCAAGGGCCGCGGGTGTAAGCGGGTGGTCTTTAGGAGGCTCAATCTTGATGACTGCCAGATCGGTTTCGCGATCAATACCTATGATTTTGGCATCATGCTGGATACCAACCGGATCGTCCTTCAGCCGGACGCGAATGCGGTCTGCTCCATCAACCACGTGGAAGTTGGTGATGATGTACCCATTCGCGTTCAGAATGACTCCCGAACCAAGGGAGCGTGAGCGTCCGCCACCGGGCCCCTCGCCAAAGGGATTCTGCTCATCATCACCGCCGCCCTGTCCGCCCTGTCCCTGGCCACCGAAGAAGCGATTGAAGAAATCCTGAAGGTCGTCGCCCTGATCGTTGTTTCCCTGTCCGCGATTGAAACGACGCCGTGGCTTGGGGTTGGATTCCGTATTGATATTGACGACGGCAGGCTCAACTTTTTTGGATACCTGACCAAAAGTTGTGCTGAGCTGCTGCGGAGTCTGCATGGGCAGCAGGCTTGCGTCGGGTGAAGAATTGCCTTTTACGCCGCTCCGGCTCAGCACTGTGCCGATCAAAATCCCAACCGTCAAGGTCAGCAGGATGACCAGCGTTGAAAGCACCCGCTGGGCCTTGATCTGTGCGAGCAAAGCGGAAAACCGCGAGTTCATAGGGGAAACAACCTCCGGACTATTGCGACCCTAAGATTATAGAATGGAAAGCCTTCTACAAGGGCAGGCTGCGCCCGCTCCGAGGGGACGCACACCATTAGACGCCCAAACAGCCATACACGTTATCCGGCAGGACTGGCTTGTTCCCGGGCTTCCGCCACTTCTTCCTCGCCCCGAGACACGCTCCCCAGCAATTCAGAAAGCAAAATGCCCGTCAAAATCAAAAAAGCGCCAAAACCGGCCCGCAGTCCCAGCCGTTCGCCGCTATAGACAAAAGATGTTAGCCAGGCAAATACCGGTTCCAGCGTGAAGATAAGCGCGGCGTGGGTTGGCGGAGTAAATTGCTGCGCCCATGCCTGAACCGTGAACGCGACGGCCGTCCCGAGCACCCCGGTGATGAGAGTTGCCAGAACCACCGTTTCACTCAGCTTGAATTGGGGATGCTCCAGAACGGGGGCAGCCATGGCCGTCAGCACGGCCGCGACCGCGACCTGCAGAACGGCCATCTGCTCAAAAGGAAAGCGCCGGCTGCCTCGGCCCAGAACGACGATCTGGAACGCGAACGCGAGAGCGCAAGCTATGGTCAAAACGTCACCAGCGTTAATCTTGGCGAAGTCGGCCAGCCCCTGCTCTCCCGCCGGCACGGTCATCAGGAACAGGCCAACAAAGGCCAGTGCAATCCCCACCGCGCGCCAGATTGGAATCCTGGTCCTCCATAAGCCGAGCATCACCAGTGGCACAAGCACTGTGGATCCGCCGGTGAGAAACGCGGACTTGGAAGGCGTGGTCAGCCTCAGGCCGGTCGTCTGGAAGGCATAGCCGAGGAAAAGAAAAACGCCGATGCTCGACCCCATGACCATCGCCGGCCTCCTCATGCCTGACAGGTGCTTGCGATAATAGAGTCCAAGCAGGACCGCAGCCAATATCATGCGAGCGGCATTCAGCATGAGCGGCGAAGAGTCGCGAAGCGCCGCTTTGACGAGTACAAAGGTGCTGCCCCATATGAATGTGACGATCACGAGGAGGAGATGAGCTTTGAGTGAGCGGGGCACTAAGCTATTGTAACGGTGTAATCGTGACGCGAGAGTCGATCAGGAAACGCGCCGCTTCGCCGTTTGGCGCGCAGAGGTGGAACGGCTCCGCTTAGCAGATTTGGCGGGCATGACTCTTACCTTCGTCGCACCGGCCTTTGCAGCTTTCCTGGAAATCGGATTGGTGGCAGCAGTTTTTTTCGACGAAATTAAGGCCGCACCTTTTTCAAACAGCCACTCCGCCCCCTTTTTCACGGCAGCCTTGCGATTGCTTTCCCATTCGGCAGATTTTTCATCTCCGCCGATTTCCGCCAGCGAGCGGTTCGTCAGCACGGAGTAGTCGAGCGAGTCAATATCGAAGCCGGGCTGCATGCCTTCATCTTTCTTCTTAATCAGCAGCCACTCGGTGCCCTTGGAGCCCGGCCGGCGCGAGCGCATATGAGCCAGCACGAATTCGCCGTTCAGCTTCTGGCCGTGCAGGCGAAATTTGAGATCGCCTTTGGTGATCATGGCGTGAGCATCGCCCAGGGGCTCCCACGTCCCTACGTCCCACACCATTACTGTGCCAGCGCCATAGTTGCCGGGAGGAATTACGCCTTCAAAGTCGAAATAAGAAACAGGATGGTCTTCCACTTGCATGGCCAGCCGCTTGTCCGCGGGATCGAGCGACGGACCTTTGGGCACGGCCCAGGACTTCAGCACTCCTTCCATCTCCAGGCGGAAGTCATAGTGCAGGTGAGAGGCGTGATGCTTCTGCACAACAAAGCGGTGGCCCTCACGGCGGGCGAGTTTGCCGGCCGGTTCAGGAGTGCTGTTAAACCGGCGCTTCTGATTGTATTTTTCCAGCGCCATATTTTGGTTGGATGCGCACACTCTGGCCACTTGTGGCCACAGATGTTTTGAGTATGAAAGAATTGCCGAACAGAGGATTATGCGACATGGCGAAAGTTGCCGCTGAAAAGTCACTCAGCAGTGTGCTGGAAACACGGCGCGCCACGCCGAGCTTTGAAGATGTGCCGATCCATTCGGCCGATCTTGAAAAGATCATCCGCGCGGGACTGGCTGCGCCGAGCGGCTATAACCTTCAGCCCTGGCGCTTCGTGGTGGTGCGCGACCGCGAGCAGAAGAAGAAACTTCGCGCTGTGGCGTTCAACCAGCCCAAAGTCGAACAGGCAAGCGTGGTGGTTGTGGCATGCGGCGATGCATCGGCCTGGAAGCATGGCGATCTTGACGAAATGCTGCGCATTTCCAAACAGCACGGGTTCACGGACGAGCAGAACGAAAAAGTTCGACAGGCGGTGACCGGCCTTTTCGGCGGCGTTCCTGGTAACGCCGGCGGCCTGGAGCCCACATTCGATCTGTGGGCGAACCGCCATACGATGATAGCGTTCACCACCATGATGTGGACAGCGGAGACGCTCGGCTACGACACCGCGCCGATGGAAGGATTCGAAGAAGACAAGGTCAAGGCGCTGCTCAAGATTCCTGAACGCGCGAGGGTGATTGCATTGCTGGGGATCGGGCGCCTCAAGGGACTGGACAAGCCTTTCGCCGGACGCTTTCCGGCAGAAAAGACCGTGTTCGAGCACGAATGGGGAAAGCCAATTCAATTTTAGGAAGGCCTACCGCTGATCACACGGATGACACTGGTTTTCGCTGATAAGGCAACGGACAAATGATCGAGTTTTCTGAAGTCAGAAATCTGAAATTAGTGGACGCTCTTGAGGCGATTCCTTCGCCGCACGGTGAACTCTTCGCCACCCTGTTCCGCCACGGCTCTTTGCAAATCGAGATCTACGCGCCGCGAGGCGAGGACCTGCAACAGCCGCACACTCGTGACGAGGTCTATGTGGTCGCCTCGGGCAGCGGATGGTTCATCAATGAAGAGAAGCGCGTGCAGTTCTCAAAGGGCGACGTTTTGTTTGCCGCCGCAGGTGAAGTCCATAAATTCGCGGATTTTTCCAGCGACCTTGTCGTGTGGGTCATCTTTTACGGTCCTGAAGGCGGTGAGCGTGGGAGATAAAGCGCGGATAAGGTTGGTTCGCTGCGGAGCCAAGCTGGCTTTCGCATTGGGCGTAATTCTAAGCGCAACGGGAGCGCCTGCTTTTGCGCAGCAGAACGCCTTCACTGTTCGTGACGCTTCGCGCCTGCTGATGCAGATCCACGATGGGCTGGTGAACCGTGAGGCGGGCACGTTTTTAGCGGCTTTCGACCTTGGGAAGATGAGCGATGGCCGGCTTTTCAAACAGCAGATCACTTCATTCATTGCTCATGCTGATGGGATCAGAACACACTTCAATCTGAATCAAGCCACGATGAATGCCGGCGAGGGCGAGGCCACGGTGGATGCGGAGATGGAAGCCGACCTTGGCAACGGTGGAGGGCAGCCCCTGCACAAGCAGGCTACGCTGCGCTTCGCCGCCGAACAGACTGCTTCCGGCTGGAAGTTTACGGATATGCAGCCGCGGGCGTTCTTCTCCACTTCTCCCGGTTCACGATGAAGCGCGAATATCCTGACCGGCCGATCGTTGGCGTGGGCGCGGTGATCGTGGACGCGGAAGGAAGACGCGTACTGCTGGTGAAGCGTGGCGCTCCTCCGCTGTTGGGGGAATGGTCGCTGCCCGGAGGCGTGGTGGAGATCGGTGAGACGCTGCGTGCCGCTGCCGAACGCGAAGCCCTCGAGGAAACAGGCCTGATCGTTCAAGCCGGCGCAGTGCTGGAGGTGCTGGATCGCATCATTCCTGGCGAGCATGGCCGCCCTCAATACCACTATGTGCTCATTGACTTCTTATGCCGGGTGAACGGCGGCGAGTTGCGCGCAGCCGCCGATGCTGCGGACGCGGCATGGGCGGGCGAATCGGAATTGGAAGCCTTCAAGCTGGAGAAACCCGCATTGAACGTGATTTGGAAAGCCTTCGCAAAAACAACAGCCGAAAACCCACCACGGAGGCACGGAGACACGGAGGAAAGCGAGGCACAAAACTAGTCGAACTTTGGAGCACGGGAGCGGCGCGGCGATTGATCCGCCCGAAACAAATTCTCTATTTGTTTTCTCCGTGTCTCCGTGCCTCCGTGGTAGGTGTGGACTTCCCCCAGACGTAAGCGTCCGGCTGCTCCAGCCCAATGAACGCCAGCACCCTGCAGGCAAACTGATGCGCCATCTCATGCAGAGTTGCGGGACGGTTATAAAAAGTTGGGATCAGGGGATAGATCGTAGCGCCCGCCTGCGCCGCCCAGCTCATGTTCCGGAGATGGATGCGGTTCAGGGGTGTCTCGCGTGTGCAGAGTACCAGCGGCCGCTTCTCTTTCAGGCACACATCCGCAGCGCGCTCAAGCAGGTTTCCGGCGAAGCCATGGGCGATCCTGGCCAGAGTTCCCATGCTGCATGGCAGCACAATCATGCCGTCGGTCGTATAAGATCCGCTGGCGACGCTCGCGCCTATGTCGTCGACATTCTCCTGCTGGATTTTTTCCGACTTATTTCCGAGAAGCTGCGCCACCAGATCATGGCGGCCTTTAACCTGAAGTTCTTCGGCAAACACACGCAGCGCATTGTCAGAGGCAATGAAGTGCACTGTTTTCACGCGTGTATCGCGCTCCAGCAGCAGCAGCAAAGCCCGCGTGAACTGGGAGCCGGAAGCGCCCGTAGCCGCCACCGTAAGTACATGGGCTGTTGATTGGGATGAATTCTGCATCTAAAGAGGTAAGCTCAAGCCTACCCCTGGTGAAATCATTGAGCAAGCGACCTGCCGGCAGAATTGCAGCCGTGTCTATTATGGGTAGTGTCTCTATAAGCCGGGCCCGCCGACGCACCGCAGCTCAGCAGCTTGCGCTGAAGCAGGTCAAGCGACAAATCAACGCCACCGATCCTCACGGACGTCTTAAGTACCTGCGCGACTTCACAGAAGCCTATCTCGATTATCAGAAAGTGCTTACCGGGCCGGAACTGGAGCAGCAGTATCGCTCCGCGGATGTGCTGCTGGTCGGCGATTACCATGCGCTGGCGGCCTCGCAAAAGTTCGCGGCTGAATTGCTGCAAAAGCTTGCGAATACCGGTCGCCCTGTGCTGCTGGCCGTGGAGATGGTTTTTGCCCGCGATCAGGATGCGCTGGACCGCTGGTGGCGCGGCGAGATTACGTTGCAGGAGCTGCGTTCCGGCCTGCATTATGACGACGAATGGGGCTATGACTGGGAGCCTTTCGCCAGTCTGCTGCGCGAAGCGCGGCGGCACGCATGCGGCGTTTTCGGGATTGACTCAGGCCCGCGCGGCAGCATGCGGCGCATAGCAGCTCGGGACCGTCATGCCGCCATGAAGATTTCCGAGTTGCGAGCAAAATTCCCAGACGCCGTCGTCGTGGCGCTGTTCGGTGAGGCGCATCTCGCGCCCAACCACCTCCCACGGCAAGTGCGCCAGAGCCGCCCGCAAGACCGAATTCTCACTGTGGTGCAGAACGTGGACGAGCTGTACTGGAAAGCCGCAGGTGAGCTGAGTGAAGCTCTCCAGGCCGTGCAGGTGCGGGATGATGTGGTCTGCGTTTTCAATGCCACGCCGCTCGAAAAATACGAAAGCTATCGGATCTACATCGAACGCTGGCGGACTGATCCTTCCCAGCCTGATCTTGCGCCCACTTTTTACAACGTGGTGGATTCCCTACTGCGGTCGCTGGGATTGGAGCAATACTATCCGGCTGCCGGAAACCATCCCAGCACCTTGATGGAAGAATATCCTCAGGTGCAGAACTGCCTGGACGCGCATGATTTTGAGCGGCTGCTGTCGACGCGTGATTTGGGAGGGAGAGAACGCCGGCAGGCGCTCAAAAAATTGCGTTCGAACGGATGCGTTTACCTTTCCCGCCACAATCTCCTGCTCATTGAGCGCTTTCACATGGCCGGAGCTGCGGAAGAAGCAGTCCGTTTCGTCCAAAGTGAATGCCGGGGTGTTTCATCCCTCCAGGGCCCCTGGATCGGCAGTTCAGCCGAGCATCAGTTTTACTTTGAGGTCATGGAGAAGGCGCTGGTAACGTTCGGAGTCCGCGTACTGCTGCCTGATTATCCCGTGGCCAGAGAGCACGAATTGCAGGCGCTTTGTGCCCAGCCTAAGGAAGTGATCACGGAGCAAACGGGATTCACCTACAGCGAGTTTCTGGAGCTGGCAGGAGCGGTCATCCTGCATAAGGAAGCTGAAAAGGGCCGACGCTGGAACCTGCTGCCCGGAGTGATGGCGTCTGTATATGCCTCTGCCGGTAAAACACGCAGCTTTCTGTTAGAGCACCTGGGAGCCATGCTCGGCGCGGAAATGCATGAGGCGTATCTTGCCGGCATCCTGAGTAAGAGCTATCTGCGATCGCTCTTTTTCCGCAAAACGCAGCTCCCCGGCGCAGCCAGACGCGCCTACTTCGAGGTCACGAGGTCAGTGAAACGAAGATTCGGTCAGCCTCAGTCGTGATTGCCGGCTCAGGTGAAACCCTTATCTCGATAGCCGAACTCGCCATTTAGAGCTGAAAATCGCGCCTCAACATCGTTATCCCGCCAGTCACCTAATTTGCTACAGATTTGTGCTCTGAATCTTTATAATGCGTCGCGCATTTCGTCAGGGGCTTTTCGGTACCCGAATTCCAAGACAAAACAAGACAAAGGAGAATTGGGAGAAATGAAGAGAATTATCCTCAGCTTGATGGCGCTGTGCATGCTGCTGGGAACGCTAAGCTTTGCCCAGGCCAGCGACGACAAGAAGGCGGACGATACGCAGAAGTCTGATACCGCTACCACCGGCAAGAAAAAGACCAAAACCAAGAAGGCCAAAACAAGCAAGAAAAAGAGCGCCGACAAGAAAGACGACGCAGCCGACAAGAAATAGGCCGGCGGTGAATCACGGGCTGGTTCCTATGGAGGAGCCCGCCCTTTCTATTTCCCCACTTTGATCCATCAACGGTCGGTCGGCCGCCCTGCCTTGGCGAGACCATGGTTCCGCTACTTCGGCGGATGGCACAACACCTCTTGCGGCGACAGCGTAATGCTTTTGCTCTTCTTCTCCACCCACATGGAAGTTGTTTCGGGACGATGGTTGACGCTGACCACCACAATCACCCCCGTGGGCGAGCGATATGCTTTACTCGGCGGTTCCACCGTGCACTCGATTTTGTGGCTGGTAATCACGCCGTATTCGCTGGACGGGCCCCAATCGAGCATAAACTGCGGCAGCGGATACTGATTATATTTTTGCGGGTGCTGCTTCCACTCCGGGTCGGCGAAGTACAGGCCATAAGCTGTGTCGTAGTCTTTCTGTTCAATCGCCTTAAAGAAATGGTTGATGACCTGGTCCTCGGGATAAAAGCGGAAAAACCACCAGATCACAAATGCTGCAACGGCCACAATCACCATGATCGCCAGCAGCCGAAGGCGCCTCTGTGCCGGCCGCGGATCATATTCTTTTGCGTCCAACAATGCCATGAAGAAGTTCCTCTAGAGAGTACGTTTGAACAGCAATGTTGAGAGAGTAAACGTCAGGACAGCAAACCCACCAAGATACAGCAGGTCAGGCCAGATTGCAGCCAGACCCACTCCTTTGAGCAGCACCGCCTTGAACCCGTGGACGGAATACGTGAACGGATCAATAAACGCGATTGCCTGCAGCCATTTGGGAAAAGCCTGCGTGGGATAGATGGCGCCGCTGGGAAAGTACAGCAAGGTATTCAGGATGCCGAAGATCGCCCGTGGTATGAGCGGGTCATTCACCCGCACCATCATTAAAAACATCATGGCGATGAAAGCAAATGAGGTACAGCCGATCAGCAGGAGAAGCCAGATGAAATTAGCCGGCTGAAATGCTCCCCCAACGCCAGCGATCAGCGAACCAATCACGGTGAGCACAATGCCGGCGCCCATGGCTTTCAGAGCTCCTGCTACATTGAGGCCGGCTACCAGTTCCATTTTTGTGATCGGGGTAACCAGATAGCCTTCATGCACACCGCGAGCCTTGTCGTCTATGTAGACAATTCCGCCGCCGATCATCACGCTGACAAACATGGCCAGCGCTATGGAACCGGGCAGGAGATACTTCATATATTCGATGTAGGGATAGAGCTCCACCACGTCCAGCGCGGCCTTTTGCACCACCCTCGGCTGCACATCGGGCGCGTTCAGAGAATTCACCAGGTCTCCCAGTGACTGCTCGAACGTGGAAGTCATAAAGTTATCCGTGTTGTCCAGCACTAGTCCGATGCGGGGCCGCGCCTGCTCGTAAACGTCACGGGAAAATTGCGGCGGGATCACCAAGCCGGCGTTGAGATCCCCATCGCGAATGTCGTTGACCATCTTCTGCGGGTCGTTATACACAACCGGTTTGAAAGTGCGGGCATTGCTCTGGACCGCGCGCAAGGCTTCGATCACGCGAATCGCCTGTGGACCGCCGTCCTGGTTTACGATGCCCAGCTTGGCATCGCGAATCTTTCCTCCGAATGCGTTCCCTAGCACAATCAACTGCACCAGCGGGAAGACCATGGCCGCCATCATCAGGGCCGGCGAGCGGAAGAATTTTCGCAGATCGCGTTCCACGATGGCCATCATGCGCTCGCTCTGGAAAAACGCCATCTATTTCCCCCAGGCGATGGGCGATTGATACAGCGGAGCGTCGGCCAGTTGGTCGCGCAACTGGCGTCCCGTGTAATGGACAAAAACGTCGTCCAGGGTCGTGCTCTGAACCGTGAGCGACTTGATGCTAATGCCCGCGCGCACAGACGCTTCCACCAGATCGGTCGTGGTCCGCGAGCCGTCATCCGTAAGGATGCGGTACATGTCCGCGCCTTCCGGCTGCACGGAATTCACACCAGCAAGAGTTTCGAGTTGCTTCTCCCACGCTTCCGGCGGATTCGTGAACTGTGCTTCGATGACGGATGATCCTGGAATGCTCGATTTCAATGCGCGCGGCGTATCCAGCGCGACCAGTTTGCCGTGATCCACAATGGCGATGCGGTCGCACAAACGGTCGGCTTCGTCCATGTAGTGGGTTGTGATCAGCACGGTCAGGTTTCGCTGCTGCTTGATGTTGGTGATCATCTCCCAGACGGCCACGCGTGACACGGGATCAAGGCCGGTGGTGGGCTCATCGAGGAAAAAGATTCGTGGCCGGTGCACCAGCCCGCGCGCGATTTCCAGCCGTCGCCGCATGCCTCCGGAAAGATTCCGCGCCGGCGCATCCCGCCATTGCGTCAGATCTACCAGTTGCAGCAGGTCGTCAATCGAGCGCTCTCTCTCATCTGTGGGGATTCCGTAAAGCTTCGAATAAATGCTCAGGTTCTCCCAAACGGTCAGGTCGCCGTCGCTTGTCATTGCCTGGGGTATCACTCCCATGCAGCGCCGCGCCTTCTCGGCATTTTTGCGCACATCGTAGCCTTCAATGTAGGCTGCGCCGCTGGTGATTTCGAGCAGCGTGGTCATCATGCGGATCAGCGTGGATTTGCCCGCGCCGTTCGGGCCCAAGAGGCCGAAGATCTCCCCCTCGGCCACATCAAAAGAGACACCGTTCACGGCAGTGAAGTTTCCGTACCGCTTAACGATGTCCACCACGCGGATGGCCTTGCCCTCCGGCATCAGGAGCCTCCGAGCTTGGCTTTGGGGATCAGGACTTCCGCGGTCATACCGGGCACCAGAGTCCTTTTGCGGTTATCCACCTGAAGTTTGAGTGCGATGGTCTTGATGTCGCGCTTGCGCCGGTTCACGTCGCGCTGAGTGGCAAAATCCGCTTCCGGCGCTTTAAAGATCACTTTTCCGGGAACAGTTCCTCCCGAAGGTAGACGCACATTTAATTGATCGCCAATCCCAATGTGATCCGCCTGCGTCTCCGGGATAGCGGCGCGCACCCACGTATCACTCAAGTCCGTGATGATGACAATAGGCGTGCCGACGTTCACTACTTCGCCTTCGCGGGCAGCGCGCACGGTTACCGTGCCGCTGACCGGAGCGGCGATCTTGGTGTAGCCCAACCGCGCCTCTGCTGCTTCGAGCTGCGCCTGCGCATTCAGTTCCTGGGAACGTGTTGCAGCGACAGTGCTCTCCGCCGCATGTGCCTGGTGTGTGCGCGCCTGCGCTGTTTCCAGATCGGCTTTTGCTGCATTGACCTGGTCTTCCGCCGCCCGCACGAACGCCTGCTGAGCCTTGAGTTGTGCTTCTGCCTGGTCTGCTTGCTGCTGGGAGGCGACGCCCTGCTGAGCCAACGCAACAGCCCGGCGTGTATCGGACTCAATGCGCTGCAGGTCTGCCTGCGCCTGAGCCAGAGTGGCCTGTGCAGCTCGTAGGCGCGCCTGTGCATTTACGACTCCGCTGGAAGTCTCACCCGCAGTTTGCTCCTCGGTTGCGCGTGTCTGCGCCACCTGATGCCTGAGGCTGGCCAGCAGCGCTTCCGCCGCCTGGCGGTCTGCAGTTAATTCCTGGGAATCAAGTACCGCAACCGTTTGCCCTGCTTGCACTTCGGTTCCTTCATCAACGGCCAGCCGTTCGATGCGTCCCATGATCTTGGGACTGACCACCACCTGGTTGGCGTCCACGGTTCCGATCAGCACGAGATCATCGCTGTGATCGGTTGAGAAAAAGTAATAGATGGCCGCCGCAACCAGCAGCAGTCCAAGAAAGCCGAAGAAGCGGTTTCTCTGGCTCACGATTTCCCTTTCACCATCGCCGGCTTGAACACGGCGGCGGCAACAAACTCCAGCACGGCCTGGCGCCGCTGCGCAATGCGCTCCGCAGAGCCGGGATCGCCAGCGGTCATCACCTGCTGCGCGGGGAGACTGATGAAATAAAAAATGATGGTGCCCAGGATGGAAGTGACCGTCTGCATCGGATCCACGTCGCGGAAGTCCCCGTTCTCAATGCCTGAGCGGATCAGGTCACGCAGCTTGGAGTAGATTGCCTTGCCGTATTTTTCCAGAATGCGGCTCGCGACCGGCGAGAGCGTGCGGCCTGCGCTGCGCATGAACTCGCGCTGGACTAGCCGCGGATAGACAGGCTTGCTGGCGATATAGTCAAAATGCGCTTCCACATACTTGAGCAGGCATTCGCGCGGGCCCAGGCCGCTGTTGCTCAACACGGTCATCACTTTATCGTGTAGGCCAGAGAAAACCTCTTCCAGAGCGGCTGCGTATAAGCCTTCTTTGTCCTTGAAGTAGTAGTAAAGCAGAGCCTTGTTGACACCGGCGCGGCGTGCGATCTCATCGGTTCGGGCGCCGGCGGCTCCCTCGTGCGCGAACTCTTCCAGCGCGGCCTTCATGATAGCGGCCCGTGTTTTTTCGGGTTCTCCGCGGGAACCCGGCCTGGACGATTTGGCGAGAGCACACATTTAATTAACCAGTTATTTAATTATCTATCACCGTAGGGAGGGTTAGGCAAGGGATAAGTTCCTCTTCGCCGTAGGCAGGCCGCGGGTGGCCGATTGTGCTTTGTTAAAATAGGTAGTTTGTCTTCTCCTTCGCATCACATTTAGGAACTGAATGCCTGAAACCATGCTTGCCGTAGTTAAACCGGAGGCTGCCCCGGGAGCCGACGTCCGCCAGATGCCGCGCCCTGAGATTGGCCCGGACGATGTCCTGGTCAAAGTGAAAGTCGCTTCGGTCTGTGGCACCGATCTTCACATCTACAACTGGGACCAGTGGGCCCAGAACCGCATCAAGCCGCCACTCATCCCCGGACACGAGTTCTGCGGCCATGTGGCTGCGGTTGGGAAAAACGTCACAACGGTAAAAGAAGGCGATTTTGTTTCCGCAGAAATGCACGTGGCCTGCGGTAAGTGCTACCAGTGCCGCACCGGCGAAGCCCACATCTGCCAGCATGTGAAAATTATCGGCGTGGACGCTAATGGCGCGTTCGCCGAGTACGTGAAAATTCCTGAGTCCAATATCTGGAAGATCGACCCCGGAATCAATCCCGATTACGCCAGCGTGCTCGATCCGCTTGGCAATGCATTTCACACCACGCTGGCCGGCGAGATCGCAGCCAAGACCGTCGCGGTGATCGGCTGCGGGCCTATTGGGCTCTTCTGCATCGCGGTGGCCCGCGCCTGCGGCGCCAGCGAAGTTTTTGCGCTGGAAATCAACGACCATCGCCGCAAGCTGGCGGAAAAGATGAAAGCCGATCACGTCCTCAATCCGGCCAGGGACAACGTTTATGAGTACGTCATGAACGCCACCGAGGGCACCGGCGTGGATGTGATGCTGGAAATGTCCGGCCACGCAGACGCGATTCGCCTAGGCTTCAAAATTCTCCGCCTCGGCGGACGCGCATCCCTGCTTGGGATTCCATCGAAGCCGATGGAACTGAATCTCGCCAATGACATCATTTTCAAGGGTGCGACCGTCCAAGGGATCAATGGCCGCCTGATGTATAAGACGTGGTTTCAGATGAATGCGATGCTGAAGGCGGGCAAGCTCGATCTGGACCCGGTAATCACCGATCGCATGTCGATGGCCGACTTCAGCAAGGGCATGGACCGGCTAAGAAGCGGAGAGTCGAGTAAGATTTTGTTGTATCCGAATGGAGCAACTGGCAAATAGCAGTTAGCAATTGGCGCACTGCTGCTACCCGGAGATAATCAGCAGCAACTCTTGTTGCTCCTGCTTTAGCTGTGCTAGTTGCTATTTGCTAGCTGCCAATGCTGAATTTTAGCGGCAGAAGGATCTGAAATGAGCCCAGTCACTAGTTCCCGTCCACAACTGTCGTACCTGACAGATCAGATCAATGATCTCAAGTCCAAGGGCACGCACTTCACACTGCGCGTCCTCCAAGACGAGCAGGCGCCCGAGTGCACCTATGATGGCAAGCATGTCATCAACATTGCCTCTAACAATTACCTGGGCCTGACCACACACCCCAAGCTGCGCGAAGCGGCACTGGCGGCGCTGAAGAAATACGGCGTGGGCTCGGGGGCCGTGCGCACCGTCGCTGGAACCATGAAGATCCACATGGAGTTAGAGGAAAAGATCGCGCGCTTCAAGAATGTGGAAGCCTGCGTGGTTTTTCAATCCGGCTTCACCGCGAACGCAGGAACGGTTTCAGCCATTCTGGGCAAAGATGATTTCATCATCTCTGACGAATTGAACCACGCCAGCATCATTGACGGCGCGCGACTGTCCCGCGCCAAGATCAAGGTTTTCCGCCACAAAGATATAGCTCATGCCGAAGAGCTGCTGAAGGAAGTGCAAAACGAATCCGGCCACAAACTGCTGATCACCGATGGCGTCTTCTCCATGGATGGCGATATCGGCCCGCTGCCCGCGCTGTGCGATCTCGCGGAAAAATATGGCGCCATCATGATGGTGGATGACGCGCATGCTTCCGGCGTGCTCGGCCGCAACGGCCGCGGTACCGTTGATCACTTCAACGTGCATGGGCGCGTGGATGTTCAGGTGGGCACGCTCTCTAAAGCTATTGGCGCTCTGGGCGGCTACGTTTGCGGCTCCAAAGACCTGATCGATTTCCTCTATCACCGCGCTCGGCCGTTTCTGTTCTCGACTTCACATCCTCCCTCAGTGGCTGCAACCTGCATTGCCGCGTTTGAAGTCCTTGAGGAAGAACCCGAGCTGATTGACAAGCTGTGGGGCAACACGCGCTTTTTTAAGAAAGAGCTGGGGCTGCTTGGCTTTAACATCGGCGGGCAGACCACCCCGGCCAGCGAGACACCCATCACGCCCATCATTGTGGGCGAAGGCAAGCTGACCATGGACTTCAGCCGCGAACTCTTCAAAGAGGGAGTATTCGCCACCGGGATCGCGTTCCCGACAGTTCCGGAAGGCAAGGCCCGCATCCGGACGATCATGTCCGCCACGCACACGCAGGACCAGCTGAGCCGTGTGCTGGAGGTGCTGAAGAAGGTGGGAAAGCGGATGGGAATCGTTCACTAGTTGCGGCAGATTGCGCAGATCAGCGCAGATTAGAACTAATCTGCCGCGAATGAACGCGAATCAAAGCTAATTGAACCGATGTGGTCATTCGTGTTGATTCGCGGCTAACTTTAATCTTGCGCTTATCTGCGCGAATCAGCGGCAAATTTGATTTCGCCGCCCAGGACTGTCGCAACCACCCTCCCCTGCAACTGCCATCCGTCGAATGGCGAGTTCTTCGATTTTGAGTGTGACTGGGCGGCGTGGTAAGTCCACTTCTTTGCCGGATTAAAGATCGTCACGTCCGCATGCGAACCAACCGCGAGCGTTCCCCGCTCCTTGAATCCCATTACTCGCGCCGGATTAGTGGAGAGCAATTCCACAATTCTTCTCAGCGGAGCTTTGTTCTTCGCGTGCAGCACTAAGATGCAGAGGCCCAATGCAGTCTCCAGTCCGGTGATGCCGAAGGGAGCACGATCAAATTCCTGGTTTTTCTCATTGCAGGCATGAGGAGCATGATCAGTTGCCACACAGTCAATCGCGCCGTCGAGCAAGCCTGCGATCAGCGCTTCGCGGTCGGAGGGCGAACGCAGCGGCGGGTTCATCTTGAAATTGGTGTCGTAGTCGCCCACGTTCTCATCAACCAGGGCGATGTGATGCGGCGTAACTTCGCAGGTCACGCGCAAATGGTCGCGCTTGGCCCGGCGAACGGCTTTGAGCGCCGCTGCCGTCGAGAGATGCGCCACATGGTAGTGACCTTTCGTCTCGGCTGCCAGATGGATATCGCGCTCGACCAGATTGCTCTCAGCTTCTGCCGGCCAGCCGCGCAGGCCCAGGCGAAAAGCCGTCGCCCCCGCGTTCATTGCGGCCCCAGAAGTCATGCGTGTATCTTCCGCGTGCTGGATCACGGGAATGCCGAGCCGCGCAGCTCCCATCAGCGCCTGGCGCATGATCTGCTCATCCAGAATCGGCTTGCCATCGTCGCTGACGCCTACCGCGCCGGCTTTCTTGAGTGACGCGAAATCCGTAAGCTGCTCTCCGTTGCTGCCGAGCGTCGCCGCCGCAATTGGAAATACATTCACGTGCGCGCCGCGCGCCGGGTCCTGCATCCAGCGCGTGATTTCGGCATTGTCATTTACGGGCGATGTATTGGGCATGCAGCAGACGGAGGTGAATCCTCCCGCAGCCGCGGCCATCGTGCCAGTCGCAATCGTCTCTTTCTGCGCTTGCCCGGGCTCGCGCAGATGGACATGAATGTCAATCAATCCGGGGCAGACCACCATCCCGCGCGCGTCGAGCCTTTCATCTCCCTTGTTGCGCAGCTTGCCTGCAGGCGCAACCTCGGCCACGCGGCCCTCTTTGAGCAGCAGATCGTACTTGCCTTCGACGTGCTGCGACGGATCGATGAGCAGGCCGTTGCGGATTGAAAGACTGGCTGCCATTAAGAGACACCTTTGCCCACAGACGGAAGGGTTTTCCGAACTGCCGAGCGAAGCAAGGAATCCCTGCGCGCTTGCTGGCCCCGGGTAGACCTGGCGCGTATCGCGAACGTAGGATTGCCTCCAGTTTGCTTCGCAAAGTGGAGGGACAAGGAAAACATCATGCCACCCCCAGGCACCGGCTCAAGATCGCCATCCTTACGTACACCCCATTCTGCACTTGTTCTTCAATCACAGACTGCGGGCCATCCGCCAGTTCGCTTTGGATTTCCATCCCGCGGATCATCGGTCCGGGATGCATCAGTAGTGCGTCCGCCTTGGCCAGCTTCAATCGTTCCGCTGTGTGCTGGTATTGAGCAATGTATTTCGCCACGTCGAGTTTCAATCCCGCTAGCCGCTCCTTCTGCACTCGCAGCATCATCACTACGTCGGCTTTGCGGACAGCTTCTTCCATGTGGCGGACGATCTTCACGTTGGAGGCAATGGTTCCCGCAACTTCGTGCAGCAGTTCCGGCGGGCCGCAGAGCACAACCTGAGCGTCAAATTTGGAAAGCAGGTGAATATTGGAACGCACCACGCGGCTGTGCTGAATGTCGCCGACCATCGTGACCTTCAGCCCCTTCAAAGACTTCTTATGGCGAAGAATGGTGTAGGCATCGAGCAATCCCTGGGAAGGATGCTCGTGCATGCCGTCGCCCGCATTGATGATCGGAATTCGTAAGTTCCGCGCGAGTACGTATGGCGCCCCGGAACTGGGATGGCGGACGACGATGCAATCGGCTCCCAGCGCCTGCAGGGTTTTACCCGTATCTACCAGTGACTCGCCCTTCTCGATGCTCGAGGCAGAAGAACTGATGAGCGATGTATGCGTGCCCAGCAGCTTGGCCGCGAATTCAAATGACACGCGCGTTCGCGTGGAAGGCTCATAAAACAGCAGCGCAATTCGCTTGCCGCGCAGTACGGGACGCGGGGTGCGCCCTTGCATTCTGCGCGCCAGTTTGAGAATGGAAATAATTTCGTCTTGCGTTGCGTGTTCCAGTGCGAGGAGGGAGTGGGTCCGCGCCATTCGCTACGCCGTACGCTCCACCAGCATGACCTGTTCTTCGGTGTCCACCTCGCTCAAGCGGACTTCGATGATCTCCATGTCTGTCGTCTGCACGGTGCGTCCCACGAAGGCTGCTTCAATCGGCAATTCACGGTGTCCCCGATCAATCAGCACGCAGAGCTGCACCCGCCGCGGGCGCCCATGGTCAAATAGCGCGTCCATGGCGGCCCGGACCGTGCGGCCGGTATACAGCACATCATCCACCAGGATCACGTTCCTGCCGACGATGTCCACTCCGAGAGGCGTAGTTCTTTCAATCACGGGATTGCTGCCCACGGTGGAAAGATCATCGCGATACAGCGTTATATCGAGCGTGCCCACGGCAACAGGCGTCTTCTCAATCTGCTGGATCAGCTTTCCCAGGCGCGCCGCCAGGGGTACACCCCGGCGTTTAATGCCTACCAGCGTAAGGTTCTCCACCCCGTTGTTCTTTTCCACGATCTCATGGGCAAGCCGGATCAGCGTCCTCTCAATCTCTGAGGCGGACATGATCCTTCCTTTTTCGCGAAGATTAGGGAGCCGAGAGGTGGTAGTCATGCTCTCAGGCATGATATCTGAAGCCGCCGCGCTACGACAAACTTCACTCCAGGAAGCCAAGCACGGGCAATTTCAGTTCGTGCAGCTCTTTAATGAGCCGCCGTTGAGCTTGAGATCATGTGGTAATTGCGCGCCGCGAGAAAACCTTCCCAGCCGGCGATGGCCACCGGCAAGATGCGCTCCCATTTGTGATGGCCGGTCTTGTGAGCGAAATACATGCCGCCGCCGATCAGAGCAAAGCTGGCTGCGTTATAAAGAGCTGCTCCCGGCCGGTTTTGTACAAAAGGACGGGCTAGCGGGTTCATCTCTTGGAAACCAGGCAAAGCCAGGCCCTTCTGTGTTGAGAGCGCATCGCTCGTGAGGCCCACGGCCAGGGCTGCCAGCGCGGTCGCGTTTTGCAGATCAAAGAATCTGTGCGGGCTTTCAATTCGCTGCGGCTTGATCAACAGCAGCGCCGGCGCAGGCTGGGCAGCAGCAGGTGCGGGGCTTGGAGCCGAAGGGAGCACCATGGGCCGTGGCTCACTCGGGGAGATGCTGTCTCGAGCGGCAACTAAAGTCACAACTGGCTGTGAATTGGCCCGCGGCGAATCCGAGCCCGAGGATTTGCCATTGTCCGCAGCCGCAGCCGTAAGCCCAAGGGCGATGAACAACACTAGAATTGCACTGGCTGATTTCAATGTTGTTCCCCGCTTTCCAGATGATTCCCTCAGCGCACAGCACAGACCTTGTCCGGGGAGTCTGGTTGGTGCAAATAACCCAAATGTGAGTTGAAGGTGGCCAGATTCTGAATGGGAGGTGCGACGAAAAGAATAAGGCGCTGCACTCAGGCGACGCGGTTAACTACCTTAGGCAAAGGAGAGTACTTCCGTTTTGGGTATTCATCTTTTGAATTCACTTTTGCAGGGACGAAGCCGTATCTTAGGAGCGCAAGAATTTACTTATATCCATAAGAGGAGTGCGTCATGTTTGAAGGCATTATGCAGCCAATGCATTTATTGGTAATTCTGGTAATCGCGCTGTTGTTTTTCGGACCGTCCAAACTCGG
>Ga0134125_10002780_pt1 | contig 20562 bp, 19 predicted proteins | sample KB31751_FD_96464 | JGI IMG/M metagenome (GOLD analysis project Ga0134125, IMG submission 96464) | Terrestrial soil microbial communities with excess Nitrogen fertilizer from Kellogg Biological Station, Michigan, USA - KB3-175-1 | ecosystem: Environmental > Terrestrial > Soil > Unclassified ... | reverse complement strand
TTGCCGCACAGAAATCCGCGTGTGACCGGATGAGCCGGGTTGCCGCGCAGCCGCAGCGCGCGGCCGTGGTCGTCGATATCGACCAGGATCGAACAGGTGTCCGGACAATCGAGCGCACAGACGGAATGGACGGTGCGGCGCAAGTTCTACCATTATCTCGCGCTCCGGCAACACGGGTTCAAAGGGGCTGTGCCAGGATAGAAGTTCGTCTTTTATGAAACTATCGATTTGGCCCGCTGTACTTATTTTTTCATTAGCAGCGGCGTATCCGGTGGCGGCGCAATCCGTCACCTCCAATGAAGGGCGCCGCGAGTTGGGAGTCTCGATTGGCGAATTGAGCAGCGGCGCGCCCAATGCGGCGGCAGGCCATCTGGATCTGAATGCCGGGGTTGCGATCGAACTGAGCTTTGCCCAGAAGATTCGCGATCTCGGTTTTGGCTCGCTCTATTGGGAAGTGGATTCACTGGTGGGGCCGATGCGGCGCGTTGATGGAACGCCGGCTACGGCGACACATACGGTTCGCAGCGTCTATGCTACGCCTGGTCTGCGGCTGCGGTTTACGCCGAAGGAACCGGTATCCCCGTGGCTCGCGGCAGGCGCCGGATACGCGTTTTATAACTCCGACAATACGGCGATCGACGGCGGTCCGGCCGCAGGCGGATCGAAACACACGTACGCCATCGACGTGGGCGGCGGCGTGGATTATGCGTTGGGTAAGAGCTACGTTCTGCGTGGCGAGGCGCGAGGGTTTTACACGGGAAGCCCGAAGTTCGGGACGCCGAGTGACAATGGGCTGTTCAATTTTGTAATCAGCGGCGGTTTGGTCTGGCGCTTTAAATAGACGCCGGGCGGGGGTGCAGCCGGACGGACCACGGGGTCCGTCCCCCGCATATTAATGTTTAGTGACGGCGTCGACTTTTGCCTGGGCCTGCATCGCCTGATCCAGAGCCACAGCAGGGTCGGCCGCCCCGGCCATCAAGCTGTCCACCTGCTTTTGGGCGACCACAAGTTCAGCCTGAGCTGCAGCGAGATCGATTTCTTCCTTCCGTTCAGCCCCGTCCGCGAGAATGCGGACGCGATCCGGAAGAACTTCCACGAAGCCGCCGAACAGTGCGATCACCTTCTGGGCGCCGGCCGATTTGTAAGTCAGAACGCCACCCGCTTTGAGTTCGGAGAGCAGCGGCGCGTGCCCGGGCATTACGCCGATGAAGCCTTCACGCGCCGGGATCTGCACCTCGGTCACCTGCTCGCTGACGAGCACGCGTTCCGGACTCACTAACTCAAAAAGCATCGTATCGGCCATGACGATTCTCAGCCGTTCATCTGGCGGCCTTTTTCGACCGCTTCTTCGATCGTGCCGACCATGTAGAACGCCTGCTCCGGCAGATCGTCGTGCTTGCCGTCGACGATTTCCTGAAAGCCTTTGATGGAGTCAGCCAGCTTCACGTACTTGCCGGGGAAGCCGGTGAACTGCTCGGCGACGTGGAAGGGCTGCGAGAGGAAGCGCTGAATTTTGCGGGCGCGTCCCACGGCCAGCTTGTCTTCTTCGCTCAGTTCGTCGACGCCGAGAATGGCGATGATATCCTGCAGATCTTTGTAGCGCTGGAGCACACCCTTGACGGCCTGGGCAGTCTTATAGTGTTCCTCGCCGATGATGCGCGGATCGAGAATGCGCGAGCTCGAAGCCAGCGGATCGACGGCCGGATAAATGCCGAGCTCGGCGATGGAGCGCGAGAGGTTCGTAGTCGCATCGAGGTGCGCGAAGGCGGTGGCAGGCGCGGGGTCGGTGTAGTCATCGGCGGGCACGTAGATGGCCTGCACGGATGTGATGGAACCCTTCTTCGTCGACGTGATGCGTTCCTGCAGCTCACCCATTTCGGTAGCGAGGTTGGGCTGGTATCCGACGGCGCTCGGCATGCGGCCGAGCAGCGCCGACACTTCCGAACCGGCCTGCGTGAAGCGGAAAATGTTATCGACGAACAGGAGCACGTCCTGCCCTTCTTCGTCACGGAAGAATTCCGCAACGGTGAGGCCGGTGAGACCGACGCGGAGACGGGCTCCTGGCGGCTCGGTCATCTGTCCATAGACGAGCGCCACTTTCGACTTGGTGTAATCCTTCGGGTCGATGACGCCGCCTTCCTGCATTTCGAGCCACAGGTCGTTGCCTTCGCGGGTGCGCTCACCGACGCCCGCGAACACCGACACACCGCCGTGCTTCATGGCGATGTTGTTGATCAGCTCCATGATGATGACGGTCTTGCCGACGCCGGCGCCGCCGAACAGGCCGATCTTTCCGCCGCGGAGGTACGGTTCGAGAAGATCGATGACCTTGATGCCGGTCTCGAACATTTCGAGGCGCGTCGACTGGTCTTCGAACGAGGGCGCGGGGCGATGGATGGGATAGGTTTTCGCCGTGTTGACCGGGCCCATGTTATCCACGGGCTGCCCGAGCACGTTCAGCACGCGGCCGAGCGTCTGCGGGCCGACGGGAACGCTGATGGGGCCGCCGAGACTGATTGCCTTCATGCCGCGGACGAGACCTTCGGTCGGCTGCATCGCGATCGTGCGGACGCGCCCTTCGCCGATGTGCTGCTCGGTTTCGCAGATGATATCGATCGGCGCGGGAACGTCGAAGCCTTCGCTGATAATGCGGATGGCGGTATGGATCTCGGGGATCTGGCCCTCGGGAAACTGGCAGTCGATCGCGGGGCCGGCAATCTGTACGACTGTTCCGACCACTTCTGCGTTGGTTGCTGTAGTTGCCATAAAAATTCTTTCCTCTGTCAGGATGCGCTAGCTCGCGGCGGCCGCGCCGCTGACCACTTCAATAATTTCCTTGGTGATGGCCGCCTGACGCACGCGGTTCATGTAGAGCGTCAGCGATTCAATCACGTCCTTCGCGTTGGATGACGCCTTATCCATCGCGGTCATGCGGGCGGCATGTTCGGCCGCCGCGGTTTCGAGCATGGCGCGGAACACCGCGACTTCGATGTAGCGCGGCATCAGGCGATTGAGCATGTCAATCGGCGACTGCTCGTAGATGTAGTCTTTCGCCACGGCAGTCTGGGCGTTCCCCGAAGCGTTGAGTGAGAGCGGGAGCAACTGGATGACGGAGAGCGTCTGCGCCATCACGCTCTTGAAATCGTTATTGATGATGTACACGGCGTCGGTTTCGCCGTGGGCGTAGCGCCGGATGATTTCGCGCGCGATTTCACAGGCGTCCGGGTAGCCGGGCTTCGCGAGAACGTTGATGTGCTCGCCGATGATCTTCACGGAGCGGCGGCGGTAGAAGTCGCGGCCTTTGCGGCCTACAACCGAAAGCGCAATTTCCGCGCCCGGGTGCTCGTCGAAGAAGCGCTGCGCGGCTTTGATCAGGTTGGAATTGAACGCACCGGCAAGACCTTTGTCGCTGGTAATGAAGATGAGGTCGAGGCGCTTCGGCTCGCGCACGGTGAGCCAGGGGCTTTCGCCCGCGCGCTCATCGGACTGCGCGGCCTGCACCAGATTGGCCAGCATCTCGCGCATCTGCGCCGCATAGGGCCGCGCCGCGATGACACGATCCTGCGCGCGGCGCAGCTTGGCCGCCGAGACCATCTTCATGGCCTTGGTGATCTGCTGCGTGTTCTTGACGGAGCGGATGCGCCGCCGGAAATCGATGAGACTCGGCATGGAGTTCGAGAGTTAGGCGGAGACCTTCACTCCTTTGACAAACCGCTTCTTCACTTCACCGATGGCGTCGCGGAGCTGCGCCTGAAGCGCGTCGTCAAGAACCTTCTTTTCGCGAATGTCCGAGAGAATGCCCGGCTTCGAGTTTTCGAGGAACTTGTAGAGCTCCATTTCGAACCCGCGGCATTCGTCAACGGAGATATCGTCGAGCAGCCCCTTGGTGGCCGCGAAAATAATGGCGACCTGCTTTTCGACCGGGAGCGGCTGATACTGCGGCTGCTTCAGAATTTCGACGAGGCGCTTACCGCGGTTGAGCTGTGCCTGCGACGACTTATCGAGGTCAGAGCCGAACTGCGCGAACGCGGCCAGCTCGCGGTACTGCGCGAGATCGAGACGCAGCGGACCGGCGACCGAGCGCATCGCCTTGATCTGCGCGCTGCCGCCGACACGGCTCACGGAAAGACCGACGTTCACCGCGGGGCGGATGTTCGAGTTGAAGAGATCGGCTTCGAGGTAGATCTGACCGTCGGTAATCGAGATCACGTTGGTCGGAATGTAGGCCGAGACGTCGCCCGCCTGCGTTTCGATGAAGGGCAGAGCGGTGAGTGAACCGCCGCCGAGCTTGTCGTTCAGCTTCGCGGCGCGCTCCAGCAGGCGGCTGTGGAGATAGAACACGTCACCAGGATACGCTTCGCGGCCGGGCGGACGGCGCAGCAGCAGGGAAATTTCGCGGTATGCGGCGGCGTGCTTCGAAAGATCGTCGTACACGCAAAGCGCGTGGCGGCCGTTGTCACGGAAGTATTCGCCCATCGCGCAGCCGGAGAAGGGCGCGAGGTAGAGCATGGGGGCGGGATCGGAAGCGCTGGCCGCAACGACGATGGTGTATTCCATGGCGCCGAAATCTTCGAGCGTCTTGACCACCTGGGCGATGGTGGAGCGCTTCTGGCCGATGGCAACGTAGATACAAACCACGTCGCCGCCCTTCTGGTTGATAATCGTGTCGAGCGCGATGGCGGTCTTACCGGTCTGGCGGTCGCCGATGATGAGCTCGCGCTGGCCGCGGCCGATCGGGATCATGCCATCGACGGCTTTGATGCCGGTCTGGAGCGGCTGCTTCACGGGCTGGCGGTCGATGACGCCGGGAGCGATGCGCTCGATGGCGTTCGTTGCGGTCGCCGTGATCGGCCCCTTGCCGTCGATCGGATTGCCGAGCGCGTCCACCACGCGGCCGATCAGGGCATCGCCCACCGGCACGGACATGATTTTGCCGGTGCGGCGCACTTCCTCGCCTTCACGAATGCGGGAATACTCGCCGAGCAGCACCGAACCGACCTGATCTTCTTCGAGGTTCATGGCGATGCCGAAAACGCCGTGCCCGAAGGAGATGAGCTCGCCTGCCATGACCTTCTCGAGGCCATGGATACGCGCGATACCGTCGCCGACGGAAATGACGGTGCCGACTTCGCTCACGTCAATGGCGCGGTCGTAATTCTCGATCTCCTGCCGGAGAATATTAGTAATCTCGTCTGCCCGAATCTGAGCCATAGGATTTCTTCTTAGTACCGGTGTTGAGTGAGGCCCTGCCGCATCTTCGCCAGATTGCCGCGGACGCTGCCATCGTAAACAGTGGAGCCTACATGCGCGGTTACACCGCCGATCAGTTCGGGATCGACCGCGACGTGGAGGCGTATTTTGCTGCCCGCGATGCGGGCGAGTTCGCGCGAAAGCTGTTCGCGCTCATGATCCGTGAGTTCGAATGCGGAGAGGACTTCGGCGCGCTCGAATCCGAGATGGCGGTCCATGACCGCGTCGAGCGCGTCAATGACCTCAGCCAGCGCGGACCAGCGGCCGTGATCGCTGAGCACGAGCAGGAAATTCGTTACGATCTGATGGAGACCGAGAGCGCCCGTGATTTTCCGGATGACCGTACGCTTGCGCGTGCGGGGAACGGCGGGCGAAGCCAGCACGGTCTGAAGCTCCGGCGCGGTGCATGTGGAAACGTAGAAGCTGCGAAGCTGCGCGGCCGTATCGGCGGGAGGTATAGGGGACTGGGGCGCGATCACGACAGCGGCGAGCGCGTTGGCATAGCGATTCACTACAGTCGCGGAGGTCATTGTGGGGCGCCACCCTGCGCGGCTTCAGTGGATGACAATTCGGAGGCAAAGCCCTCAATCAGGCCCGACTGCACGGCCGGTGTCATGCGGGCGCGGACTTTCTGCTCGGCGAGATCGAGAGCCAGCGAGGCGGCATATTGGCGGAGCTCGAACATGGTGCGCTTGCCCAGAGAATCGAGCTCCGCCGCGGTGTGCTGTTCGATGCGCTGCAATTCTTTGTCCGTGTCCCGGCGGATGCGCTGGGTTTCACGCTCGAGCTCGGTCTGCGCGGAGGCTCTGAGGCTGGCGATTTCGCGATCGAGAGTGGCGAGCTTTGCCTGCACCCCGGCGGCGACTTTTTCGGCTTCGATCTGCGCTTTCTTTCCGGCTTCCAGATTCTCGCGGATCTGCTGTGAGCGCGCGGCGAAGAAAGGCGCCCCGTGCTTTTTGGCCAGATAGCCCAGCAGGCCGGCCAGAATCAGGAAATTCGGCCAAAGCCAGACTTCGCTGACTTCTTCAGCCAGCATCATACGACCTGCCTCCGGGATCCGAGTACGGAATCCGCGATTTCCGAAGCCAGCTGTTCGCTCTGAACGGCCAGTTGCTCGCGGGCCGCGGCGGCCTCCTTCGCGAGCGATTCGCGCATAGCCGCAATGGTTTGATCCGTGGCCGATTTCGCCGCCTGCATGCGGGTGGCCTGCTCGGCCTGGAGAGTCTTCAGGAAATCCGCCTGCTGCGCGTAGATTTCCGCGCGGGCTTTATCAAGCGCCGCATCGTATTCGGCGATTTTGGAATCGGCCGCGTGCAGTCCCTGCTCGGCAGCGGCACGCGCACCTTCCGAGAGACGATGACGCTCGGCAAGCACCTTCTCCATCGGCTGGAGATAGATTTTTTTCACGAAAACAGCAAGGATAATGACGATAAAGGACGTCGGCAGGGCGTTCAACACAATTCCGCCCAAAGCGTGGAGAAGTTTATCCATGTGAACGAGGAACTACGGAACCCCGGGGACGAGGTAACTTTTACATTAGCATGACCGTCTTTTTAGGGTCAAACCATACCGGGTCCGTGTCGTCCGCTATGGACTGGGGAGTGGTTCGCCCAATTAGTCCCGGTTTCTTCCCTCAGAGTTAACCCTTTTCATTACAACCGATTCTAGCGGGTCCGAGAGGCTTCGCCAGGGATGTCGATTGATACGCGCGTTCCCTGCCCGGGATGACTTTCGATCGCCATCGTGTAGTCGTGGCCGTAGAGAACCTGGAGGCGCTCACGGACATTGGAGACGCCGATTCCGGCTCCGTCGAGCGACTCTTGCGGCGCGTTTTCCGGCATGCCGACACCGTCGTCTTCCACTTCAATCGAAAGACGGCCGCGCGCCCGCCGCGCGCGGAGTGTGATGGTGCCGCCATCGATACGATTCGCAATGCCGTGCTTGATGGAATTTTCAACCAGCGGCTGGAGCAACATGCTGGGAACCGGAATATCGGCGCAGGAGGGATCGATTTCGCGCACGACGCGGAGCTTGTCGCCGAAACGTTCGAGCTCGATCGCAAGATAGTCACCAATGAAATCCAGCTCATCGCGAAGGGGGGAGAAGTGGTCCTGCGTGCGGAGCCGCCGGCGCATGATACGCGCCAGCCGCACCACCATGGAGCGGGCGCGTTCGGGATTCACACGGATCAGGGAGGCGATCGAATTCAGGGTGTTGAACAGGAAGTGCGGATTGATCTGGCTGGCCAGCATTTCTAGACGCGCGGTGAGCAGCAGGCGCGACTGTTCTTCGAGCTGCGCTTCGTTGCGGGTGCTGTTCCAGACTTTGACGGGAATGGTGATGCAGAAGTAGGTAGAAAGCCAGGCGGCGAGGAGGAGGAGCGGGGAATCGCCCCAGGTCACGGTGGTGAAGAGCAACTGGCGGCCGCCGAATTCGCGGCCAAGAAGCTGGCGCAGCAGCTCAATGGCGACGGCGGCCGCCGAGAAATAGGCGTGGAACATCGCGCTGCGGAGCTCGCGGCCCGGCTCGAAGATGCGATAGAGATTGACGTCGGGAAACGGGGAGAATCGCCAGACGTCATCCGGGCTGGAGGCGGAATCGCGCAACAGCCCCCCGCCAAGACCGGCGGCGGCGTAGAAAGTGAGGGTCAGGTATTCGCCTTTCATCATGACCGGAATGGCGAGCAGAATTCCGGTCAGCATGCCGCTGACGTAGCCCCCCATCAGACCGGCGAGAACGCTGGCTTCGAGAGCGAGGTCGAGGGCGTTGTAGTCGGATGACAGGACGCGGATGATTTCACCGGGAACGAACAGGCCCGCGAACCAGAGCGACAGCATGATGCGCTGCCGGAGGGTGCGTTCGTCACGCAGCAGCATCCGCTTGACGGCGGCGCTGCGCACTCCGAAGCTGGCGATGGCGGCCATAACGCCGACCTTCACCAGCAGGGTGATGAGCTGGTCCTGCACCAGGTGCTCATTATAATTGGGGTTCAGCCTGCTTTTTCATGAACACCCCATTTGGTTTTGAGGTAGTGAAGGTCGCGGAGGCCGATTTCCCGAGCGAGTATGGGCTTTTTCGCATCTACGGATTCGAGGGGCATTTTTCGAAGCCGGACGGTTCGGAAGCGGTGGAGGAGGCGGCAGTCCTGGTGATGGGGGATCCCACCGCGGAAGCCGCCGGCATGCCCGCTCCACTGCTGCGCATTCACTCGCAATGCCTCACGGGGGACGCCTTCCACAGCCTGCGCTGCGACTGCCGGGGCCAGCTCGAAATTGCTCTGAGGCGCATCGGAGCGGAAGGCCGCGGCGTGATTGTTTATGAATTGCAGGAAGGGCGCGGCATCGGATTGATGAACAAGCTGCGGGCGTACGAGTTGCAGGACCGCGGAGCGGATACGGTGGAGGCGAACGAGCAGCTCGGTTTCGAGAGCGATCTGCGGAGTTATCTGCTGCCAGGAGCGATTTTGCGCTACCTCGGGATTCGTTCCGTGCGGCTGCTTTCGAATAATCCGGGCAAGGTCAAGGCGGTTGAGGACGCGGGCGTGGTGGTAACGGACCGGGTTCCGTGCGTAGCGGCGCCGGTCGAAACCTCGCAAGCCTATCTGCGGACCAAGCGCGAGAAAATGGGGCACCTTCTCGATCATCTTGAGGACTGACTCAAGAAGGAGCACGGATCAGCCGATATGTGCTCCATATGGAAACTGACGAGAAGCGCCTTGATGGGCGATTCCTTTGCGCTGACCTGGTTCGGCTGGACTGGATCTGGGGCGAAGACAATCTTCGAACCGAACAGGCATTGCTGGAGGATATTTCGGCGCAGGGCGGCTGCGTGCAACTGGATGAGCCTCTGCGGCTGGGCACGAGCGTCATGCTGACTGTGGGCAGCACACCGTTTTACGGGCACGTCTGCTACTGCACATTCCGCGACGACGCCTATTTCATTGGACTGCGGTTTGCTAACGAGACGATGTGGTCAGCGAGCCTGGTGGAACCAAGACATCTGACAAATCTGCAGTCGCTCGGCGAGAGGGCGCAATCTCGCAGCTGAAAACCGCGCGCCATGGATGGCGCAGGCGAGACAGTAATGAGCCCGGCTAACGGGAGCGCCGAACCATTCGCGTCCGGCGCGGGACATGATCGTTCGGACTAAACCTTTGTCAGGTTTTTGTCTTCCTTGCGGTCGCTGTAATACTTCCCGTAATACTTGCCGTAGTAGCCGTAGCCGTAGTAGTAATAGCCGCTGCCCATATCCTTCTTCACTTCGTTGAGGACAAGGCCGACCAGGTTGGCGCGGAGGTGACCAAGGGTATTGAGCACGGCGGCGACTGCTTTGCGTTCGGTCTGGCCGGCGCGGGTAACGACGATGACACCATCGACTGAAGCGGCCATCTGGAGAGGTTCCGGGAAGCCCAGCAGCGGAGGCGCGTCGAGGATGACGAGGTCAAATTCTTCGCGCGCCTGATCGAGAAGCTTTGGCAGGGCGGCCCCGACGAGATCGGCCGCGCGGCGGGTGGACGGGCCAGCGGGCATGATCTGAAGGTCCAGATCCGGCCGGGGTTTCAGGAGAATCTCGTGCCAGTCGACCCCATGTTCGAGGACCTTCGAAAGCCCGGCGACATTGTCGACGCCAAAAAGCTTGTGGAGGCTGGGGCGCCGCATATCGCCGTCGATCAGCAACGTTTTGTGACCCTGCTCGGCGTGGGCGATTGCGAGATGCGCGGCCACTGTCGATTTGCCTTCCGATGGCGAAGCGCTGGTCATCAGGATGCACTTGAGGCGGCGGTCGAAATCCGTCAGCATGATCGAATTGCGGAGAGTACGAACCGCTTCTTCGAAGCCGGAGAGTTGGGTACGGGTCTGCACAGCTTTGCCGTCGCCCCCCACGCCGCTTTCGAGGAGAGACGCATTCTGAAGCAGAGCCAGAGAAGGCGTGGAGCGCCACTTCTTCATCATCGGCAGACCGCCGATCACGCGGGCTTTCAGGGTCTGGGCGACCTGTTCGGGATTGCGGATCGTGGTATCGACACGGTCTGTCGCGACGAGACCGATGAAGGAGAGGATGGTGGAAGCGAAGAACGCCACAAGCAGATTCAGTTCCTTCTTCGGGTAGACGGCCGCGTAGTTGGGACGGGCCGCGTCCGCGATACGCACCATGTCGTTCTGAAAGCTGGCGTTGATTTCGTTCTCGCGGATTTTCTTCACGAGCTCGTCATAGAGAGTACGGTCCTGATCGGCCTCCTGCTTGGCCGTCTGGTAGTCCATAGCCCGGATGTTTAGTTGGTCATAGTCCGCTTTCGCGGCGGCGAACTGGTCCTGGACCATTTCCTCCTGTGTTTTTTGCGTGATGTATACGGCGTTAGCCTGTCTTTGGGTACTGTCCCGATCGGCCTGAACCAACTCTTCCAGCCGCTGGACCTCGGCTTCCGCCTGCTTGTAGACGTCCGCGTTGCGCCCGTAGCGCATCTTGATGTCCTCGAATTTTGACCGGGCATCCATGAGTTTCGCGTTGTCGTCGTTGATATGCGAGCCGAGCGGCGTGGCCATCGCGGCGTCGACATCCCCGGTACGCAGAACGTTATAGAGGGATTCGGCTTTCACCCGGTCCATGGTGGCGTTGCTCTGCTGGGTTTCGAGCTGCTGCAGGGCGGCGGAGGCGAGGCTGGTTTTCTGATCGGGGTTGATAACGGCCAGTTCGTTCTCGAGCTTCCTGACCTTTTCCTCGGAAGCCATGGTCTTATCGCGCAATTCCGCGAGATTCGACTCCATATACTTGGCCTGCGTGGCTGCGCCGTCCTGACGAAGCTCGAATGTACGATCCCGATAGGATTTGGCGATCGCGTTGGCGACCTGCGCTGCCTTGATCGGATCAGGAGACCGGTAGGTGACCGTCAGGATATAGCTGTTGAGGACGCGTGTGATCGTGAGATTTTTCAAATGGACTGGAGCATCCGGGTGAAGGGCGACCGGAGCGGTGCGCGGGTCGGCGAAGGGCGCGAGTCCAAATTGCTGAGCAACCGGACGTAAGACCGCATCGCTCTGCAGGATCTGCGTCTGGGAGGTGATGTAGTTGTCGATGTCACCCTTATTCGCTGTCCCGCTCTGCGAATCCTGGCCGACGATATTTTTGGCTGCGTTGCGATCCAGATAGAGGATCGCCTTCGATTCGTACAGGGGCGTCAGACGAGCGGTGACCATGGCCGTCGCAATCACAGCGAAGGCGACGAACCCAGCCATCTTGATCCAGTGGGTCCGGACGAGCCAGAGATAGTGGGAAAGAGGAAGCTGAACCTCGGATGATTCCTCTGGATTAATCAGCAGCGGCGTGCTCACGTCCTGCGCGGGAACCGGAGTGAGCGCCCCCGCCGTGCTCGCGGCGGTGATTTGAGAGAATTCGTTGCGTTCGTTCGGCATGTAAGTTCCTGATGCGGGTTCTAGTGGTGCTGCAGGCCGTAATAGATGGAGGCTGATGTAGCGGTCCCGGCGATACCCTGCAATGCCTGGAGTACCTCGCGCCGCTTGTAGCCGTTATCGTCGGGTATCAGGAGGATGTCATCGGCCATGAGGTGTACGTCCTGCGCCTCGCGGTGCATGAGTTTTTTGAGCGGCACAACAATCTCCTGCCGCTTACCGGTCGCGTCGGCACGATAAATATATGCCGTGCTGTTGTAATACTGGGTCAGGCCACCCGCATCGGCAACCACCTTCAAAACAGTGGCGTCATCCGGCGTCTTCACCGGAATAGGACCAGGTTTCGCCACATTGCCCGTTACGTAAAGCTTGGGAGCGTCCGGCACACTAATCAATTCGCCACCGGTCAAAGTGATGTTTGTCGAAGGTTCCGGGTTCTTCTGCAGTTCGTTCAGATCGATCTTCCGGGGTGCATCCGTGGCGGATTTGCTGACCAGCACGATCGATCCGGCATCTGGCGTAACGCCACCCGCCTTTGCCAGCGCTTCAAATAGAGTGATGGGCTGCGTGATGTTAAATTGCCCCGGAATTCTCACCTGGCCCTGAATGCTGATTTGCTGATACGCATATTCCAGAATCGCAACCGAGACCGTTGGGTGGACCAGAATCTCCGCATCCACAAGAGATTTCGAAACCAGGTTCTCGATCTCTCTCGGCAGAAGTCCGACAACAGCCAATGGCTTTGGGAGGACCGGGATTATCACCGTTCCATCCGAGCCCACGCGCACCGCCGGACGCGAAACCTCGGGCTCATCGAAGACGGTAATCGAAAGCAGGTCGTTTGGCGCGACTTTGCGATCCGGCAGAGCTGTGTTCGGCGCCGGGGCCGCGATGGGAGTGTCCACGACCGGCCGCGACACCTGAGCGAAAACGGCGGCGCCGCCAAGCAGCATAACCAGAACCGATCGCTTGAGATTAATTATTGTCGCCATTATCGGAATCCTTTCGCCCTCAAGTGGCAATCGGCAGTCTTTGCAAATATCCTCAGTCTAGCAGCCCGGGAGAATACGAGGGACACCTCGCGTATTACCTGGTGACCGGCGATGTTCCTGCCGTTACACTCGAACGCGCCCGCTGCCCGCCGATGCCTTCCGGCGCGATTCGGATCGCCCGGTTCCACCGAGGCTTACGGCGCCCAGAAGAGTAAAAAAGACAATCGCAACGCCAATCCTCTGGATGGGATAGTCCACGAAGCACTGCAGAAATATCACGATCAGACCGCTTCCCCAGACCGTTTCAAACGCGCGGGGCACAATCCACACGGCTAGAGCCGCCATCACGAAGAAAAACGGCAGGCCGCCCTCAACCGCCCATTGAGCCCAGTCATTATGGGCCTGATTGGCAAAAAGACCGTCATCGAAAATCGCATAAGCGGGGTAGGCGGTCGACCAGTTGCCGAAACCCACGCCTTTCAGTGGATGGTCGCGAATCATAACGAGAGAGGACTCGGTGAATTCGCGGCGTCCCTGATAAGGATCTTTCTGCTGCAGTTTTGAGATGATCGCATCCGGGCCCATCGCCAGAGTCAATACGACCAGCATGCCGCCCACCACCGCGGCCGGGATTCTGAGTTGGCTGAAGCCCGTGCGTTGCCGCCTTGCCGTCAGCAGCGGCACGGCGATCACTTCCAGGGTGGCGAGAGCAACACCGCTGCGAGAGACCGCGGCGATCACGGAACCATACATGACTGCCGCGGCCAGTCCATGGAAAATCCGCCATCCGGACCGTTCGGAAAGCGCTTCGACCAGCGCTATGGGGAGAAGGAGTTCGATGAAAGCGGCGTATTGGTTGGGATAGACAAACGGCCCCAGGGCAATGTCCGAGTAGCGCACGTCGAACATCCAGAAGATCTTTCCGCCGGCGGTAAATCGTTGCAGAGGCGAAATGAGAGCGACGACAAAGCCGAAAATGAGTAGCGCCCGCAGGAAAAGCCGCAGCACAGGCGGATCGCGGAAGGTCTGGATCGCGCTGAACACAATGGCCGCCGCCAGCGCCCAGTAGAGAAAAGAGTCCGCTGTTCGCCAGGCATAGACAGTCCAGCCAAGGGCCAGTTGCATTAACGGCCACAACGCGGCGGTGAGGACAAGCCACAGGGCGGGATTTGTGCGCACTTCATGACGCCCCGCGAGCGACCGTACCAGCCACGCGGCGGCGAGGCAGACGGCGGCAACCGAAGGTATTGCGATGGCCCAGTACGCCGGCTGCCACATGAGCGCAACCGCGGTTATCGTGATCACCAGAAGAGCAATGGCCGAGATTTTTCTCATGGGGTCCCCGCGGCTTCCGCGGCGCTCACATGGCGCAACTGCAACGTGCCCTTCCACCGGATGGTTTCGGGTGCCCGGCGGTACTCAAGGGAGAGCCGGTCGGTTCCGCTGTGATCCGCGGTAAATGTCAAATGTCCCGTCCGCGAGTTGGTCCCGTCAAACGTCGTGGAGACCGCGATCGGTTCCTGCTCCGGGGTTGCATCGGTGACACCCTTTTTGACGATCCACCGGAGCCCGGAATCGCCGGCTGCTCCGTCCAGCTGGTAATCCCAGGAAATCGAGTACGATTTTCCGCCCGTCACCGGGATTTTCTGCTCCATCAAAATCCTGAATTCGGGCTGATTTCCATTCAATTCCACGGATTCACCGCCGGCAAAGCTGTGACTGATCGCAACTCCGCCAGCGGGCCCGAATCTCCAGTCAAAGCCGCGAGACAGAGTTCCCTCAAAATCGCCATTCGTGATAATCGTGCCCTGGTCCGGCGAGAGAGGAGAAAACGGCACCAGGCGGCGGGCGCACAGGGCATTCCAGACCGCAACTGCCGACGCATCGTTCTTTCCGGTTTGCTGCTCCACGTAACCGAGTAACAGGTTCAGATCGTCGGCATCCGCTTCAGACGCAACTGCCGAGGCAATATCCGGGGCTTGGGCCAGCCGCCTGCTCTCCATCAGAAATGCCAGCAAGTCCACCAGCGGCCGATGTCCGGGCGGCAGCAGGGCTTTTGTGGCTGCAATATCGTCACCCGCCGCGAAACAGAGGCGAAAGATCGGCCGGCGGTCCGAATACGCCGTCTGGAGTGCCGCTCGTGCAGCTTCCCGGAACTGCGGAATATCCTGACGACGAAAGTAGTAATTCATCAGAGCCGCGCGGGGGGCAAAGCCGTTGTCGACTTTCACGGCCTCACGCAGAAAGCGCTCGGAATCCTGAAACTTCTGCTCCACCTCGGCGCGGAATGCTCTTCGAATCCAGAAACGGGATTCCCTGGGGCTGATCTCGGTTGCTGCCGCCAGCTCCTCGTCTGGATTGAGTCCCGCTTCTTCAATATATTCAGCCAGAAGCGCATGATAATCAGCATTGCCTGGTACGAGCAGTACCGCTGACTTCACTGAAGCCATGGTGTTGCGCCGGAAGAGACTATCGGCTCTTGCGAAGACGATCGAATAGTAAATAGTGAGCCCCGCCCCACAAAGGGTAAGAAGGATCACAGTTCGCCTCACGATTAACATTAAAAGTATTTCGCTGCTTGCGTTTAGGCGCGAAACTCCCTTACTATAACATCTAGGTCGACCTACGGAGGTTGAAGAAAACAATAATATGCCGCAAAAGATGGCAGTAGCGGTTACGGCACTGGTGGCAGTCGGCGCATTGTGTTTGAGCGCTGCCCCCACTGGCGTAATCGGGATGATATCGGCGGGATCGGGCCAATCGGGTATTTCGATCGATGGAGCCAGGGTTTCCGGTAACGCAACAGTATTCGATGGATCAGTGATCTCATCGTCGAGTTACTCTCGCATGCAGTTGAATTCGGGCGCTCGTGTTGATCTGGCCACCGGCTCCGAAGCACGTGTTTTTTCGAATCACATAGCGCTTGAGAGTGGAATGAGCGAAGTGCAGAGTCCGTCGGCGTTTTCGATCGACACCCTGAACTTCAGGATCCAGCCCGCGGAAGCAGGCTCTATCGCTCGCGTCCGTCTGGAATCGGGTCAGAAGGTTCTCGTAACCGCCGTAAGCGCTCCGGTGAATGTCTGGAATCGCTACGGCACGCTGGTGGCGCGCGTAACGCCTGCCACCCCGATGGCGTTCCTTCCGCAGGCGGCGACGGCCACAGCCTTCAGTAACAGCGGATGCGTCGTGAACAAGGGAAACGTTCCTGTACTCGTCGATCAGACCGGTAATCAGATCGTCGAACTCCGCTCTACAGCGAAGGGCGTGGATTTCCGGAAGTTCATCGGCAAGCACGCCTCAGTTAAAGGCAATGTCGTATCCACAGCGACCCCCGTACAGGGCGCCTCGCAGGTTGTTGGCGTAAGTTCGATCAGCGCCGCTTCCGGTGGTGACTGCTCGGCGGTGGCTGCCCGTGTTGGCGCTACGATGTCGGCGGCCGGAATTGCTGCCGGCGGCGCGGCGGGAGCAGCAGCGGGCGCGGCAGGCGCAGCTGGAGCTGCGGCAGGCGCAGCTGGAGCTGCCGGAGCTGCGGCGGGTGCCGCGGCCGGAGTCAGTGCGGCGGCAATCGGCGGTGTTGTCGGCGCGGCGGCGTTGGGGGCAACCATAGCAGGCGTGACAATAAGCCAGAGCAGCCCGTAGTCGTGGGTCAGCGATCAAGTCCAAAGGCTCCGGTTTTCCGGAGCCTTTTTTTATTTTGCTCCTCCGCTATTTGCGCCAATGACGTCCATCGGCGCTACAATACGGAAGGTGGCGGCCACGTAAGCCGCTTCCTCTTTCTCCCCTCGTCTGGCTGATAACTGCCTCGTCGGCAAATTCCATTGCTTATTTCATTCTGGAAGGCGACAGGTGATACTCAATCGTCTGGAGTCAGCTCCGCCGTGGATAACCGGGCTGACGCTGCTTGGCAACCGTGAAATACAGACTCTCGTCCGAGGCAACTTTGTCTGCTTCCCGGCACAGGCACCCGTCTTCGGCGAGCGATCGCGGCGAAATCTTCAGTGGAGGTTCGCCGTGTTGTACTTCGTTCGAGGCTGGTCCACGCGCGTGATTGCCGAACGCTATGGACTGCGGCGGGAAAGGTGCGGGCAGATTATCTCGGACTGGAGGGTTCGCGCGATCGCGCTCGGTTACATTCAGGATGTTACGCCGGAGGGCACGGATCTGATGCGGCTGGTTGAAAGCTGTGACGGAGCGGAGCGGATACGTCCAGCCCAGGTCGCGACGGGCGCGGCGCGGTCAAGCAATACGATGTCGCGCACATCGTTCGCAATTTCGGCCGCGGTAAGGCAACCATCGACTCTGCGATAGCTCCCCTCGCGGCCCCGGCGGTAGTAGTCGAGGACGGGCAGCGTCTCCATCTCGTAAGCAGCCAAACGCTTCAGAATGACCTCTTCGTTATCGTCGGCACGCTCAATCAGTGGTCCGCCGTCGGCCTCGCAGCGGGCGAGGGAGGCTGACGCAAGGTTGTAGATAGCGCCGCACAGCGCGCATTGGCGGCGCCGCGTCAGGCGCTGCACCAGAATGTCGGTCGGCACGTCCAGATGCAGAACCAGAGGCGGATCGATTCCGAGCGCTTCCAGAACGCGGCTGAGTTTCTTCGCCTGCGCCAACGTTCTCGGAAATCCGTCCAGGATGAGACTTCCGGATCCACACTGCATATTGCGAATCCGCGAGATGACGGCATCGCACACGGTGGCGTCGTCAACCAGCCCGCCCGACGCCATGATCTGGCGCAGCCGCAATCCATCCGCGGTTGATTCCTGCGCCGCCTGGCGGAGAATTTCTCCGGTCGAAATGGAGTCAATCCCCGTTGCCGATGCCAGCAGCGAACTTTGAGTTCCCTTCCCGCAGCCCGGTGCACCCATAAAAAGGACGATTCTGCCAGCGGACGCGCGCGGGGGGCGGGGCGAGGACGCACGGGTTTGGGATCGCAACTCCATCCAGCTTCAGTACAGCCGAAAGTCAGGTGACAATTCAATCCAGGCCAGCAGGCTGGGACTACCCGTCCGGATTGGACTACGATTTGGTACGATGAAACCCACAGTGGTTTTAGGAAACTCAACTGACCTTCTGGCCAACCTGCGCGAGGATTTGGGACGGCGCCAAATCGGCCGGGGAATGGCGCGGCTCGACGAATTGTGGTCCAGGTCGGGCCAGATGGACCCGCACGATCCTAACTCGGCATCACTTCTTTGTTATGTCGCTCAGTGGGTCGACGCCGGGTGGCGCGATGTGGACGTGGTTCAGAACGGCCTGGGCGTCTTTCCCAAAGGGCGCCGCGGGGCGCTCCCCCTGACAGACTATCTCCACATCCTCATGGCAGAAGGGATGGTTTGGGTCAACGAAGAGCGGGTTGATCGGGCACTCGAAAACTTTACGCGCGTGCTCTCGATCTGGCATGAGGTCTCCGATCCACAGCTGGTGTCTCTGGCGCATTACTGGTCGGCGCGCTGCCATCGCAAGAACGGTGAATATGACGCGGCGCTGACGCATACATCCGAGGGATACCGTCTGGCGATGGAAGCCGGCATGAAACCTATGGCGGCCGCTATGCAGGTGGCGGAAAGCTGGCTGGTGTTCCAGAAAGGGCGAACGCGAGACGCGCTTAAGCTCCTTTCGGAAGCCGATGCCGTGCTCTCCACAACGGACGATTACATCACTCGGGGTAATATCCAATCGAGCTTCGGCCGCATGTACCGGCGCGAGGGACGATACGATCTGGGCATCCGGCATTTCGCAATCGCGATTGACGAATACACCAAGCGCGACCCGGAGCATCGCAATCTGGCGCGGGCGCTGGCCAACATGGGGTATGTGGAGCGGTTGATGGCGCTGCAGCATCGCAAGCGCATCGATGCCGACGCGGCGCAGCGCCGGCGGAGCGAACCGGACCTCCGGCGCGATTACGAAATGCTGCGGGGCCGCGCGCTCGCGCATCTGGACCGGGCGGCGGAGATCTACCGGATTCATGCCAATCATCGCGGCGCCGGAACAGTGTGTGTGAACCGCGGGCATCTGCACCTCGACAATGGCGATCTGGCACGGGCCGATGACGAAGCGCGCGAAGGGTACAAACTCGGGGAGGAGAAGAAGGACTATATCCTGATGGCCCGTGCGCGCCTGCTCGAGTGCATGGTGGAAAACACCAAACTCGAGGAGGAGATTGAGGATCCGGCGTGGGTCGCTCACCTGGCTCTGAACGCCGCGACCGAGGCCGTGGACCTTTCACTCCACACCGAGAATCGGCGTCTGCAGGCGCGGGCGCTGATCTGGCAGGGGCTGACGCTGTGCAATACGTCAGGCGGAAGCGCGGGAAGCGCGGTTGGTTTTCTCGATTCGGCGCGCGATCTCTGTGACCGCGCGGCGGCATTGCTGAAGAACGAAGTGCAGGATCATATCTGGGAAGACCTGCAGATGCTCAAGAATCGCGTGGTGAGTGGTGGAAATCCGGACGCGCGGCTGCAGGCGTGGTCGCAGGGCGTGGTGGGGGACCGGAGTTTCCAGCAACTCACCGAGGATTTCGCCGATCTGGTGATTCCGAAAGTCTGGGAGCACGAGGGGCGAAAAGTCGCTCGGGTGGCGCGGCGGCTGGCGATTTCCCCGAAGAAGGTCCGGCGGGTTCTCGCGCGGCTCGGGCTTCACGGCGGGCAATAGTCGCCGGTTCGGTATAGTTGAACTTCAGCATGTCCCGCAACAACAAACAGATGATCGCGCTGGCGATCGTTGGCGCGATGTTCGCCGCGATGCTGGTGGCGGGCCTCACGGGAAATGCGGTGCGAGGAAAGTACATCGCGATCCCCATTGCATTTCTGGTGTTGACGTTCACCGTGGGCGCGATCTGGCTCAGCATCTGGTTCAATCAGCGCCGGATTCTGAACATGTTCCGGCAGCCGACGCCGGAGAGGCTGATCGAGCATTATCATTCATCGTTAGTGCGGGCGCAGGCGCGGAAAATTCCGAATGCCGATGCGGCCGCCGCGGACCTCGCGGCCCTCGCTGCGGCGGTTTATGGCCAGTATGACCGGGCTCGGGAGGAACTGGCCCGGGCGAACTGGGGTCAGGCTTCAGCGCTCTATCGCGCGCGGCGGCTGGATGTTCTCGCGCTGATCGCATTGCTGGAGGAGCGGGATAACGCTAGCGCCCTGCGTCTTACGCGGGAGGCGCGGGAGTTTGAATCCACGCCGACGCCGCTGCGGGATGCGGTGCTGATCGCACTGGGCGAGGGCGACGAAGAATTGCTGAAGCGGGCCCAGCGAGTGGCTGGCAAGGGCGCGGGAGCTCTGGCGGGGCTCAGCGCGTGGGCGTTGTCGCTCTATTGCCGGAGAAATGGACAGGAGTCCGAAGCCGAGCGATACCTGAAGCTGGCTCACGGGGCAGCGCCGCACTTTCCAGCCGCGACGGCCTGAAATCCGCGTTCTATGCCGTGACCTGGCCCCCGGCTTGCCGTCTAAGATAAGCATATGGACAAGAGATTATTGTTCCCGGCGCTTGCGATGACCGCCGTGGCGCAGACAACGTCGCCGGCGAATGCCAAGGCTGAGAAAGCGCTGAGAGCGCGGGCGGAGGAGTTTTACAAGCTCGAGCTCAACAAGCAGTTCCGCCAGGCGGAGCCGATGGTCGCGCAGGAGTCGAAAGACTTCTTCTATAATTCCGGTAAGCCGAACCTGAAGGACGTGAAGATAGGAAAAATCGAGTTCACGGACAAGGGAAAGAAGGCGCTCGTCCACATTATCGCGACGGTGGAATTGATGGCTCCCGGAGTGGGTGTTCAGCGTTTCTCGGCGCCGACCGTTTCTAACTGGAGGATCGAGAAGGGGCAGTGGGTCTGGTATTTCGATAAGGATACCGCGAGGGTTACGCCATGTGGCAAGAGGAAAGTCGGCGATCCGAAATCGGGGGCCGGCATGATGGAT
>Ga0134125_10002779_pt1 | contig 20566 bp, 15 predicted proteins | sample KB31751_FD_96464 | JGI IMG/M metagenome (GOLD analysis project Ga0134125, IMG submission 96464) | Terrestrial soil microbial communities with excess Nitrogen fertilizer from Kellogg Biological Station, Michigan, USA - KB3-175-1 | ecosystem: Environmental > Terrestrial > Soil > Unclassified ... | reverse complement strand
TTTTGACGTGTCGCTAAGAATCCTATTCGCCGATGACAGCGTAACCGCCCAGAACATGGGCAAGAAGATCCTCACGGAAGCCGGCTATGAGGTGGTTGCGGTCAGCAATGGCGCAGCAGCAGTTAAGAAAATCGCCGAGCAGAAACCGGACATCATCATTCTGGACGTTTACATGCCTGGATATTCCGGGCTTGAGGTGTGCGAAAAGGTTCGCTCGTCCATGGCGACCATCAAGACGCCAGTGCTCCTCACAGTCGGCAAGATGGAGCCCTATAAGCCGGAGGACGCCAATCGCGTACGCGCGGATGGCGTGATCATCAAGCCGTTTGAAGCCAGTGATCTGCTGGCGATTGTCAAAAAGTTCGAAGAGCGAATCGCGCAAATGCCGACTCCGGTTTCGGCTCCGCCTCCGCCGGTTCGGCCGCCCGTGGAAGAAATCACGGTGCAGCAGCCGGAGACGAATCACGAGCCTCCTCCGCGTGTCATGCAGCCGATGGTGGAAGTGCCGGACCACATGGCGACTTCATCGGCGTTCAGCGAGTTGCTGGGAATAGATGCCACGCGCATGGAAAGCTTCCATATCCCTGCCGTCGCGGAAGCTCCTGCGCCTTCTCAACCTGAAGAGGTTCCGGAGAGCGCCGAGATCGCAGATTCTGGGCTGCCGGTTTCCTGGAGGCACGAACCCGAACCACAGCCTGCGGTCGTGGAAACGCCGGTTGCATCGGTGGCGACCGTGCCATCAGCAGCACCGGTCATGGCTGCAGCAACAGCGCGGCCCATCCAGATTCCGGTTTATCAGGACCCCGAGCCCGGCCATTTTGAAGTTGTGCCCACGGCCGCTGCTCCAACGGGCGATATCAATATTCCTCGGGAAGAAGGTCTGCAGGAGAGCGCAGAAGAAACCACGCGCAATACCGTGGCGGACGCGCGTGATCCTGATCTGGTACCCACGGCACATCACATTCCTGCACCACAGCAGACTGCAGTAGCAGAGTTGCCAGCGCCGGAGGAGATGCCTGCCGACGAGACTCAAGCGTTGAATATTTCCGGGGAAACTTCAGCACCAGCGGAAGATGGTTCCGCGCCTCAGTTGTCGGAAGCCGATTTTGAAGCCCGTGTAGCCGCAGCTATGGCGGCGTACGGCCAGACAGCAGAACACCGCGAGGCTGCGCCAATGGTGCACGAAGCACCGGCTGTTGCGGCTGCTGAGCCGGCGCCGGAAGCATCAATAGCAGCGGACGAGCCGCCCGCGGCTTCTACCACCGCCCCAGAACCTTCGATTGAAGCCATAGCGGAAGTTGAACATCACGCTGAAACGGCGCCAGAAGTTACGCCTCAAGCGGAGCCAACGGTTGCAAGTGCTCCTATTCCAGAGCCAGTTGTTGAGCCATCTCCGGAGTCCCATCCCGCGACGGTAAATGCTGCGGCGGCGGGTGTAGATCACGGGTCGATCATGGCCAGTCTGGAAGCAGAGCTGCCTGCCACAGCGCAGGCTATCGCGCAGGAAGCCGGTGAAGCCGGAGCAGCGCACGAAACCATCGCTCAGGCAGTGCATCGCGTGATGGAGCGAATGAAAGACAATCTGGTAGAAGAGATTGTTCGCGAATTAAAAAGCAAAAAATAGATCGTGCGGCGAAGATTGAGATGGGCGCAGAATTTGCGCCCATTTTGCTTTCCGCCTAATTCTGCTTCTAGCCAACAGCCGGCGTTTCAGAGTAGCAGCAGACTTCCTCACAACGGCAATCCTTGTTCGTGAATCTAAGTAAGAAACTCATTCCCTGGGTGAGAGACGAGGAGAATCAGATGCACCGATCCTTTATCTTTGGCGTCATTGCCTCCGTGTGTTTTGTGTGGGGGACAGCCTGCATGGCGCAGGGAATTCCCCAGGGGTCCTACCAGCAAACCTGCAATGCGGTTACAGTGCGCGGCGACACGCTGGTTGCGAATTGCCGGGATTCAAGCGGCGAATGGCGCACTGCCAGCCTGCCCGGTTTCCAGAACTGTTCGAGCGAGATTAGAAACGACAACGGCAACCTGCGCTGTGAGATGAGCGGCTACAGCACACCGTCACAAGCAGTCGGGAGCGGCCCTGCGGGTTCTTACCTGCAATCATGCCAGGACGTTCACGCCAAGGGCGATGACCTGCATGCCCGCTGTCAGACGCAGAACGGGGATTGGAAGGATGCAAAGCTGGACGATTACAACAAATGCAACGGCGATATCGTGAACGATAATGGACGTTTACGTTGCGTCGCCGGCGGCCAACAGGGTTATTACCGCGGCCCAGGTCCTGCCGGCATGCCGAATCACTCCAATGTCTATGGACCGCAGGGTTCTTACACCCGCACGTGCACTGACTTCCACGTTAACGGCGATGATCTACACGCTCGCTGCCAGACCGCCGACGGCGGCTGGCATGACGCCAAGCTGGATGATTACCGGAAATGCCAGGGCGACATCACCAACGACAATGGCCGTCTTCGCTGCGTGGCCGGCGCGCCGGTTGGCGCTGGCGGCCCGGGACCTTACGGAGCACCAGCAGCTTATGGATCCGCTAGTGGACCCAATGGCGCGTATGCTCAGACCTGCATGGATATTCACATCGACGGCGACGATCTGAAAGCCCGTTGCCAGACTCATCACGGCGGCCTTCGCGACGCCAAACTGGATGACTATCGAAAGTGCAAGAGCGACATCATCAACGATGATGGTCACCTGCGCTGCGATAAGTAACCTGCTTCTTCCATTACGATCGCGCGGCTGACAAATCTTCAGTCGCGCGATTCGTGTTTTTCCGCGTTTGCCGATTCGCGCTTTACGCCTGTAATATCGTGATTTACACCTGCGCGAATGCCACACGACCTGCCAAAAGCATACGATCCCGCCGCAATCGAGGTCCGTTGGGCGGAATACTGGGTCAAAGAGAAACTCTTCTCTGTGAAGACGCCGGAGCCTGGCTCGGAGATTGCGAAGCAGCCTGTCTTTACCTTGTTGCTGCCACCTCCAAATGTTACCGGCAGACTGCATATGGGCCACATGCTGAACCAGACCGAGATGGACATCATCATGCGCTGGCGCCGTATGCAGGGCTTCATCACGCTCTGGGTACCAGGCACAGATCACGCTGGTATCGCAACCCAGATGATGGTGGAGCGTCAACTGGCCAGTGAAGGCATCAGCCGGCAAAAGCTGGGTCGCGAAGCCTTTATCAAGCGTGTTTGGGACTGGCGGGAGCATTACGGCGGCGCGATCCTGGCCCAGATGAAGCGGTTGGGCGCTTCTGTGGATTGGGATCGTGAGTACTTCACCATGGACGACAACCTGTCGCGAGCGGTGACGGAGGTTTTTGTCCGCCTGCATGAGCAGGGACTGATTTATCGCGGCGCTTATATCGTGAACTGGTGTCCGCGCTGCATGACGGCGATTTCCGATCTGGAAGTGGTGCACGAGGAGTATCCGGGCAAGCTGTATCAGATCAAGTATCCGGTTGCGGGGGAAAGCGGAAAGTTCATCACGATTGCGACCACGCGTCCGGAGACCATGCTGGGGGATACAGCCGTAGCGGTAAATCCAAAAGATCCGCGCTACTTCAACCTGCATGGCAAGAAAGTGGTTTTACCGCTGCTGGAGCGCGAAATTCCCATCATTCTGGATGAGTTGGCCGATCCGGAATTTGGCAGCGGCGCGGTGAAGGTGACTCCTTCGCACGATGCCAACGATTTTCAGGCGGGACTGCGTCATAACCTGCCACAGGTCAATGTGATGGATGATCAGGCGCGCATTAACCAGAATGGCGGACCGTATGCCGGGCTTGATCGTTATGAGGCGCGCGAGAAAATCCTGCACGATCTGGAACATCGCGGCCTGATGGCCGGAACCAAAGACCACGTATATGCGATTGGGAAATGCGATCGCTGCAAGACCATCGTCGAGCCGAGGCTCTCCACGCAGTGGTTCATCAAGATTCAGCCGCTGGCAGACCGGGCGATTGAGGCGGTGGAGAAGCGCGAGATCGTTTTTACGCCGGAAAATTATTCCAAGACGTATTTCGAGTGGATGCGCAACATCCATGACTGGTGCATCTCGCGGCAGTTGTGGTGGGGACACCGCATTCCGGCCTGGCATTGCGGACAATGCGGGCATATCACCGTGGCAAGAACAGCACCCTCAGCTTGCGGGAAATGCGGCAATGCAACGATTACGCAGGATCCTGACGTTCTCGATACATGGTTTTCGTCCGGGCTGCTGCCGTTTACAGTGTTTGGCTGGCCCCAAAAAACGCGTGACCTGGATGTTTTCTATCCCACATCGCTCCTGATTACTGGTTTTGACATTCTGTTCTTCTGGGTTGCGAGGATGATCATGCTCGGCTGCCATTTCATGGCCGATCATCCACAGGGCAGCGTGCCGTTCCGCGAGGTTTACATTCACGCGCTGGTGCGCGATGCCGAGCGGCAGAAGATGTCAAAGACAAAAGGCAACGTACTCGATCCGATTGAGGTAACGGAAAAGTACGGTACTGACGCGGTTCGGTTCACGCTCGCCTCGATGGCTTCGCCCGGAACCGACATCGCTTTTAGCGAGAGCCGAACGGAGGGCTACCGCGCGTTTGCCAACAAGATCTGGAATGCAGCGCGTTTCATGTTCATGCATCTGGATCGAGTAGGCGGCGTGAGCCTTACTTCGCATACAGGGGAAGATCGCCAGCCAGATCGGCTCGAAGACCGGTGGATTATCTCCAGGCTGAATCGAGTTGCCGGCGAGGTGAACCAGAGCCTGGCCGATTACCGTTTCGACGAAGCTGCGAACACGGTTTACACGTTTTTCTGGAACGAGCTGTGTGACTGGTATCTGGAAATCATCAAGCCGCGTCTTGGCGGCCCGGCGGAAGAAGCGCGAGCTGCCCTGTCGTTGCTCGGGTATATATTTGAGAAATCTCTGCGGCTGCTGGGCCCGTTCATGCCTTTTATCACGGAAGAAATCTGGCATGCCATGTACGAGGGCACGCCTCCCGCGAAATCCATTGCGCTCACGGCCTATCCGCAGCGCGAAGGCCAGCGGCTGGACGATCGCGCCGAACAGGACATGGCGACAGTGCAGGAAATGATCGTGTTGATCCGAAACCTGCGCGCGGAATTAAAAGTAGAGCCCAGGGTGAAGACGCCTGTTCGCGTTCATGCGACAAACGGTATCCAGAGGCTCATTACCCAAAATCAGGCGATGCTGGAGCGCCTGGCCAATGTGGAGCAGACAGAGTTTGTCGACGAATCGCTTGCCCAGGCAGGGGGTTCGCGTTCTACTTCGCGTTTTGAAGTGGCGCTGGTGTACGAGCGGCAGGTGGATAAGGCAGCGGAACGCGAGCGTCTGACGAAGGAATTGACGAAACTCGAAGGTCAAATGGAAAGATCACAGCGGCAGCTTGGTAACCAGCAATTCCTGGCGAAAGCGCCGCCTGAAGTTGTAGAGGGCTTGAAAAAGCAGGTTGCTGAGTTAGAGATCCTGATTCAAAAAATCAGGAAGCAATTGGAAGGACTCCTCTAAAGCATGGATTGGCACAGCCGAAGAATCAGCGCGATCCTGGAAAACGCGCTGCTTGAAGACAAGGCGACCAGCGACGCCACGTCGCGCGCCTGTATTGATCCGCAGCAGCGGGCCACGGCCACAATATTGGCCAAGCAGGACTGCATTCTGGCAGGCGTGGGCGCAGTCTCACGCATTCTGGAGATTTACGAGCAACTGGATCAGAACGTAATCGGCCATCCCGAAGTGATCAGCCATGGCGAGATTTTTGACGGCGTTCGTCTGCACAAAGGGCAGGCGATTGCCGTGGTGCGCCACAATGCCCGTGTACTGTTGAGTTGTGAGCGAGTGATTCTCAACGTGCTGCAGAGGCTGAGCGGGATCGCGACCTACACACGGTTGTTTGTAGACGCGGTGCACGGGACCAATGCGCGCATTCTCGATACACGAAAGACTGTGCCGGGATTGCGTGTGCTGGACAAGTACGCGGTCCGGTGCGGAGGTGGCCACAATCATCGCCTGGATCTTTCGGACGGCGTGCTAATCAAAAACAACCATATCGCACTGGCCGGAGGAGTGGCGACAACATTGCAACGGGCTCTGCACAACCGCCGCAGCGAACAACCAGTTGAAGTTGAAGTCCGTTCTCTCGCGGAACTGGATGACGCGCTGGCCAACGGCGCGGAGAGAATTCTGCTGGATAATGCCGGCGTGGACATCGTGCGCGCGGGTGTTGCCAAAGTGAAGGCACATTCCCGCCCTGTGCCGGTGGAGGTTTCTGGCGGCATCCGGCTGGAGAACGTCCGTGCCTATGCGGAGACCGGCGTGGATTATATTTCCGTGGGCGCGCTCACGCACTCGCCTCAAGCTGTGGACTTGAGTATGAGGATCGTTCCAGCGTAAGCTGTCTCCAGCACGGAACCGGCGAACAACAGGTTCTCCAGAAAAATAACACCGATCCAATCGCGGTTCTGAAAACCGCAGGTTTTAGGGCTGTTTAACAGCGGGCGCGGCCCGACGCGAGTGACAGATCTTAAGTTTCAGACGGCCTGCCCGCCAGCGGAACGAACTAATCTGCTTGAAATAAAAGAACTTCCCGATTTTAGAGGCAGCAACAGAAAGATTTTGTATCATTGGCAGACGCTGACCGCTCAAACTACAAAAACTTTTGAGGAGATTCGTGTTCCTTATGCGGACAAGAAAATGGGCGATATTGCTGGCGGGGATTTTGCTGCTTTGCGGTTCGGCTCTGGCAACCGATGAGTACAAGATTGATCCGGTCCATTCAACGGTTGCTTTCTCCGTAAAACACATGGTGGTCAACACCGTCCATGGCCATTTTAATGACTGGACTGGCCAGATCATCTATGACGATCAAGATCCGTCCAAGTCTTCAGTTAAAGTCACGATCAAGACAGCCAGCATCAACACGGACAATGGGACACGCGATACGCACCTGAAATCGCCCGACTTCCTGGACGTGCAGAAGTTCCCCGAAATCACATTCCAAAGCAAGTCAGTAGAGAAGAAGGTCGATGGCTTTGTCGCTCACGGAGTATTGACCATCCGTGGCGTTTCCAAGGATGTGGACCTGCCTTTCAAGATCAACGGGCCAATCAGCGTGGGCAACGGCAACCTGCTTGGAGCAGAGGCCAGTCTGACCATTAACCGCCAGGACTATGGTGTTTCCTGGAGCCAATCACTTGCGCCCGGTGAGTTAGTGGTTGCGAACGACGTTAAGATTGACATTAACGTCGAAGCCAAACAGATCAAGCCGACAGGGGCAGCAGCAGGGGCGGCTAAATAAGGGCTGGGAGCGGAAATTGTTGGCCTCTGATCAGATATTGCCGGAGATTCTCGCGCCGTTAGTGAGGAATACCATCTTCTCCGGCAATATCCATCATTATTCGCAAACCGAATCCACCAATACGCTGGCGTCGCAGGCTGCCATGCGCACGGGCGGCGACCCCGAAAGCGGCCCTGAGGGAGCGGTCTTCCTTGCCGATGAGCAGACGGCGGGCCGCGGCCGCAAGGGACATTCCTGGCATTCGGAACGTGGGACTGGGATCTATTGCTCGTTCCTTTTGTATCCACCGCTCTCGCCCAGTGACTCGCTGTGGCTGTCGCTGATTGCAGGTGTTGCGGTGCAGGATTCTGTCAAGGAGATCACCGGTTTGCAGGCTGACATTCGCTGGCCGAACGATCTCCTGCTCAATGACAAGAAGTTTGCGGGAATCCTCACCGAAATGAGTTCGGAAGGTGCGCGGGTAAATCATGCCGTGGTTGGCATCGGCATCAATGTGAACCATCAAGGCTTTCCGCCCGAAGTTGAAGAATTGGCTACCTCGCTGCGCCTGGAGGCTGCCCGGGAGTGGCCCCGACTGGAACTAACGGCGGCATTGATCCGGGCATTTGACCGGGAATACCGGGCATTGCTGCGGGCTATGGACAGTCCCATCCGCACTCCGGCGCTGCGCTTTGAGCCGATCATGCGGCGCGTGGAATCGCGTTCGTCTTACGCGCAGGGTAAACTCGTAGACGTGGATGAAGACGGCGGTTACAGCGGTACGACAGACGGTCTTGATCCGAGAGGATTTCTGCGCGTCCGCACTGATAAAGGGCTGCGCATTGTGATTTCAGGAAGTGTCCGTCCTAAAGCAGGGAGCAACAATGCTGCTGGTTCTTGACGTCGGGAACACCAATACAGTGCTGGGCGTCTACGAAACCGGGGTTGACGGCTTTGCCGGCAAGAATAAGCCGAGACTCATCGCGCACTGGCGAGTGGCCACGGTGCGCACCCACACGATCGATGAATACGGTGTGCTTTTCCGAAACCTGTTTGCCATCGGCAAAGTTGAAGCCGAAGATGTGCGCGGCATCATCATTTCGTCTGTGGTGCCTCCCATGGACTCCACCCTGCGCGAAGTTTGTGAACGATATTTCCATCTCAAGCCGCTGTTTGTGGAGCCCGGCGTGAAGACAGGAATGCCTGTGCACTATGACAACCCCCAGGAGGTAGGCGCGGACAGGATTGTGAATGGAGTGGCGGCCTTTGAGAAACTTGGGGGACCGTGCGTGGTGGTTGATTTTGGCACAGCGACCACATTCGATGCGGTTTCGCGCAAAGGAGAATATCTCGGCGGCGTGATTGCGCCTGGCGTAGGAATTTCCGCTCAGGCTTTGTTTGAAAATACTGCCCGCCTTCCGCTGGTGGACATTCGCATGCCAACCAGACTGATCGGCACGAACACGGTCGGCAGCATACAGTCGGGTATGTTCTTCGGGTATCTGGGATTAGTGGATGGCATTTTGGAGCGCATGGTGGCAGAGATGGGTCCGGATACGAAGGTGGTGGCGACGGGGGGGCTGGCGTCACTGATCGGCGGTCATTCCAGGTTCATCAAGGATGTGGACGACCTGCTCACGCTCGACGGCCTGAGGATTATCTGGGAGAGAAACGTTGTAACGCACAAACCCAAGGCGCAAAACCTTTGAAACACAGAGGAACGGAGGAAACAGAGGATTTAAGGATTCAATCAGCAAAGAGAATTGGTCATTTGTTCGCCTACCAACGACGCGACAGTAAAGCAGCGTAATTTCAGCCTGCGCCAACTTTGGGCAGTACAGAGAGCATTTGGGCGCATCACGTGGAAAATTATTTCAACTACTTTACAGAGATTGAGTCGCATTTTTGCCGTAGACGTGGGACTGTGCTGCAAGTGTCCACACTTGATTGGGCTCTGATTGAAACATGGAAGGATGCGGGCATTCCGCTCCAAGCAGTACTTCGCGGAATTGATGTCACCTTCGACAATTATGAACGCCGCCCCCGAAAAACCAGAAAAATTAACGGGTTGGCCTGGTGCGCGCAGGAGGTATTGACCGCTGCCGAAGAGATGAAAGAGGCGGCAGTAGGTTCTGAGAGAACGGAGCCCAGTGCTGTAAGCGGCTTGAGTAACAGTGAACTGGGAGAGTATTTCTCCCGAAACGCCGAGCAGTTGAAGAACTGCCAGGGGTCGGCCCACGTTAAAGTGGTGGCTGCTGAATGCGCCGATGTGCTGGAACAGTTGGCTGCGGGCTTTGTTGCAGGCGCGTCGCCCGGGAGATTGGAGGATTTGGAGCGGCGAATGACGGTCCTGGAGGAAAAGCTCATTGCGGTATTGACGATTAGTGCCCCGGAAAAGCAGCTGGTAGGATTAAGAGCAGAAGCAGACCGGGAAATTGCACCATATCGCAGCAAAATGCCGGCCACACAGATCGATCAACTCTTAAAACAATTTGTTCACAAGCGTCTGCTCGAACACGCTAAAATGCCCAGACTCAGTCTCTTTTACATGTGAATCTTAAAATCGAAAAGATGGTCTATGGCGGTGATGGCCTGGCCCGTCTTGCCGAAGGGAAAGCTGTCTTTCTCCCTTTTGTTCTTCCCGGCGAGGAGGTCAGCGCAACCATAGTTAAGGAGAAAAGCAGCTTTGCGCGGGCCAGCGCTGACGAGGTGTTGCAATCGTCAGACAAGCGCGTTAAGCCGCAGTGCCCGTATTTCGGAAATTGCGGCGGCTGCCACTACCAGCATGCGGGGTATAAGACCCAACTTGAGCTGAAAGGCTCGATCCTGCGCGAAACTCTGTTGCGCAACGCCAAGCTGGAGTGGAACGGCGACATCATTGCCCACTCAGCGGAGCCCTGGCATTACCGAAACCGCACCAGGCTGAAGGTTCGCGGCGGGTCTGACTTTGCAATTGGCTATCACCGTTTTGCCTCTCACGAGCTTTTGCCGATAAAAGAATGTCCTATCAGTTCCCCGACGGTAAACCGGGTGATCCAGCAGCTCTGGGATATCGGACAGGCAGGAGGTGTTCCCAGCGGTCTCAGCGAAATTGAATTCTTTGTCGACCACGCTGACTCGCGCCTTGTGTTGGAGCTGATACACGCTGCCGGAGCAAAGGGGATCCGTGAATTTGCAGGCGAACTCCAGAATCGCATCCCCAACGTTCAGGGTGTTGGCCTGTTTGAGGAATCATCCGCCGGCGGCTCGGTGCCCTTGGAGCTCAAGGAGACGGTGGGAAACCCAAGCGTGCTCTACCAGGTGGGGGAAAAGTCATTCCGCGTCAGCGCGGGCTCGTTTTTTCAGACGAACCGCTTCCTGGTGAACGATCTGGTGAAAACCGTTGTGGGAGATTTTTTCGGGAACATCGCTCTCGATCTCTATTCCGGAGTAGGGTTGTTCGCGAATCACCTGGCAAAGCGTTTCACGCAGGTGTTTGCGGTTGAATCGGCGCCGGCTTCGGCTGCCGACCTTCAGGCAAATGTGCTCAAGAACGTTGTTCCGGTCAAAACTGAGGTGGAGCAATTCCTTCCGCGCTGCCTCAATATGGATCCGGACGTGGTGGTAGTGGATCCGCCCCGCGCCGGCCTGGGACCCAGGGTTACACAGCTTCTGGCAGCACTGAGAGTTAAAAGAATTTCATATGTTTCCTGCGATCCGGCAACTCTGGCCCGCGACGTTCGGCTGCTCCTGGAAACCGGCTATCACGTGGATGAAGTCCATATGGTAGATTTGTTTCCTCAAACCTTTCACATTGAAACCGTCATCAGGCTCGCCCGCTAAGAGTGGTTTGACGCACAGTGCTACAAAAGCTGGATCAAGGTCTTGCCGTTTTAGAGTTGCGTTAATTTCCCACCAGCAGAAGCATCCCCGGATTCGAGCTCTCGGTTCCAAATACATCAAGGAATCCAGCTATGAAATCCGGCCGCTTCGTCCTCGTGGTGTCTGGTCTTCTCGTCTTTACCTTTGGTTTGAGCCTGAGCGCTTACGGTGCCGTAACGGTTAGCGTGCATCCAGTGCGGGTGTCGCTGACTTTGACGCAATCGCAGCAATTCACAGCGACTGTCGCGAACACGGCGAATCATTCGGTGCTCTGGGCTGTAGATGGAATCGTGGGCGGTAACAGCACGGTCGGAACCATATCAACGGCTGGACTGTACCATCCGCCAGCGGTCCGTGGCACGCACAAGATCACTGCGAAAAGTGTCGCCTCACCATCGGTGGCGGCGTCGGTCACTGTTTGGGTAACGGACTATCCGGGCATGCTGACGTACCATGCTGATCGTTTCCGCAGCGGAGTAAACCTGCAGGAACTGGCCCTTTCGGCATCGACGGTGAAATCCAGCATTTTCGGGAAACTCTTCTCTCGCGCGGTAGACGGACAAATCTACGCGCAGCCTTTATACGTCGCTAACCTGACGATCGCTGGAGCCAAGCACAATGTGGTTTACGTGGCGACGCAGCACAGCAGCGTGTATGCCTTTGACGCCGATGGGAAGATCACTGCGCCGTTCTGGAAACGCAGCTTTATCAATCCGGCAGCCGGAATTACCACCATCCCCAAACCTGCCAATGCCCTCATCGCGCCGGAAATCAGCATCAGCAGTACGCCCGTGATCGATGGCACGACGCAGACGATCTATGTTTCTGTATCGACACGAGAGAGCGGCAAGATCGTGCATCGATTGCATGCACTCAGTTTGACCACAGGCGCAGAGAAGTTCGGCGGCCCCATCGTGATTCAGGGCTCCGTGCCGGGGACCTATCCGCCGCTGGTTCAGAATGGCCGTGTTGCGTTTGATTCTCCCCAGCAACTGCAGAGGCCGGCACTCCTTTTATTAAATGGGAACGTTTACATCGCCTACGGATCAAACGGTGACGTTTTGCCTTACAACGGATGGTTGTTTGCGTACTCAGCGCAAGGCACCGGAACTCTGCACCAGGTTGCGATTTTTTGCACCAGTCCGGATAAAGGAGCGTCAGCAATTTGGCAGAGTGGTAATGGCCCGTCAGCAGACAACTCCAACAATATTTATGTGGCGACCGGCAACGGACCCTTTGACCTGAACACAGGCGGCCGCGACGCGGGTAATACCGTGCTGAAGCTGGCTTTGCAATCCGGAGCGCTGGTTCGTCTGGACTACTTCACGCCCTTTAATCAAGCCACACTTACGGCCGACGACCGTGATCTCGGCGCGGGTGGTCCCATCATTCCTTCCACGCAGACTGGCGCAGCGGCACCGTCACTGGTGATTGTTGGAGGTAAGGACGGAAACATATACAGCATCAATCGCAGCAACATGGGAAAGTTCAATCCGGCAACCAACGATGACGTGCAAACCATTCCTCTTGGCCATCCCGAGCCAACGAACGGCTTGTTCGCAACGCCGGCTGCCTGGAAGAACCTGATTTATTTTGGTGAGATCAATAAGCCGCTGGAACTTTTCACTTTCGCAAGCGGGCTTCTCTCCACTGCCCCGACCGCAGCCACGAGCACGGTCTTCGCGTATCCGGGAACATCTCCAATGATCTCCAACAATGGAACGGGCAATGCCATTGTGTGGACGCTGGACTTGAGCCACTATGCCGGCGGTACCCCCAGCGGCGGCGTCAATACTCCCGGTCCGGCGGTTCTGCATGCGTACTCAGCGACGACTCTCCAGGAGCTCTACAACAGTACGCAGGCGGGAACTCGCGACAAAGCTGGAAATGCTCTCAAGTTCACTTCGCCGACGATCGCCAACGGCCACGTTTATGTGGGTACCGCGAAAGAATTGGACGTGTACGGGATGCTGCCCTAAGAGGCTCAGTGCAGTGCTGGTTGAGCAACTCAGGAGAGAGTTGTTCCCGAATCCGGTGACATCCTGACCGGAGCATCTTACATCCAAGTCGTCAAATTACTGGCTCCTGCCCGGCCCACCTAGTCAGAGTTACAAACCAACGGGCGTAATTTATTTCACGGAGACTCGAGTAGATGAGGATTGGAGTCGTAGGATCGGGATACGTTGGATTAGTCGCCGGAGCATGTTTTGCCGAACTCGGGCATGACGTGGTGTTGGTCGATAACGATGAGCGAAAATTGGCGGCACTGCAGAACGGAGAATGCCCGATCCATGAGAAGTTTCTTCCCGAGCTGCTGGAAAGACATCGCGGCAAGAGTCTTAACTTTATCAGTGACCTTGCCGATGCTGTTCATCGCAGCCAGGTAATCTTTATCGCCGTTGGCACGCCTCCAAAAGAGGATGGAGACGCCGACCTCTCCTACGTGGAATCTGTCGCCCAAAATATCGCTTCCGCCATCGACGGTTACAAAGTGATCGTGGAGAAGAGCACGGTTCCGGTATACACGAACAGCTGGATCCGCAAAATCATGTTGTTGAATGGCGCCCCGGCGGAGCTGTTTGATGTTGTTTCTAATCCCGAGTTTCTGCGCGAGGGATCGGCCGTGGCCGATTTCCTATATCCGGACCGTATTGTGGTAGGTGCTGATTGTGCCCGGAGTGGAGCCCTTTTGGCCGAGGCGTATCGACCTCTGGTCGACGGCAGCTATTATGCCCGGCCGAATGCCATTCCCGGACGCGTAACCAGCCCATTCAAGGCAAAGCTGATCCAGACCAGCGCGCAGAGTGCGGAGCTGATCAAGCACGCTTCGAATGCATTTCTCGCGATGAAGATCTCATTCGTCAATGCTGTTGCTTCCCTGTGTGAAGCCGTCGGTGCTGACGTGGAGCAGGTATGCGAAGGCCTGGGAACGGACTCGCGGATTGGCCGGAGATTCCTCTGTCCGGGAGTTGGCTACGGCGGTTCGTGTTTTCCCAAGGACCTGCTGGCTTTTCGGGCTGTGGCCAGGGAAAATGGTCTCCACTTCGGCCTGCTTGATGAAGTGGCCAAGGTAAACGAGGAGCAGAGGAACCGTTTTCTTCGCAAGGTAAAGAAGGCATTGTGGACTCTCAAGGGTAAGAAGCTCGCGGTGCTGGGATTGGCCTTCAAGAACGGCACAGACGATGTTCGCGAGTCTCCGGCACTCGCCATTGTCAAAGGGTTGCTGAAGGAAGGCTGCATTGTTACCGCATACGACCCTGCGGCTATGATGCGCGCGGCTGAAGAGCTGCCCCAGGGCGCGGTAACGTTTGCGGCTGACGCTTACGAAGCACTCAAAGGCGCTGACGCGTGCCTGGTGCTCACAGAATGGGAGGACTTTGGCGCACTCGACCTGGCCAGAATGAAATCGTTACTTCGTTACCCAATCGTGGTGGATGGTCGCAACCTTTTCAGCACCGCTGCGATGGAAGCTGCCGGATTGAACTACTACAGTGTCGGACGTCCCGATGTGGTGGCCGGCCGCAGAGAACTCCCGCCGAAATCTTACATTCGTCAGGCGATCAAGCAGGACCACGCTGCTTAAGTGACCATCTGAAGCCGGAGTTGGTGTGATCGCGTTCGCGATGCTGTTCTTTGCAGAGGAGCGATCGCGGCTTCAACTCCCCTGGAAATTTCAACTTTTCCACATGCTTTCCCACAGCGGTCTCAGGTTTCTAAGGCTCAAATTAGAGTTGAATTAAGTGCTCTCCTGATACATCCAGAGTAGATGCATATCTAACCTCCTCCCTCGTTGAACTAAGGACCTTAGTTCCTGAAGGAGGGGTGCTGTGAAACAAGCTGTTCGTCTGTTGCTCATCACTTTCGCGTTGACCGCGATGTCGACCGCCGGAGTGACTGTAAGTTCTCCCGCCAACAATTCCACGGTGGGATCCCCGGTCCACGTGGTGGCTTCCGCAAGTTCCACCAAGCCCATCACAGCGATGCGTATTTACGTGGACAACGTCAGCGTTTATCTGATCAGCGCCGGGAAGATTGATACTTCTGTAGTGATGTCGGCGGCCAGGCACAACGTTGTGGTGCAGGCGTGGGATTCCGCAGGCAATGTTTTCAAGACGGCAGTTTTGATCACGACGACCACAGCTCCCAGCCCGACTCCGACACCTAAGCCAAGCCCCTCTCCGAGCCCGACTCCTACCCCGAGTCCAACTCCAGTGCCGCTGCCGGTTCCTCCTTCAACAGCGGTGACCAAGGCAAACATTGAGCAGATGACCGGGTGGGCGAACTGCACAACTTGCGCCGGCGCCGGCGGCAATGGCCCGACCGCGACCTTTTCCATGACTCAGAATCAGGCGTCGCCCTCGCTTGACGGTAATTCGACCAAGTTCAGCATCGCCGGCACTACCCCTTATTCCGATGCCCTGTGGTGGAAGCAGCTGGGGGCGGTCAACACTGCCACTAATTTCAAGTACGACGTCTATTTTTACATTACCCAGCCACAGAGAGCGCAGGCCCTCGAGTTTGACGTGAACCAGGCCAATGGTGCGCACAGATGGATCTTCGGCACCCAATGCGCTCCCAAGTCGGGCGTGTGGGATGTGTGGGCTAATGCAAATGGTAAATGGACGAGCACCGGTATTCCCTGCTCTCCGCCCACAGCCTTTGTCTGGCATCATCTGACGTGGGAATACAAGCGGACAGCGACGCAGCTGACATTCATCGGCTTCACTTACGATGGCGTGACGCATTTTGTGAACAAGACATATACAGCCAATCCTTCCACGGTGAACGAACTCAACGTGGCGTTCCAGATGGACGGCGACTCGAAAATGGAGGCTTATTCAACGTGGCTGGATAAAGTCTCGTTAACGTACTGGTAGGACTAAGGCAACAACTAAGGCCCACTTCTCTTGCTTGCGCGGAGGCTTGCAGCGAAAGTGGAGGAAACGCGATTGACGCACCCCGGAGGGCGGCTTAACGGCCGCCCTCGAGTTTTTGAACTAAGAATGGTGCTTACTACCGCAGTAATTCCGTGATTTTAGTTTTTCAATGAGCGGCTTGAACCTGAATAGATGGACCAGTAGTCTGCCGATTCGCCTTCAAAGTTGGCGAAACAACAACAAACCCCCTGGAGTAAAGGTTGAAATGGTTCAAGTTGTAAAAAAAGCATGTCTCGTTACGGTAATTGGTCTTCTTGGTTTGGTCACCGCGTCCCCTGCCGGAGCGCAAACAACAAAATCCAGCATCGAGCAGATGGGCGGATGGACAAGCTGTTCTTCCTGCGCCGGGTCCGGTGGTTCCGGTCCTACTGCAACGCACAGCATGACGCTCGCTACTTCCCCTGCGCTTAGCGGGCACTCGGCTAAATTTCATCTTGGAGGCAGCCGGCCGTATTCGAATGCACTGTGGTGGAAGCAGCTTGGCGCCAGCAACAGCAAAACCCATTTTGTCTATGACGTGTACTTCTATCTCAAGGCCCCCTCGCTGTCGCAGGCGTTGGAATTCGATGTGAACCAGTCGAACGGTTCGCATAAATTCATTTTCGGCACGGAATGCAACATCAAGGGCGGCCACGTATGGGATGTTTATGATCCCAGAGGCGGAGCATGGCGGTCCACAGGAGTGCACTGCGGTGTTCCTTCCGCGTTCAAATGGCACCACCTTCACTGGGAGTTTTACCGGGACGGTACACGAGTTCATTACGTCTCGGTCACCCTTGACGGAGCGAAGCACTATATCAACCGCACCTACACTGCGCGAGCATCAGGCGCAAAAGAAATTAACGTAGCTTTCCAGATGGACGGCGACGGTCACCAGGACGATTACGATACATGGGTGGACAAGGTTTCACTCAAATACTGGTGAGCCTTTTTCGACTGCGAAAAAGTCCCGGGTTTTGAACCCGGGATTTTTCGTTGCATGACTGTTTGTCGGGCTAACCGCGAGAACTAAGCAGTCCGCTAAGGTCATCAGCTCTTCCGGCGTTGAATCGGTTATTAGTAGATTTGTTGAGCCGATGGAATCTGTCTATGCGCGGCAAGCACGGACTTTCATTCAATTTTGTACTAAGGATTGTTCTTAGTTCCGCAGTAATTCTCTCTCCGCGGTTTTTTTGCCCTCTGTTCTTAAATCGTTGATCCGGAGTAGATGCGTCATTAGTGTCCTCAGTCGCGTCAGGGAACTTAACATGACGTTAACGAAACACACCCCCTGGAGAGAAAGAAGTGATGGCTCAAATCGCAAAGAATCACTGTTCCATTTTTGTGGTTGTACTGGCAGTCACAGTATTCGCATTTGTTGCTGACCGTTCCGCTTCGGCACAAACCGTAAAATCCTCCATACAGAAAATGTCAGGCTGGCAGAGTTGTTCAACATGTGCAGGCGCCGGCGGTGCCGGGCCAACATCACACATAAGCACAGCAGCGGGAGTAGCGAGCCCTTCCATGAGCGGCAACTCCCGCGTGTTCTCAATCGCGGGAACCAAGGCATACGCAGATGCGCTGTGGTGGAAGCAGCTGGGAGCTGCGAACAGCGCCACCCATCTGGTATACGACCTCTACTTTTATCTGAAAACCCCGCAGTACGCGCAGGCCATTGAATTCGATAGCAACCAGGCCAATGGTCATATGCGCTGGATCTTTGGCACTCAATGCGACATCGCCCGTGGTCGCTGGGATGTTTATGCGAACGCTGAGGGAAGCTGGACATCCACGGGGATCGCGTGCGGCAGGCCGTCTGCCTTTAAATGGCACCATCTCACGTGGGAGTTCTCACGCACCTCTACGAAGCTGACCTTTGTCTCTGTGACGCTCGACGGAGTGAAGCATTATGTGAATCGCACTTACACAGGGAAGGCATCCAGCGTAAACGAATTGAACGTCGCCTTCCAGCTGGACCAGAACTCCAGTCACGTTGCCTACTCGGCGTGGATTGACAACGTGAGCCTCAAATACTGGTAATCACCGGCTGCTCTGCGCAGCCCATCGATTTTTTCACTGCCCAATCGGCTGCTCCCGAGAGTTCCCCCACTTTCGGGAGCGATTTTTTTCCCTCGAATGATCCACCTGGACTAACCACGAAGGACAAGAAGGAATACATACAGTACTTTCCTCCAGAGAGAAACGGAGCGTCGGCATCAACGTGATATCTACATCCGCATACGACCAGCGATTCTGCGGGCTGAGCACGAACCCGAGACTCCAGGCAGCGCGAATCCCCCGCTGCGCGCCGAGGAAGGCAACGTTTTGCCGTTCAATTCAAAGGGCGAGAACTTGAAGAGCTTTAAACCTTAGTGCGGTGTGGTCTTGCCAAGGTAAGCGCGTGGTCCTGCTCGATGGCCGGGAACAAGTTTTGATCGGACGATTCGGATGTAGAGTCCATAATTTCAGCAACTTACAATCGCTTGAATTTGATCCGTTTTCCTTAGCTCATGGGGCGAACATAAACCTTAGAGGCCCTATGTAATTGCCCTAAAAGGCAGAAAGTGATTGAGGCAGAGTAGATGCCTCGTTAGTCTCCAGCTTGCCCGCGAACGAAAAGTGGCCGCACCCGGACCTGGGTGACGACAAAAGCAAAAAAATTCAATTACTCCTTGGAGAGAGATTTTAGATGTTTAAGACTTTCAGCAAGAGCTGGCTCGTACTGACACTCATGGCAATCGCGTCCCTGATGACCCTGTCATCATCTGCCCAAACCGTAAAGTCCGGAATTCAGAAAATGTCCGGATGGGAAAACTGCGCTGCGTGCGCGGGATCTGGCGGAGCCGGACCCTCAGCGTCACTCAGCACGGCAGCAGGAGTGGCCAGCCCTTCGATGAGTGGTGGTGCGCGTGTGTTCACCATCTCCAGTTCCCACGCTTACGCTGACGCGCTGTGGTGGAAGCAGCTCGGCGCCGTCAATAGCGCTACGCACCTGGTTTACGATCTGTATTTCTACATCAAGTCGCCGCAGAACTCTCAGGCCCTGGAATTCGACGCGAACCAGGCCAATGGCAGCAAGCGCTGGGTTTTCGGAACGCAATGCAATATCGCCGCCGGCGTTTGGGACGTCTGGGGCAACGGCGCAGGCAAGTGGATCTCCACCGGAATCCCCTGCAAGATGCCGAGCGCCTTCAAGTGGCACCACCTCACGTGGGAGTTCTCGCGTGGCGCCAGCAATCTCACTTTCGTGGCCCTGACCTATGACGGAGTGAAGCACTACGTAAACCGCACCTACCCCGGAAAGGCGTCCAGCACGCATGAGCTGAACGTGGCCTTCCAAGAGGATATGAAGTCAAATCACGCCTCCTATTCGACCTGGCTGGACAACGTAAGCCTCAAGTACTGGTAAAGTTCTCCCCCGCACCTTGGCTCCTCCCGGGCTTACCCAGCCCGGGAGTTTTTTGTGATTTTTCAATTCACCTTTCTTTCGCCAATAATGTATAGTTATAATCGGGCGTTTTGATACTCGTTTCTTTGGGTACCTTGGAGAGAGAGATTCATGGCTGAAGACAGAGCAGAGAAGACCCGGGCAATTGATCTTGCGTTGTCGCAGATCGAAAAGCAGTTCGGGAAGGGTTCCATCATGCGGCTGGGAAGCAAGGAGGCGATTGTTCCCATTGCCGTGATTTCAACGGGTTCCATTTCTTTTGACTCGGCGCTGGGCGTGGGTGGCTTCCCGCGCGGCCGGGTGGTGGAGATTTTCGGACCGGAGTCGAGCGGCAAGACGACAGTCGCTTTGCAGGTGATTGCAGAGGCACAGAAGACCGGCGGTATGGCCGCTTTTGTTGATGCCGAACATGCTCTGGATCCCATTTACGCCAAGAAACTGGGCGTGGATGTGGACAACCTGCTCGTCGCCCAGCCGGATTTTGGCGAACAGGCACTGGAAATTGCCGAGGCCCTGGTCCGGTCCAATGCCATTGACGTGCTGATTGTGGACTCGGTGGCCGCTCTGGTTCCGAAAGCCGAACTGGAAGGCGAGATGGGTGACAGCCACATGGGCCTGCAGGCGCGCCTGATGTCGCAGGCCTTGCGGAAGCTTACCGGCATTGTCTCCAAGTCGCGCACCTGCCTGGTATTCATCAACCAGATCCGGGAAAAGATCGGCGTAATGTTCGGCAACCCTGAAACCACGACCGGCGGCCGGGCCCTCAAGTTTTATTCGTCCGTGCGGGTGGATATTAGGCGCATCGGAGCAATCAAAGATGGCGACCTGGTAGTGGGCTCGCGGACCAAGATCAAGGTGGTCAAGAACAAGACCGCGGCTCCCTTCCGTGAAGCGGAATTCGACATCATGTACGGCGAGGGAATCTCCCGCGAAGGCGATCTGCTGGACCTGGGAGTGGATCGAAATCTGGTGGAAAAGTCCGGAGCCTGGTTCAGCTATAAAGGCGAACGCATTGGCCAGGGTCGCGAGAACGTT
>Ga0134125_10002778_pt1 | contig 20592 bp, 21 predicted proteins | sample KB31751_FD_96464 | JGI IMG/M metagenome (GOLD analysis project Ga0134125, IMG submission 96464) | Terrestrial soil microbial communities with excess Nitrogen fertilizer from Kellogg Biological Station, Michigan, USA - KB3-175-1 | ecosystem: Environmental > Terrestrial > Soil > Unclassified ... | reverse complement strand
GGGCCTCGACGCACGCGCGCTCCGCCAGCAGGTCGGCATCGTCAACCAGCGCGCCTACCTCTTCGGCGGCACGCTGCGCAACAACATCGCGATGGGCGATCCGCAGCTGCCGCTCGACCAGCTGGTGGCGGCGGCGCGGCGGGCCGAGATCCACGACGAGATCAGCGCCATGCCGATGGGCTACGACACGCTGCTCATTGACGGCGGCGCGTCGCTCTCGGGCGGTCAACGGCAGCGCGTCGCCCTGGCGCGGGCGCTGGCGCGGCAGCCGGCCATCCTCCTGCTCGACGAAGCGACCAGCGCGCTCGACGCGGTCACCGAGCGCGCGGTGCAGACGCAGCTGGCGCAGCTGCCGTGCACGCGCGTCGTCATCGCCCACCGGCTGAGCACGATCCGCGAGGCCGATCTGATCCTGGTCATGGACGACGGCCGCGTCGTCGAGCAGGGGACGCACGCCGAGCTGCTGGCGCGCGGCGGCGCGTATGCCCGGCTGATCTCCGCGCAGGTCGAGCCGGCGCAATAGAAGCGCGGCGCCGATCTACTCGGCGGCACGACGATGACCCCGGTCATTGCGTCACGGCGCGCGAACAGCGACGATTCCGCTCGATGCGCACGATCCCGCTCTTCGCGATTCTTTTCGTTTCCCCGCTCGCCGTCGCCGATCCCACCGCAACGCCCGTCGCCGCCCCGTGGGATTCGCCGCCACTGAGCGCCGCGCCGTCGGCGATCGCGCACGCCTCCCACGCGCTGCCCACGCCCGCCGGCGTCGACCGCCAGGTCCTCCTCGACGAGCGCGTCTACCATCTCGCCGCCGACGGCTCCTCCGAGCGCCGCCGCCACCTCGTCTTCCGCGTGCTCACCAGCGCCGGCGTCTCGAGCGGCCCGGGCCTCGAGATCGCGTGGGAGCCGTGGTGCGAGACGCGGCCCGAGGTGCGCGCGCGCGTCATCAGTCCCGACGGCGCCAGCCACGCGCTCGAGCCCGCCACCATCGAAGACACCGGCGTCGCGCTCGGCGAGTCGCTCTACGGCGACAGCCGGGTGTTGCGCGCGCCCTATCCGGCGCTGTCGATCGGCGCGGTCGTCGAGGAGGAGATCGTCGAGCACCACGCCGCGGCGCCGTTCGCCGCCGCCACGTCCGTGCACAGCGAGCTGCTCGCCGGGACCTATCCGACGGAGCGCCTGCGCCTGATCGTCGACGCGCCGGCCGCGCTGCCGCTGCGCTGGAGCGTGCATGGACCGGTCGCCGTCACGCCCGCGCGGCGCGACGCCGGCGGCCGCACGACGCTGACGTTCAACGTCGCCCCGCTCCCCGCCCTCGAACCGGTCGCCAGCGCGCCCATCGACGAGCTGCTGCCGGTGGTCGGGTTCTCGACCGGAGGCTCGTGGCAGGACGTGGCGCGCGGCTACGATCGCATCGCCGAGGCCGAGCTGGCGAAGACGCCGCGCACCGAGCTCGCCGGCCGCGCGCGTGCCGCGCTCGGCGCCACGCCGCCGGTCGATCGTGCGAGCATCGCCGCCGCCCTCCTCGCGTACGTGCGCCGCGAGGTGCGCCCCGTCGGCATCGAGTTCGGCAAGTCGTCGATCGTGCCGCACGTGCCGGCCGACACGCTGCAACGCCAGTACGGCGACTGCAAAGATCAGGCGCTCCTGCTCGTCGGCTTGTTGCGCGCAGCCGGTGTACCGGCGCAGCTCGCGCTCTTGCGTGTGGTCGGCCTCGACACCGACGACAAGCTCCCCGGCCTCGAGCGCTTCAATCACGTCATCGTCTACGTGCCCGGGCCCAAGCCGCTGTGGATCGACTCCACCGACGAGTGGGCCCGCGTCGACGAGCTGCCGCCGACCGATCAGGGACGCCTGGCGCTCCTCGTCGCCCCCGGCACGCGCGCGCTCGTGCGCACGCCGGTCGCGCCGCTCGGGGCCAACAAGATGATCGCGACGCGCGACGTCTTCCTCGCCGAGGCCGGCCCCGCGCGCGTCACCGAGACGGTCGAGATGTGGGGCACGTTCGATCGCATGATCCGGACCTTCATCAGCCAGGCCGGCGAGAAGCGCGTGCGCCAGGTCTTCGAGTCGGTCGCCTCGAGCGTGCACCGCTCGGAGAACATCACGCGCTACCAGGCGACCGACGCGCGCCGCCTCGACCTGCCGATGCGCATCGACATCGACGTCGCCGGCTCGTCGCTCGCCTACACCGGCGGCGGCGGCGCCGACGTCGTCATCCCGCTCGCCAGCCTCGTCGACGAGCTGCCCGACTGGATGCGCAAGCCCGACGCCAAGCGCCGCGGCTCGTACGACTTCGCCGTCGAGCAGACGAGCGTGCTCGAGTGGCGCGTGGCCGTGACGGCGCCGCCGGGGCTGGTGCTCGACGCGCTGCCCGCGGATGGCAACATCCCGATGGGCCCGCTGCGCGTCAGCAAGCACTTCTCGCGCGAGCCGAGCGGCGGCGTGCTCGCGGCGCTGCGCCTCGAGATCGGCAAGACGCGCTTCAGCCCGTCGGAGCTCGAGGCCATCCGCACCGCGTGCAAGTCGCTCGAGTCGACCGATCCGATCACCCTCAAGTTCATCGACGTGGCGCGCGCCGACCTCGACGCCGGGCGGCTGCGCCAGGCGCTCGACGGCTATCGCCGCCTGATCGCCCTGCACCCCAAAGAGGCGCTCCATCACCAGGAGCTCGCCGACGCGCTCCTGACGGTCGGGCTCGGCGAGGCCGCCCGCGGCGAGGCGGCGCGCGCCGTCGCGCTCGAGCCCAACAACCCCGCGCCCCAGCGCACGCTCGCCTGGATGCTCGAGCGCGATCTCGTCGGGCGTCCCTTCGCCAACGGCTTCGATCGCGCGGGGTCCGAAGCGGCGCTGCGGCGCGCGCTCGCGCTCGACGCCAAGGACGTCGATGCACATCTCGATCTCGGGGTGCTCCTCGAATACGACGCCGACGGCCGCCGCTACGGCGCTGGATCGGCGACGGCGCAATCGCTCACCCAGTATGGCGCCGTCGACAAGGAGATCCTCGAGCGCGCCGGCTACGCCGACAATCCGCTGTGGGACCTCGTGAACCTGCATCGCTGGAAGGAGCTCGAGCAGGCGACGCGCAAGCTCGGCAAGGATGAGGCGCACGCCCGCTTGCGCCTCGTCGCCGTGGCGGCCCTATCGGGCGTGCCGGCGGCGCTCGCCGAAGCGGCGACCTATCCGTCGGAGGTTCGCGCCGCGGCCATCCGCGACGCCGCCGAGTCGCTGCTGTGGCAGCGCATGTATCCCGAGGCGGCCGGGCTCTTCGAGCGCGCTTCGCACGATCCGGACGCGCCGAGCTGGGTGTCGCCGCGCGCCGACCTGGCGCGCCGCCTGCGCCGCATCGAGGATGTGCGCATCGACGACAAAGATCCGGTCGCGCCGGTGCGCCGCTTCTACGCCGAGCTGTTGCGCCCCGACGACGAAGCTCACCTGATGACGCGGTTGAACGCGCTCGTGGCCGCCGGCGGGCCAGCCCTCGACGAGACCGCAGAGCGGTCGGTGATGATGTCGCGGCGCAGCTGGCGCGCGCACGAGCTGCCGTACGAGGTCCTGCGCGACGCGCTCGTCAGCATCGGCGTCGCCGAGAAGGAGGGCGACGATCACACCGGTTGGCGCATCCGCTACACCAAGCCGCTCAACACCGGCGTCGATACCGAATACGTCGTGCGCGAACATGGCCGCTACCGTCTGCTCGCGTTTCGCGAGGCCGAGGTCGCCATCGGCCACCGCGTGCTCGACGCGCTCGAGGCCAAGGACTTCGCCGGCGCGCGCCGCTGGCTCGACTGGGTCGCCGAGTACTACCGCAACGGAGATCCCATCGATCGCAGCGCGCCCTCGCCGTTGGCGCGCGTGTGGAACCCGGGCGGCGGCGGCTCGCCCGAAGCGGCGCGCGTCGCGGCGCTCATGCTGCTGGTCAGCCGCTCGGCGCCCGACGCCAAGCTGGCGCTCGACGGGCTGCGCGGCGTCGCCGCTTCACCGCCGCCGGGCGTTCCACTCGACGCCGTCGACCTGATGATCGCGCGCGCGCTGTTGACGCTCGATCGCCCCGACGACGCGCTCGCCGTCGCTGCGGCGGCACCCGAGCCGGCGTCGCGGCTGTGGTTCAACATTCGCGCGTCGGCGCTGCTGAAGCTGAAGCGCTGGAGCGAGCTGCGCCGCGCCGCCGAAGCCGAGCTCGCGCGGCTGCCCGATGACGCCGCGGCGCTGCGCGCGCTCTGCCGCGCCGACCAGAACGATCGCCGCTGGGACGCCCTCGATCGCGACATGCAGCGCCTCGTCGCCACCGGCCGCGCCACGCCGAACGACTACAACGAACGCGCCTGGGCGGCGCTGTTCCGCAAGGGCGCAGACGAGCACGCGCTCGATGATGCGCGCCGCGCCGCCGAGATGAGCCACCGGCGCTCCGGCGGCATCCTGCACACGCTGGCCGCGATCGAAGCGGGGCTCGGCCGCAACCGCGATGCGTATGCCACGCTCGTCGAGTCGATCGAAGCCGGCGACGGGAAGCCGTTTCCCGGCGACTACTACGTGCTCGGACGCATCGCCGAGAACCTCGGCCTCCGCGACGTCGCGCTGGCCGAGTATCGCAAGGTCGTGCGCAAGGATCCGGCCAGACCGTCACCGTTCGACACCACCGAGCTGGCCGAGACGCGCATCCGCGCGCTCGCCAAGTAGCGTTTTCGGCGGCCAGTCTCCGAATTCCGGAGAGTGTGAACGTGTAAGGTGCGGAAGTTCCGTTGGCTACCCGGCGGCACGCGGCTTGAAGTCATCCGCGGACGATGGGACTTGCTGCCGTACTTTGGATCTCCACGCTGCTTCGGCTGTGCGCCGGCATCCTCGCGGTTCAGGATCCCTCGGCGCCCGTCGACGTCGCGGCGGCCACGCGCTACGCCGAAGCCGCGCTGCACGCCGCCGACGCGCGCCACGTCGATCCCTGGGAGCTCGTCGGCGTCGCTCGCCACGAGAGCCGCTTCCGCGTCGACGAGATCGGGCCCGACGGCAAGGACTGCGGCATCGTGCAGACGCGCATCACCGGCAGCCGCTACAGCTGCCGGCAGCTGCGGCGCGACGTCGACATCGCCTTTGCCGAGGGCGCGCGCGAGCTGGCGCAGTACCGCGCGAGCTGCCGCGGACACGCCGACTTCGATCGCTGCCGGCTCAACCGCTACAACAGCGGCGTGCGCTATGCGCGTCGCGGCTTCCACGGCCACTATTGGCTGCGCGTGCTCTGCTTCGCCGAGGCGGCGCGCGTCGGTGCGCCGGGCGGCGGCTGCGATGTCGTGCAGTCGCGCGCGGGGATCGATCGCGCGATCCTGCGATCGCTGCCGGGCGCGCACACGCACGAGCGGCTCTTCGCCGACGCGCGCCTCGTCGGCGCGGCGTACTAGAGCGCCGAGCGGCGGCGTTGACGGCTACGTCCGGGACGACCTACGCTGAAGGATGCTCGAGGCGAGGATGAGAAGGGCCGTGACCGCGGCCGTGGCGATCGGCGTGGCGCTCCTGGCCTTCGCACCGACGGATGCACGGGCCGAGGGGATGAGCGCGAAGGAGGTCGCGGCGACGGCGCACCGGCTCGCCGAGCGCCTCGGAATGCCGCAGGACAAGCGCGCGCTCGTCGAGCGGCGCCTGGCCGCGCTCATGGAGGACGCGCGCTTCCGCTCCAAGTATGGGACCACGCCGATCCGCGGCGTGCTCGCCTATCAGATGGGCGAAGGGGGCCTCGTCGTGAAGGTGAAGAAGGGCCACGGCCTCGCCCGCCTCGAGGGCGAAGCGGGCGACGAGAAGCTCGTGTTCAAGAGCGTCACCGTCGGCGCGCAGATCGGCGGCTCTTCGGAGTGGGGCCTCGGCCTGGTGCTCGGGCTGACGTCGCCGCGCATCTTCGGCGGCGACTACTCGGGCGGAACGGTCGGGGCCACGATGGCCGAGTCGGGCACCGGGATGATGGAGCTGACCAGCAAGCAGGCGATGGACGGGCACAAGGTCTATCTCATCGGCACCGCGACGGGCGCCTCGGCGAACGCGGGCGGCGGCAAGCTCACCATCGAGGTCGAGCGCTGAGCGCCTCGTCGCGGGCGATGGCGAAGCGATCGTTCGGCGCGGGCAAGAGAGCGCGCGCGAGCGTCGCCGTGTCGTTCCGCCGCCACGCCACGTCGGCCGCGGACGGCAGGGCGCCGAGCGCGGCCGACGCCGGGTTGGCCAGGCGCATCGCCTCCGACGGGCCGAGCGCGTCCGACTCGGTCAGCGGCGCCACGTCGTCGCCGCCGTGCGTGAAGAGGTCGCCGCACAAAAGCGTTGCGGTGGTGGGCTCGAACAGGTAACCGCACTCCCAATTGTGCGGCAGGTGCGGGGCATCGAGCCAGCGCACGCGCTTCTTGCCGAGCGCGAGCTCGGCGCCGTCGGCCAGCGCCAGCGGCGGGCGATCGGCGAGATCCTGCATCGACACCACCAGGAACTGATTGAAGGTGAAGCCGCCGGGCATGACGCTCGGCGGAACCGGGGTGCTGATGCGATAGATGTTGTCGGCGATCTCGTGAACGTTGGTCATCGTGCCCTCCACCCCGATGTACCGGCCGGCGGCAAAACGTTACACGAAGATTCTAGGGCGTCAGGCGTGGCCGCGAAGCCAGAACCGCGCCGTCACGATCGACCCGGCGCTGACGTGCCACGCGACGCGGAGCTGGCTCGCACAGTCGCGCGCCGCCAGCAGCCCGGCGGAGAGGCCGTCGAGCGCCGGGCCGGCGTCGCGGGCGATCATCTCCAGCGCCGCGCGCGGCTCCTCGGCCACGCGCAGCTCGAGCTCGCCGCCGCCGCGCGCCTCCACGTGACGCGCCAGCAGCGCCGCGCACGCGCTCGCCAGCCAGATGTCGACCCCGCGCAAACCGGCGTCGCGGGCGAACGCGAACGTGATGTTTTCGATGTGGACGATGTCCTTGCCTTCACGACACTGCAGCACCAGCCGCAGCCGTCGCGCCGACAGGAGCAGCCGCTCCTCGCCTCTCGGCTCGCGCATCGGCGTGCTGCTTTGCAGCCGCCGTGCCGCCGCCGCCTTCGTGGACGATCGCCGGGTTGCGTGACGCGCGCGCGACGGAGCCGCGCCGATCCGCGTCGGCGGCGCGGATTTCCGCGGCGGACGCGACCAGGCCGCGGGCGTCACGACAGCCATCTCGCCGGCGCGCCGCACCAGCGGATTTCAGATGCGCCAGACCCACGCGGTGAAGTCGTCGGTGTGCAGCGTGACCTTGCGCGGCCGCGCGCCGCCGGTATCGGCGCCGACGATGGGAATGTCGAGCGCGTCGAGCACCTGCTCGGCGACGGCGACGTTGCGCGCGCCGAGGTCGCTGCCGGCGCGAAGATCGGCGCCGCCGAAGAGCTTGGCGCGCAGCCGGCGTCGATCGCATCCGGCCGCTTCCAGCTCGTCGAGGAGCACGGCGATCGCGCGGTTGCCGTAACGGCCGGGCTCGAGCGCGTCGAGCGCGCCGGTCGGCTCGACGAAGTGGCAGGCGCCGCCCATGCGCTCCTCGACGTCCCACAGGCAAACGAGCACGGAAGAATCGACGGCGGCGGCGAGGTTCGTCGGCACCGTCGCGACGTGCCACTGGCCGGGCCGGGCCGTCGCCAGCTCGCGACCGCCGCGACGTTCGCGATCGAGCAGATCGGTCAGCGACCGCATGTCACGCATGCCGCCCATCACGGCCGCACCGTCGACCACAGCGTCCCGCGGAACGAGAAGGCGACGCCGACCATCGGGATCGCCTGACTGACGAGCTGCCCGGCGCGATAACGATCTTCGAGGTACCAGGCCACGAGCAGCGACAACGTCGGCGCTTCGAAGCGGCCGCGCCGCTCGCGCGCGAAGGTATAGGCGACGACGGGCCCGAGCTTCTGGATCGGCGTGTTCGGATTGGTGTGCGGCTCGCCGGCGGCGTAGGCGCTCGCCGGGTACCACGTCGCCGTCAGGATGTACTGCAGGCCCGCGGTGAGCCCGAACGACGAGCGATAGACGGCGGCAGTCTCGCCGTGCAGCATCCAGCCCGATCGCGGCAATAAGAGACCGTAGAGCTGATCGTAGAAGACGGTGTCGCCGTTGCGCAGCTGCGCGTCGACGAGCTGAGCGCGCCAGCTCGAGCGGAAGCCGAGCCAGCGCCACGCCGCCTGCACCGTCGCGCCGAGTACGAGCTGGTGCACGACGGTGCGATACAGGTCGCCCGGCATGCTCGGCGGGCCGCCGAGCTGGACCGGGCCGAAGCCGACGTCCGCGTCGGGCGAGCGGTACGAATGGAGCGCGCCGACGGCGCCGAAGGTCAGCGTCGGCTCGTAGCCGACGTAGAGCTGCAGCACCGAGAGCGGCTGCAGCTCGACCCCGATCCCGGGGCGGACGAACGACGGCGCCGCGAGCAGCGGCACGACCACGCCGAAGAAGTTCGACGCCAACAGCGGGCGCGGCGACGGGTAGAGCCCGACGCGATAGCGCGCGCGGAAGTCGTCGCCGACCCCGAGCGGGTTCACGCGCAGCGCGAACACATTGTCGTAGCTGATGCTCGCGGGATGCTCGGCGGCAGCAACGCCGGCGAGCACGACGAGCAGCCCAAAGATGGACACGAGCAGACGCGACTTCGACATGATCCCCCTTCACCGCCGGATCAGTTGGCTCCGGCCGCCACATGCAAAAGCAGGAAGCGGGCCTACGCTTCTTGCCGCCTAACGCCGCGATCCGCCGACGGCGCGCGCGGCAATCCGCGTCGCCCTTCCGCGTCGCGCGCGGATTACCGCGACGGCGCCTCGCGCGCCGACGACCACGCGACGACGTGCGCCGCCATCGCCGGCAGCGGCAGCACGCGGTCGACCGCGCCGCGGCGGATCGCCTCTTTCGGCATGCCGAAGACGACGCTGGTGGCCTCGTTCTGCGCCACGGTGGCCGCGCCCGCCTGCTTGAGCTCGACCATGCCGGCGGCGCCGTCGTCGCCCATGCCGGTGAGCAGGACGCCGAGCGCGTGGGCGCCGGCAGCGACGGCGACGGAACGGAAGAGCACGTCGACGCTCGGCCGGTGGCGCGACACGAGCGGCCCGTCCGACAGCTCGACGCGGTAACCCGCGGCATCGCGCACGACGACGACGTGGCGGTCGCCGGGCGCGATCAGCGCGCAGCCGAGCTGCACGCGATCGCCGTGGCGCGCTTCGCGCACTTCGATGCGGCACTCCTGATCGAGCCGCCGCGCGAACGCGGCGGTGAACGGCGAGGGCATGTGCTGCACGACCACGACGCCGCACACGTCCTCGGGCAGCGGCACGAGGAGCGCGCGCAGCGCGTCGGTGCCGCCCGTCGACGCACCGACGGCGACGATGCGCTCGGCATCGGGCAGCGCGCGGCCGGTCGCGCGCGGCAACACGACGTCGGCGGTGAGCCGCGGCGGCGCCACCAGCCGGCGCAGCACGCGCGCGTGCGCCGCCGAGCGCACGGTGTCGATCAAAAGCAGCGCCGACTCCTGCAGGAACTGCGAGACCCCGAGCCGCGGCCGCGACACGATGTCGACGGCGCCGGCGTCGAGCGCGCGCAAGGCGACCTCCGGTTGATCGGTGTGACCGGAGCAGATGACGACCGGGATCGGATCGGTGCTCATCAGCTCGCGCAGAAAGGTCATGCCGTCCATGCGCGGCATCTCGAGGTCGAGCACGATGACGTCCGGGCGCGCGCGGGCGATCTTCTGCCGCGCGATCAGCGGATCGGCGGCGACGGCCACCTGGAAGCGCCCGTGCGCCAGCACGCCGCCGAGCGCCTCGCGCACCACCGCCGAATCGTCGACGACGAGCACGCGCAAGGCGCTCACCAGCGCACCCCGGAGGCCGCGTGCGCGTAGACGTTGGGCGCGATCTTGCGCACCGGCAGCCCGGGATCGACGATCTCCGCCGATCCGAGAAACAACAGACCGTCGGGCGCCAGCCGCTCGAGCAGCCGCGCCACCACCGCGCGCCGCGTCGGGCGGTCGAAGTAGATGAGGACGTTGCAGCAGAAGATGACGTCGTGCTGCGCGGCAGGCAGGACGTCGCGGTGCAGGTTGCAGCGCAAAAAGCGGATCGACTCCTTCAGCGACGAGACCGCGCGCATGCGGCCCTCGTGCTGCCCGGTGCCGCGCAAGAGGAAGCGCTTGCGGTACGGCTCCGGCACCTGGCGCGCGCGCTCGACGGGCCACTCGCCCGCTTGCGCCTGCTTGAGCACGCGGGTCGACAGATCGGTGGCCAGCACCTCGGTCCGCCATCCCGGCTCCAGCTCCGCCTGCAGCGTCATCGCCAGCGAGTACGGCTCCTCGCCCGTCGAGCAGGCGGCGCTCCACGCGCGCACGTGCGCCGAGCGCCGCCCGGCCGCCGCCAGCGCGTGCCAGCGCGGCACGACGCGCTCGCGCAGGAGCGCAAAATGCGCCGGATCGCGAAAGAAGCGCGTCTCGTTGGTCGTGATCGCGTCGACGAGCTGCACCAACTCGGCCTCGTCGCGGCTGGCGTAGTGGTAGTAGTCGAGGAACGTCGGCGCGCCGACGGCGCGCAGCCGGCGCGACAGCCGCGCCTCGACGAGCGCCCGCTTCGGCGGCGGCAGATGGATCCCGGCCACGCGATGGACGAGGCGGCTGAGCAGCGCGAACGACTGATCGTCGATGCGCCCCGGCGCGCCCTCATTCACGGCCGGCCTCCTCGCGCAGCGACGACGCGGCCAAGAGCTCCGCCGGCGACAGCACGCGCCCGATGTCGAGGAGCAGCGCGAAGCGATCGTCGACCGCGGCCATGCCGACGAGGTAGTCGAGCCGCACGCGCGTGCCGAAGGTCGGCGGCGGCAGGACCTCGCCGTCGCCGAGCTCGAGGACGCGGCCGATGGCGTCGGCGTGCAGCGCGAGCAGCAGCTTGTCGCCGTCGAAGCTCACCTCGACGACGGCGAAGCAGCTCCAGCGATCGGCCGTGCGCGCGCCGAGCCGCAGCGCGCCGGCGAGATCGACGACCGGCACCACCCGCCCGCGCAGGTTGGTGACGCCGCGGATGGCGCTCGGCATCGACGGCACGCGCGTGACCGGCCGATGCTCGACGATCTCGCGCACGCAACCGATGGGCAGCCCGACCTCTTCGCCACCGACGAAGACCGTCACGAATTGCATGGCGCCCTCCCTAGAACGGCTCGAAGTCGCCGGCGGCGGTCGCGACCTTGCCGCGCGCCGGGTCATGTCCATTGGCCGCGCGCGGCATCGGCACCGCCGGCGGCGTCGCCGACGTCGCTCTTTGCGTCTCGCGCGTGCGGAAGGTGCCGATGAGCGCGCGCAGGCTCTCGGCCTGCGCCGCCAGCTCCTCCGACGTGGACGACAGCTCCTCCGCCGCCGAGGCGTTGCGCTGCGTGGCCTCGTCGACCTGCGACATCGCGCTGTTGATCTGCGCGACGCCCGACGCCTGCTCGCGCGAGGCCGCCGCCACCTCCTCGACCAGCGTCGCCGTCTTGTGGATCGACGGCATCAGCTCGGCGATCAGCTTGCCCGAGCGCTCGGCGACGGCGACGCTGGCCGCGGCGACGGTGGCGATCTCCTGGGCCGCGACCTGGCTGCGCTCCGACAGCCGCCGCACCTCCGCCGCGACCACGGCGAACCCGCGTCCGTGCTCGCCGGCGCGCGCCGCTTCGATGGCGGCGTTCAGCGCCAACAGGTTGGTCTGGTACGCGATCTCCTCGACGATGCCGATCTTCTGCGCGATCGACTGCATCGCCGCGATGCTCTCGGTCGCCGCCCGCGCGCTCTCCTCCGCCGCCGTCGACGCCGCCGCGGCCGCCTGCTGCGTGTCGCGGCTGTTCTCGGCGTTCTGCGAGATCGACGCCGACATCTCCTCCAGGTTCGAGGTCGTCTCCTCGACCGACGCCGCCTGCTCGCTCGTGCCCTGCGAGAGCGCCTGCGCCGTCGCCGACACCTGCTCCGACGCCCCCGCCAGCGCGGTCGAGCCGGCGCGCAGCTCGTCGATCATCTTGGCCAGGCTCGCCGTCATCCGCGCCATCGCCTTGAGCACGCGGCTCGGCTCGTCGTCGCCGCGCGCCTCGATCCGACGCGTCAGATCGCCGGCGGCGAGCTCGTCGGCGGCCTGGACGGCGATGGCGAGCGGAACCGTGATGCTGCGGATCAGCTGCCACATGAGGAGGATCGCGATGACGAACAGCACCACGAGCAGGGTCAGCTGCAGCCCTTCGGCCTTCTGGTACACGTCGGTCGCGTGCGTCTCGGCGTTCTGGATGCGCTCGAGCGCGGCGCGGTCGATGCGCGCGACGAGCGCCTCGATCGCCTCGGTCGGCGGTTGCCCGAGCCCGTGCGCATCGCGATCATGGACCGCGAGCTCGTGATGGCTGCGGCGGAGGACGCCGAGCTCGGGCAGCTCGATCGCCAGCCGCGACGCGGCGTCGGCGAGCTCCGACAGAAGCGCATCGACCTTGGCGTCCTCGCGATCGAACGCCTGCGGGTCCTTCTCCCGCAGCTGCCTCTCGAAATGCAGCTGGGCTGCGCGCGCGGTGTCGACGGCCGACACCAACAGCCGCGGCGACTGCAGCCCCTCGCTGAAGTCGTGCTTGAGCCGGGTCACCAGGTTCACGTTCATGATCCCGCGCACCAGCGCGATGCCGAGCAGGAACGAGACCACCGCGATCATGCGCGTACGAACAGACAGCTTCGACAGCATCAACGACCTCCCCCAGACTGTTCAGCCGCGCGGCGGATGACCGACGCGACGTCGACGACGAGCGCGATGCGCCCGCTTCCCAAGACGGCCGATCCCGAGACCACTTCGGCGCGGCGAAACAGGCGCGCCAGCGGCTTGACCATGGTTTGCTGCTCGCCGACGAGCCGATCGACGACGAGCCCGGCGCGCTCGCGGCCGTGCTCGACCACGACCACGCTCGGCCGCGCCGCCGCCGTCGCCGCGCCGAACATCTCGCCGAGCCGGACGCAGGCGAGCGGCTCGCCGCGCACGTTGACCACCGCGGTCGCGCCGTCGCCCGCGTCGCCGAGCTCGAGGCAGGCGCGCACGGCGTCGCTCGGCAGGAGGTAGGTCTCGCCGCCGGCCTCGACGGCGAAGCAGCCGAGCAGCGCCACCGTGATCGGCACGCGCAGATGGAACGCCGTGCCGTCTCCCGGCGCCGTCTCGACGTCGACCCTGCCGCGCAGCGCCTGTAGATGCCCGAGGACCACGTCGAGCCCGACGCCGCGGCCGGACAGCTCGGTCACGTCGTCGGCCGTCGAGAAGCCGGGCTCGAACAACAGGCCGTACAGGCGGCGATCGTCCCAGCGCGACACGTCGCCGTGCCCGCGCTCGGCGGCGCGGCGCACCACGCGGCCGCGATCGATGCCGCCGCCGTCGTCGGCGAGCGTGACCTGCAGCTGTCCGCCTTCGCGATGCGCGCGCAGCCGGATGAGGCCGACCGCGTCCTTGCCGGCGGCGACGCGGCGCTCCGGGGCCTCGATGCCGTGGTCGATCGCGTTGCGCAGAAGATGCGTGAGCGGATCGCGCAGCTGCTCGACGACGCGCGCGTCGACCTCGACCTCCTCGCCGGAGACCTCGAGCCGCGCGCGCTTGCCGTGGGCCGCCGCCAGGTCGCGCACCATGCGCGCGTAGGGGCGGAACGACGGGCCGATCGGCACGGTGCGCGCGCTGGCGACCAGCCCTTCGAGCTCGCGAATCGGCCGCTCGAGCGCCTCCCAGTCCATGCGCGCGCGCGCGACCAGGACCTCGCCGAGCATCTCGAGCATGCGATCGAAGCGGCCGAGATCGACGCGGATGGTCGCGTCGGCCTCGGGCGCACGGCCGTCGGCGCCGTCGCGGAGGGCGGCCCGGAAGGCCGCGCCGAGCGCATCGAAGCCGGCCAGGAGCCGCGCCATTTGCGCCGGCGCCGGCGGCGACTCCGTCGCCTGCAGCAAGCTCTCGAACGCGTGCGCCGCCGCCACCACGTCGTCGAAGCCGAACAGCGACGCGTTGCCCTTCATCGTGTGGGCCAGGCGCAGCAGCTCGGCCTTGTTGGCCGCCGCGCGCGGATGCGCCTCGAGCGCGAGCAGGCCTGCTTCGATCGCGGCCAGGAGCTCTTCGCCCTCGCCGGCGAAGGTGCGCAAGACCGCGGCGCGATCGAGATCGACGTCGGGCTCGCTCACAGCAGCTTCACCAGGACCGAGGCGTCGTCGGTGTGAAAGACCAGCTTGCGCCCGACGCTGCCGCCGACGTCCTCCTGCAGGATCGGAATGCGATGACGCCCCAGCACGCGCCGCGCGACCGTGACGTTCTTGGAGCCGAGATCGCTGCCCGCGTTGCGGAAGGCGTCGATGACGCAGGAGCCGCCGAAGACGCGCGCGCGCAGGTTCACCAGGTGCGCGCCGAGCTTCACGAGCCGCTCGACGAGCGCGTCGGTGGCGTATTCGCCGTGCTTGAGCGACGGCGCGTCGCCCATGGTGTTGGGCAGGACGAAGTGGTTCATGGCGGCGAGCTTCGACGCGCGATCCCACAGGCAGACCGACACGCAGGAGCCGACGACGGTGGTGATGTCGACCGCCGTCTGCGTGACGTGAAGGTGGCCGGGATGTAGATAGACCTTGTTCGCGCCGTACGCCGTCTCCATCGGCACGAACAGCCGCGTGACCTTGGCGTCCATCAGCGCGCTCCCGCGCTGGCGGCGAGCGCGACGCCGGCGTGCTCGCTCAGCACGTCGAAGAGCGCGAAGTCGACCTGCTCGAAGCCGGCCTTGTGCGGCAACAGGCGGAACATCACGATCACGCCGGCGACGGCGTCGCCCACGCGCAGCGGGATGCAGACCGCCGGTTTTCCGTCGGCGGCGTCGGCCTCCTCGGGCGTGGCGAGCTGGATGATGCCGCCCCGCGCCGCGTCGCCGATGGCTCCGTGCTCGATCGACACCGTCGCGTACGCCGTCTCGTCGACGCCGAAGGAGGCGATCAGGTTCAGCCGCTGCGGATCGTCGTCGCGCTCGAACAGCGCGACCTGCTCGGAGCCGACGAGGTTGATGCACACTTCCAGGATCGCGGTGACGACCTGGCGGCGATCGAGCGTCCGATGCAACAGGCGCGTCGCGACGTGCACCTGGCTGACGATCGCGTGCTCGCGCTCGATGCCGGCGAGCTCGCGCGCGACCTCAGCGTGCGCCTCGGCGAGCAGGTCGAGCCTGTGCTGCAACTCGTCGCGCTCCTGCAAGAGCGAGCGCAGCACCGTCAAGAGCTCCGGGCGCGTCGCATCCTCGAGCCGCATGGTCACTGCCCCAGGTGGCTGCGCAGCTTGGCGAGCAGCTCGGCGGCGGTGAACGGCTTGTTCACGTAATCGGTGGCGCCGAGGCTGTAGCCGGCTTCGACGTTCTCGCCCTCGGAGCGCGTGGTCACGAAGATGATCGGGACCTGGCGCGTGCTCTCGTGCTGGCGCAGCTCGCGGCACACCTCGAAGCCGTTCATGCGCGGCATCATCACGTCGAGCAGGATCAGATCGGGCCGCTCGGCGAGCGCGCGCTGCACGGCTTCGACGCCGTCGCGCGCGGTGATCAGATCGTAGGGCCCGCGGCCGAGCGCCATGCGCTCGACCATCAACACCGTCTCGGAGTCGTCGACCAGCAGCACCTTCTTCCGTGCCGGCGTGCGCTTCGCGGCGGCGGCCGCGCCCAACCCCCTCGTGACCTCGTCCTCGTCGTCCCAATCGCCCATGACACCTCCCACGGGGCGGTGACGATTGCAGCGCGTATGCCACGCCGGAAACCCGCGACTTCCCGTGGGAGCGCGACAGCGCGGGCGATCGCGGGCGCGGGATTCCGTGCCGGCCGCGGCGAGATTCCGCGTTGCCCTCGCGAACGGGCCAGGAGTCGGCGGCCGCGATCAGCGGGGTGGAACGGGCCGAAGACGAGCTCGCCGTCCGGCGTCATGATGTCGCCGAAGACGGCTCCGAGCTCGACTGCTACGTCGATTGCTACTGGCTGCCGCGGTGGATGACGTCGTGGCCGCCGCCGCCGTCGATGACGTCGCGGCCGTCGGCGCCGAGGATCTCGTCGTTGCCCTCGAGCCCCCAGATGTGGTCGCCGCCGCCGCGCCCCCAGATGGTGTCGTTGCCGTCGGAGCCCCACAGATGATCGGGCCCGTCGCTGGCCTCGAGGATCTCGAGATCGGCGTCGGCGCCGGTCTTCCAGCTCGTCCACGCCTCGGGGCGATCGCCGCACTTGTCCATGTTGGCGGCGAAGCCGTACCAGCGCGTCTGGCGCGTCTTGGCCGTCGGTCCGCCGAGCTGCGCCCAGATGCCGGGGTTGCCGCTGCGCGCGAAGCCGGCGATGTCGTGGCCCGGCCCGCCGATGTAGACATGGCCGCCGCACACGTAATCGGCGACGAGCTGATCGTTGCCCGGGCCGCCGTCGAGCCGATCGGCGCCGTCGTGGTAGTCGGCGACGTCGGGGCGCACGCCGTCGCGCCAGGCGGCGCCGACGTGGTGGCTCTCGCTCAAGAGCGCGTCGTCGCCGTCGCCGCCTTCGAGCCAGTCCGCGCCGTCGGGCCCCGTGAAGAGCACGTCGGCCTCGTCGCCGCCGACGAGGTGATCGTCGCCGGGGCCGCCCGAGGCGTGCGCTTCGAATTCGCGCGGGAACTGGCCGAACAGCTGCACGGTGTCGTTGCCGGCGTCGCCGTAGGCGAGCACATAGTGGAACGGCGCGGCGCGATGCGCGTGGACCGCGAGGTAGTCGTCGATGGCGCAGACGATGGTGTCGGGCGCGGTCGCGGCGCAGCCTTCGCCGGCGCTGAAGCCCTTGGCGACGACCTTGACGTGCCCGCTCGAGCCGTAGATGGCGATGTCGTCATCGCCGCTGCCGCCGAGCACGACCACGCCGAGATCGACGATGCGCCCCGCGCGATCGCTGACCGCGTCGAGAAACACCGACGAGGCCGGCTGCCCCTGGCCGGCGCGCACGTCGCGCCCGGGCGCGTCGATGTGATCGACGAACGAGCTGCCCACGAGCGCCTCGATGCCGTGCAGCGGTTCCTCGCCGCCGTCGCCGTTGGCGCAGCCTTCGGCGTCGCAGCCGCCGTCGAGCCGGATGTCGACGCCGGTGATGGGGCTCGGCGTGCCGTCAGCGAGCCGCTCGACCTGGCCGGGCGGCATCGCCGTGACGAAGCTGGCGATGTCGTAGCCGTCGCCGCCGATGAAGGTGTCGTTGCCGGTGTCGCCGCGCAGGAAGTCGTTGTCGTCGCCGCCGTCGAGCCAGTCGGTGCCGTGCCCGCCGATGAGGACGTCGTCGCCGGCTTCGCCGTACAGATGGTCGTCGAGGATGTCGCCGAAGAGCACGTCGGCGCCGGCGCCGCCCCAGATGTAGTCGCTGCCGCCGCGGCCATGCACGATGTCGTCGCCGGCGCCGGCGTCGATGACGTCCTTGCCGTCGCCGCCGTCGACGAAGTCGTCGCCGCCGAGCGCGCAGATGACGTCGTCGCCGCCGAGGCCGAAGATGACGTCGTCGCCGTCGGTGCCGACGATGACGTCGTCGCCGTCGGTGCCGACGAAGCGGTGGGCGTCGCCGGGCGTGGCGCGCACGTTCACGCGGCGGCGGAGCTCGGGGTCGGCGCAGGGATCGCGGCCCATCTGCTTGTCGGCGAGCGCCAGGCTCGCGGCGTCGACGGCGACGCCATTGCAACCGGTCCACACGAGCGCCGCACATACCCACCACTTCATGCGCGGCGCGCCTTTGCAACCACGGTGCCGCCGTCGATCGCCAGGCTCGGCGCGGCTTCCGGCGCCGGCGGCTGGGGTGTGCCCGCCGGCATGTTGCAACCTTTCGACGGCAGTTGGCTCGGCTCGTGAACGTCGATGAGGTATGGCGAACCGACGCATCCTGGCGGCGACCGATCTGACCGAGCCGAGCGACGAGGCCCTTCGTCAGGCCTCCGAATGGGCGCGCCTGCGCGGCGCCGAGCTCTTCGTCTGTCACGTCGCGCCGAGCCTGGTCGGCAGCAACATGCTCTTTCCGCAGGCGACCGAGCGGCAGGTGCGCGACCAGCCGCGCATCGAGGCGCGCATCGCCGACGCGGTGTCCGACCGCAGCTGCGCGGTGACCGGCCGCGAGGCGACCGACTTCCACGTCATCGTCGCCGCGGGCACGCCCTACGCCGAGATCGTGCGTCAGGCCGAGGAGCTGCGCGCCGACCTCGTCGTCGTCGGCAGCCACTCGCGCAGCGGCCTCGCCGGCATCTTCCTCGGCAACACCGCCGAGGAGATCGTGCGCCACGCGCACACCTCGGTGCTGCTGGCGCGGCCACGCCACCATCGCGGGCGCATCGTGGTGGCCACCGATCTGTCGGATGCCGCGCGTACGGCCCTGCGCGCGGCGGCGGAGCAGGCGCGCCTCTCGACGGCGCGCATCACGCTCATGTACAGCATCCACAAGGAGCTCGAGACCGCGCTCGGGATGAGCAGCTTCGGCTCCGGCTACCAGTTCATGGACCACGAGCGCGGAGACCTGCGCACGAAGGCCGAGCAGAAGCTTCGCGATCTGATGGAGCGCGCCGACGTCACCGGAGACGCGGTGGTGACCGAAGGCGCGCCCGCGGCCGAGCTGGTGCAGCTCGCCGACGAGCTCGGCGCCGAGCTGGCCGTCGTCGGCGCGACCGGCCGCACGGCGCTGCGGCGCATGCACATCGGCAAGGTCGCCGAGCGCATCGTGCGCCACGCGCCCTGCTCGGTGCTGGTCGTTCGCTGAGCCGGCCGCGCGCTCACGGGCCGAGGGGAACCTCGGCCTCCAGCGCGGGCAGCCGCTCGAAGTGGAGGATGGTCGTCGCTTCGCCGCGCTCGGCGACCGCCAGCCACTCGGGCTCGCCCGCCTCGTTGAGCCCGAGGCTGATGTGGGTCGGCTGCTCGATGAGGTGCGTGAGCGCGCCGCGCTCGGAGCCGACGGTGATGGTGAGGTGGCCGCGCTCGGAGCCCTTGGTCTCGAGCTCGATCTCGCGCAGCGGCAGTCGATCGCCCATCTCCTGCACGCCGATCGCGCGCTGGGCCACCTCGACACGGACCGCTCGCCCGCCCGCGAGCCGATTGAGCATCGCCAGGAACGAGCGCCACTTCACTTGCGGAATCTCGACGATGCGGGTCATGTCCCCCTCCTCGGGCGCAAGGTAGCGGGCGCCATCGACCGCGCAACGAGGTAAAATATGGGTGTGCGTCGTCTGATCTTCGCGTTGTGTCTGACGGCCGCGTGCTCCTCCGGAAACGGAGGAGGCGGCGGCGGTGGTGCCGCTGGAAGCGGCGGTGGTGGCTCCGGCGGCGGCGGCAGTGACGGCGGCGGCGGCGCGATCGGCGCGCCCGAGAACGGCGTCGCCACCTACTACGACGCCACCGGCGCCGGCGCGTGCAGCTTCGACGCCACGCCAAACGATCTCGACGTCGCCGCCATCGACATGCCCGAATGGAACGGCAGCGCCCAGTGCGGCGAGTGCGCCGCCGTCACCGGCCCCCACGGCAGCGTCACCGTGCGCATCGTCGATCTGTGCCCCGAATGCGAACAGGGCCACCTCGATCTCAGCATGGAGGCGTTCGCCAAGATCGCCGACGTCTCCGCCGGACGCGTGCCCATCACCTGGCAGGTCGTCCCCTGCGCCGTCACCGGCAACGTCGAGTACCGCTACAAAGAAGGCAGCTCGCAATACTGGACCGCCATCCAGGTGCGCAACCACCGGCTGCCCATCACGTCGCTCGAGGTGCAGCTCGGCGGCGCGTGGCAACCGGTCGCGCGCAGCGACTACAACTACTTCGTCGACGCCGCCGGCGTCGGCACCACCGGCGGCTTCTCGGTCCGCATCACCGCCAGCGACGGACAGCAGCTCGTCGACGCGCTCCCGCCCGTGCAGTCGGCGCTCGTCGTCACCGGCGCCGCGCAGTTTCAGTAGCGCGCGCGGCGCCGCTACGCGCGCTCGGCCGCGGTGCGCTCGCCGCGACGGCGCAAGAGCACGAGCGAGATCGCGAGCGCCAGGATCAGCGCCGCCAGCACCGCCAGCTCCATCACCAGCGGCATCGTCGCCCCGGTGTTGCTGCTGCCGTCGTTGAGCGCGCCCGTCGCCGTGTGCTCGCCCATCACCGCCGTCAACACGAGCACGCGCCGGATGACCGAGATGAGCCCGACCAGCAGGAACGGCTCGGGCACGAGCGCGTGCTCGCGAAACGACACCTGCACCGTGTAGAGCAGCTCGACGAGCAGCAGGATGAGCAGGATCTGATCGAGGAGCCCGGTGACCTTGCTCGCGATCGACCAGTCGATCGCGCCGTGCACGAAGTGGATGAACGCCGCCACCAGCAGCAGCACCACGATCCCCGCGAGCAGGAGCCCGAGCCCGATGTACACCGCATCCTCGACGACCGTGTAGTAGCGCGCGATCCCCGCGCGCGCCGGACGGCCCGGATCGCCCCCGCTCCCACCAACGCCCATCGGCTACGATCTAGGCAGCCTGCCGCGCTGCTCAAGCGATCGGCCGCGCATTTCTTCTACAGCCCCGCCACGCTAGCGTCCGTCGAGAAACCCAACGATTCCACGATGGCTGTCCTCCGTCGACAGCCCACGAAACCCATCTCGCATAGACT
>Ga0134125_10002775_pt1 | contig 20604 bp, 14 predicted proteins | sample KB31751_FD_96464 | JGI IMG/M metagenome (GOLD analysis project Ga0134125, IMG submission 96464) | Terrestrial soil microbial communities with excess Nitrogen fertilizer from Kellogg Biological Station, Michigan, USA - KB3-175-1 | ecosystem: Environmental > Terrestrial > Soil > Unclassified ... | reverse complement strand
TCCTTCGACGTATCGTTGTCAATCGACGACCAGCCCAGCCCGTGGAGATCCGCAGCGCTCTTTGCCTCTTGCCCCTGCGCGATGCCCTGCTCAATCTCCGCCACTTGCGTCTGCACACCCGGTCCGAATTCCGTCTTGAACCCGGCCTCCTGCAGTTCCCCGATAGCCGCCTGCGCCAGATCGAACCCGCGAGATCCATGCCCGGCATAATGCAACTCCCCATAAGGCCACAGATGGTGGTTCTCATTGGGATGGTTGAAGCTTGGGTGGTTATGTGCAGGAATGTGGTCATGCCTGTCGCCGGCATTTCTACCATGCCGGTGCGCTTCGTGCTTCCCACGCTCTTTTTCGTGACGGTCCCAACGCTTCTCAGACATGCCTCGCAGCCTATCATGTGTCGGAGAAGCTACTGGCTTGTTGGACACGCCCACGGGAGATGGACGGCAGACTCCTTTTGGGCTTTCAACGTGTATGATGCGAGAAAATCTCATATTGTCTGAACGCAATGGGAGGAAAAAGGGTGTTCAAACGGCTACGGCGCGAGCAAAATCCGCGGGAGGTAGCGCATGACCAGCAACTCACTACGTTGATTTGCGAGCGAGACAATTTAAAGCGTCGCTGTGACGAATTGTCCGCTGTCATCGAGGATCTTGGGTTTCCGCCGGGACACTTTTATTCCCCCGTGGTGGATACACGCGATCCCCATGTCATCGGCGCGGTAAGGACACGCACTTCCCAAGGCCACGGCGTTACTGTTGATACCGAACAGATCCTGGAGAACCTTCACACTTTTGCCAGGCATCAGCGGTGTTTTCCATTCTCGTCATCCAACCAGGGCGGACACAGATTTCATCTGAATAACACATTTTTCGGTCCTCACGACTCTTTGGCTCTTTTTTCAATCCTCCTTGAATACAAACCCAAGCGAGTTGTAGAGGTCGGATCCGGCTTTAGCTCTGCCCTATTCCTGGATACCGACGAGCTTTTCCTCGACGCTCAGATGCAACTCACGTTTATCGACCCGAGCTTGGAACAACTCCGCTCATTGATTCGATCGGACGAGACACAGCGGGTTCAGATGATTGAACAAAAGGTGCAGGACGTGCCATTTCAAGTTTTCGACGCTCTGGAATCCGGCGATATTCTGTTCATCGATTCGTCGCATGTCTCAAAAACAGCAAGTGATGTCAATCACTATCTCTTTGAAGTGCTGCCGAGACTTTCAGCCGGCGTGATGGTCCATATTCACGACATTTTTTACCCATTTGAGTATCCCGAAGATTGGGTATTGAATCAAAAGAGATCATGGAATGAAGCTTACTTGGTGAGAGCCTTTTTGCAGTACAACACGGCATTTCGCATGATCTACTGGTCAAGTTTCGCGAGTCGGATGCTTACAGAACACGTGTGTGAACTCATGCCGCTTGCTGCGGGTGACGAAGGCGGAAGCCTTTGGCTGCGTAAAGTTCTCTAGCATTCCCCTTCTGAAATTCCTCTATATTTGCCGGCGTCCGATGACATTGATGATTTTATGGTCTCTCGCGGCGTCGTCTCTCTAGCCTGCGCTGGCGATAGAGTTTCCCGCCCTTGTAAAGAAGGGTGACGGATATCCACAACAGCACAACGATAGCCGGATACACCAGTACCTTCGGAAAGAAAATGAAAAGAATTGCCAGGGCAAGAAGCAAGGCGCCCATTAACGTCATAATCCGCGCTTCCGCAGGCTCCATTACCCGGCGGTTGTTGAAAGCGGCGCTAATGGTGTTGCTCAGGCGAATGGCGCCGGCCGCGGCCCGTCCGGCGCTGCCGCCACCACTGCTGCTGGTTGCCGATCGCGGATGGTCCGGTTCGCCCGGCGCACGCACTTTTAAATGATGGTCCAGAATGATTTCAGTTGCATTTGCTAAATCGTCCAGATACATTGCTTCCATCTCACGCGCGAACGACTCGTTTTCGATCACGGCATCCAATTCACAATTGCCCAACCAACTGGCGAGGTTGAGATTCGACGAGCCAACGCGCGCCCACCGCCCATCGGCCACGGCGGTTTTTGCATGTAGCATCGTGCCGTTCCATTCAAACACGCGCACTCCGGCCTCGAGGAGCGGACGATAACCAGCTCTCGATAGCGGTCTGAGCAGCGGAATGTCGGTCGCATTCGGCAGCAAAAGGCGCACATCAACTCCATCTGCCGCCGCTGCTTTGAGACCTTGCACATAGGCCGTGGTCGCCGCATAATAAGCGTCCGTCAGCCACAATCTCTTTCTTGCGAGAGCGGCTACGAGTTGATCCACGCGAAACAGGATCGCCGTTGCCGGTAAAGTGGCCAGAACGCGCAAGCTAACGTCACCTGCCGGTAAGAGCGCATCCTCCCGGATAAGGTCTGTGGCCGGAAGGGCACTGCCTAGCATTGCCCAGATATCGGCAAAATTATTCTCAATCGACGCTACGGCCGGGCCTCTTACTTCAACCCCCGTGTCTCGCCAAGGATCGATTTTTTTCTTTGGATCGCCGACCCACATCTTGCCGACACACAGGCCCGCAATGAATCCGATTTGGCCGTCCACAGCGAGCATTTTTCGATGGTCACGCGAGAGCCAGCCGAGCGGGCTGTCCCAGCGCGGCGGGTTATAACAGCGCACTTCGATGCCTGCACCGCGTAAGCGATTCCAGAAACGCCTGGACGTGTTGCCGAGACCTCCCAGCCAATCGTAAATCAATCTTACCGGTACGCCTTCCTTCGCTTTAGCGATTAAAGCGTCGGCAAACTCGCGTCCCGTATCATCTTCATGGATGATGTAGCTCTCGAAGTGAACATGGTGTTGCGCTCGGCCGATCGCGGCAAGCCACGCGGGATAATTCTCTTGAGCATCCTTTAGTAATTGAACGTGGTTGCCGCTGATTAGGGGCGCACCGGCTGCTCGTGAGAACGCCTGGTCAGCTAAAGTCCGGGCCGGTGGAAGGGCAGTGCGCTCGACCGATTGACTGTGAATGGTAGTCACGCTATCCAAATCCAATCTCCCTTGGACTATGGTCCATCATGACCCGTGTGGCCTCCGCTTCCTCACGGTTGCGGCTCGTTAAGTCACCGCAAGCAAAAAACGCCGGTTCCGAGCCGCGCGTGCCAGCAAGCGGCTTTACCTTTCAACAAGCTCCTAACTGAACTAACTGAGTTGCTTGCGAAATCGCCAGATGCTCATGGAGACGAGCACAGCGGTAAATAGAAATAAAGCTGCGAAGTTTGGCCAAAGGTCCGGCCATCCACTTCCCTTCAACATGCTGGCGCGCGCGATGGTGGCGAAGTGGTGAACCGGATTGATGATCGTGAAAGGCCGCAGCCATGCCGGCATTGCTTCCACGGGATTGAGCGCCCCTGACAACGAGGCAAGCGGAGGATTCACAAAGAAGCTGGTCAGCATTGCCTGCTGTGCGGATTTGCTGAATGTAGAGATGACTGTCCCTAAGCTAATGCCGGAAAGAATGCATAGCGCGCCGCCCCCCAGCAGAAAAAGCGCACTCCCGTGAAAAGGAACCCGAAAAACAAACCGAATGACGGCGATAGCTACTAGCATCATCAGGCACAGCAGAAAAAACAGCGGCGTGATCTTGGCGACCATGATTTCCGTTGTGCTTGCGGGCGACATCAACAGTTGCTCGATGGTTCCCGCTTCACGTTCTTTGACCATTGCAGCAGAGGCGACAAGAGAGCTGTTCAAAATGAGCAACAAACCAAAGACGCCGGTGACGATGAACCATGAATCGACCAGGCCGGGATTGTAGAGAAATGCCGGCCGCAAGAGGACCTGACCACGAGAGCCGGTCCGGGCACCGGCAATTTGCTTCGTGCTTAAGTGGAGTCCTTGACGACCCAGTTGAGCATTGTAGGTTTGAATTACGCCTTGTGCGTATCCCTTAGCAATCATGGCGGTGTTCGCATTCGTTGCATTGAGCAGGAACTGAAGCGTAGTCGATTGTCCACGTGCGAGATTGCGGGCGTAGTTGTAGGGAACGGCCATGCCGGCATCTATCTTTCCTTCGCTGAGCGCCTTTCCCAGTTCATTGACGGATAAATAATAGCCCGCCGATTGAAAACTTTTGCTTTGTGTCAAGGTCGCGACCAATTCCCGGCTTTGCGGTGTTTGGCTGTCGTCCACTACTCCCAAACGGATATGCGATACCGCGGCGCTTAACGCAAAACCGAAGAGACCCAACTGCACCACAGGCGGCAAAATGAGGGATATGGCGAGACGCCGATCGCGCCGGATCTGATTGAACTCTTTTCGAATCAGGGCGAGCAGGCGCGGGTTGAGAACGGTTTGCAGAAGATCGTTCATGATCTATGCCTTGAGCTGCATGGGACGCATGCCACGCCAGCCGATGATGTAAAAGACTCCACCGATGACGCCGATAATCACGACCTTGAACCATTCGGCGGGCCACCCCCCACCCTGTAGCAACGCGTCCCGCACAATCTCTATGTAATAGCGGCCCCAGACGAAATTCGAAATCCAGCGCAGGCCGGCGGGGATGTTCTGAATAGGAAAGATTAGCCCGGACAATAGAAAGACAAGCAGAAAGCCACCGAGCGCGACGGCCTGCATGGCCGCGGCTTGATTCGGAATAGTTGCGCCAACCATTGTTCCGAAAGCGGCGACGCAAAAGGAGTATAAGACCGTGGAAACCACGAATGGCGTGGGATCTCCGGCAAAGCTGAGGCCAAACCAGGTAAACAGCAAGGCCAGCATGATCAAACACTCCGACAAAGCCACAGCCATGAAGGCGAATATTTTGCCCAACAGAAACTCGTGGGCCGAGATATTCGACACATAGACCTGCAGGATGGTCTTCTGTTCTCCTTCCTTGGCCATCGCGAGCGCGGCCAGCAGGGGAGGAAACATCGATATGGCCAACACGAAAATGCCGGGGCCGTAAAATTTCTTCGAAGAAAGTCCAGGGTTATACCAAAGCCGAATCGCCGTCTGAACCGGACCGGCTTTCTGCCGGCCCAGCGTTTGCCGGTTGAACGCGCGAATTATCTGACTGGCGTCGCCCGAAACCAGCTTAGCCGTATTTGCATCGGAGGCATCAACCAACAACTGGACCGGTGAGGTTGCGCCGCGGATCATGTCCCTGCCGAAATGCGGAGGAATAATTAGCACCGCGCGCGCTCGATTTGAAGCCAACGCTTGCTCCGCCGGCTGGTCGTCCGGCCAGGAAATCACATGAAAGGTAACCGATGCGCGAAATGCGTCGATGAGCCGGTGGGAAGCCGATGAGGTATCGAAATTTCGCACGACGATAGGGAGTTCGTTTACTGTCAGCGAAAGTCCAACGCTTAGCAGCACCAAGAGAACCAGTGGAAGCGCGAGGGCGAGCGAAAGGGTGCGCCAGTCGCGAATAATCTGCGTTAGTTCTTTCCGAATTTGAGCAACGATTCGTCGCATCGTCTCCTCAATCTTCGTGAGCGACTTTGCCTTTCCGGCGGGACTTCTCGACGATGCTGATAAAAACGTCTTCGAGAGAAAACCGTCCTTCCCGAGCACCCAAAACGTGAATGCCGGCGGCCTCAAGCTGGGCGGTGGTTTGCCGGATTGCCGTTGCGGCGTCTTCGTCCGTAATGACGTGCAGACGATCGCCGAACAACGAGACGCGCCAGCGTTCCTTATCGCTCTTTAACAGATCCGTCGCGCGCTGGGGCCTGTCGGTGATGAATTCCAATAAATGCCCATGCTGCTGACCTTTGATGTCGCTGGGCGTGCCCTCGGCGACCAGTTCGCCCGCAACCATCATTCCGAGCCGGTTGCACTGTTCGGCTTCTTCAAGGTAGTGGGTCGTAACCAGAATGGCCGTGCCTGTGTCGGCAAGGCGGTTAATTATGTTCCAGAAAGCGCGGCGTGCCAGCGGATCGACACCCGAAGTCGGTTCATCCAGAAACAAGATGCTCGGCTCGTGCATGATAGCCGCGCCGAAGGCCACGCGCTGCTTCCAACCGCCAGGCAAGCTGCCGGTAATCTGGTCTTGCCGGCCGTCAAGTCCGGAAAAGGAGAGCGTCCATCGCATCTTCTCTTCCCGTTCCTCTTCGGGAACACCATAGACACCGGCAAAAAAATTTAGATTTTCGCGAATGGTCAGGTCGTTGTAGAGGGAAAACTTCTGCGACATGTAACCGATTTTTTGCCGTATCGCCGCGGAACGGAAGTTTCCAGTCTCTTCAGCCAGTTGCATTTCTCCACTGCTCCTGTCGAGCAGGCCGCAGAGTATTTTGATCGTCGTCGTCTTACCGGCCCCATTCGCGCCGAGCAGTCCGTAAACCTCTCCATATTTAATTCGCAAGGTGACGTCGTCTACAGCGGTGAACGAACCAAACTGTTTGGTAATTTTCTCCGCTCCAATGGCCGTCTTCCCTCGCAGCCCGCGATGATCGTGATGCGTGCGAAGCTCGGCCGCCTGAGCATGTTGTCCCAAGCCTTGCAACCGGGCGACAAATGTGTTTTCGAGCGTCGGCTCGTCCACACGAATCTCGTCAATCGCAATGCCGGAGCGATCAAGTGTTCCTTTGAGAGTCTCTTGCGCTCTCTCCGGATCGCGGACCAGGATATCGATGCGATCGCCAAAGCGTTGTACATCCAGAATGTCCGGGTTTTTGCCGGCAGCCGCGGATAGGATTTCTTCGGCTTTCCTTATTTCCCGGGCTCGTAATTCCAGCCGTTTCGCGTTGAGGCTTTCGCGCAACTCCGCGGGCGTGCCTAACTGTTGAATTTGACCTTGATGAATGAGGGCGACGCGATGGCATCGTTCAGCCTCGTCAAGATACGGCGTCGCCACCAGTATCGTGAGGCCGCCGGCGGCAAGATGAGCAAGCGTGCCCCAGAACTCACGCCGGGAGACTGGATCGACTCCCGTAGTGGGCTCATCGAGCAGTAACACCCGAGGCTGTGGAACCAGCGCGCACGCCAACGCCAGTTTTTGCTTCATGCCTCCGCTTAACTGGCCGGCCAGTCTGCCGGCGAACCGGTCCATGGAAAACATCCGAAGGTAGTTCCGGCCCCGCGCGTCGATTTCTTTTGGTGGAACACGGCGCAACTCGCCGGTATAGCGAAGATTTTCGATGACGCTGAGATCGGGATACAAGCTGAATGCCTGCGTCAGATATCCGGTCTGCGAGCGCATGCTCCGCGCATCGGCGCCGAAGATCGCGGCAGTTCCGGATGTCAACGCCATGACCCCGCTCAATACTTGCAATGTGGAAGTTTTGCCGGCGCCGTCGGGGCCGATGAGACCAAAAATTTCGCCTTCTGCGACATCGAAAGTAATCCCGCGAACGGCATCGACGGCACCGTATCGCTTGCACAACTCGTGAACTTCAATCGCCGGCTGTGCGCCGGCATCCCGCGGCTTGAATGCAACAGGATCGCTAAGCGCTGAGCGCGTCATTTGCGCTTGCCTTCCGGCCATCTGTCGCCCTCTACGAGAACTTCGCCGTTGGCGGGCATGCCGGGTTTTGCAAAGCCCATTCCGCCCTTAAGTTGCAGCTTCACGCCAACGACCTGCTTAACGCGGTCTTCGCGAAAATACGTGTTCTCGGGAGTGAAGGTGGCTTGGGGATCGATGCGGGAAACATACGCATCGATCGGTTGCCGGGGATCGGAGTCGAGATAAACACGCGCAGGCTGGCCGGCTTTTACCTTTCCAATCTGTCCTTCGGGGATGAAGCCCCGCAGATATACCTTGCGTAGGTTCAGAAGTGTGATGACTGGAGTTCCCGCGACGAGAACTTCTCCAGGCTCAGCGGTTCGTGTGATGACCGTGCCGGTAAATGGAGCTTTGATTATCAGGTCCTGGCGGTTCGCCTCAGCTTCCGCTAATTGCGCGCGGGCTTGGCCAATATCGGCGTTGGCGCCGGCAATCTCGGCATTCTGCCGAATAATTTGTCCGCGAACCATCGCCGCCTGCGCTTCCCGAATACCAGGGTTCGAAAGGCTTGCCTTAGCTGCTGTCAACGCCCCTTCTAAAGCAGTAACGCGCCGTTTGGCGGCGTTCACAGCCGCGGCCTGCTGGTCGGCAGCGGCGGCGCTCTGTAGTCCCTGGCGTTCGGAAACCGTGCCCGATTTTGCCAGCTTGGCATACGCCTCTTTATCGAATTCGGCGATCTTGTAGGCGGCCTCTTGCTGCGACAGATCGGCTTCAGCCGCGGCCAGATTTGCGTCGGCCTGGCGGACTAGTCCCTCGGCATCGATTTTTGACTGTTCTGTCTGCAACTGATTCTGTCCCAGTTGCGCTTCAAGAATTGCAATCTGATCGCGCGCTGCTTTGGCCTTTGCCTCCGCCTGTGCGAGCGCCGCCCGCGCCTGATCCTCGCGCGCCCGAATCTGGTCGTCGCTAAGAACCGCAATCACTTCTCCGGCGTTGACGATATCGCCTTCGCGCGCGTGGACTTCCAAAACACGGCCGCTTGCTTTCGATGCGACCGCGGAATCGTCGCCCTCGATGCGGCCGCTTAATTGCACAATTCCTTCCGGTACCCGCGGAGTGGCAAAGAATACTTTCCAGACGAGAAATGCGCCGATCGCAATGACGATTGCCAGCGCCACGCGCAAAGCAACCTTCCGGCGTCGCTTATGCGGGCTTGGAACGGAATCGGATGGAATCGCCGGATTCGCGGTCATTTTCTTATCCCTGCCTGCTTGCGTTTTGGCTTGTCGCTTCGAGGACCGGCTTGGCGAACGTACGCGAGTGAAAAGTCGGCGATATGATCGGCGATTCGATCCAGTTGCTGCGACGTCATCTTTAATCCAGGCCAGAGCCGGGCAAGTACCGGCTGGGCCAGCGCGTAGAGGACCATCTGCCCGATAATGCTATATACGCATAGCCTTGTCTTCTCGTCATTCGGGGGTAACTCCAATAAGGACCCAACGATTTCGAGCAGACGGCCGTGGATGGGCAAGAGCGCTTCATCAATCACCATCGGCAATGCCGGCGTAGGCGCCGCAAGCTCGTGCGCCACAATGCGAAAATGCCAGTCGGGAACATCAGCTCTGCGCAGACTGTGAACTCGCACTCGAATCACCGCTCGCAATTTTTCCTCGGGTGATATGTTTTGATCAAGCGCTGCGCGGGCGCGGTCCATGTGCGCCGCGCACACTGATTGCCGCAACACTTCTGTATATAGGCCCAACTTATCTCTGAAGTGGTAATTCACGGCTGCGATGTTTGCGCCGGCTTGCAGGCATATTTCACGCACGGTCGCTGCGCGATAGCCCCGTTCCGCAAACACTCGTCCGGCGATTTCAATCAACTTCGCGCGTGTCTGATCCGAGGCGTTCGTGTTTATAGGGTGCCTCGTTGCCATCCGCTTATCTCTGGCATCCAAGCTATTTCAATTCGAAACAATTGTTTCAAGTATTAGTTTCAAACAAATGTTTGATTGTTGTCAAGCGCCAGCCATAGTAGATTGCGGCCACTTCCAACTTGAACTATCTACGTGACTTTTGTGATGCTTGACAGGAACGCTTTCTGGACGCGATTGAAGCTGCGTCCGCGCAGGACAGCGGCAACAATGGTGCGTGTGGCGCGCGCGTCATTCAAGCGGATATAGCGGCATTCGACACCGCGGTCAATGGCCATCTCCGGCACAAGTGTAACTCCAACACCGGCCGCGACCATTCCCAGAAGGCTGCTGAACTGGTCGCTCTCAAAAGCAATGCGCGGAGTGACGCGGGCACGCGCGCATGCGGCGATGCTGAGGCCGCGAAAACAGTGGCCGTCGCGAAGCATCACGAACGATTCGCCACGAAGATCTTTAAGTGCGAGCGACTTTGCGCCCGCGCGGGGATGATCTTTGGGTAGCACGGCAAAGAGCGGCTCCGCGCGAAGCGGAAACAGTTCGAATTCCTTGTGGCGCAGCGGCAGCGCGAGAACAGCCAAATCGATCGACAGATTACGCAGACTTTCAACGAGAACCGGAGTAGTCTCTTCAACGATGCGCAACCGCGCCTCCGGATATTGCTTCATAAAGCGGGCGGCATAGCCAGGCATGAGATAAGGCGCGATGGTAGGAATGACCCCCGTCACGACGCTGCCGCGAACATCCATGCTTTTGTCGGCGACACCTGTACGCGCGGCTTCCATCTGCTGCAGGATAGAGCGGGCATGAGGCAGAAAAGCGCGCCCCGCCTCGGTAAGCCGGACACTGCGGCCAAGGCGGTCAAAAAGCTTTGCGTCCAGGTCTTCCTCGAGCTTGAGAACCTGCTGCGAAAGCGATGGCTGAGTGACGTGGCAATACTCCGCGGCACGGCTGAAACTTCCCGTATCGGCAATGGCGCAGACGTAACGAAGCTGGTTGAATTCCATAGGTAATGTCTATGCTGAGAATGGGAATTATGTATTGGAACTATCCTTTCCCATGATGGTACATTGCATGGGTCGAGGCAAATACTGGCCTTAACGCGCGATACGCGTAGACAAGTGAGGAGAAACATGGCAGCAGCAGAAGACACAACGATGGCAACCGAATCGAAATGCCCGTTCCATACCGCCGCCGGGAAAGGCCTGCAAAACCATGAGTGGTGGCCGAATCAGTTGAACCTGAATATTCTGAATCAGTCTTCACCCGCGTCGGATCCCATGGGCGAAGACTTCAATTACGCGGAAGAGTTCAAGAGCCTCGACCTGAATGCGGTGAAGAAGGACCTTGTGGCTCTGATGACCGATTCGCAGGACTGGTGGCCGGCGGACTTTGGTCACTACGGGCCCCTCTTTGTTCGCATGGCATGGCATAGCGCCGGCACATACCGCATTGGTGACGGCCGGGGCGGCGCGGGCGCCGGACAGCAGCGCTTCGCGCCCATCAACAGTTGGCCCGATAACGTGCTCCTCGATAAAGCTCGCCGGCTGATTTGGCCAATTAAGCAGAAATATGGCCGAAAAATCTCCTGGGCCGACTTAATCGTCCTTGCCGGCAATGTCGCTATGGAATCGATGGGCTTCAAGACCTTCGGTTTCGGCGGCGGGCGCGAGGACACCTGGGAACCGGACGGGGCCTATTGGGGTTTGGAGACTACGTGGTTGGGCGACGAACGCTATTCCGGCGATCGTGTTCTCGAAAGCCCGCTCGCTGCCGTGCAGATGGGGCTGATCTATGTCAATCCGGAAGGCCCGAACGGCAAGCCAGACCCGCTCGCGGCGGCAAGAGACATTCGCGAGACATTCGCGCGCATGGCGATGAATGATGAAGAAACCGTCGCGCTCATCGCGGGTGGCCACACGTTCGGCAAGACACACGGCGCTGGACCAACCTCACATGTCGGACCCGTGCCCGAATCAGCCGGCCTCGAACAGCAGGGGCTCGGCTGGAACTGCAGCTATGAAACAGGCGTGGGCTGCCACGCGATCGGCAGCGGCTTGGAAGTCATCTGGAGCAACACGCCGACAAAGTGGAGCAACTACTTCTTCGACAATCTCTTCCGCTACGAGTGGGAACTGACGAAGAGCCCGGCCGGCGCGTATCAATGGAAGCCGAAAGGGGAGGCGGGCGCGGGCACCGTGCCGGATGCGCATGACTCCTCAAAGCGTCACGCTCCATCGATGCTCACCACCGATCTCTCGCTGCGGATGGACCCTGCCTATGAGAAGGTCTCGCGGCGCTTCTATGAGAACCCGGACCTGTTTGCCGATGCCTTTGCCCGCGCGTGGTTTAAGCTGACGCACCGCGACATGGGCCCACGCGCGCGTTACCTGGGTCCGGAAGTTCCCGCCGAAGAGCTTATCTGGCAGGACCCCATTCCTGCCGTCGATCACAAGCTGATCGACGACCAGGACATTGCCGTACTCAAGAACAAGATTCTGGCTTCGGGCTTGTCGGTTTCACAATTGGTTTCCACCGCGTGGGCATCGGCATCCACCTTCCGCGGCTCCGACAAGCGCGGCGGCGCCAATGGCGGGCGCATTCGTCTTGCGCCGCAAAAAGATTGGGAAGTAAACCAGCCGGACCAACTGACCAAAGTGCTGAAGACGCTCGAAAGTATTCAAAGCGAATTTAATAGCAAGCAGTCCGGAGGCAAGAAGGTTTCGCTCGCCGACCTTATCGTGTTGGCCGGTTGCGCAGGCGTTGAGCAGGCGGCGAAACGCGCCGGCCAAAATGTGATGGTTCCGTTCACACCGGGGCGCATGGACGCCTCGCAAGAACAAACCGATGTCGAGTCCTTCGCCGTACTCGAACCGGTGGCGGACGGCTTCCGCAATTACATCAAGATCCAAAACGGCATCCCGGCGGAGGCGCTGCTTATCGACAAGGCGCACTTGATGACGCTGACCGCCCCTGAAATGACGGTGCTCGTTGGCGGCCTGCGCGCGCTGAAGGTCAACGCCGGACAAAGCGGGCATGGTGTCTTCACGAAGCAGCCGGAGGCGCTCACCAACGACTTTTTCGTCAATCTGCTCGACATGCGCAATAAATGGACGCCGGTCTCGGAAGCCGAGGACGTTTTTGAAGGACGCGATCGCAAGACGGGCGAACTCAAGTGGACCGGTACGCGCGTCGATCTCATCTTTGGCTCAAACTCCCAGCTACGGGCGCTCGCTGAAGTCTACGGAAGCTCCGACGCGCAGGAGAAGTTTGTCAACGACTTTGTAGCGGTCTGGGACAAAGTGATGAACCTCGATCGATTCGAGCTTGCACGACCCGCCGCAAACGTTCAATAGAACACGCATCCCTTACTTCAGCCTGTCTTGCAGAAACCTTAAAAGGTAAACTCAGAGTCGCTGAGGGAGGGATTCGATATGGTTCGCGAACAGCGGTCCGCTTTGCTTCTTTTCGCGGTGGGAATGGTGGGGCTCGGTGCCCTCTCCATTCTCTTTCGCGACTTTGCTTATAGCTGGCAGCCCGTACCAATATTCCACCCCGGCAGAGAAGTGCTTGCCGTTGTGTGTGGGCTATTCATGATCGCCGCAAGCGTGGCTCTGCTTTTCCGCTCTACGTCCGCGATCGCCGCGCGAGCTCTCTTTGTTTTTCTCATAATTTGGCAACTCCTCAAGGTGCCGGCATTGGTCGTTGCTCCTCAAATGGAAGCGGTGTGGCTTGGCTTTGGAGAAATTGCCGTGTTGCTCGCGGGAGGATGGATTCTGTTTGCGCGACTTTCCCGGTTGGATGAGGGTGTCTTCAGGTACATTGCAGGGCCGAATGGCATAAGAATCGCGGGGATTCTGTTCGGCCTGGCGCTGATCCCAATCGGGCTCTCACATCTTGTTTATCCGGCAATCACGACCAGCTTGGTTCCATCCTGGATGCCATTTCGCGGCACATGGGCCTACATCACCGGCGTCGGACAAATTGCATGCGGCCTCGGCGTATTATTTTCTGTTTTGCCGCGCGCCGCGGCCCTGATCGAAGCGGGAATGCTGGCGCTTTTTGCATTTCTGGTTTGGGGACCTGCGAGTTGGATCCACTCCACGCCCAAGTTTGCTGGAATGCCGCCCGGGCCGCGGTTTGCTCTTACGGCCTTCTTCATTACCTGGGTAATCGGCGCTTCCGCACTACTCGTTGCCATCAATATTTCTTCCGGCCGAAGGGCAGTTGCCCGGCGCTCGGCGAAAGGCGTCGCTACTTCTTCTTGCTGATATCGCAGAGCATGTCCGAATGAATGTTCATGCCGATATTGGACACGTTGTATAAATGCTCGGTTGCCACCAGCCAGACGATCTCGCAAATTTCCCGCTCAGAATAGTACTTTGACATGCGAGCAAACGTCTCCGGGTTCACTCGCTTGTCCCTGGTCAATTCCGTCGTATAGTCGAGCGCCGCGCGCTCTCGATCGCTGAAAAGAGCGCTTGTGCTGTATTCCTCCAGCGCGTCGAATTTAGCTTCATTCATGGATGCTTTGATGGCGAACATTCGTCCAATGTCGATGCAGAAGAGACAAACGTTGATACGCGCCACCCTCTCACGGATCAACATCACGGTTTCAGGCGGCAGCAACAACTTTTTGTCCAATTTGCCGACTTTTCCATAGAACTGGCCGAACGCAAGAGGCATTCGCGCGCCAAACACTTTGAGCGGCGTAAGCACCTTTGCAAATTGCCGGCGGGTCATGGCATACACCAGCTTCATCATCAATCCTTTCGGATTCTCAATGGGTGGAAGAAACGTGCCCTCAACTTGCGGAAAGGTGAGCACCGGGCTTTTCATCTGTGCTTGCATCGTGTTTTCTCCTGTCACTACGATGACGAAACAGGTCGAAGGGATGTGACAGAAGGACGGCAATTGACCCTGGATCTGAAACTCGCGAATCGGAGCCGAAAGCGGTAAGAAGGTGTAAAAAAATCGCCCAATAGCGCAACCAAACTTTCAAGTTGTTGATTGCTAAAAGGAGCCCGGAGCGTGAGCGACGCGCTTAGCGGATTTCTTTCACAGTTTCTAAGCGACCCCAGTTCGTAGCCCGAGAGCCAGCGCAGGGCCGCGACCGCAAGGGAGCGGTTGTAAATTCCATTTTGCGACGGAAATGATTGGAGAGCCTGGTGCCGGCGGCAGGAGTTGAACCTGCGACCTACGGATTATGAGACCGTCGCTCTAACCACCTGAGCTACACCGGCACACTTCATTAGGCTACCATGCGGTTTCACTCATCAAAAATAAAAGCGCCCATATCAGCCAACGCTGTTATGGGCGCTTCTAATCGAGTATCGCTTCAGCGAGCGCTACTTCTTTGCTGCTTTTTTGGTCGCTTTTTTTGCGGCCTTTTTCGTAGCCTTCTTTGCCGCCTTCTTCGGAGCTGCTTTCTTCGCGGCTTTCTTGGTTGCTTTCTTTACTGCCTTTTTTGTTGCCATAGTGAATACTGATTCTCTCTTTCAAACAATTTGGTACTGCTTTGTTCTACTATAGCGGCATTTCCACATCTGAATCCAGAAAAAAATTTGACAAGGCATTTCAAATCAAGTAAAGACATCTCCGGTCCCACCCGGCTTCTGAAGTTTATTCCACATTCCTCACACGCGTTTCACCACGCGCATCATGCCTGAACCATGCGTGTTTATTGGGTTCCGGCTGTTATGCTTGAGTAGGAAAGAGGATCATTTGTCTCGTATCTCATCGGCCTTCCGCAGCTTTTTCGCGATTCTCTTCGGGGGCTCGCTGCCGGAAGATATTGCGCTCGCGTTCGGCTATACGAAGCCAAAACCGGCTCCCCCGCCCGTCGAACTTCCCAAACCAACCGACGGCGCTTTGCAGATTCTTGGAATCTTGCAGCGTGACGCGCGGTTGATCGACTTCCTGATGGAAGACATTGACGGCTACACCGACGATCAGGTGGGCGCAGCGGTTCGTAACCTGCATTCCGATTGCCGCGCGAGCCTTACTCGTCATTTCAAACTTCTTCCGGTGATCGATTCTGTCGAAGGCACCTTTCAAAAACTCGATGCAACCAAAGCGCCGGACCCGAATCGCGTGAAACTCCTCGGAAACGTGCCGGCCAGCGGAAAGTCAAAAGGTGGAATGCTCCGCCATAAAGGTTGGATGATAGAGTCGGTAACTCTCCCGGCCATCGGCAAGCAGGACGTCAAGGTTGTGGCGCCTGCCGAGATTGAAGTTGAATAGCGCCGACATGCCGCAGTTCATTATTGGAATCGATCTCGGCACTACGAATTGCGCCCTGGCCTATGCCGCCGTTGATCGCGAAGCTCCCGATCTTCAGTTATTCGATATCGCGCAATTGGTGAATCCCGGCGAAGTTGCAAGCGAAACGCTACTGCCGTCTTCCTTATATATTCCGGGCGCTCAGGAATTTGTGGAGGGCTCGTTAGCGCTGCCGTGGAATGCGAAATCGCAGTACGTGATCGGAAGGCTCGCGCAGAAACGTGGTGTCGAGAACGCTGGACGCCTGGTGGCTTCAGCCAAGTCGTGGCTTTCGAGTCAGAACGCCGATCCTACAAAGCCGCTGCTGCCTCTCAGCGCTCCTGAAGGAATCGAAAAAGTTTCGCCTCTCGATGCGGCGCGCCAATATCTGGATCATCTCCGGCTGGCCTGGAACCAGGAACACGAAGACACGAAACTGGAAGCGCAGCAAGTGCTGATTACCGTGCCGGCCTCGTTCGATGCCGCTGCTCGCGAGTTGACGCAGCGCGCCGCGAAACTGGCCGGATATCCCGAAGTCACCTTATTAGAAGAACCCCAGGCAGCTTTCTATTCCTGGATTGCGCGCAATCCCAACTGGCGTGAACAAATTCGCCCTGGCGACAGCATCCTGGTTGTCGATATCGGCGGAGGTACAACCGACTTCACCCTTATCGCCGTGACCGAACGCGACGGAGAATTGCAGCTTGAGCGTATCGCGGTAGGCGAACATATTCTGCTCGGCGGCGACAACATGGATCTGGCGCTGGCCCGCTATGCCGAGCATCAGCTAGGTACGAAGGGCACGAAGCTCGACGCGGTTCAGTTTCATGCATTGTGGCAGCAATGCCGCCATGCAAAAGAAGTATTGCTTTCGGGCGGCGACGTTTCTGAACACAACATCACCATTCTCGGTCGCGGTACCGGCTTGATCGGCGGCAGCATTCGAATGAAGCTCACGCGCGATGAGATCCATTCCATTCTGCTCGACGGGTTTTTCCCGGTTGTGCCTTCCGAGGCCGCGCCCCAGCGGCAGCGCCGTGCCGGACTGATGGAAGTTGGATTAAACTACGCTTACGATCCGGCGGTAACCCGCCATCTCGCGCAATTCCTTCTCCGGGCCGCGGGCGGCAAAGGAGAAAGCGGCATCGCGCGGCCCACACACCTTCTGATGAACGGCGGTGTTCTCCAAGCGAACGCTATTGAGCAGCGCCTTTCGGAAGTATTGCAAGCTTGGTTGCGCGAAGCGGGAGCCCCGGAGCTCGTTACTTTGCAAAATGAAACAAAGCAAAGTGATCTAATGCACGCCGTTGCCCATGGTGCAGCTTATTATGGGTTGGCTCGTACTGGCAAAGGCGTTCGCATTCGCAGCGGCGTGCCTCGAACCTACTACGTAGGTATCGAAAGTTCAATGCCCGCAGTGCCAGGCTTGCCCGCTCCGATGAAGGCGTTCACCGTAGTCCCATTCGGCCTCGAAGAGGGCTCGCGTGTCGAACTGCCCGACCGTAAGTTCGCGTTGGTTGTCGGCGAGCCCGCGGAATTTCGCTTCTTCTCATCGCTTTCGCGCAAATCGGATGCTCCGGGCTTGATTGTCGATCAAATTACGGATGACTTCGAAGAGTTGGCGCCCATGGAAGTCTTCTTGCCGCCGCATGGCGATGGAGCGGGCGAAGAAATCGTACCGGTGTCGCTTGAAAGCGATGTCACCGAAACGGGAATGCTGGAACTCTGGTGCGTTGCCGCCGATGGGCGCAGATGGAAACTTGAGTTTAATGTTCGGGAGCGGCACGCCGCATGAAGGTCGGCATCGACCTCGGAACGACAAACTCCGCCCTTGCCTATATCGACGTTCAAGAAGCGGCGGAAGCGGATTTCCCACCTATTCACGCCCTGCCTATCGAGCAGCCGGTGAGCGCGAATCAAACCGGCGTGCTCCGAACGCTGCCGTCATTCATTTATTTGAGTGACCCGCCGGTAATCGGCGCATGGGCGCGAGAGCAGGGCGCGCTCTTTCCCACCCGGACCATTCATTCCGCGAAATCGTGGCTCTCAAACTCGGAAGCGGATCGCATTGCGAAGCTGTTGCCGTGGGACAGCGAGGAGAGCGGCCGCATCCTGTCTCCGGTCGAAGCTTCAACACAATATCTGTCCTACCTGGCGAATTGCTGGAAGCAGGCGAAGGGAACACCTCTTTCCGAGCACGATGTGGTGCTGACTGTCCCCGCGAGTTTTGATGAAGAAGCGCGCGAGTTGACGGTGGAGGCTGCGCGCGCTGCGGGCATCGAACGCCTGACTCTGCTCGAAGAACCGGCAGCGGCTTTTTACGCCTGGATTTCCTCGCATCTTGCCCGCTCGAATAAAGATCTCTTCAACGGCCAGACGGTGCTCGTGTGTGACGTCGGCGGAGGAACCACAGACTTTACTTTAATTCGCGTGCAGCGCGAAGGCGATCGGGTCGAGTTCACGCGCACCACCGTTGGCAGGCATCTATTGCTCGGCGGCGATAATCTCGATCTCACGTTGTCGTGGCTGGCCGAATCCAAATTGGGTAAGGCTCTTTCATTGCGCCAGCGTAGTGCGCTTCGGCGCCAATGTTCTAACGCGAAAGAGCGGATGCTTTCCGACGGTGGCCCCGCGAGTGTCGAAATTACGGTGACCGGTGCGGGATCTTCGCTGGTCGGCGGCACTCTCAAAACCTCACTGACGCGCGATGAAGTTCTCGAACTCGCCCTTGAGGGATTCCTGCCCGTTTGCAGCCTGAACGATCGCCCCCAGCAGGAAAAGCAGAGCGTGTTTCGCGAGCTTGGCTTGCCGTACGTTTCCGATCCGGCCATCACGCGTCATCTCGCCGATTTTCTTTCTCAAGCGGCTGAGGCGAAGGATGGTATCGACGCCATTCTATTTAATGGCGGATTCTTTATCCCGCCCGGTTTCCGCACCCGCGTGCGCGATGTGGCGGCGCAGTGGTATGGCCGCGCGCCTCATATTTTCGATAACCACGATCTCGATCTCGCGGTCGCGGTCGGCGCCGCGTATTATTCCTTCGTTCGTTCCACCGGCAGTGGTGTGCTGGTTCGCGGCGGGCTGCCACGCGCCTATTTTCTTGGATTGCAGGATGAGCGGCAGGATGCCGCCCGCGCTGTCTGCCTCGTTCCTCGCGGAACCGAAGAAGGGTCCGAGATCCGGCTCGACAGCACGAACCTCCAGCTTGTGGCGAACACGCCGGTCAATTTTCGCTTGTATAGCTCCCTCGTCCGCGTTGACGACCTTGCGGGCGATATCGTCGAACTCCCGTTACCGGAAGATCCGCTCGACCCGGCATCGGAACCGCGTCTTCATGCCCCCTTGCGAGCGGTCATTCGTTTCGGCAAAGGTGGAGAAAAATTAATTCCGATTACGCTGGCCGCGCGCCTGAGCGAAATTGGCACTCTCGAAGCCTGGGCGGAATCGAAGGTCAGCGAGCATCGCTGGCGATTGCATTTCCAACTCCGCAAGACCGCGGCCGAAGTAGACGAAGCTGCCCCGGTACCAACCGTTCGCGCCAGTACCGTTGTCGGAGCCGAATTGGAAGCCCAGGCGCTTTCACTAATCGATGAAGTCTTTGGTTCAGGGGCTTCCAGCATTGTTCCCGAGCAACTACCGTCACGACTGGAACAAACTCTGGCGCTCGGCCGTCTGTCCTGGCCGCTCGCCACCATTCGCGCCTTCACCGACAAGTTGCTCGCGCTCGCCGAAGGGCGAAAAAAGAACGCGGCTCATGAGGCACGCTGGTTAAATCTCACCGGCTTCTGCCTTCGACCTGGCTTTGGCTATCCCGGCGATGACTATCGCGTCGAACAAATACGGCGCATCTACGCTGCCGGAATCACGTTTGCGAATCAGGTTCAATGCCAGGTGGAATGGTGGATTTTCTGCGGGCGCCTGGCGAGCGGCTTCAATCGCAACCAACAGGCGGATATCTACCAGCGCATCGCTCCGCTGCTGCTTCCGAAACAGAAGCAGAAACAAAAGCAGCGGCTGAATCCCAGTCTCTGGCGCGAGATGTGGCGTACGGCCGCGAGTCTCGAACTTTTACCCCTGCAAACGAAAACGCAATTAGGCGACGCCTTGCTCGCGCTTCTGAAGAAGAATGAAATGCCGGAGACTTGCCTCTGGTCGCTGTCGCGCATTGGTGCGCGCCGGCTGTTTCGCGCCCCTATTAATCAGGTGCTGCCGCCGTCCACGGTGGCGCGCTGGGTCGAAACCATTTTGAACAGGCCGCATTCGCCCGCGCTTCTCGAAGCGGTAGCGGCAATGGCGCAGCAAACCGGCGATGCCGCGCGCGATCTTCCTCCCGCAACTTTGGCGTTGGCGCGCCGTGCGTTCGAAGCCAGTCCCGACAGCACCTCACTCCTACGCCGCTTGAGCGGGACGATGGATGATGACGCGTCCAGCCGTACCTACGGCGAGCAGTTGCCGGAAGGATTAGTAGCCGGAACAGTCGAATAGATTTCGCCAATGGATGAAATTGCGCTCATCGAAAGAATTCGAAATTTCGCAGGGCGGACGCCGCGCAACGATCAGCTAATCGCCGGCATTGGGGACGATTGTGCGATTTTGCGGCCGCGTCCCGGCTTCGATCAAGTCTTCACCACCGATTTCACTATCGAAGATCGCCACTTCACGCAAGCCACTCACACGGCGGGCGACATCGGTGTGAAGTCTCTTGTTCGCAGCCTTTCCGACCTTGCCGCAATGGGCGCGGAACCTGTTTTCTGTACCGTCTCGCTTGCTCTGCCGCGGGCGCTTGGTTCGGAATGGCTCGACGAATTTTACGAAGCGTTTACTGCCACTGCCAGAGAATACAAAATCTCACTTGCTGGCGGCGATTTGGCCAAATCGGACAAGATCGTTGTCGATGTGATGTGCTGCGGCAACGTGCCTTCCGGTTTGGCGCTTGTTCGAAGCGGCGCGCGCCCAGGCGATGATCTTTATGTGACCGGCAACCTCGGAATTTCTTCCTT
>Ga0134125_10002774_pt1 | contig 20605 bp, 16 predicted proteins | sample KB31751_FD_96464 | JGI IMG/M metagenome (GOLD analysis project Ga0134125, IMG submission 96464) | Terrestrial soil microbial communities with excess Nitrogen fertilizer from Kellogg Biological Station, Michigan, USA - KB3-175-1 | ecosystem: Environmental > Terrestrial > Soil > Unclassified ... | reverse complement strand
GCGGCCGGGCGGGTGATCGAATTGGTCGAGGAACGGCGGCGCACGCTGGCCGCCCCCGCCTGACTCCGAACGACCCCACCAGAGCGGCCCCCCGAACCCACGGAGCACAGATGACAACGACGTCCGGCACCCGATTCGTGTACGACCTGGCCGACGGTGACGCATCGATGAAGTCGTTGCTGGGCGGGAAGGGCGCCGGCGTGGCCGAGATGCGCCGGATCGGGGTGCCGGTGCCGGACGGTTTCACGGTGACCACGGTGGCCTGCGTCGAGGCGATGGCTGCCGGTGGATCCTGGCCGGACGGGTTGGCCGAGCAGATCGCCGACGGACTGTCCCGGCTCGAGGAGCGCACCGGCCGCCGACTCGGCGCCCCCGACCGGCCCCTGCTGGTCTCGGTCCGCTCCGGTGCGGTCGTCTCGATGCCCGGGATGATGGACACGATCCTGAACCTGGGCATCGGCGACGCCTCCGTCGAAGCCCTGGGGAACGAGGCCGGCAACCCGCGGTTCGCCTGGGACGCCTACCGGCGGTTCATCCAGATGTACGGCGAGGTGGTGGAATCCGTGCCGGCACACCTGTACGAGGACGCGTTGGACGCGTTGAAGAAGCGCCGTGGGGTGAGCCAGGACACGGAGTTGACCGCCGAGGATCTGCAGGGCCTGGTGGCCACCTTCAAGGAGTTGTCGAAGGCCCACCTGGGGGAGGACTTCCCGGACGACCCGCGCGAACAGCTGCGGCGTTCGGTGGACGCGGTGTTCCGGTCCTGGCAGAACCCGAGGGCCGGGGTGTACCGGCGGGCCAACGACATCCCGGACGATCTGGGAACGGCGGTGAACATCATGCAGATGGTGTTCGGCAACCGGGGCGACACCTCGGCCACCGGAGTGTGTTTCACCCGCAATCCGTCCACCGGGGCCAAGGAGCTGTACGGCGAGTTCCTGGTCAACGCCCAGGGCGAGGACGTGGTCGCCGGGATCCGGACCCCGCGCCCACTGGCCGAGATGGAATCGGTGCTGCCGCAGGCCTATGCCGAGTTGCTGGCCACCATGGACCGGCTCGAGCAGCACTACGGCGACATGCAGGACATCGAGTTCACCGTCGAGGACGAAAAGCTGTACCTGCTGCAGACCCGCAACGGCAAGCGCACGGCGCAGGCCGCGATCAAGGTGGCGGCCGACCTGGTCGCCGACGGGGTCATCGACCGGGCGGAAGCACTGCGGCGGATCGATCCCGGGCAGTTGGACCAGCTGCTGCACCCGGCGATCGATGTCGGCCACGGGACCACCCCACTCACGGTGGGGCTGAACGCCTCGCCCGGCGCCGCGGTCGGCAAGCTGGTGTTCGACGCCGACACCGCCGAAACTCGTGGCCGCAACGGAGAAAAGGTGATCCTGGTGCGGTGGGAGACCACCCCGGACGACATCCACGGCGTGCTCGCCGCGCAGGGCGTGCTGACCGCGCACGGCGGGATGACCTCGCACGCCGCGGTGGTCGCCCGGGGGATGGGCAAACCGTGCGTCGCCGGTGCGTCGGCGCTGCGGATCGACGCGAAGGCCAAGACCGTCACCATCGGATCCCTGGTGTTGCAGGAGGGCGACACCCTCACCCTGGACGGTGCGACCGGTGAGGTCTTCGAAGGCGCTCTGGATCTCGTACCGCCGCAGGTGAACGCCGACTTCGAGAAGGTCGTCGGCTGGGCCGACGAGATCCGCCGGCTCGGGGTGCGGGCAAACGCCGACAACGGGCCCGATGCGGCCAAGGCCCGTGAGTTCGGCGCCGAGGGGATCGGCCTGTGCCGCACCGAGCACATGTTCATGGACGAGGCCCGGCTGCCGGCGGTCCGCCGGATGATCCTGGCCGACGACGTGGACGCCCGGGCCGCCGCGCTGGCCGAGATCCTGCCCGTGCAACAGGCGGATTTCGAAGAGATCTTCACCGCGATGGACGGGCTGCCGGTGACCATCCGGCTGCTCGACCCTCCGCTGCACGAGTTCCTGCCCTCGCTGGTCGACCAGGCGTTGGAGGTGCAGCGGCTGCAGCTGTCCGGCACGGACGCGGGTGGGACGGTACGGGCCGAGCAGATGCTGTCGCGGATCAAGAAGCTCACCGAGCAGAACCCGATGCTGGGCACCAGGGGCGTGCGACTCGCGTTGCTGTACCCGGAGATCCCGGAGATGCAGGTGCGGGCCATCGCCCGGGCCGCGCTGGCCGTCGCGGGACGGGGCGGCGACCCCAAGGTGGAGATCATGATCCCGTTGGTGGCCTTCGACGCCGAGCTGGCCCGGATGCGGGAGCTGGTGGAGCAGATCATGGCCGAGGAGCTGGCCGAAGCCGGCGCCGAGCTGCCGTACACGGTCGGCACGATGATCGAACTGCCGCGGGCCGCGGTGGTCGCCGACCAGATCGCCGAGCACGCAGACTTCTTCAGTTTCGGTACCAACGATCTGACCCAGACCACCGTCGGCATCTCCCGCGACGACGCCGAGGGTGCGTTCCTCGCCGCCTACATCGACGAACGCATCGTCCCGTCGAACCCGTTCGGCTCCATCGACATCGACGGGGTCGGCGAACTGGTCAAGATGGGCGCCACCAAGGGCCGCTCCACCAAGCCGGGCCTGAAACTCGGCGTGTGCGGTGAACACGGCGGCGACCCCAAGTCGATCGCGTTCTTCCACGGCATCGGACTGGATTATGTCTCCTGTTCGCCCTACCGCGTTCCCATCGCCCGATTCGCCGCCGCCCGGGCCGTCCTGGACGCCGATACCCCCGACTCCTGACCCCCTGGCCGCGAGGATCAACTGGCCAACCGAGTGTCCAATGGCGGCCTCGCTTCGCTCGGCTCGACCGGGGCGTCACCCGTCACTCTGGTCCCAAAATCGCGGAGTTGATCCTCGCGGCGGCCGCAGGGGACGGCGGCCGGCCAGGGACGGACGGCTCGGCGCTCAACGGCCGGAGGCGGAGAAGTGCTGGTAGTCGGTGGGGGAGGACCAGGTGCCCCCCCAGGACCAGCCGATTCCGGCGAATGCGGCGACAACCGGGCCGTCCGCGGCGATCATCCCGGGTCGGACGTTGTTTCGATCGAGGTAGTCGGCGCCCGCGTCGGGCTCCACCAGACCACCCGACACGTAGGGGTTCTCGAGCGGGTTGAGGTCAATCGCGGTGCCATAGGAGTGTTCCGAGAAGGACGATCCACCGGTCACCGCACGGCAGTTGAACGCCGACGTGTTGTCCGCGGCCATCGAGGCATCGTCGGAGGCCCCGAACTCGGTCACCGGCCGCATCGTGCGGATCGGGAAACGCTCCGCGTAGAGGGTCGCGAAGACGCCGGCGAGCGGGTCGGCCCAGTCGGCGGCCACCACCAGGCGTCCGGCGTGCGTCGTGCCATCGAAGCCGACATAGCTCACCGTCAGCAGGCGCAGCGCGGAGGGCGTGACCGGGCAACCGTCGTGATAGGACGCGCCGAGCTGAGTGGCGGTCACCGGATCGATGTGGGAACGGAACGTGCTCGAGGAGCTCGAGGGGGGCGGTGCCGGCGGAAGCTCCCGTCTCGACCTTCCGTGGGACGTGCCAGAAGCGTCCGCCGATGTCGAAGACGTGCGCGTGGTGACCGGTTTGGTACCTCCGAGATGAACACCGGCGCCGAAAAGGAAGGTCAGCAAGGCCAACAACCAGGCCCAGCCACGCGACGCGCTCACCCATCCGTTCTACCCGTCCTCACCCTGGTGAAGGGCCCGGGCCGGCTGTGGCCCGCTCGGGGTGCCTTGGGACTGGGGTGTTCGATGGTCCGTCGGTCCTCGCAGGACCTCGGTCAGCGGTTGTTGGTGGAGAAGTGTTGGTAGTCCTTCGGGGAGGACCAGCGGCCTCCCCAGTACCAGCCCGCGGCGGTGAACGACCGGTCGGCGATGCCGCCGCTGTTGACCATCCCCATGCGCAGGACGCCTCGGTTCACATAGCTGCGCCCGGCGGCGGGCTGGACCGAGCCGCCCGAGATATACGGGTTCTGCACCGGGTTGATGTCGATGGCGTTGCCGTAGGAGTGCTGGGACCAGCTGGTGCCACCCGTCACCGCGCGACAGTTGAATGCGGAGGTGTTGTTTGCCGCCATCGAGGCCGCATCGCTGCCCCGGTAGGCGTCGATGGTATGCATGCGCTGGATCCGGAATCGCGCGTCGTAGAGCTTCGCGAACACCCCGACCACGGTCAGCACCTGCGACCGCGCCACGACCAACTTTCCGAGGTGCTGTCGACCGTCGAAGCCGACGAAGTAGAGGTGCAGGATGCGCAGGGACGACGGTGGAACCGGACACCCGGGGCGATAGGAGTACCGGAGCGTGCTTGCAGTCACTGGGTAGAACGCCCACCGGAACGCCGGCAGCGCTGCGCCCGCCGTGGTACTCGTGGCGGTGCTGAGCCGGTTTCCGGCCCCCGTTCCGGCCTGGGCCGGTGTCGGGGTCGCTGTCGCCAGCACGATCACCGCGACGATGGCGCCGAAGATCCGCCGTGCCGTCATCGAGGTCTCCCGCCGTGAGCGAACCTCGACGCTACGTCACAGCAGTGCGTCCGGGGAAGGACGGCGTCCCCGCGGCGGCCGCTCAGCCCACTCCGGTGGCGAAGAACACTCCGTCACGCTGGTAGTCCGGGAAGACGGAAATTCCCACGTCTTTCGGGTCGAGCGCCGAACAGGCCACCTTCATCGTGATGCTCTTGCGGACCGGGAGTTCGCCGTTGCCGAAATTCGACTTGATACCGACGCGCGAGCCGCCCGCCGGCTTCCACGGCCGGTACTTCTCCGGCCGGACATCACTCACCGAGCTCGGTTGGGCCCCCTTCATCGGCGCCGGCTGATTCGTCGCGCTCCGCCCACTCCAACAGCGGCTCCAGGTGGAAGACCGCGTCGTCGATCCCGGCGTGCAGGTCACCCAGCTCGGCGAACCGGGCGGGCACGGTGGCGATGGTCAGCTCGCGGGGTTCGACGTCGTCGACCTCGTCCCAGCGGATGGGGGTGGACACCGTGCCTTCGGTCACCCCGCGTACCGAATACGCCGAGGCGATCGTGTGGTCGCGGGCGTTCTGGTTGTAGTCGACGAACAATTTCGCCGGGTCCCGGTCCTTGCGCCACCAGGTGGTGGTGACGTCGTCCGGAGCCCGTCGCTCGACCTCACGGGCAAAGGCCAGTGCGGCCCGACGCACGTCACTGAAGCCGAAGTCGGGGGCGATCCGGACGTAGATGTGCATCCCGTTGCCTCCCGAGGTCTTCGGCCAGCCGACCGCCCCGAGTTCGTCGAGCACCTCGTGTGCTACGTGGGCCACGCGGCGCACCCGGTCGAAACCGCACTCGGGCATGGGATCCAGGTCGATCCGCCACTCGTCCGGACGCTCGGTGTCGGCGCGTCTGGAGTTCCACGGATGGAACTCGACCGTGGACATCTGCACGGCCCAGATCACCGAGCCGAGCTCGGTGACGCACAGTTCGTCGGCGTCCCGGTTGTAGCGGGGAAAGTGCACCCTGACGGTCTGCACCCAGGGCGGCGCTCCGTGTGGCAGCCGCTTCTGGTGCACCTTCTGGCCGCCCACGCCGTCGGGGAACCGGTGCAGCATGCACGGACGCTCCCGCAGGGCTCGGACGATGCCGTCGCCGACCGACAGGTAGTAGCGGGCCAGGTCGAGTTTGGTTTCGCCCCGCGCGGAGAAGTACACCCGGGCCGGATTCGAGATCCGGACGGTCCGGTCGCCGACCTCGAGTTCGATCGCCGGGGTGGTGGACTTGCCCGCCATGGCCCTGACCCTAATCGAGCGGCAGCATCGGCATGGTGATCCCGGGATCACGGCCGAGCAGCGCGCCCCGGGTCAACGCCGCGGTGCCGAACTTGTCGCGAACCCGATCCACCGCTCCGTCCAGCGCGCCGCCGGGCAACCCGACGAGGGGCAGCTCCAGCTGGTCCTGATCGCCGTCGAAGTTGGCGACCGAGATACCGACGAGGGTGAGTCCCTGGCGGCGGATCATCGGCATGGCGCCGTCGGCCAGGTCGCGGACGGTGGCCAGGATCGGGTCCGTGCGCGAGGTGGGATGGGCCAGTGTGTGCGAGCGGGTGGCCCGGCTGAAGTCGTCGAAGCGCAGCCGTAGCGTCACGGTGCGGCCGCTGCGCTCCGCCGCCCGCATCCGCCGGGTGACCCGGTCCACCAGCCCGACCAGGGCGGCGTCGATGTCCTGCTCCGACTTGGGCCTGGAGCCCAGGGCGCGTTGCGACCCGATGGACCGCCGTCGGCGACCGGTGACCACCGGACGGGGGTCGCGCAACTGCGCCAGCGCATGCAGGTGTCGGCCGGACGCCGGTCCGACGAACGAACTCAGTCCGTGCTCGGTCATGGCGGCCAGGTCGGCCACCGTCGAAACACCGATCGCATGGAGTTTCTCAGCCGTGACCTTACCCACGCCCCAGAGCCTCTCGACCGGGAGCGGATGCAAGAAGGCCTCCTCGCCGTCCGGCGGAACGAGCAGAAGGCCGTCGGGTTTGGCCACGGCGCTGGCCACCTTCGCCAGGAATTTGGTTCGAGCGATGCCGACCGTGATCGCCAGACCGACGTCGGCCACCACCTGTGCCCTCAGCTGCGCGGCAATCGTCTCCGGCGCTCCGGCGGACCGGCGCAGGCCGCCGACGTCCAGGAAGGCCTCGTCGATCGAGATGCCCTCGACCAAAGGCGTGGTGTTCTCGAAGATGGCAAAGACGTCCCGGCTGGCCTGGGTGTACGCCTCGAACCGCGCCGGCACGTTGATCAGGTCGGGGCACAGTTGTCGCGCCTTGAAACCGGGCATCGCGGTGCGCACGCCGCGCGCCTTGGCCTCGTAGCTGGCGGCCAGCACGATCCCGCCCCCGACGGCGACGGGCCGGCCACGCAGCGCCGGATCGTCGCGTTGTTCCACCGAGGCGAAGAAGGCGTCCAGGTCCGCGTGCAGGATGCTCGCCTCGTCCCGCGACCGGATCCGCGGGCGCGAGGTCCGGGCCGTTGGTGAATGGGACACGAACACATGTTCGCATCAATTCACGGACGGGCCAAGGAGCGATCGCCGGACCGGGCGGGTCGGCCGACCGGGTGGCTGGGGCAGACTGGCGTGGTGACGACGACGGCAGCACAACGGTCCGACCTGGGCCGGGCACTTGATCTGGCCCGGCATCGGGACCGGTTGGACCTGGTGGCGACGACGGCACTGCTCGGCGCGAGCGGTGCCGAGTTCGACGAACTGGTGGCGCTGGCCGGCGCCGTGCGCGACGAGGGACTGAGCGCCGCCGGACGACCCGGACTGATCACTTACTCCCGCAAGGTGTTCGTCCCGCTGACCACGCTGTGCCGGGATCGTTGCCACTACTGCATTTTCGTCGACACGCCGGGGCAGCTGCTGCGCAAGCACCAGAGCGCCTACATGTCGGTCGAGCAGGTGTTGGCGGTGGCGCGGCAGGGCGCGGCGCTGGGCTGCAAAGAAGCCCTGTTGACCTTGGGGGATCGGCCGGAGGAGCGGTGGCCGGAGGCGAGGGCCTGGCTGGACGCGCACGGTTACGCGTCGACGTTGGACTACGTCGGGGCGATGGCCCGGCTGATCACCGCCGAGACGGGCCTGTTGGCCCACCTGAATCCGGGGGTGATGACGGCGTCGGAACTGCAGGTCCTGCGCGGGGTGGCGCCGTCGATGGGGATGATGCTGGAGACCACCTCGCGGCGGTTGTTCGACGAACCCGGCCAGGTCCACTACGGCTCACCGGACAAGGATCCGTCGGTCCGGCTCGCTGTGCTCGAGGATGCCGGGCGGGCGCGTATCCCTTTCACCACCGGCATTCTCGTCGGTATCGGCGAGACACCGGCCGACCGGGCCGAGTCGCTCCTCGCGCTGCGTGACATCCAGGATCGGCACGGGCACCTGCAGGAGATCATCGTGCAGAACTTCCGGGCCAAGCCGCGCACTGCGATGCGGGCCGCACCGGACGCCTCGGTGCTCGAACACGTCGCGGCGGTCGCGGTGGCCCGGCTGGTGGGCGGACCCGGGATGCGGATCCAGGTACCGCCGAACTTGTCCGACCCCGCCGAGTTCGACCTCCTGGTGCGGGCCGGAGCGGACGACTGGGGCGGCGTTTCGCCGTTGACCGCGGATCACGTCAACCCGGAGCGTCCCTGGCCGCACCTGGACGAGCTGGCCGCCCGCACGGCCGACCTGGGCTTCACGCTGACCGAGCGGTTGACCGCCCACCCGGAGTACGTGCTCGACCCGGGCGGGTGGATCGACCCGAGCCTGCGGGGCGACGTGGCCCGGCTGGCCGATCCGGTGACCGGGCTGGCTGCAAGTTCGGGCCCGACAAGTTCCGCGCACCGTCCGAGGGAACCTTCGGTCCCGGCGTCGGGCGCTCGTTCCGGTCGAACGGTCCGCCGGACTGCGGAAGCGGCCGCAGCCGACCCACTGGCCCTGGACGACGCCGAGTGGGAAGTGCTGCTGACCGCGGCCGGTGACGACCTCGAGGCCGTCGTCGCCGTCGCGGACGACGTGCGTCGCTACACCGTCGGCGAGGCGGTGAGCCTGGTGATCAACCGGAACCTGACCTCGACCGGATTGCGAGCCGTCGGGTCCGACGACCCGGCCACGTTCACGCTGGCCCAGGTCGGCGAGATTGCCGTCGATGCCTGGGATCTGGGTATCAATGAAATCTGTGTGCAGGGTTTGGTCCCGGCTTCTGAGGACGTCACGGGCTATCTGGACATCGCCCGTGAGGTGAAAGCCGGCGCGCCGCGGATGCACCTGCATGCCTACCGCCCGCAGGACGTGTGGGATCTGGCCGATCGTTCGGGCCTCGGCCTGCCCGGAGCGCTTTCGGCGATGCGCGCGGCAGGAGTCGACTCGGTGCCGGGCACGGGGGTGAAGGTCCTGTCCGAGCGGGTGAGGGCACTGGTGGCTCCGACGGACCTGCCGATCGACCGGTGGTACGAGGCCGTCACCGCTGCCCACCGAGCCGGGTTCCGGTCGACCAGCGTCCTGTTCTACGGCCATGTGGAAACCGCGTTGGAGCGGATCACCCACCTACGGGAGCTGCGTCGGTTGCAGACCCTGGCCGGTTCGGCCGGTGCCGGTGGGGGATTCGCCGAGTTCGTGCCCATCCCACTTCCCGGCCACGGCGTCCCGCTCGTCGCCGGCCGAACCATGCTGGACGAACATCGGGCGATGGTCGCCGTGTCCCGCCTGGCGCTCACCGGCAGCATCGGGCACATCCAGATTCCCTGGACCAGGGTCGGCCGGGCGACCGCGGCGATGCTGCTCGCCGCCGGGGGTGACGATCTGGGCGGGACCCTGCTGGACGGTCGGGTGCGCCCGGAAGCGGGCGTCGAGTACGGCCTGGAACTGCCGGTGGCCGACGCGGCCGCTTTGGTGGGCAAGCTGCTGCGGCCGCTGCGCCAGCGCACCACCGACTATCGCGAACCGGCGGCCGATCGCAAGGTGGCGGTTCCATGAGCGATGCGGTGAACGGATCGGTCGAGCACGTAGAGGTTGTCGTGGTCGGCGCGGGTTTCGCCGGGATCGGGATGGCCATGGCGTTGCGCCGGGCCGGCGTGGACTCGTTCGCCGTGCTCGAGAGCGCCGCCTCGATCGGTGGGACCTGGCGGGACAACACCTACCCCGGCATCGCCTGTGACGTCCCCAGCCATCTCTACGGATTCACCGATCACCCGAACCCGCACTGGTCGGGGGTCTACGCTGCCGGCAGCGAGATCCGTTGCTATCTAGAGCGGGTCGCGGAGCTCGAGCAGATCCGACCGGAGTTCGAGACGCCGGTCCTGGCCGCGAGGTGGGACAACGAGGCCCGGTCCTGGAGGCTGGACCTGGGTGGCCCGCAGACACGCACGCTGCACGCCGACGTACTCGTCCTGGCTTGCGGCCGGTTGACCGAGCCGGCGATTCCGCAGCTACCCGGCCTCGACTCGTTCCCCGGCCCGATGTTCCACACCGCCAGGTGGGACCACTCGGCCGACCTGGCCGGGGCACGCATCGCCGTCATCGGCACCGGCGCCAGCGCGGTGCAGGTGGTGCCCGAGTTGGCCGGGCTCGGTTCCGTCACCCTGTTCCAGCGCACGCCCGCCTGGATCGTGCCCCGCGACGCGCGAGCTTACTCCGACGCCGAGCGAGCCGGTTTCGCTGCCGACCCGTCAAGTCTGCGGGCCCTGCGGGCCGCCCTGTACACGGAGGGGGAACTGCGATTCGCGTCTCGGTCGGGCGATCCGGCCGCGGCTTCGGCCGCCCGCGCGGTCGCATGGGCCCATCTCGCCGCGCAGGTCGCCGATCCCTCCCTGCGGTCCCGGTTGACCCCCGACTATGCCTTCGGTTGTAAGCGGGTCCTGCTCTCCGACGACTTCTACCCGGCGGTGGCCTCCGACGCCGTGACCCTCGTCCCCTCGGCGCTCGCCGCGGTCGACGGCAGCACCTTGGTCGCGGTGGACGGAGCCAGACATCCGGTCGACGTGCTCGTTCTGGCCACCGGCTTCGCCTCGTCCCGGCAGCCCTACGCCGAGATGGTCCGAGGCGAACACACGACCCTGTCCGAGCACTGGGCCGGCGGCATGACGTCCTTCGGCTCGACCGTGGTCGCCGGGTTCCCCAACATGTTCGTCCTCAACGGGCCCAACGCATCTCTCGGTCACAACTCCTCGGTCCTGATGACCGAGCTCCAGGCCGGGTATGTCGCCCGGTCGCTGCGCCACCGGCGCGGACGCGGTGGCGTGCTGAGGGTGCGGGCGGAAGCCGAGACCGCTTACACCGCCGAGATAGACCGCGCCGCGGCCGCTACCCCGTGGCTCACCGGCGGCTGCCAGAACTGGTACGTCGACCCGCGTTCGGGCCGGCTCACCCTGCTGTGGCCCGGCACCGTCGATGCCTTCCGGGAACGCCTGGCCCGGGCCGACGGGTCCGAGTTCGAGGTGCTCGACCGCCGGGCGGCAACGTCCTGCGAGCAGTGACTGCGTGCTCACTGCTCGCAGTACGTGAACGCTCTCGGATGCGCTGTCAGCCGCCGATGGGCGTGGGGTTCGTCGGGTCGGGCGGCTGCCCGGTTGCGCTCTGCGCCGGGGTCACCGCGTCGATGCCGTCCCCGAAGTCGATCTTCTCGGTGAATTCGTTGACAACGGAGAACAGCCCCGGGCCCGGGTGTGCGCGATCTCCACTGCCGGTCCGAACTCGGGTTCCATCTGGACGATCCCGCCCTGCGGGCTGGTCCTTGGCCTGCACCTTGAGCGTGCCACCGGCCGCCTGGAACCGCACTGTCACCGTGTCGTCCTTGGCGGCGCCGTGGTTCATCGACAGGGGGCCTTGCTGATCCCGCCGGCCCTGCTTCGGACATCGGCGAGCCCCGCCCGGGTGGAACAGCCGGGCGGGGCTCTGGACCCGCTCGGATCAGCCGGTGATCTGGAGCGGGCTGCCGTCGTACGTCAATCGCCAGTCCACGGTGTGGAACACCGACGGGTCGATGGTGCCGTTGGCGCTGACCCAGTCGATGATCAGTTGGCGGATCTCCACCTGTGCGTTGTAGACCGCCGGGTTGCCGCTGGTGGCCGGGAAGTTGCCGCCACCCGAAGCGCGATAGTTGTTGATGGCCACCACGAAGTTGGCCGCCGGGTCGATCGCGGTGCGATCGTAGGCCAGGTCGGTGATCCGGCTACCGAGTGGTTGCGCCAGGTCGATGGTGTACGTGAGCGGAGCGGTGAAACCACCCATGACGTCGTAGTTGTAATCGGGGGTGCCGTTGGGTGCCGTCGCGGTCACCGCGTTGGTCACCTGGTCCGGCGTCCACGGTCCCGCTCCGGTGACCGCCTTGAAGTACTGCGCCGAGTACTCGAGGTAGCTCTTCACCTGAGCACCGGTCATCACCACCGCCTGCAGGGTGTTGTCGTAGATGTACAGGGCAGCCACGTCGCGCACCGAGACGTCGCCGGCCGGGATCGCCGCATCCCGGTTGAACGGCGCTGCGATCGACAACACCGGCAACGAAGCGTATTCGCTGCCGGCGAGTGCCTTGGTCACTGCGTCGGACTGCACGTAGTTGATGAAGTCCAGCGCGGCCGTGTCCTCGTACCGGGCCGTGGCACACGACATCGCCTCGGTCGCCGTGCCGATCACCGAGTTGACGTAGGTCAGGGTCGCCTCGTGGGCGGCTTTGGTGACCCTGACGACGCGAGCGTCCGCGGCGACGGTGTTGGAGTTCAGGACCTGGGATGCGACGTTCTGCACCTGCCAGCCGTGCCGGTGATCCCAGTTCAGGTCGACGTCGAAGATGCTCAAGCGCTCACCCCACTTGAGCGGCTCGGACAGCACGACGGGCTTGTTCGTCGCGGTGTTGGTGACGATCCGCTGCGGAATCTCCACATGCGCGTGTCCGACCAGGATCGCGTCGATACCCGGGACCTGTTCGGCTACGAGCGTGGAGGCGTTTTCCGGGTAGGGCAGCGCATCACCGTAGGACGACGACGTGTCGGCTCCGGAGTGCGCGGCAACCAGCAGGACGTCGACCCGCGGGCGCAACCACGGCACCCAGTGCTTGGCCTGCTCGACGAGTCCGTCGAACGTCATCTTTCCTTCGACGTTCGCCTTGTCCCAGATGGCGATGCCCGGGTTGGTCAGACCCAGGATGCCGACCTTGATCGGCCGCCGACCACGGCCGGGCCGGATCACCTTGATCGTGTAGGGCGGAAAGGCCGCTCGGCGTGTCTTGGCGTCCAACGCGTTCGCACCCAGCAGGGGGAAGTCCAACTGGCTCTGCCAGGTCCGCAGGAACGGGATGCCGTAGTTGAACTCGTGGTTGCCCAACGCGGCGCAGTCGTAGTCCATCACGTTCATGGCGGCGGCCATCGGATGGATGACCCGACGCGAGATGGGCTTGATCTTGGCGAAGTAGTACGCCAGCGGGGTGCCCTGGATGGTGTCCCCGGCGTCGATCAGCAGGGTGTTACCGCGGCCGCGCTGCCCCCGAACGGCATTGACCAGCGTGGAGACCTTGGCCAGCCCGATGTCGTTGTGCGCCGAGTCGTCGTACTCGGCATTTTTGAAGTAGTCCCAGTTGAAGACGTTCCCGTGCAGGTCGGTCGTCCCCATCACGGTCAGTCGGTAGGTCGATGGGGACGGGTGCCCAGGTGTGTGGCCACCCCCGCCGGCGGACGCGGTGTCGACGAAGCCGACGCTGGCCAGCACGCTCGCCGCTGTGGCGGCGGTGCCGGTCAGCAGGGTACGTCGGGAAACAGGACTCATCGGGCAGATCCTCCGGTCTTCGTCGTGGTCGACGATGGTGTGTGTCGCCGACTACTGGTCCGGCCGGTCGGCGAAATGGCCCGGGTCGTGGGCCAAAGGCAGAACCTAGGCCCCCATGGTGGCCATGTGAAGGCTGTGCGGCGACCATGAGCCGAACAGCCCTCGACCGCCGGGAATGCCGTCACCGACGGTGGCCCGCAGGTACGACACCAGGGGGTAAACCCGACGAAAAGGACACCACGGCCACGCAGGGGTGATGGGCAGGTCGTCGCCGCGAGCGCGGCCGATCAATACTCATCGTCGCGCGTCCACGGGGCCGCATTGGTGCGGTCACTGACGCCGAGAGTGCGGAACACATGCCCGAGGCGCACCTTGACCGTTCGCTCGCGGATGCCCAGCGCCCGGGCGATCGGTCGGTCGGACGGGCCCTTGACGAGTTGGGCCGGCACGTCCCGCTCGCCGGGGCTCAGGTCCGATGCCGATGATTGGTCCGTCGGTGCGGCCGCCCGGGGGAGCAGGGCCCCGGCGACGCGCGGGTCCAGTGGGGCGTGGCCTGCGGCGGCAGCGGCTTCATGAGTGGGTTCCTCTCCGGTTCGAGTGGATGCTTCAGTTCTCCCGGTCGCGGGTACCTGACCACAATCGGACCCTGGCACTAGCACCAGCCCCCGAAACCGTCCAGGAGGTCGGCATGGCGCGAACCCGATCGGCGATCGTGGTGGCGGTGTTGCTCGCCCTCGCGGTACCGACCGGCATGGCCGCGGCAACTGCGCCGGCCCCGGTCGCTCGATCCACGACGGCGGTGGCTGCGGCAACCACCCAGGTGCTGGCGTCGGGACTGACGATTCCCTGGGGGATCGCCGCAATGTCCGACGGCAGCGCCCTGGTCACCGAACGGGACACCGGCCGCATCTGGCAGGTCAAACCTGGTGCCGCCGCGAAGGTCGTGTACACCGTCACGGAAACCCGACCGGCCGGCGAGGGCGGGTTGCTCGGGATCGCGCTGGCACCAGATTTCTCCCGTTCGCGGGCGTTCTTCGTCTACTACACGACGGCAAGCGACAATCGGGTCGCCAGGGTCGTCCTCGGTTCGTCGGCGCGACCGAAGCCGATCGTCACCGGGATTCCGAAGGGCAGCATCCACAACGGCGGCGCCCTGGTCTTCAAGGGCAGCAGCCTGTTCATCGGCACCGGTGACACCGGCAACCGGGACCTGGCGCAGAACACCAAGAGCCTGGGCGGCAAGGTCCTGCGAGTCACCACATCCGGGGCGGCGGTGCGCGGCAACGGTTGGGGAAGGGTGCTGTCCATCGGCCATCGCAATGTGCAGGACATCACCGTCGACCCCCAGGGGATCAGGGTCTGGGCCACCGAGTTGGGGCAGGACACCCAGGACGAACTCAACCACCTGATGCCGGCCGCGAACTTCGGGTGGCCGATCTGTGAGGGCCGCTGCTCACACGCCGGCTTACGCAATCCGTCGGCGACCTGGACCCCGGCGCAGGCCTCCCCATCGGGCATCACCTGGGCGCACACGAAGGCCGGCGACCGGTTCTACGTCGGCGCCCTTCGCGGTCAGAAGGTCTGGAAATTCACCGTGTCGCCGTCCACCGGAGCGGTCTCCGGGATGACGCCGGTGCTGGTGAACACCTACGGTCGGATCCGCGGCGTACAGGGCCGGGGCGACGGGTCACTGTGGATCATGACCAGCAACGGCGGCGGGTCCGACCGGGTGATCCGGATCAGCCCCGCACCCTGACCCGATCCGTCGACCGGCCACGGTCAACCGACCGGCCCGGGCTGGGCAACACTGTTCATCGTGTCTCCGTCGCCCCGGACCTCGCTGCCGCCGCTGCCCGACCCGCTCCCCAGCCGTCCGGTGGCGGCCCCCGAGGCCGTGGTGGCGGGGGACCGTTACCGGTTCACCGTGCTCACCGATGGCCTGATCCGGCTCGAATACGCGGAGGACGGCCGGTTCGAGGACCGCGCGTCGACCTTCGCGCTGAACCGTGAGCTGCCGGTCCCGCACTTCGAGGTGGTCGAACGGGGCACGCACCTGGAGCTGCTGACCGACCGTCTGCACTTGGTCTACGACGGCGCGCCGTTTTCCACCACCGGGCTGTCCGTCCAGGTCAGGGGCAACATCAGCAGCTACCACAGCGTGTGGCGCTTCGGCGACCGACCCATCGGTCTCGGCGGCACCGCCCGTACCCTGGACATGGCCGACGGACGGGTGCCGTTGGAACCGGGCGTCGCGTCCCGCGAGGGCTTCGCGGTGATCGACGACTCGGCCAGTCCGCTTTTCACCGACGACGGCTGGGTGGCTCCGCGCGACGGGAGCAAGATCGACCTCTACCTGTTCTGCTACGGCCACGACTACGCCGGGGCCGTGGCGGCGTTGTACGCGGTCGCCGGGCCGACTCCGGTGTTGCCCCGATTCGCCTTGGGCAACTGGTGGAGCCGCTACTACGAGTACACGGACGCCTCCTACCTGAAGCTGTTGGATCGGTTTGCTGCGGCCGGTCTGCCGTTCTCGGTCGCCGTGCTCGACATGGACTGGCACCTGGTCGACATCGATCCGCGGTACGGCAGCGGGTGGACCGGCTACACCTGGAACCGGGCGCTGTTTCCGGACCCGACAGCGTTCCTGGCCGAGGTGCACCGGCGCGGATTGCATGTGACGCTCAACGTGCACCCGGCCGACGGGGTGCGCGCGTTCGAGGACGCCTATCCGGAGATGGCCGCAGCGTTGGGCCTTGACCCCGACGCCGGCCTGCCGATCGCGTTCGACGTGACCGATCAGGTCTTCATGGCGGCCTATCTCGGAATTCTGCACCGGGGACTGGAGCGGCAGGGCGTCGATTTCTGGTGGCTGGATTGGCAATCGGGCCCGCACTCGCGGGTGGCCGGGATCGACCCGCTGTGGATGCTGAACCACTTCCACTTCCTCGACAACGCGCGCCCGACGGACGAAGAACCGTCCCGCCGGCCGCTGACATTTTCCCGATACGCCGGGCCGGGCAGCCACCGCTACCCGATCGGTTTCTCCGGGGATGCGTTGATCACCTGGGACTCGTTGCGGTTCCAGCCCGAATTCACCGCCACCGCGTCGAACATCGGCTACGGCTGGTGGAGTCACGACGTCGGCGGTCACATGATGGGGGTGCGCGACGACGAGCTTGCCGCGAGATGGCTGCAGCTGGGAGCGTTCTCGCCGATCATGCGGTTGCACTCCGGCAAGAACCCTTTCATCACCAAGGAACCGTGGTCATGGGCGCCGGAGACCGAAGCGGTCTTCACTCGGTTCCTGCGGTTGCGCCACCGGCTGATTCCCTACCTGCACAGCATGAATCACCGGGCGGCGGCGCAGGGACGTCCACTGGTCGAACCGATGTACTGGGATCACCCGGAAAACCCCGAGGCGTACGCGGTGCCCAACCAGTTTCGCTTCGGTACCCAGATGCTGGTGGTTCCCATCACCGATCCGGCGGATCCGGTGACCCGGATGGGATCGGTGGCGGCGTGGCTGCCGCCCGGTGTCTGGACCGACCTTTTCACCGGCCGACGGTACGCCGGCGATCGGGAGATCGTCCTGCACCGACCACTCGCCGAGATGCCCGTGCTGGCCGCAGCCGGCGCCATCATCCCGCTGGACGCGGCTGCGGTACCCACCGACGATCCGACGAACCCGGAGGCGCTGGAGATCCTGATCGTGGCGGGCACCGACGGGGCGTTCGAACTGGTGGAGGACGACGGCGCGGGGGACGGCCTGGACGAGGACCACATTGCCCGCACCGCGCTGCGCTACGACGACGCCGCGAGGGTGCTACGGATCGACCCGCCCCGCGGCACGTGGCTACCGCCCACCCGCTCTTGGACGGTCACCGTGCTCGAGGCCGGGACGCGGGCGTCGGTCACCGTGTCCGCCGCGGCCACCGACCAGCCGTTGGAGATCCCGCTGCCGTCACCCGAGGCTGTCCCGAACGGGACTGCTGACGTGTTCGCCATCCTGGACCGGGCCTACCTGGAACACGACGGCAAGGTCGCGGCCCTGCGGGCGGCCACGGCCGACCAGCCCGCCGCCGTCAGGCTGTCCCGGGTGCTCGCCCTGGGGTTGCCGCCGGCATTGACCTCCGCGCTGGCCGAAGTGCTCGCCGGCGGAACCGAGTCCCCGGCTGCCGCGTCGGTTCGTTCGTGAACCAACCAACGACTCGGACCTCGTCTGCCCGCCGGCCGCTCGTGGCCGCGTGCGTGGCGGTGCTCGTCGGCGCATTGTGGATCATGCTTGCCCCGGCTGCGAGCGCGGTCCCGGCTTCGGCCACGCCGAGCACGAAATCCCAGGTCAAGGACACGACGACGAAGACGACAGGGGCGAAGGACCCCGCCACGACGACGTCGAAGGCCGCGGCATCAGCCAAGGCGTCCACCGGTTCCAAGGTGTCCACGGCGACGAAGGCCCCGACGGCGACTCGACCGGTGGCCAGGGTGTGCGTCGACGAGGTCGGCGTGCTCGGATCTGCCGTGTGCACGAAGGTAGCGGCCGTCCTGGACGAGGACGAGCGGCTGACCACCGATCAGATCGCGGTGCTGGTGGTCGAGACGACCGGTGACGAGACGATCGAGCACTACGCCACCCGCACCTTCAACAGCTGGGGCATCGGCCGGGCCGACAAGAACAACGGTGTGCTGTTGCTCGTCGCGATCGACGACCGCGCGCTGCGCATCGAGGTCGGCACCGGACTGGAATCCACGCTCACCGACGGCGAGGCCGAGGAGATCATCTATGGGACCATCACGCCGGAGTTCAAGTCCGGGGACTACCGCAGCGGCATCCTGGCCGGACTCGACGCCATCCGTACACAACTCGACCACCCGGTGAGCACCAGAAACGCGTTGGCCGGGCTCTCCGGAAGTCCGGGCTCGGCCTACACCCCACCCCAGACATCGTCGCGTTACCAGTACGCCTACGACTCCGACGACCAGGAGCAGAGTTCGTCGGGCGGTTCGGCCGTGCTCTGGATCGTTCTGCTGGTCATCCTCATGCTGTCCAGCTGGGCATGGTCGGCCTACCGTCGGGCGAACGGCTACGACGACGACGGCGACGACGACGACGAATCGTTCGGCAGTTACCGGCGTTCGCGCGGTTACCGTTCGTTCGGATCCGGCAGTTCCCGCCGGTCGAGCGGTTCGTCCAGTCGTTCATCGAGCCGGTCCAGCTTCGGCGGTGGACGGTCCCGAGGAGGCGGCGGCAGCGGCTCGTGGTGACTCAGCTCTCCTGAACAAGGCTGGTTTGCGATGATCCTCGAGTGTCGCGAATCCTGCCCGCTGTGCTCACGATGCTGCTCTCCGGCGTGCTACTGCTGATGACCGGAGCCGCAGCGTTCGTGGGTTCCACGGCATCGGTGGCCAGCGGACCGCGACGACCACAGGGCTACCGGCGACGAGCTGGCGGTCCTCGTGGTCGACACCACCGGTGACGAGACGGTCGAGCAGACGCTGACCGACAACGACGCCGGGCAGATCATCGCTGGCACTCTCGTGCCGGCGTTCGAGAAGAGCGAGTACCGGAGCGAGATCCCGGCCGGGCTGGACGCCATTCGGGTCGCTCTCGGCCACCCGGTCACGGGCGCGAATGCCGCGGCCCGGATCCGGGCAGGCTCGGCACGGGCACTACCTCCGGGCGGTCGACAACGAATCGTTACCGGCCCGATGTACCGCCGACCTGGACCTACGATGGCCAGGCCGCGGTCGACGCAGCCGGATCCGGTTCGGGCTCCTCGGGCCTGTGGGGTTGTATTGGTCCTCGGCGGAGGCACTCTCGCCGCGATGTCGATCGCCCGAGCAGCTTCGGGTACCGGGCGCCGCAGGAGCCGAGACAGCCCGTACTCGAGCGGCGGTTGGGCCTTTCTGGGCGGTTCCAGCAGTTCCGACAGTGGCAGCAGCAGTTCCGGTTCGGACGGTGGCAGTTTCGGAGGCGGCAGCTCGGACGGTGGCGGCAGCAGCGGCTCCTGGTGAGCGCGCGCCCTCAGAACTTGATCTGTGCGGTCCGTCCGTTCAGTGCCGGCACCGGGACGATGATCTTTCCCAGCGGTACCAGGGACACCGGGATCATCTTGAAACTGCCGATGCCCAGCGGAATCCCGATGATCGTGAGGCAGAGCGCCACCCCGGTGACCAGGTGGCCGATGGCGAGCCACAGGCCGGCGAAGACGAACCAGATCACATTGCCGACCAGCGAGGGTGCCCCCGCACTCGGATCCAGCACGATGGTCCGCCCGAACGGCCAGAGCGCGAAACCGGCAATCCGGAACGAGGCGATTCCGAACGGGATGGTGATGATCAGGATGCAGCAGATGATGCCGGCGACCACGTAACCCAGGGCCATCCAGAAACCGCACAGCACCAGCCAGATGATGTTGAGCAGCGTTCGCATCGGCTTCCGTCCTTCAGGCTCGGGTGGCTGCGAGGATCAACTCCGCGGTTTTGAGACTGAAGTGAAGCGAGTTGCCGACTTCGGCCGCGTATCGCCAGTTGATCCTCGCACGGCAGGGGGGGTGGGGTGGATGACATGATGTGTCGCGACGGTGGTGTGGACCACACCCACCACCAGACTCTCGAGGAGTGAGTGTGACTGCAGCGGCGCAGGCGTTGAGCGAGGACGAACTGGCAGTGGTCCGGGCCACCGACCGGGACGCCCTGGCCGGGCTCGACGAGGACGCTTTGCTCGACCTGCACGCCCAGATCCGGCGCGCCCGCACCAAATACGTCGGGCAGTACCGTCGGCAGGCCTCCGCCCGGGTCTCCGGGGTCGGCGGCCGGGGCAAGGCCCGTCCGCAGAATCAGCGGGCACGAGACAAGGCCGAGGTCTTCGAAGCAGCGCTGGCCCGGGTCAGCACCGCGGTGGCCAAGGCCGCGCGGGAGTCCGCGGCAGAACTGCGGGCCGATCGGATCGCGACCGCGAAGGCGGCCAGGGCGACCGGGCCGGGCGCACCGACCCCGCAGATGAAAACCGCTGCCACGGCCGACAAGCGGCCGCCCGTGAAGTCCAGCGGCCGGCTCAAGCGGGATGCCTCGGACATCGCCGTCGGTCGCCGCAAGCAGGCGCGCAAGGACAGCCGCTGACTACGCCGGGCACCACCCCGGAGTCGATGCTGCCGCGGTCGCGGTGTTGGCCGACCCATCGCCGCGCGGCTCCCGGAAGCTCCCTCGGCGGATCTGGATCGCCGAGTCGCTTGTGCTCGATAGTCTTCGTTCGGGTAAATAGCGCACATCGATGTTGCTGACCCGACCTACCGCAGCGCGGCCGGAAGTGGACCGCCGCCTTTGAGTTCCGGCCAG
>Ga0134125_10002773_pt1 | contig 20609 bp, 10 predicted proteins | sample KB31751_FD_96464 | JGI IMG/M metagenome (GOLD analysis project Ga0134125, IMG submission 96464) | Terrestrial soil microbial communities with excess Nitrogen fertilizer from Kellogg Biological Station, Michigan, USA - KB3-175-1 | ecosystem: Environmental > Terrestrial > Soil > Unclassified ... | reverse complement strand
TCGGAATTGCCCTGGCGCAGCACCGGATTCACCGCGCTGCCCTTGACCTTGTCGTAGCGCGTCTTGATGTCGCGCTCGGTGTCGTTCTTCGGCTCGTCCGGATAATCCGGCAGCGCGCAGCCCTTCCCCTGCAATTCGCGGATCGCGGCCTTCAGCTGCGGCAGCGAGGCCGAGATGTTGGGCAGCTTGATGATGTTGGCTTCGGCGGTGAGCGCGAGCTTGCCGAGTTCGGCCAGATCGTCGGCGACTTTCTGGTCCGTCTTCAGCGCGTTCGGGAACTGCGCCAGGGTGCGTCCCGCCAGCGAGATGTCGCGGGTTTCCAACTCGAGGCCCGCCGATCCGGTGAACGCCTCGATGATCGGCAGCAGCGACGCCGTGGCCAGGAAGGGCGCTTCGTCGGTCAGGGTGTAGATGATCTTGGACATGCAAGGCTCCGTGGACGCAACGCACAAACTGCCATTGTCGCGGGTTGCGCCGGCCCCGCCAAGCGGCCGCGCGCGATATCAAGCCCGTTCGAATGAACTTGTGGGCGGGTCCTGCGATCATTGCACCATGCGCATCCTTCCCGTCACGTTCGCGTTGCTGATCTTCTGCGCGGGCGCGAACGCACAAACCGCGACGTCCCCACCGCCCGCCGCGGCATCCTCGATCACGACGTTGCAGGCGGTCACCGTCACCGGCGTGATGCCGGGCCCGGGTTTGTGGAAGGTCACGCGCGGCGACCACGTGTTGTGGATCCTCGGCGTGGTGCCGACGCTGCCCGCCGGCGCCGCGTGGCGTTCCAGCCAGGTCGCGCAGACCATCGCCGCTTCGCAGGCGGTGCTCGAAGCGCCCGGCGTGAAGTTGAAGGTCGACACCAACTGGTTCGGCAAGTTGTTCCTGCTGCCGACGCTGTATCGCGCGCAGCGCAACCCCGATGGCAAGACCCTGCACGACGTGCTGCCGCCCGCGACTTACGCGCGCTGGTACGACGTCCGCCAGCACTACTTCGGCAATGACTACTCGATCGAGCGCTACCGCCCGATCGTGGCCGCCTGGAAATTGATGAAGCAGGCGATGAAGGCGAACGGCTTGCGCAACAACGGCGAAGTCACTGGCGCGGTGGAAGCAATGGCCAAGCAGCACGGCGTGAAACTCGTGAAGCCCGAGACCACGCTGGAAATCAAGGAACCGCGCCAGGCGGTGAAGGCATTCGCGGCCTCCAACCTGGACGGCATCGCCTGCCTCGACGTGGTGCTGGATGCGGTCGAACACGAACTGCCCAACTTCCGCGCGCGCGCCAACGCGTGGGCGACGGGCGACATCGACACGCTGCGCAAGGTGCCCGAAGGCGCGTATCGCGACACCTGTCGTTCGGCGATCACCGGCGCGGGATTCGCCAAGGCGCTCGGCATCGGCAAACTGCCGATGCGCGTGGAAGGCACGTGGCTGGCGGCCGCGGACGCTGCGTTGGCGTCGAATGCGCAGAGTTTCGCGGTGCTGCCGATGCACGATCTGCTGGACGCGAACGGTTACCTCGCCGCGCTGCAGGCGCGCGGCTATATCGTCACGGCCCCGGACACCGGAGATGCAAGCGCTACCGATCCCGCCCCGGCCGCGAGCGCCGCGCCGGTACCCGCGTCGTCGACGCACTGAGGCGCGCGCACATGCTCGTCCTGTTCAACAAACCCTTCAACGTGTTGTGCCAGTTCACCGACCGCAGCACGCCGCCGCGCCGCACGCTGGCGGAGTTCGGGCTGCCGCCGCGCGCCTACCCGGCCGGCCGTCTCGATTACGACAGCGAAGGCTTGTTGCTGCTGACCGGCGACGGCGCGCTCGCGCATCGCATCACCGATCCGCGCCACAAGCAGCCGAAGACATACCTCGCGCAGGTGGAAGGCGTGCCCGACGATGCGGCTCTGCAACGCCTGCGCGATGGCGTGACGTTGAACGATGGCGCGACGCTTCCCGCGGATGCACGCATGCTCGAGCATGCGCCGGCATGGTTGTGGCCGCGCGATCCGCCGGTGCGTTTTCGCAAGACGGTGCCGGATGCATGGATCGAGCTGACGATCCGCGAAGGCCGCAACCGCCAGGTGCGGCGCATGACGGCCGCCGTCGGCTTGCCCACGCTGCGACTGGTGCGCACGCGCGTCGACGATCAGGTGCTGGGCGATCTCGCGCCCGGCGCGCACCGCGTCATCGAATCGCATGTCACGCTTCGTTGAGGAGGAACGCCGCGATGAGCTTCAAGGACCATTTCTCCCGCCACGCCAATCTCTACGCGAAGGCGCGGCCGCATTATCCCGAAGCGCTGTTCGACTGGATCGCCGGCGAAGCGCCCGCGCGCGATCGTGCGTGGGACGCCGGCTGCGGCAATGGCCAGGCCAGCGTGGCGCTGGCGCAGCGCTTCCAACGCGTGATCGCGACCGATCCGAGCGCGCAGCAACTCGAGAATGCGGTTGCGCAGCCGCGCGTCGAGTATCGCAACGAGCCGCGGAACCTTTCCGCGCAAGCCGGATACGCCACGGGCATCGATGCGCGCTCGATCAACGCGATCACCGTCGCCCAGGCGCTGCACTGGTTCGACCTGCCGGCCTTCGTTGCGGAGGTTCGCCGCGTCGCGAAGCCGGGCGCGCTGTTCGCGGCGTGGTGCTACGCGAACTGCAGCGTCACGCCCGCCGTGGACGCCGTGATCGCGCATCTGTACGACGACATCCTCGGCGCGTACTGGCCGCCCGAACGCACCTTGGTGGACGGAGGCTACGCCTCGCTGGACATTCCGTTCGCGCCCGTGGCGGCACCGGCATTCGAAATGCGCGTCGACTGGACGGCGCATCAACTGCTCGCCTACCTCACCTCATGGTCGGCGGCGCAGCGCTATTCCAAGGCCACGGGGCACGACGCCGTCGCCGCGATCACGGATGAACTGCTCTCCGCGTGGCACGTTCCCGAGCACCTGCGGCCGGTGCGCTGGACGCTGGCGGTGCGCGCGGGGCGCGTCGAATGAATTACGCGGGCAGTCCGAAGAACGCGCGCGAGGCTGCCGTCGCGTTCGCGGCCGTCACTTCCGCTGCTTCGCCACGCTCGCGCGCGACGGCTTCGCAGATGTGCGCGAGATGCATCGGCTCGTTGCGCCGATCCGGGGGTTGCGGGCGGATATCGCGCGGCAGCAGATAGGGCGCGTCGGTTTCCAGCAGCAAACGGTCCGCGGGAATCTCGCGCACCAGTTCGCGCAGGTGCACGCCGCGGCGTTCATCGCAGATCCAGCCGGTGATGCCGATGTGGCAATCGAGATCGAGGTAATCGAACAGCGCGCGCTTGTCGTCGGTGAAGCAGTGCACCACCACCGCCGGTACGAGGTCGCGCGCGGTTTTCAGCAGCGCCAGGAAATCGTCGTGTGCATCGCGCTGGTGCAGGAACAGCGGCATCTGCAGGTCGGCCGCGATCGCGAGTTGCTTCTCGAACGCGGCGCGCTGCGCCGGCCGCGGCGACAGGTCGCGGAAATAATCGAGCCCGGTTTCGCCGACCGCGAGCACTTCCGGCTCGATCGCGAGTGTGCGCAACAATGCATCCGTGACGGAACCGTAATCGCCCGCATGATGCGGATGCACGCCCGCCGTCGCGTAGAGGACGCCGGGATGTTCGCGCGCCAGTTCCAGCGCATGTTCGCTGCCCGCGCGCGATGCGCCGGTCACGATCATCTTTTCCACACCGACCTTGTGCGCGCGTTCCAGCACCGCGGCGAGATCGCGGCGAAACGATTCGTGGGTGAGATTGGCGCCGATGTCGATCAGTTGCATGGGTAATGTTCCGAACGGAGTTCTGTGCCATCCATTCGCGCTGGAGCGTAGCGGCTCAAGCTCACGGAGTCGAAGTGCAGCCACGCACTTTGGCTAGCTCACGCCTGAAAACGCGCCCATCCATGGCCGTTCCCATTTCGATGCTACGGGCCTGCGCTCAGGACGAACGCGAACTCAAAAAAGAGCCGGCGCAGGGCCGGCTCAAGTGTGGAACTTCGTGCGCGCGCTCAGTGCGTGCCTTCGGCCTCGACCACGACGCGGCGGTTGGGCGCGAGGCACGCGATCAGTTTCGCGCGGTTGTTGTCGTTGCAAGTCGTGACCGGATCGGCTTCGCCGCGGCCTTCGGCATCGATGTGGCCGGACGCGATGCCTTTGCCCGCAAGGTAATCGCGCACCGTCGCCGCGCGGCGTTTGGACAACGCCTGGTTGTATTGCGTGCTGCCGAGGCGGTCGGTGTAACCGATCACATGGATGTGCTCGGCCTTCGCATCGGGCGCGGTGAGTTTCTGCGCCAGATCGTCGAGTTCTGCGCGCCCTTGCGGCTTGATGTCGGACAACTTGTATTTGTCGAACGCGAACAAGGCATCGGTGGACAGCGTGAAATGCTCGACCTGCGGCGCGGCCTTCGCCGGCGCAGTCAGGAAATCCGCGCACGCTTCGGGATTCCAGTAGAAGCTGCGTGCGATCTTGTCGTCGTCGAACAGGATCTTGTACTCGCACTGTGTCACCGCGCCGTCCTTGCGGAAATTGAACACGTAGTTCCATTCACGCACGCCGGCGAAGCCTTCATTGAAATGCGGCGCACCGATCAGCGCGATGATCTGGTTCTTGTTCAAGCCGGCCTGCACCTGGCGCAGGTTGTCGAGGTTCGGGAAGGTGCCGCTGCGATGCAGCGGATTGGCATCCGAAGGCTGCGGCCATACCAGTTGCTGTGCATGCGAGCCGTCCTTCGTGATGCCATGACTCAAGCTGCCGCAGCCAGCGAGTACGCCCGCGGCCAGCAGCGCAACGGTGAGCACGGCACCTGTGCGTAATGTATTTCCCACGATGTTTTCTCCCATTGTTTTTGAGGAACACCGGGCACCCACGCGCGGCGGATGCCCGGCGCTGCCTTGATCACCACACGATGCCGGCGCCGACGCCCGCACCGACGTCGCCGCGCGTGTCGGAGCTGACGTTTGCCTTGAGGATGAAACGGCCGCTTTCCGAAATCTTCGACATGCCGACCGCGATGCCTGCTTCGCCGTGGAACGAACCCATGCCCACGCCCAGTGAACTCTGGTTCGGTGCGTAAGGTTGTGGCAGGCTGGCCGCCGCGATCGCCGAAGCGATGCCTGCATTCGCACGGTTACCGATCTGGGTCAGGCTACCCTGCAGTTCGTTGTAGCGCTGGTCGGTGTAGTTGTTGGCCGAGGTGACCGCGCCGGCGATGGCGGTGTTCATCTGCCCGACGTTCACCGCATCGCTGCTGGCCGTGCCGGCACCGACGTTGTGGATCACGGTCGGTCCCGCGCCACCTGGATTTAGCGTGATGCTGTTGTAGTCGGTGCTGCCATCGCTGTTGGTGTCGTATTGCACGCCGCCCGCCTGTGCCTGCTTCAACTGGCTGACGTTGACCGCATCGGTCGCCGCGGTGCCCGCGGCGACATTGGTGATCTTGCGCTCGTTGCCCGCGGAACCCACCGACACGGTGTTGGCGCCGGTTGCGACAGAACCCGCACCCAGCGCGACGCTGTTGTCGCCGGTCGCCTGCGCGCCATCACCGATGGCGGTGCTGCCGGTGCCGCTGGCCGTCGATGATGTGCCGAGCGCAGTGGACTGATTGCCGCCGGCGGTGCTGCCGTTGCCGACCGCCAGGCTGTTGTCACCGGACGCGTTGGCATTCGCGCCACCCGCTGCCGAGTTCTTGCCCGTGGCCGACGGCGATCCCGTGCTGTCGGCGCTGGTCTGGAACTCGCCGCTGCCACCCTGGTTGATGGTGTTGATCTGCTGCTGGATGCCGCCGACCGCCTGGTTGGTCGCGTACAACTGCGAGCCGTTCACCGCGTCGGTGCTGGTCGCGCTGACGCGGCCGGCCGCAACATTGGTGATCTGCCGCTCGTTGCCGGCGCTGCCGACGCTCACCACGCTGGCCGGATTGCCACCCGCGTACGCGTATGTCACGCCGTTGATCACACCGGTCGGCGTCGGGTTCGCGGCCGCCGTCACCGAGCCGTCGCCCAGCGCCACGTCATCCGCGTTGTTGGCCACGGCGTTGGCGCCGAGCGCAAGGCTGCGGTCACCCAGCGCGTTCGCGCTGTCACCCAAGGCGGCGGACGAATAGCCTTGCGCGGCTGCGAACGCACCCACGGCCGTGGAATAGGTTCCGCTCGCGATCGACGTGGTGCCGAGTGCCACCGAGCCATCGCCCGACGCCGACGCAGCATGACCCAGCGCCGCCGACGCGTAGCCCGACGCACTGGCTTGTGCACCAATGGCCGTGGCGTAGCTCGCGGTTGCGCGGGCATAGCCACCCAGCGCCATCGCGTAGTTGGTGTCTGCTTTGGGATTGCCGACATACGCGTGATCGCCGACCGCGATGCTGCCCTTCGCGGAGTATTTGCTGCCGCTGTAGCGGTTGCCGCCAACGTAGGCAGAGTTGCCGATGGCGATGCTGTTGCTGTCATCACCGCCGATACTGCCGACCCACGCGTTGTTGCCGAGTGCCATGCTGTTGGTGACATTGCCGGCGAGCGTGTCCACGGCAGCATGACTGCCGAAGGCCACGCTGTAGGCGCCCGCCGCGATGGCGTAGGAACCTGCGGCCGTCGCGTAATCACCGCGTGCCGACGCAGCCACGCCTGCCGCCATGGAATCGACGCCGGTCGCGCCATCATTGTTGTAGTTGGCCTGCTGCGTGCCGCCGTCATTGACGCTGAAGTAATGCGTCTTCGCACCGGCCACCGCCGTGTCGAGCTGGCTCACGTTCACCGCATCGGTCGCGGCGGTACCGTCGGACACGCCGTGGATCTGGTTGCCGCCGTTGTCGAGGCCGCTGCTGGTCAGGCTCACCGTTCCATTCGCGCCACCGATGATCGTCAGGCCGTTGGTGTCCATCGTGGTGTTGCCGGCCGTCACGCTGGTCAAGCCCGTCAACACCGGATTCAAGCCGATAGCCACGTTGGTACCGTTCTGCGTCGCGACGATGTTGTCGCCCGCGGTCAGCGTCATGGTCTGTCCGGGGCCGACGTTCGCGAGGCTCGTGCCATTCGCCACGCCCGTGCCGGTCGCGGCCGTCGTCACGTTCCAGCCTTCGTTCGCGACGCTGCTGACCGCGTCGACGGCCTGGTTGGTGGCGTACAACTGCGAGCCGTTCACCGCGTCGGTGCTGTTCTGGTTCAACTGCCCGGCCGCGACGTTGGTGATCTGCCGCTCGTTGCCGACACTGCCGACGCTCACCACGCTTTGCGGATTGCTGCCCGCAAAGTTGTAGAGCGTGCCGCCGATCACCGCGCTGGCGGTCGGGTTGGCGGCCGCGGTCACGCTGTTCGCGCCCAGCGCCACGTCGTTGGCGTTGTTGGCGCTGGCGTGTGCGCCGAGCGCCGTGGTGTAACTGGCGGATGCCGTGGCGTAAGCGCCCACCGCCATTGCGTCACTGGTATTCGCGTTCGGGTTGCCCACGTAAGCGTGATTGCCGAGCGCGATGCTGTTGCTGGCGGCGTATTTGCTTGTGCTGCCGCGACGGCCGCCGACGTAAGCCGAGTTGCCGATTGCAATGCTGTTGCTGTCATCTCCGCCGAAGCTGCCGACCGATGCGTTGTGGCCGAGGGCCATGCTGTTGGCAACATTGCCGATCGCAGTGGCCACGCTGGCGCCATCTCCGAACGCCGCGCTGTACGCGCCCCCGGCAAAGGCGCTGCCCACGGCCGTGGAATGACTGCCGTTTGCATACGCGCCGCCGCCAAGCGCGGTGCTGAAACCACCATCCGCGCGCGCACCGCTGCCCAACGCGCTGTCGGAACCAGCGGCCGAACCCGCATAGGCGCCGTTGCCGATCGCCACGCCGTTGTTGCCGAATGCCGGATTGCCGTTGCTGCCGGTCGCGGCGCCATTGCCGATCGCGACCGCGGCGGTGCCACCGCCGTAGGCGCCATTGCCGATGCCCACGCTGTAGTTGCCGCGCACCAGTGCACCGGTGCCGATCGCGCTGCTGTTGGTGCCCAGCGCATACGCGCCGTAACCGAATGCGGCGCTGTTGTCGCCGCGCGCCTGCGCCGCGTCGCCGACCGCGATGCTGTTGGTGCCGATCGCGAACGATCCGGTGCCGAGGGCGGTGGCGTTGGTGGCGTAAGCCATCGCGTGCTGGCCCACTGCCGTGGCGTTGCCGGCGGTAGCGCTTGCGTCCACGCCTGCCGCCAGCGCACCCGTGGCGGTCGCGCCGTCATCGTTGTAGTTGCCGCCCTGCGTGCCGCCGTCGTTGACGCTGTAGTAATGCGTCTTGACGCCCGCAACAGCTGCGTCCATCTGACCCAGGTTCACCGCGTCGGTCGGATCGGTGCCGTCCGCGACATTGACGATCTTGTTGCCGCCGTTGTCGAGGCCATTGTTCGTCAGGCTGACGGTGCCGTTCGCACCGCCCGTGATCGTCACACCGGTGTTGTCCATCACCGTGTTGCCGGTGGTCACGCTGGTGAACACCGGCGTGTCGGAGGTCGCAATGGTGAGATTGCCCGTGGTCGCATCCTGCGTCACCACGATGTTGGTGCCTTGCGCGACGTCCACCGTCGCACCCGGTGCGATGTTCACGGCGGTGCCGCCGTTCGCGGGCAGGTTCCAGCCTGCATTGGCGATCGCGCCGACGGCGTCGACGGCCTGGTTGGTCGCATACAACTGCGAACCGTTCACCGCGTCGGTACTGTTGGCGTTCAACTGCCCGGCGGCGACGTTGGTGACTTGGCGTTCGGCGCCCGCGGCACCCACGCTGACCACGCTGGACGGTGTGGCGCCGGCAAAATTGTAGGTCGTGCCATCGATCACCACGCTTGTCGTCGGATTGGCCGCACCCGCGACCGAGCCGGAACCCAGCGCGACCGAGCCGGCAAAGCCGCCATCGCTGGCGCCGTTGCCGATCGCCACGCCGTTGGTGCCGGTTGCACTGGCGGCGCCGCCGGCAAAACTGTCGGTGCCACTCGCGGTAGCGCCACGACCCAGCGCGGTACTGGAGGTGCCCGATGCCGTGGCACGGTCGCCAAAGGCCGATGCACCCAACGCGGTGGCGGAAGAGTAATCACCGACGGCCGCCGAGTAACTTTGCGAGGCCACCGACAAGGTGCCGATCGCCGTGGCGATGGTGCCCGAGGCCGCCGCCTGCAACCCGAGCGCCACGCTGGCCACGCCGCTCGCGTTTGCGTTGTGGCCGAGCGCCGCGCTGTCGTCGGCACCGGCCGACGAACCCACACCGATCGCGTTGCTGTTGGAGCCCGTCGCACTGGCGGAATGGCCAAGGGCCACCGCGTTGGCCTTCGATGCGTTGCTGGATTGCCCGATCGCTACCGCGCCGTAAGTGCCGGTGGCTTGCGCCGAGCTGCCCAGCGCGACGGAGTAATCGCCCGTCGCGTGGCTCGCATAACCCGTGGCGGTGCTGAACTTCCCGGCGGCGTTGGCCCGGGTTCCGATGGCCGTCGAAACGTAGCCACCGGCCGAGGCATCGTAGCCGTTGGCGGTGCCGAATTTCCCGGAGGCATTGGCCCTTGTGCCCACGGCGGTCGAAACATAACCGCTGGCCGAGGTGGCATAACCCGCGGCGGTGCTGAACTTTCCGCCGGCGTTGGCGTTGTGGCCGAACGCGGCGCTTTCATCCGCACCGGCGGACGAACCCACGCCGATCGCACTGCTGTTGCTGCCCGCCGCATTGGCGGAATTGCCGAGCGCGATGGCATTGGTGTTCGACGCCTTGCTGGCCGATCCGATCGCGACGGAACCATAGGCACCCGTGGCTTGCGCCGAAGTGCCCAGCGCAACGTCGTTGGTATTGGAAGCCTGGCTCTGCGAGCCGATCGCCACCGAGTTCGCACCGGAAGCCGCGGCGTACCAGCCCATCGCATTGGCGCCGTCGTTCGTCGCCGCGGAGCGGTCGCCGATCGCGTTGGCGCTGCGGCCGCTGGCCGTGGAGATATCGCCGACCGCAGTCGCGAAGTCGCCGCTTGCGTGCGCAGCGTTGCCGACCGCGGTGGCAAGTCCGCCGGTCGCGTTGGCGCCGTTGCCGATGGCACTGGAAGCGGTGCCGCTGGCCGTCGCGTTCACGCCCGCAGCCAGCGCGTCGATGCCGGTGGCGCCGTCGTTGTTGTAGTTGCCGTCGGCCGTGTTGGCATCGTTGACGCTGTAGAAGTGCGTCTGATCCGTCGCCACCGAATTCGCCAGCGACTGCAGCTGGCTGACGTTCACCGCATCGGTCGGCGCGCCGCCCGCGGCGACGTTCGTGATGCGCCGCTCGCCGCCCGACGAACCGACGCTGACCACGTTGCTGCCGAGCGCCGTGCCGAAGATCGCACCCGTGCCCGGGTTGTACGAAGCAATCGTGGAAGCCGCGACCACGCTGCCATTGCCGAGCGCGACCGCACCATCGAGACCCGCGGCGATGGTGACGTTGTTGCCCAATACGAATGCATTGTTCGCGGCGACGGTGTTGTCGTTGCCGAGCGCGTAGCTGTCGTTGCCGGTGACCATGTTCGGATCACCGAACGCGCCGGAACTCGCGCCGCTCACCACATTGCCGGTGCCGATGCTGATCGATTCCGCGCCCTGCGCCTGCGCGCCGCTGCCGAATGCGATGCTGCTGCCGCCCGTCGCTTGCGCGCCGTTGCCCAGCGCGATGTCTGCGCCGACCGCGCTGCCGGCGTAAGCGTTGGTGCCGATGGCGACCGCGTTGTTGCCGTAAGTGGGATGGGTATAGCTGCCCGCATGCGCGAACATCCCCATCGCCACGGCGTTGTTGCCGTAAATGTAAGCGTGATCGCCCGCCGCGACGCCCGAATTGCCGTTGACCTGGCTATCAAATCCCAACGCTGCACTGTTGGTGCCGTGCGCATTCGCACCCGGGCCTACCGCGGTGTCATACGCGCCTGCGTAACTGCCCGGGCCGAGCGCGGCAGACCACTGGCCGAGTGCAAACGAGCCTTCGCCAACCGCGACGCTGTAGTTGCCGCCGCTGATAGCTTCATTGCCCAGGGCAACTCCCGCGTTCACGTTGGCGGTGGCGTTGTAGCCCATCGCAACCGATTTGTATCCCGACGTGGCCGCACGGCCGACAGCGACCGAGAAGTCGCCATTTGCGTGCGCGTGGTCACCCAGCGCCGCGCCCGAGAAGCCGGCGCCGGAACCGTACCCAATCGCCGCTGAATAGTCGCCGGATGCAGTAGCGCCCTTGCCGACTGCCGTCGATGCGTTGCCCGTGGCGCTTGCGCCGACGCCTGCCGCCAGTGCATCGGTACCGGTGGCACCATCGTTGTTGTAATTGCCATCCGTCGTGGTGCCATCTTTGACGCTGAAGAAATGCGTTTGGTCAGCCTGCAACGTGGCGATGTTGGAGGTGTTGGTGTTGACCTGCGTGCCAACGGCATACAACTGCGAGCCGTTCACGGCATCGGTGCTGTTTTGCGCAATCGTGCCGGCGGCGACATTCTGGATTTGCCGTTCCTTGCCCGCCGAACCCACGCTCACCACGCCATTGGTATCGCTGGCCGCGGCGATCGTGCCGCCATTGATGGTGTACGGACCCACGGAGGGCGCGCGAGTGACGCTTCCCGCGCCCAACGCGACGTCATTGGCGGTAGTGCCCGCCGTCGCGCCGTCACCGATTGCGACGCCGAAATTCTTGCTGACGGTCGCGCCGCGGCCCACGGCAATGGCCGAGCTGCCGGTGCTGGAGCTTTGTCCACCAATCGCGATGGCGTCGGTGCCTGCGGCCTTCGCGCCCGCGGCCGCGTTGCCGCCCAGCGCGGTCGCGCCGGTGCCGGTGGCCTGCGTGTAGGTGGCAGCGGAAGTGCCGCCGGTGCCGATGGCGATGGCATTCGTCTGGTTCGCGACCGCCGAAACACCGAACGCAATCGTCGTCGGCGCCGAAGCCCTGGAATTGGGACCGATGGCGAAAGAAGTATCCGCCGTGGCTGCCGCGCCGGTGCCAAGCGCGATCGACGAAAAGCCCATGGCATTCGCCTGCGCGCCGATGGCAATGTCGAACACACCATTCGGCGTGAACGTGCCGCTGGCACTGCTGCCGCTGAACGAGCCGCCGGCCATGGCCTGCGGACCCAGTGCGATCGACGCGTCACCCGCGACCGGCGTGTGATACACGTTGACGGCGATCGCGCTGCTGCCGGTCAGCAATGTGTACAGCTGCGCGCCGGTCATGCCGTTGTAGGTTGTGCCGTTGATCGTGACGTTGTTGTATGTCGCAGCCGCCACTTTGTTGAGATCGTCGCCGCCGACCGCGATACTGGAGTTGCCGCTGGCCTGCGCGTTGTTGCCAAGCGCGGTGGATTGATCGCCGGTTGCACCCGTATTCGCGCCGAGCGCGATGGACTGGTTGGTGGTGACGCCGCCGGCCGGATTCACGCCAGCCTGCGCGCCGCCGCCCAGTGCGGTGGACTGGCTGCCAAACGCCGAAGCCGTGTTGCCGATCGCGGTAGCGCCCGTGCCGTTGGCGTTCGTCGAACTGCCGAGTGCGAGGGAATTGGTGGTGCTTGCCGTGGCCGCACTGCCGATCGCGATCGCGTTGGTGCCCGAAGCCGTGGTCGCCGTGCTGGTCGTTCCATCGGTGGCGGAAGTCTGCGCGCTGCCGATCGCGATGCTGTCTTTGCCCGCCGTCCCCGCCAGCGTCGCCGCGCTGCCGATGCGCATGGAGTACGTGGCCGAGCCCTGGTCGCTCAACCCGAGTTTGCCGCCATTGACATAGAGTTCGTTCCCCAGCGTCAACGAATTCGAGCCGTTGCTTCCCGCCGGGTTGTAAAACAGCACTCGATTGGTCTGGGTCGCCTTGTCGGTGGTTCCGCACAGCGCCGCGTTGTTGCCGAGGCCCACCCAGTTTGCGGGCACGCCCGTCGTATCGTTGAATTCGCTGCACCCATTGTCTGTTCCGTCATTGACGAAGATGCCCTGGTTCGCACCGGTGACGGCCTGGGCCAAGGCGGCCGGCGATGCCGCAACTCCTGCTGCCGCCAGGATCGCCAGGGCGAGCGCAGAGCGCTTCAAGCCCGAGCGGGTGGCCGACCCCGTGGAGCCGCTTCCACCGGAACCCTTGGCCAATTCGGAAACCGCCACGACCTGGCGGATGGAAGCGTTCCACACCAAGCTGTAAATCTTGTTCATTTCTGTTTTTCCTCGATGGTCAGGCGGCGTGCAGCGGCACCCGCGGGCGCACCCGAGGTGCGCCAGACGAATGACAGATGTGATTTCGGGAATACCCCCGACGAATTTTTATGCACGCCGCGTGCCAAACGCGACGGATGTCGCATTTCTTTACGTCCGTTCGCGAAGCTGTCGCAGTGGCGGAAATCGCGTGGGAAAAAGGCCGGCGCATTGCGCGGTGGTGTCCGCCGCTGGGCCATGAGGGCGATTTGCGCTTCTTGCGGCTTCCGTAGATCGTAGTGAGGCTTTTTTGGAAAACGACTCGCGCGTGCGTGACACGGACAGAATGCAGTTTCCGTTGCGGCTCCCATCCGACTCCAGCGCTATTCATCAATGACTGACGCTTTACCCATTACTCCGCTGCTGCCGCGCATCCGGGCGTCACTCGCCGCGCACACTCGCCTGGTGCTGGAAGCGCCTCCCGGCGCTGGCAAGACCACGCAAGTGCCACCCGCGCTGCTCGACGCGCCGTGGCTGGGCGCAAGAAAAATCGTGATGCTGGAACCGCGCCGCATCGCGGCACGTGCGGCGGCCGCATTCATGGCGGCGCAACGCGGCGAGGCGGTCGGGCAGACGATCGGTTATCGCATCCGCTTCGAGTCACGCGTGTCCGCTGCAACCCGCATCGAAGTCGTCACCGAAGGCATATTGACGCGGATGTTGCAGGACGATCCGGAACTGCCGGACGTCGGCGCGATCGTGTTCGACGAATTCCACGAGCGTCACCTGGCGGGTGATCTCGGCGCGGTGCTGGCGCTGGATGTGCAGGCGTCGCTTCGCCCCGACCTGCGCATCGTGGTGATGTCGGCGACGCTCGACGGCACGCGTGTCGCCGAGTGGCTGTCCGCGCCAGCGTTGCGCAGCGAAGGCCGCGCCTTTCCCGTCCGTATCGAATACCCGCCCGCGCGTCGCGGCGAAGGCGAGCTCCCGCATTTGCGGCGCGTCGTGCAGCAGGCACTCGCTGAAACCGACGGCGACGTGCTGGTGTTCCTGCCCGGACGGCGCGAGATCGCGCAGGCGCAACGGATGCTGGACGAATCCCCGACGCAAATCGAAGTTCTTCCTTTGCACGGCGAACTGTCGCTGGCCGATCAGCAAGCCGCGCTGGCGCCAGGCGAACACGGCATTCGCCGCGTGATCCTCGCCACCAACGTCGCCGAATCCTCGATCACGGTGCCGGGTGTGCGCGCGGTGATCGACACGGGATTGGCGCGCGAACCGCGCTTCGATCCGAACTCGGGTTTCACGCGCCTCGCAACGGTGAACATTTCCCAGGCTTCGGCCGACCAGCGCGCCGGCCGTGCGGGACGCGTCGCACCGGGCGTGGCCTGGCGGTTGTGGCCGGAAAGCAGGCGCCTCGAAGCCTCGCGCACGCCCGAGATCGCGCAAGCGGAATTGTCCGGGCTTGCGCTGGAACTCGCGGCGTGGGGCGTCGGCGCAGAAGTACCGTCGGCATTGCATTGGCTGGATGCGCCGCCGGTCGGCGCGATGGCCGCGGCACGCGATCTGCTGCAGCGGCTCGGCGCGATCGATGCCGAACTGCGCATCACCTCGCTCGGCCGCGACATGCTGCGCGTGGGCTCGACGCCGCGCATGGCCGCCGCGGCGCTGCGCGCTGCAGATCCGTTGCACCCGCTGATCGCGGACCTGCTGGCACTGCTGGAAGCGCGTTCGCCGCTGCGCGGCGAATTCAATGACGATTTGCGCGCGCGCGTCGACGTGCTGCATCGTTTTCGCGACGGCGGGGCGCGAACGGCACGCGATGCCGACACCGGCGCGCTGTCGGCCATCGAGCAATCCGCGCGCGGCTGGCGCAAACGGCTCGGCATCCGCCACGGCGCCAGCGGCACGCCCGATGCGTTGAGCGTGGGCAACCTTTTGCTGCATGCCTTTCCCGACCGGGTTGCGAAGCAGGACGCGAAAGATCCGCGTCGCTACCAGCTTGCCAACGGCCGCGGCGCGCGCCTGCACGAAGTCTCCGTGCTTTTCGGCGAACCGTGGCTCGTCATCATCGAGGCCCGCTTCGATACCCGCGACAGTTTGATCCTTGCCGCTGCACCGTTCGATCCTGCGCTGCTGGAACGCGATTATCCGCAATGGTTCAAGCGCGAACGCGTGGTGCGGATGAATGCGAACGACGTGGTCGAAGCCTTCGAAGAAAGACGCTTCGATGCGATCGTGCTGGAACGCCGCGCCGTCGCCGTCACCGCGCAAGATGCGCTGCCCGGGCTGCTGGCGGCGATTCGCGCGCGCGGCATTGGCGCGCTGCCGTGGAGCGATGTGGCCACGCGCCTGCGCGCGCGTGTCGGATGGCTGCGCCGCGTGATGCCCGAGGCCGGCTTGCCGGATGTTTCCGATGCGGCGCTGCTGGATTCACTGGAGACATGGCTTGCGCCCACGCTGGCCGGCAAGCGCAAGCTGGACGCACTGTCGGCCGAAGACTTGTCGAACGCGTTGGCCGGATTGCTCGCCTGGCCGCAACGCAAGCTGCTGGACGAAGCCGCACCCGATGCGATCAGCGTGCCGAGCGGCATGACGCGCAGACTCGACTACGCCGCGGCCACGCACGGCGACGCCGAAATCACGTCACCGGTGCTGGCAGTGAAGCTGCAGGAGTTGTTCGGGCTTGCCGAAACGCCACGCGTCGCCCATGACCGCGTGCCGGTGATGCTGCACCTCTTGTCGCCGGGCGGGCGGCCGATCCAGGTCACGCAGGACCTGCGCGGCTTCTGGGACCGCACGTACGCCGAGGTGAAAAAGGAATTGAAGGGACGCTACCCGAAGCACCCATGGCCCGACGATCCATGGACCGCGGCGCCGACGCACCGGGCCAAACCACGCCGCTGATGCGTGGACTGCGCGCACTCCGGGAGAACATCCCCCGAGTCCGGATCGCATCCGCGATCTGGATCGGCCCCCTTGTTCCGAAGCGGGTGGACGGGTCGCCTGCACGCAGGCTCCTATTGCGAGTAACCCTGCCACGACGCCGGCCCCACCGCACCGCCACCGGTGTTGCCGAATACACCGGGATAGCGCTCGTTGGTCGGTTTGCCGTCGGGACCGAGCCTCGGTGAACGCGCGAAGCTGCCGGCGTAACCCGGGAATTCCACCGGGCTTTCCCAACCCTCCTTGCTGACCGCCGACACGCCGAAGAAGTAGTCGTCGAGGATGATGTTCTTCAACACCACCGAATCGGCATCGCCCGCCTTCTGCACCTGCTGCCACTGCGGCGCGGTGGTTTCGCGCCACCACGCGTTGTAACTCGCCGCGCCGGGTGACGGCTTCCACGACAGCGTGGTGTCGTATGCGACCGCGCCCTTCACGGTAAGGTCGGGCGGCGGTGGCGGCGCCATCGCCAGCGACGCCATCGTGATCGCGTCGAGCCGCGTGACATTGGCGAGGTAATCGAAGTCCACGCCGGAAATCACGTCGCCGTAGTGCACGCCGTTCTCCACGCGCACGTTCTGGTGCTGACGATCGTAATCCTCGTTCGATTCCGACAATCGCACCGCCGGAAAACCCTGCTCGAGGAACGGCACCTGGTCGCCCGAGCGGCCCCAGCGATCGGTGCGATAGACCATGCGCACGTGGAAGTCGTCGAGGTATTGGTCGGCCAGCGCCGCCATGTAGCGCGCGATGTTGCGCGAGGGCGAATCCACGCCGCCGCCGTGGTAGCGGCGGTACGCCGCCTGCTGCAGGGCCTCGTTGGACTTGGTGCCTTCGGAGAACACGCGGATGGTGTGCGGATCGTACGCGCCGTTGCCGCCGTGGTCGTTGCCCACCATGTCGTTGTTGAGGTCGGCTTCGACGTTCCAGCCGTGATCGACCGCATACTGCGCGATGATCTTGCCGCCGTACAGACCTTGTTCCTCGCCGGAATCGGCGGAGTACACCAGCGTCGCGGGGAACTTGTACTTCGACAGCACGCGCGCCGTTTCCATCAGCGCGGCGACACCCGCCGCGTCATCGTTGGCGCCGGGCGAATCGCCGGTCGCGTCCATCACGTCGCTGCGGCGCGAATCGAGGTGCGCGGTAATCACGATCACGCGATCCGGGTCGCTGGTGCCGCGCTGGATCGCGACGACATCCATCACCTCCGCGCCGGCCTTGGGCATGCGCTCGCCGGTGAACACCTGCGAGGGTTTGACGATTTCGAGGCAGCCGTTGCAGCCTTTTGAAATCGCCTCGAACTGCGCCGCCACCCAGCGCCGCGCCGCACCGATGCCGCGCGTTTTCGAAGTGGTGGTCGACAGCGTGTGGCGCGTGCCGAAGCCGACCAGCGCCGCGTCGGTCGCGTGCAGGTTGGACGCCTTCACCGCGCCGGCGATTTCGTGCAGTTCGGAATGGGTATTCACCGGTGGCGGCGCCGCCAAGGCAGCAGCGGTCAGGAAAGCGCCGGCGATGGCGGCGGACAGCGTACGGGTGCGCAGCATGACGTTTCCCTCCAAGGCAACCGCCCGAGGGTAGTCCTTTGCACACGCCGTTGCACGTGACGAAGGTCAGTGGTTGCCGGCTGCCAGGATCTGCGAGGCGCGCCACGCGGCGATGCGATGGTCGCCGGAAAGAAAATACGGCCACGTCTTGAACGGCGCCGCATCCACGGGTTCGGCGCTGCGATCGCTGGTCAAGAGAATGCCGTCGGGATGTGCGCGGCACCAAGCCTGCACCTGATCGTGTGGAATCCAGGGCAGCGGCTGGTGCAGGCGCCCGGTGTAACCGAACAAGCCGTTGTGCCATTCGACATGCGCGATCGCGACGTGTTCTGCCAAGGCCTCTTTCACGAATGTAGCTTCGGGTTCGACGTTCAGCGACGGCAACAGCGCCAACGCACCTGCCAGCATTGCCGCCGAAACCAGTGCGGTGGCGGACAACGCCAGCGAACGCGCGTCGCGTCCCCACAGGCGCCACACCCCCACCGCAATGATCACCCCCACGCATGCGAACGCGCCGATTGCCGGTTGCGGCGGCCAACCGAATATCTTCGCCACCTGCCGCGGCAATGCCGCCATGCCGATCGCGGCGAGCAGTGCCAGCAGCGCGAACAACCGCGGGCGCAAACGCGCACCGGTTTGTTGCAACAACCACGCACCCGCGAGCGCCCACGCGGGTAGCAGCGGCAACAGGTAATGGATCTGCTTGCCGCTGATCGCGCAGAACGCGACGAACGGCACCACCCACCAGCACCACAGGAAACGCCCGAAACGGTCGCGCCACAATCCCGCCCATGCCGCACGCGGCGCACGCAACGCCAGCAACCATGGCAGCAGCAGCACCGGCACCAGCGGCAGGTACCACCACCACGGACGGTTGTGCGCGAAGCTGTGGGCGATGCGGCCCGTGACCTTGTCGAGCAAGGGCTGCCAATACGTCGGGCCCGCATACCACGCGGCTGGCAGCAGCCAGCACAGTGCAATGGCGACACCGATCAACAGTCCGGCCAGCAATGCGCCATACCAGCGCAGCTTGTTCGCACGCGCAGTGCCGCTCCACAGCGGCGCAAGGATGGCAACGGCAACGATGTGCAACAGCACCACCGGGCCCTTGGCGAGAATGCCGAGTCCGATCGCGATACCGAGGGCGATGATGCCGCGTGTCCATCGCCGGCTATCGAGATCCAGCAGCGCGTGCAGCGCACCCAGCACGCACCACGCCAGCAGCAGGTCGAACATGATCGCCGTGCTGAACACGGTGAAGCCGAGGCAGCCGGCCAGCAGCCACATTGCGTGATCCGCACCGCGCGCGTCCATCCCGAGCCGCGCGGCGAGACGGCGCAATGTCAACAACATGCCCAGCGCAACGACCAGCGCTTCCACGCGCGCGACCCAGGTGTGCACGCCCACGATCTTCCAGCCGCCCGCGATCAGCCAGAACAGCAACGGCGACTTGTCCGAATACCAGGCGCCATTGACCGTCGGCACCAGCCACTGCCCGGAGTTGAACATTTCCCATGCAGCGGTGAGGTAGCGCGTCTCGTCGATGGGGATCGGCGGGAACAGCACAGCCAGCGGCAGCAGCAGCACGAACCACAGCGCCAGCCAGCGCCACTCGGGATTGTGCGTGACGCGCGACGTGTTCGTTACCGAAGTCTTCATCGCGCGCAGGATAGCCGAAACGAAATCGCCGACCTCTCGGTCGGCGATTGACGTGCAGCCGGAAAACCTATTTGCGACGCTTGCCGTTCTTGCCGCGCTGCGGATCGGCCGGCTCGCCCTTCTTGCCGAAGTCTTCCATCAGCGTCTTCATGTCTTCGGCGTGCTCCTCTTCCTGCGCCAGCACTTCTTCCAGCAGGCGCTTGGTGGTGGTGTCGCGATCACCCACGTAATTGATGATTTCGCGGTAACTGTCGATCGCGATGCGCTCGGCGACCAGGTTCTCCTCGATCATCGAGGGCAGGTCTTCCGGCACCACGAATTCGGCGTGGCTGCGCGTCGTCAATCCGGTCGGTTCGAAGTTGGGCGTGCCATCCAGCTGCGTGATGCGTTCGGCGATGCGGTCGGCGTGGCCCTGCTCCTCGTTGGCGTGCTCCAGGAACTCCGCCGCCACGCTCTTGGCGTTGATGCCGGACGCAAGGAAATAGTGCGCCTTGTAGCGCAGCGTGCAGACGATCTCGGTTGCCAGCGCTTCATTCAACAGCTTCAGCACCGTGTCGCGATCCAGCGTGTAGCTTTCCGTCACCGCGCCGCGCTTGATGTGCTCGCGCGCCCGCTCGCGAATGGTCTTGATGTCCGTCAGAAACGGCTGATTCTTGGTGGCCATGCCGGAACTCCTTCGTGATCTGCCCTGCGGGACGTTTCAGTCTACCCTCGCGTTCGTGAAGGCCACCAACACATTGTTTCGATCGCGTCCATTGGCGCAGGCTATCAAGCGCGCCGGTAAACATCGCCACCTTGGGCGCGAAACTCGGCGGCTTTCTCGGTCATGCCTTCATCCAGCGCCGTGATCGCTTCGACGCCGTGTTCGCGTGCGTAATCGCGAACATCTTGCGTGATCTTCATCGAGCAGAACTTCGGACCGCACATCGAGCAGAAGTGCGCGGTCTTGGCGGCGTCCTTGGGCAGGGTTTCGTCGTGGAATTCCTTGGCCTTGTCGGGATCGAGGCCCAGGTTGAACTGGTCTTCCCAGCGGAATTCGAAGCGCGCCTTCGACAGCGCGTTGTCACGCGCCTGCGCACCCGGATGGCCCTTGCCGAGGTCGGCCGCGTGCGCGGCGATCTTGTAGGCGACGATGCCTTCGCGCACGTCGTTCTTGTCCGGAAGACCCAAATGTTCCTTGGGCGTGACGTAGCAGAGCATCGCGGTGCCGTACCAGCCGATCATCGCGGCGCCGATCGCCGAAGTGATGTGGTCGTAGCCCGGCGCGATGTCGGTGGTGAGCGGCCCCAGCGTGTAGAACGGCGCCTCGTGGCACTTGTCGAGCTGCCGCTCCATGTTCTCCTTGATGAGG
>Ga0134125_10002772_pt1 | contig 20614 bp, 13 predicted proteins | sample KB31751_FD_96464 | JGI IMG/M metagenome (GOLD analysis project Ga0134125, IMG submission 96464) | Terrestrial soil microbial communities with excess Nitrogen fertilizer from Kellogg Biological Station, Michigan, USA - KB3-175-1 | ecosystem: Environmental > Terrestrial > Soil > Unclassified ... | reverse complement strand
GGATACACTCTCGTCCGCGTCCATCCGCACTCAGGCCGGCGCCACCAGATTCGCGTGCACGCGGCCTCTCTCGGTCACCCCCTGGTCGGTGACAAACTCTACGGTCCTGACCCCACCCTGATGCTTCGCTTCATGCGCGAACGAATGTCGCCGGAGCTGCGCCGCCAACTTGTTCTCGACCGCCAGGCGCTTCACTGCACCCAGGTCGAATTCGAGACTGACCTGGGATCAGAGGTATTCAGCGCGCCGCCGCCCGAAGATCTCGCTGGCTTTGTTCTCACCCACATCGGTACCGCGTGGGACTCCGCCGGATGAGCCACCAGCCTAATCGGAGGTAGCGGAGTTCCCGGCGAGAAGCTGAAGAACCACGTCGCCCAGCTCCATGTATCTGTCGTATGCGGAGGGCTTGCGGAAGTAACCGTTGGCGCCGAGCTGGAGCGCGGTTTCGCGGTCCTGGTTCGAATCTGATGAAGTGACCACCAGCACCAGGGCCCCTGCGCAGCGCTGGCTTTGCCGCATATGCCGGAGGACATCCACACCTCGCTTACGCGGAAGGTTGAGGTCGAGAATAACGATCGACGGACAGATCCCCGCCGGATCCTCGTCTGCCCGGTCGAAGAATTTCACAGCCGCTTCGCCGTCGGTGACAACATCCACATGCGCGTCAATTCCCGCTGTCCTCAGCGCGTCGCGAATCAGGAACACGTCGGCCTTATTGTCCTCGATCACCAGCACCTGAGGGCGCGTCTCGCCCCTCTCTGCCTCAGACGGGGACGGAAAAGCGGAAGGTCGATCCTTTTCCGGGCTCGGATTCAGCCCAGATTCTTCCTCCGTAGCGCTCCACGATCCGCTGGCAAATAGCCAGACCGATACCGGTGCCGGAATATTGATCGGCTGTGTGCAGCCTTGTAAAGAGGCCAAAGATCTGCTCCTTATATTCTGGTTCGATGCCAATACCGTTGTCTTCCACCCGGAAGACACAGGCGCCATTCCGCGTCTCCGCGCCAATCCGGATCTGCGGCGGACGTTCGGGGTCCCGATACTTAATGGCGTTACCGATGAGGTTTTGAAAGATCTGCTTGAGGTGCGTATCGTGCATTCGAACACTCGGCAATCGGTCAGCGGCAATTTCCGCGCCGCTGGAGGTCACCGCCGCTTCGAGATCCTGCAGGCTGGCACCCAGCGCCCGATTCGTGTCTACCGGCTCGCTCGGCGCCGCGAGTCTGGTCACCTGCGTATAGGCGAGAAGATCACGCACAAGCTGCTCCATGCGCGTGGCGCCCGAACTCAGAAATTCCAGGAAGTCGAGTGCTTCCCCGTCCAGCTTGTGGGTATAACGTTTGGTCAGGAGTTCGCCATAGATCTTGATGGAGCGCAGGGGCTCCTGAAGATCATGGCTGGCGGAATACGCGAACTGCTCGAGGTCATGGTTCGCGCGGCGCAATTCGTCCTCTACCTGCTTTCGGGCAGTGATGTCGCGTGAGATGACCGACAATGCCACGGCCTTGCCCGCGCCGTCGCGAATAGGAGAAATGGTCAGCACGGCGGGAAACACACTGCCATCTTGCTTCATGCGTTTTGTCTCGAGGTTCCGGATGATCCTGTTCGCGGCGACGCGCGGGTTGATGATCTCCCGCAATTCTGTCCGCTCGTCAGGCGGCACAATGTCTTCGATATTGCGGCCCACGATTTCGGCCGCGCTATAGCCGTACAGTTCTTCAGCCGCCGCATTCCAGGTGAGAACCTTGCCTTCGAAATCGTAGATATAAATCGCGTCGCCCGAAGATTCCACAATGGCGGATAATTGCGCCCGCGTGCTCTCCGCCCGCTTGCGTTCAATCAGGTCCGCTGCCTGCCGCGCCAGGATGTCCAGTAATCGCAGATCGCGTTCCGCCGGAGTATGCGGTCTGCACCAGTGCGACGAAATCATGCCGATAAAACTGCCGCTCCGGGAAAAGAGCGGTGTGGATTGAGCGGATTGAATACCGGCTTCCATTAACGCCGCCCCGCCTCTGGTGCCCGCAAGAAATTCGGAAGTGGCGACATTTGGCGCGATTACGCGTTTTCCCGTCCGCAATGCCTGGCCGCAGGTGCTGTCTGTGTCGAACCGGACCCATTCCCAGAGCTTCTCCCCTTCAGGAGTCAGTCCCCTCGAAGCCAGCAGGCGAAGTTCGCCTTTGGCGCCGCGCTCAGGATAAAACATCTGCATGGTCGCAAACTCCGACCGCATAATGGCCTTGGCGCCTTCAACGATCTTCTCGTAAATCTCCTGTTCATCGCCCGGCTCAATGAGATGGGCGCTGATCTCCTGCAATAGCCTGGTGTCGGCCAGTTCAGTTGCCAGTTGGGCTTTGCTGGCGCGCAGTTCTTCTTCTGAATTCTTTCGCTCGGTGATGTCCTGGCAGAGCGCGATGATATTGGCCGGCCGGTTTCCGGCGTCACGCGTCAAAGAGACACTGTCCTGGACCCAGATCATTTCGCCATTTTTCCGGAAATACCGCTTTTCGATGACGAAGGTCTGAATGTCTCCCGCGAGTAGTTGCCCGATTTGCTCCCACATTCGCGCGCAGTCATCCCCATGCGTGAGTGCGGCGCAATCCAGTTGACGCAGCTCCGCCTCCGAATATCCCGTGATCGCGCTGAACGCCTGATTTACCTGAAGGAATCGCCCCTCTGTCGTGAGCACGGCGACGCCCACCGCGGATGAATTGAAGATGGCGCGGAGCATCTCTCCGCTCTCGCGCAGGGCGTTTTCCGCAAGTCTACGGTCCGTGATATCGACGAGCATATTCACGGCGCCTGTCACCTTGCCGGACTCGTCGTAGAGAGGCGTGGAGAAGGGTATGAAGTTCCGGCGGGTTCCGTCCGGCCGTTCGGCGATAGCCTCATAACCACGTACCGGACGCTCTTCCTTTAATGCGAGCGCCATCGGACATTCGTCATGCCGCAGCGGTGCGCCGTCCGGCCAGTACAATTTCGAGGACACGCACCAGGAATCCGTACCTAACGCCGGAACGCGCCCGCAGAAGTCAACGGCCGCCTGGTTATATGAAGTCAGGCGTCCGGCTTCATCTGTCGTGTAAACAGCGGCAGGCAGTAATTCGAACAGTTCGCGGTAACGCTTCTCGGCCTCTCGCAGCTTCTGCTCCGACAGGACACGATCGATCGAATCCGCCGCGAGACGCGCCAGAATATCGAGTTGCTGTATCTCCTGCTCGCTCGGCCGCGTCGGTCTGCGGTAATGGGTGGAAAACATTCCGACCAGTTGTCCTGAGCGGGCGATCAGAGGTGTGGATTGCACGGCCCTGGCGCCCGCCGCCAGCATCGCACTGACCCCGGTCTCCATAAACAGCGGGCTATCGGTTACATCCTCGACGATCACGCGCTCGCGTCTCCGCATCGCTTCGCCGCACGCGGTAGTGCCCGAATATACGGTGTCGAAATGCTCCAGAAAGGCGGGCTGAAAGCCGCGCTGCGCCGCGATCCTGAGAGTTCCAGCGCCTTCATCGAAAGTCTGGATATTGCCCAACTCCGCGGAGGTGATTTCCAGCGCCGCATCCAGAATTTCATCAAAAATCGAGGAAAGATTCGTCTGCCCTACCAGGCCAGTACTCAATTGCTGCAGGCGAATCATCGCCCGCAGGTCGGCGTTCAGTTGCGCGTTCAGGACTCGGATGTGTGTTTCGCTCTCCCTTTCGCGCGTCACATCGCGGGTAAAACATCGCGTGTGAACGAAATTCCCGTCCTCGAACAGGACGCTGGAATTGATAATCACATGACGGATGGAGCCGTCCCGGTGGCGAAGGCGAGCCGGATAAGAGTAAAGGGTTTCACCGCGGCTGAGGCGGACCAATATATCGTTGATGACGGGTGGATCGGCATGAAAATCCGTGATGTTTCGCCCGAAATATTCTTCTTTCGAATAGCCGAGAAGATCGAGTTCGGCCTGGTTCGCCCACAGGATTGTGCCGTCCGGCCCTACCCAGTGGAGGCTGATCGTCGATGTCTCGATGAAATTGCGTAATACGGCCTCGCTTCTGCGCAGAGCGTCGAGCTCACGCGAAAGACCGCTTTCATGCCCGTTTGCCAGCTCTGGCGCGCGCTCTCCGCTGGACGTCTCTTCTTGACGGGCTGGCGCTGTGATCACAATTCACCGCCTCTCTCTCTTGACGGAGGAATGGTTTTCGCTGGGCCATAAGGCTCTCATACCAGATTTACCATTTTTCCTCGCGTGTTGAGGTCACCGGGTCGGCATCGCAGGCGTGAGTTGGAGCGCGGCACTCGCCGCGTAGCCATCTGCTCCAGCGCCGTCATTTTGCGCCGGAGCCGCCCGGATTCGGCGTCAGTATCACTGGATGGTCCAGCCGCCATCGACCATCAGTACGTGACCCACGACCATATCCGACAGATGGCTGGATAAGAACAGGACCGCGCCCACAAGATCCTGCGGCTGGTTCCAGCGCCCCACCGGCAGCATCTGCGTGGTCGCCCATTCCCTGTAACCCGGCCTCTCGAGAATCACTTTCCGCGATTCGGTTTCCGTGATACAGGGAGCAACCACATTCACGTTCACCCCCTGACGCGCCCATTCGAGCGAAAGCGCGCGGCTCAGGTGATGCACTCCGGCCTTGGCCGCCGCGTAAACGGACCGCGACTGGAAGGCGATCACCCCGAAGTTCGATCCGATGTTTACGATTTTTCCGCCACCCTGGGGAATCATGATCCGCGCTGCCGCCTGGCAGGCAAAGAAAACGCTTTTCAGCGACGATGCCATGGTGCGGTCATACTCTTCCTCGGTGACGTCGAGAGCCATCGTGTTTCCCGTCCAGCTCGCGTTATTGACGAGTACGTCCACTTTGCCGAATGTTTCTTTCGCCCGATCGAACAGCGCGCGGACCTGCGCCACGTCTGACACGTCCGTCAGTACGATCAGCGCCTTCCGCCCCATGGCCTCGATTTCCTCGCGGAGCCGCGCGATTTCTTCATGACGCCCCTCGGGATGCTTGGCCAGCACGAGATCGGCGCCGGCCTGCGCGAAAGCCAGCGCCAGTGCCCGCCCGATTCCCTGGGATGCGCCCGTGACCACCACAACTTTTCCGTTCAGTCCAAAGCTCGAATAGTCTGTATTCATCGATTCTCTCTTCCCGCGCCGGATCGGCCTTTTGTCAGATCAACCCGCGCACTGTACCGCCGATATCGAGAGCCGCGCCGGTGATGAACTTCGCCAGAGGCGAAGCCAGAAACACGATAGCGTGCGCCACATCCTCGGCCTTGCCGATTCCGAGCGGCAAATAACGGTCTTCGAGGAAGCGCTGCACGGCGGTTTCCCGGTCGGCAACGCCGTAGCTCTCAACCAGTTGGTCGACGAGTCCGCCGGACCGCGTCCACATGCGCGTCCACACCGGCCCCGGCAGAACGGCGTTGACGCGAACCCGCGGCGCATACTGCTTAGCCAGGGCCTTGGTCAGATAGAGCAGGCCAGCCTTGCATACGCCGTAATCCATCAGGGTCGGCTCCGGCTGTTTGGCCAGATCGGAAGCCGTGTTGACGATGGCGGCCGAACCGTTCTCCGACATTGCCGGCAGCAACGCGCGGCAGGTCCGGATGCAGCCCATCAGATTGATGTCGAAACTTTTCTCCCAGCGCTCGTCGGGAATATCTTCGAACGACGAGGCATCGCCAACGCCCAGATTGTTGATGAGAATGTCCGGTGCCCTCCCAAAGGTCCGGAGCACATAAGAAACGGTTGTATCCGTGCCCGCCGGGGTGGCGAGATCCGCCGCCACGACGCCCGCCCAGCGGGACGACTTTTCCCGCAGCGCGGGTTCGTCGCAATCCGCGACGATCACCTTCGCGCCCTCCTGCGTCAGAAGATCCGCGGTCGCTTCGCCAATCCCGTAGGCGCCGGCGTTGACCAGGGCGTATTTTCCGTTAAGTCCGTAATCCATGGCTTAGACCTGAATGGAAGTGGTTTTCACAGTGCGCGAAACTCCGCCGACAGCTTCTGCAGTATGTCTACTGGCGGGGGGCCGTCGTGCACGACTACCCTGTAGCGCAGCGTCAGGGGGTGTTCGGGCCGGATGGTGACCGGACCCACGGCGGTGATGTTGGGATTCAGCATCGAAGCCGAGCGCGGATTGTGCCAGAGCGTCGGTGGATTCTTCGGATGATCGATCACGGCGGCTCCGACGGTCTTGCCGTCGCCCGCCACCCTGATCGTGTAGTCGTACCAGGTCTCTGACGGCCAGTCCAGCTCGGGATACGCATACTGCGGATCGCGCAGCGTGACCTTGCCCCGTTCGGTGGAATAATACGATTCGCCGTCCCTCCGGCACTGCACATCGAAGCCGCCGAAGGCCGTGCGGCTGAGCTCGTACACATACGTGGGTGCGACCGTGTAGGCGAGATCGAGAATGAAGACGCCGTCGCGTTCGGTCACCGTGACGGTGTCGTTCTCTTCTCCCATCTTGCGGTTGTCGATCAGCAGGTCATTGTGAATTGTGAGGTCGGCGTGACTGGCGTCGGCGTTCACCAGCCTGACTTCGCGATTCTGTACGACGCGGCCGTCGCGGGGAGCGTACACGCCCCAGCCCCAGAAGTCGGCCCAGCGCACGGTAGCCGAGCGTAAGGGCGCGGTGGGCGAATTATTGGAGCGCGACGGCGGTTCGTAAAACGCACCCATCTCCCAGCCGAAAAAAATTCCGCGGTGATGCGGATCGGCCTTGGGCGCAATGTCGGTAATGCGTTCGCCGGTCGGCGAATTCACAGGTGACAGGCAGGCGGCGCTGGGCGAGGTGAGCCCGATATTTTCCGGCTTTTTCGTAAGGTAGTCGAAAACGACGCGGCCGTCGGGCGTCCTGAGCTCCATGCCGTACTCGACGGGCGTCAGGGTATATTCCGCCGCAGCGGACACACTATCGGGCAGTATGACTTCCCCTGTACTGAACGCGAGCGCGGCGGCGACGGCAATCCCTGCCAGCCACGGTCCTGAGCGTTTCAGTACCGCCTTTCCTGTCGCGGGCCTGGATCTACCGGCGTGTATTTCGACACCTCCTGAAAATCGTCGTTTTCGGCAACGATGAAGATCGATTCGCGCGGCGAAGCGCGACCCCGCTGGTTGCGGATTTCGTACTCGAACTGATCAACAATCACTCAGGCGCCGGTTCGGACATCTCAGCGGCCTATATTAATAAGGTTAGAGGCGACGGACGTCTGAGCACCGCCCGGCGCGTTCGAAACAACGTCCACGTATGTTAGTCCGGAAAGTCTATGTCATTGAAAAACTGGTAGTTATCCAGATTTGCGGCGGGAGCGAAGAAGCAGATGACCTTCATCTCCACCGCGCCGGTATTCTGCAGCATGTGAACCTTGCCTTGCGGAAACAGAACGATTGATCCGGTTTTCACGGGCGAGACATCTCCATCCACCAGGACGCGGCCCTCGCCGGCGACGATGTAAATCGTTTCCTCACCGTTCGGGTGAGAGTGGGCTGGGCGAACCTTATCCCCCGGTGCAACCTTGATAAGACAGACCGACATATGGTTGGCACCGAGCAGTTCGCTGTTCACAAGCCAGCGCAGATTCCGGCCGGGCAGGTCCAAGCCCTCTATTTCATCTTCATGTACGGTGGGTACGCTCATGCCAGACTCCCTATAATACGTTTCGCGAGCTTCTCCGGGGACAGGTCGAAGGCGTCGAGAAGCTGCTCGTACGTGCCCGAGTGGATGAACTGCGGCTTCATTTCGGCGGTCATCGCGTTCACCCCGAGGACGCGGCCCGGCGCCTGTCGATGGCGCGCCGCCGTTTTGATCGCATTCTGCCAGAGAAATCCATTGTTCTGTTCCGCGAATACGACCAGCCTGCCCGATGCGAAGAGCCGGAGCAGACACGCCTCATCGACCGAGGGCATGTCGATCACGCCTGCCGCGACATCTCGCTCGGCCAATGCCTTCGCCGCCGCCAGCGCCTCATGCACGCCGCGGCCGCTGCTGACGATCACGGCCTTATCCGCGGCGCTCTCCCGCAGCACGTAAGCGCGGCCGAATTCAAACTCGAAATCTTCGCCGTAGATCACGGGCGATGCAGCGCGCATCACCCTTGCGTACACCATGCCGCGATTGCCTTCCATGATCCACTTCATCAGCCCGAGAAGCTGCCGGGGGCAGGAGATGCTCACGATTTTCAAATGCGCCACGCCGTCGAACATAGTGACATCGTCGTTGCCCATGTGAGTGGCGCCGTTGGTGCGGGTTTCGAAGTCGGGTCCGGTCGCGAGGTAGGTCAGATCCAGACCGTGCCCTTCGCTGAGCCAACTGCCGGGATCGGCGATGGATTCCATGCGCTCCTGCTGGCCCACCGCGGTGCGCCGCAGCACCTGCCAGTTGAAGAACGGGCAGAACGTGCTCACCCAGGTGTTATAGCCCAGCGCGGCGAACGCTTCGCCCATGTTCATCATGTTGGCCTCGGCGACGCCTGCGTTCCAGGCGCGGCCCTGATCGACATAAGCCACCCCGGCTTCGAGACCGCTGGTTGTCGCCAGGTCGGCGTCGATGGAGACCACCAGCGGATCGCGCGCGAACACCTTCATCGCAGCGGTCACGATTTCGGATGCGGCGTATTCCTTCGTTTGGTCGATGCGCGGCAACAGGGCGGCGTCGTATTGAATGCGTTTGCGGCGTGGCTCGGCGCGGCGCAGAACAGTCGGACCGACTACCTGCTTCGCGGCGAAGTTTTCCGGCGAATCCGCCGCGATGTGAAGTTTCATGCGCCGCGCGATCGCCAGCAGCCGGTCCTGCAGGTCAGGGTCGAGACTGTTGTGGAAGACGGCGAAATCCGCGACGCGCGCCTCGCGCCGGCGCGCCTGAAGTTCGATCTCCTGGGCGATCAGATCGTCGCTTAACGCGACCTTATGCCGGTTCAGCGAATCGGAACACGCTCCGTAGCCTTTGGTGCTGTGGCATATGATCGCCGTCGGCTTGCCGTTACGCTCGCCGTAACGGAACTGTTCGAGAGCGGCGAACACCGCGTCGTACCGGGTGGCATCCACGCTGAACACCCGCCAGTCGAACGATTCGAAAACGGCTTCCAGACGTGGCATGGGGAAAACCATCCGGCTCGCAATATCCAGCTGGCCGTTATTCTGATCGACGAGTACGCAGAGATTGTCCAGATGCTTCTGGCCGGCGAACATGACGGCTTCCCAGATGGTGCCTTCCTGCAACTCGCCATCTCCGGTCAAGGTGTAGGAGTCGAAGTGCGGGTTCCGCCTGCCGGCAATTGCAAACCCCTGCGCCACGGGCATCCCCTGACCCATGGGACCGGTGGCGATGTGGACGCCGGGAAGAACAGGCCCCGGATGGCCGTTCAGGATACTGTCATACGAGCGCGAGCCTTTCAGGACAGACCGACCGAAGTAACCCAGCTCGGCGTAGATCGAGGCCATCGCTGCCACCGCGTGCCCTTTACTGAGAACGAACATGTCCTGGCCGATCCTGGTGGGGTCGGTCACGTCGATATTGAGAAAGCCACCGTAAAACAACGCAACCAGCGGAATCGTGGCGGAAAACGCGCCTCCGGAATGCAGGCCTTTGTCGATCGCATCGCGGCACTGCTCCAGAGTCAGGATCCGGATATCGGAGTCCTTAATCTCCAGCAGCTTCAGAATCCCCTGCCGCAGGAGATACTCAGGCGATTCCGTGAAACCGCGCACGGCGGCGGGCTGGGCAGGAATTTGCGTGGCGCTGGTCATCTTGCTGTCTCAGCCGGCTTCGGCAACCGCGCGCAGCCGGCCCAAAATACTCCGGTCATGTCACCGCGTATCAGCTGCATCTCTCCTCTCGCCGGATGTCATGCAGGACGGTTGCGTATTGCGCAATTTCCATTACGTTTCAGGATTATATCAGCTCCCGCGCCTTGCGAGCCTGCGGCGCCCGAGTCGTAAGCCGCGAGCACCAGTTCGCGCTTTATCACGAGCGCGCCTATCCTGTTCACAATCGCCTTTTGAGGCAGACACGGTGTCAGCCACGCACTGACGACCTGCATGGAACAATCTACCGCTCGTTCCAGTGCACCATCGGCAGGCCCGGCGCAGGTGCCTGGAAATATGGAATGCGTTTTCCTTTGAGCGACCCGATGTATGCGGTGCGCAGATCGGGGCCGCCGAAGGTAATGCTTGCCATCCACGGCGCGACGCCTCGTCCCGTGGCGAAAAGAACCTCTTCGGTCACGCAGTTGTTGAAGAACTGCCGCTCCAGCGCATCCACTTTTTCAGGATCGCCTTCGTCGAGCAGAATGCGAAGATCGCCCTGCGGAGTGAGGACGAACAGCTTATCGGAATAGACCATCGTGCCCCACAGATTTCCGCAGACGTCGAACGCGATTCCGTCGGGCCATGCGCCCTTGCCCAGATTCGACGGCCCGAAGCATTCCCGGTTTCCGAGCGAGCCCCGGTCGTCCACACGCATCCGCGTAATGCATCCGCCCGTGGTCTCCACGATGTAGAGATACTCTTCCGCGGCATCGAAGCGAATCTCGTTGGTAAAGCCGAACCCATCCGCCACGATGCGGAATGCGCCGTCCTCCCAGAGGGCGATGTATCCATCCTTCAGGTCGGTTCGCAGAGCGTGCATCCAGTTGCGGATCTTCGTCGACACTGTAACCCACAGCCGGTCTTTGGAATCCCGCAGGACGAAATTGACTTTGCCGATCGGATGGCCGTCGATGCTGTCGGCGAGAATCTTCGATTTTCCGTCCCGCGACATCACTTCCAGGCAATCGGTGCCGAAGTTGGCGATCAGAAAATCGCCGTTGCGGGCGAAGGCCATGCCGTTTGGCAGAGTGCCTTTGAGATATCTTTCGGCTTCACTCGCGGCGTCCTGGAAATGCCCGGACTGCCTCTGGCGCGTGATCTCCTGCGTGCCGTCGGGCCGAATCCTCACCACGCCGCCGCGGGCGTCGGCGGTCCACAGGCTGCCGTCGCGTTCCGCAAGAATGCACTCGGGCCGTTGCAGTTCCGTGCCGATGTAGCGGAGTGCGTTCCGGTCGATGCCGAAGTCGAGTATTGGATTTGTCAAACGCCATAGCCTATCACGGGAACCGGAAACATGCTGGTTGTGTCAGACTCAGTGGACGCTTCGAGGATTTCCGGGAACGCCGTTCAGCGCCGGCGAGGGCCACGGCGTGACTCCGGCTCGTGAATCTGATCTGCACCCGGTCCAGAGTCCCGCGCGCGGGCGCCCAGCAGTTCGCCGACTTGCAGTGCAATCCCGGTGACCTCACGTCCGTATTCCTTATCGCGTTCACTCGGGAAACGCGCAACAGGCGCCGAAATACCGATCGCCGCGACGATGCGGCCTTCCTGGTCGCGTATTGGTGCAGCCACGCAACGCACTCCCTCCATGAACTCCTCGTCATCGGTCACGTATCCCCGTGCCTGAATTCGCTTGCAGGCGCGGGCGAGTTCGGGAATCGAGACGATAGTCCGCCTGGTGTGGCGTTCGAGAGGCGCGGTACCGAAAAGCGCTTTTAAAGCCGCTTCGTCAAAATCCGCCAGCAGCGCTTTGCCGTGCGATGTGCAATAGAGCGGAACTAATTCGCCGGTCTGGCCGGAGATAGCAATCACATGGCTGGTGCCGACGTGATCCACGAACAGCGCTTTGGATCCCTCGCGAATGGCAAGATGAGCGGTTTCGTTGGTGGTACGGGCCAGCGATTTGAGGTGCTCGTGAGCCACGGTGGCCAGCATCCTGCTCCAGTCGTATTTGCGGGAGAGGTGCCAGACCGAGGTGCCCAGGATGTATTCTTTTCCGGAACTCGGGTTGGCAAGAAAGCCCCTGCGCTTCAGTGTGTTCGCCAGCCGGAAAACGCTGCTGCGGTCGATGCCGAGAACTCCCGTCAGGCTTGTCAGTGACACCGGCGTGCGCGATTTGCCGACCGTCTCGAGAATCAGAAGCCCGCGGTCGAGGCTCTGGACGGAGGGGGTTTGGACGGTAATTCGCCTGGCTTTGGGAGCCTTCGCCGGCGTGCGGTTCTGTGTAGCTCTCATGGGCGATTTCAATTACGGTGCGAAAACAATAGCGCCCGCAGCTTGAATTCACTATGGTATATGACGGGTTCGGTGCCCGGGATGGCGCTTTGGGGGTGATGCGCAGGCTGGCGTACATACGGCTATACGTGGAGTCACGCCGCTTTTTGAGCAAACGGATACGGCCTTAGCCCCCGGTATGCCAGCGTGGTGCTTTGCGAAATCATCGGCTGCGTTCCTCTTTCTTTCCAAAGTCCGGTGTGGCGGTTCTGCGCCGCAAACCGCTTCATAGCCCGCCCAGCCTGCGCCTGCCATTGCGAACAGCCATACTCACCGGCTTTTCTCAGCCTTCAGGTCGGCAAGGTGCTGACTCCAATCCCCCCGTCGCCCCTGCCGCGATCTGCTTCGCTATCGCATTCAATTAAGATGTCCTTTACTTTCATCATCCGTTGCACTTTGGGAGCGGGATAAATCAGACTTGGCTCACACACGCTGGCTGACTCATCGAGGCAGGGAGATCACGTGCTTAATTTGACTGGATTAATTCGTATGTCACCAAAGTTCGAAAATGAATGTTGACTACGGCCAAGAACCTTGATACTATCAAGCCTCTCAGTGAACAGTGTGTGGCGTAGGGCGCAACACCGCCACGGCACTCGATATTGATCGCAGGTAGAGAACACAAAGGGGTCCTGATATGACGAATCACAGAAGTCCATTGGTTTATTTCACCGCCTGTCTTCTGCTGTTTTCCGCGTTTGCCGCCAAACATGCACTCGCTCAGTCAATTACAGGTGGGATCACGGGCAACGTGGTTGATACAACGGGAGCGGCTATTCCGAACGCAGCTGTTACCCTGACCAGTGATGCAACCAACGAAGTTCGTAAGACGACCGCCAATGAAACGGGAACATTTGGTTTCACGGCTGTGCAGCCGGGAAGCTACTCGCTGAAAGTCGAACGCGACGGATTTAAGGCTCAGGAGCGAACCGGTATTCGCGTGGCGGCCACCGAGCATGTGGCCGTTGGCAATATCCAGCTCGAGGTCGGCGCAGTTAGCTCGACGATTGTCGTCGAAGCGGAAACTGAGCATGTGTCGACCGACAGCTCTCAGGTCACCGGCGAAATCGACAGTGACCAGCTTCGGAACCTGACGGCGCGCGGGCGTGATGTGGTCTCCATGCTTCGCGTTGTTCCCGGCGTATCGTACCAGGCAGATCAGGACAGCGCCGGTGGCACCTACGGCACCAGCACCCCGAGCATCATGGGTTCCAGCGCAAACACCAACCACATCGCGATTGACGGCGTCACCAGCAACGATCAGGGCAGCCCCAGCGTTTTCTCGAGCGCCACCATGCTGGATGCCATCGGAGAAGTGAAGGTCGTTCTGAACAGCTATCAGGCGGAATATGCCGGCAACGGCGGGTCTATCGTGCAGGTGGTTACCAAGTCCGGTACCAACGAATATCACGGAACGCTGTATGAATTTAACCGTAACGAAGACTACAACGCGAACAGTTTCTTCAATAACCGTAATGGCGTGGCTAAGGCGCGATATCGCTATAACACCCTCGGCGGGACCTTGGGCGGCCCGATCTACGTGCCCGGCCACTGGAATCGCTCGAAAACGAAGCTTTTCGGCTTCTATAACATGGATATCCAGTTAATTGCTCGTCCCGGCAGTCTCAGCGACTACACGATGCCGACGGCGATCGAACGCAATGGCGATTTCTCGCAGACGCTCGACGTCAGCGGTAAGCTAATCCCGGTCAACGACCCCCTTAACGGCAGTAAGCAGTTTACGGGAAACGTCATTCCGGTCTCGCGCCTGAACTCGAACGGCCTGGCCCTGATGAATATTCTCCCGCTGCCAAACTACACCAACCGCGCGATTACGCTGGGCAATTACAACTATCAGATCCAGGAGACTATCCATCAGCCGACGCGCGCTCAGGTCTTCAAGATCGACTATGTGCCCACCGACAAGGACCGGTTCTACGTGCGCGGTAAGACCTATTTGTCGCAGGATGAGGGCTACGCGGTCTCGGGTGGCTCAACCCCGATCGGTCTCTTCGGCCAGTGCTATTGCTTTACGGAATCGGGACTTGCCATTGTTGGTACCCACATCTTCAGCCCAACCGTCGTCCTCGAGTACAACACCGGCGTGCGCCATAATCACGAGGCGTGGCACCCCTATGGAGAGAACGGCCGGACCAATCAGGAGGAACTCGATCGGGTTACCCGGTCCAAGATCGGCTACGGACTGGGGCAATGGTTTCCGCAATCCAACCCCGATAACTGGATTCCCCGCTATTCGTTTGGGGGCGTCCCAGACGCTCCTAACGTGAGCTATGACAGCCGACTCCTGAAGGGCGGCACGGATTTCGGTTTCAATGCCGACAGTGCCGTTTCCATTACCCACGGCAACCATCTGTTCAAAATCGGCGCCGACTTCCTGCGCGATCGCGAGTACGAAGGCGAAACCAGCACTTTCAGCGGAACGTTCTCGTTCGCAAAGGACACGAACAATCCTTTCGATACGGACTATGCGTTTTCCAATGCGGCGCTCGGCTATTTCGACAACTATTCTGAATCGAACGCCCGCTATGGCGCGAATCTGCGCCAATCGACGATGGAGTGGTTTGTGCAGGACACCTGGAAAGTCAGCCGGCGTTTGACGATCAATGCCGGAATCCGGTGGAGCTTCGCTCAGCAACCGTATAACCGCTACGACGGCCAGGCGGCACAGTTCGCCCCCTCACTGTACAATGCCGCGTCCGTTCCGCCGCTGTTGCATCCGGTAATCGTCAATGGCAAGCGTCAGGCGCAAAACCCGCTGACGGGGGCTCTGTTGCCTGCAGCCTACATCGGGACGTTCGCGCCGGGAGTCGGGGATCCGGCTTCGGGCAGCGTGCTTTCCGGCGCCTCCAATTATCCGCGCGGGTTCGTCAATCAGTGGGGTATTCTGCAGGGGCCGCGTCTCGGTTTCTCGTGGGATCCGTTCGGCAAAGGCAAGACCGCTGTTCGCGGTGGCGCCGCGATCCTCTACACCATACGCGCCAGCACGTGGGGCAACATTGTCAACAGGCCGCCCGCAGTCTTTACGCCAATCGCTTACTATGGCGACATGAGTACCTTCCTCGAGAGCGCGGGTGCGCTCTCGCCGGGCAGTACCAGTGGTCAGGGGATCAATAACAAGGCCCCCGATAGCTATAACCTCAGTTTCGGGATTCAGCAGGATCTCGGGCGCGGCTTCCTGATGGACGTATCGTATGCGGGCACTCTCGGACAGCATGAACAGCAGGGGACCAACATCGAAGCGGTGCCCGTGGGCACACGCTTCCTGCCTCAGAATCAGGATCCGACGTCGCCAGGCAAACCTCTGCCGAATACGTTCATCCAGCCGATTCCTGGCTATAGCGGAATCACCATCTATAACAACGCTTATAACTCGAACTATCATTCGCTGCTCACCACGATCAACCGCAGGGCTGGCAAACACCTGCGGATGGGCTTATCCTACACGTTCTCGAAGTATCTGGATTACACGGGTATCCCCGCGTTCAACAACCTGCGAACCTGGTCCTACGGGTTTGACGGCGCTGATTCGACGCACAATGTCGCAATCAATTATGTGTACGACGTCCCGAACCTCACCAACCTGGTGGGAAACCACGCGCTGGCGCGCTTCGTTGGAAACGGCTGGACGCTGACCGGAATCAGCCAGTTCGTCAGCGGAACTCCGGCATCGATCAGTTTCTCGACCGTTCAGGGTACCGATCTGACGGGCGGCGGCGATGGGCAGCGGGTCATGGTGGTTGGGGATCCGAACGCCAATGGCTCGACTTTCAATGCCTGGTTCAACCCGGCCGCGTTCGCGTTGCCCCCCGGCAATTCCAGCGGTAATGCCAGCAAGAACAGCGTGCGCAACCCCGGCGTCAACAACGACGACATGACGGTATCCAAGCAGTTCGCGCTCAAGAGTGAGAAGCGTTATATTCAGTTCCGTTGGGAAGCCTATAACGTTTTCAATCACACGCAGTATTCATCGATCAACACTTCGGCGAAATACGATCTCACCACCGGCGCGCAGACGAATGCGCAGTTCGGCCAGGTAACTGGAGCTCGTTCCAATCGCGTAATGCAGGGCGTGCTCCGGCTGGTGTTTTAAGTCGATCGACTAGAGATGCCGGGCACAGAGCGAGTCTGTACCCGGCATCTTTGAGGTTACGCCCGTGTCGCTCACCCGTGCTGACCGGGCGCCAGAGTTTTGCGGTTATCTTCCTGATGTTCGGTGGCTTGGAGGCAGCGTAACTATTCGCCTTCGCTGTCACCGCCTGAGTGAGTTTGTGTTGGTGGCGTGATGCAAGCCGAAGTTTTTTCCGTGGCAAATCCGGGCGAGCAGGTGCGGAATTTTGCCGGGACATTCCGAAAATCTTTGAAGGACGAAATCTAAAGCATGAAAAAGCTGCCGATATCGTGTTTTCTGCTGTTGACGGGCGTGTTGGGCTGGAGCGCGGATTATCTGCGGGAAGGCCCGGACATCGGTAACACCGGCTGGGTCAAGGGCGAGAAGATATTCACGCTCGATAACGTGAAGAACACGAAGCTGCTCTGGAAGATGAAACTCGACACCGTTCCCCGTGTCAATTACAATCTGCTGGCTCCGCTGATCGTGGGCAAGGTAAAGACCGCGAGCGGCGATAAACAGATCGTGGTTGTGGGAGGAGTGTCCGACGATCTGTTCGCCATTGACGCTGACGCGGGAAAGCTGTTGTGGACCAAACATTTCGACCTCGTCGGGGAGTCCGCGCGCGGCGGCGGCTTGTGCCCCGGCGGGCAGGATGCGGTACCGGTCATCGCGCCCACATCCACGCCCGGCAAGTACACCTTGTACGCGATCGCCGGGGATGGGCGGCTCTGGCAGGTGAACGTGGCCGACGGGGAAAACGTAGCGCCCCCGGCGAAATTCATGCCTCCCAACGGCAAGGCCTGGGCCGTGAATATGTTTCAGGGCGTAATTTATTCGTCGACGTCGCAGGGTTGCGGCACGGTCCCGTATGCCTTCTTCTCTTACGACCTGGCCAGTGGCAAGAGCAGCGCCTTCCTGCCCGCCGGCGGCGGCTTGTGGGGACGCAGGGGCCCGGCGATAGGGACGGATGGAACCATCTACATGGGTACCGGCGACGGACCTTACGATCCAGAGCGCGGGGAGATCGGCAACGCCGTGGTGGCAGTCAAGCTCAACGCCGACAAGGAACTGAAACTGGCCGGATATTACGCGCCGAAGAACGCCAACTATAACTGGATGCGGGACCTGGATTTCAACGTCAGCCCGATGGCCTTCGATTACAAGGGCCGGCATTGGCTCATCAGCACCGGGAAGGAGTGCCGGTTGCTGCTATCGGATCGCGACCACTTCGGCGGCGACGATCACACTACGCAGACGGTGCGGACGCCACTGGTTTGCAATGACGAGCAATGGCAGACGACCAAAGGCGTTTGGGGCGCGCTCGGCGCGTGGGTGGATGCGGCCGGCACGCAGTGGATCTACATGCCGTTCTGGGGTCCGGTGAGCCGAACCTTCCATGCGCCAATCGAATACGGGCGCCCGCGGACAGGTGCGGTGGCCGCGTTCAAGCTCAGGCAGGACGGCAAGGTGGAGCTACAGCCGGCCTGGCTCTCCACTAACATGGTGAACGCCGAAGAGGCGGTAATCGCCAACGGAATCGTATTCACCTACGGCAGCGGTGAACCCAACCTGAGAGCGGACCGCGCGTGGAACGATCCGCCGCCACCGGACCGCTCCACCGCCCATGCCACCATGTATGCGCTGAATGCCGAAACCGGCAAAGAGCTGTGGAACAGCGGAGACGCCATTGTGGCTACCAACCATTTCAGCGGAATGTCGGTGGCTAACGGCCGCGCCTATCTCGGCACCGTCGACGGCATCCTCTATTGCTTTGGGGTGGCCAAATGACTCGCCCAATAACAAACTGCCTGATGAAGACAATTCCGTGCCTGGGAAAATCGCCGAAGCGATTTCTGGCCATCGCACTGGGTTTGGTCATAACGCTGCCGGCCGTCATTTACTGCCAGCGCAGAGGCGCGCCGCCGCCTACCGCCGAATGGGCCACCAGCCGTGGGGACGCGCAACGCACGGGGTGGATGCGCAAAGACCTCTATATATCCGCCGACCGCCTGCGGGAGCCGAAATCCACCTTCACCCTGCAGTGGAAACTGAAGCTGAACAATCAGCAACGGCAGTTGAACTCGCTGACCCAGGCCGTCACGATCGGAGGCGATGGGCGCTTCCCCTTGTCGGCGATCGGCGGCAGTTCGAACAATGTATTTGTGTTCGATAATGTCAGCGGCATTGAAATCTGGGAGAGACATTTCGATACTCCGCTGGCTGCGGGAACCGCTGCCTGTCCGGGCGGCATCACGGCGGGACCGAGCCGTCCCGCCGCTCTCAATCCTCCGGTGGCGGTGGCTCCGCCGGTAGGCATCAGCACCAGCACCGGCACATTTTTTGGCGGTGTGGGCAAGCCCGGTGAAGGCGTTCCGCCGGAGTTGATGGAACCCGGCAAATCGTCGCTGCCCGGCGGCGGACGCACAGCCGGGCCGGAGATCCTGAAACTGCTGGATGCGGTGCTGTCGCCGTCCCTGGCGCGGCCCGCGGGGGCTGGTGTAAGTAGTGGTGAAGGCGCACGCGGCCCCAGCGGGGGACGCGGACGCGGCGCGATTGGCGGATCGGGCGCCAGTGGGGGCCGCGGCGGACGTGGCGGAGGAGGCGCCGCTGTGGTTATCGGCCTGCCGACCTATATGGTTGCCAGCGACGGAGTGCTCCACACCCTTGGACAGTTCGAGGGCAAAGACGTGGAGAAGCCAGTACCCTTTCTTCCCGCCAACGCCCATGCATCGGATCTGACCGTAATCGATAACATGGCGTATGCCGCGACCCTGAATGGCTGCGGCGGTGTTCCCAACGGAGTCTGGGCGGCCGATATTACAGAGCCGGATCAAAAGGCCGTTTCCTGGAACACCCATGGCGGCAGCCCCGCCGGCGCACCGGCTTTCGGTTCCGATGGGACGCTTTTTGTGGCGATTGGCAGCGGCCCGGCGGGCGGCGCCGATAGTTATTCCAACGCCGTGGTGGCGCTGGATCCGAAGACCCTTCAGGTGAAGGACTGGTTCACGCGCCCTGGCGCCAACTTCGCGGGGAGTCCTCTGGTTTTCAATTATAAGGACACTGAAATCGTCGCCGCCGTGGCACGCGACGGAAGGATATTTCTGCTGAATGCCGCTTCGCTGGGGGGCGCGGATCATCGCACGCCGCTCTCCACCTCGACCGCCGTATCGGGCGCGAAGACTGACTTTTTGCCGGGTCCGCTGGCCACCTGGGAAGACGATGCCGGAACGCGCTGGGTGCTGGAGCCATCCGCGGGAGTCGTTCCCGCGGCGATCAAGGGGGCAACCCGCCACGGAGCGGTGACGAACGGTGCCATCATAGCGTTTAAAGTGGCAGGCGAAGCTGCCGGCGCCACTCTGCAGCCGGGTTGGATATCGCGGGATATGGTGTCGCCGCTGCCTCCCGTCATCGTCAACGGAGTGGTCTTTGCGGCATCGAGCGGAGAATATCACGGCACCGCCGGCACGCCGGCGCCCCCGGCTGAGCGTATCAGCCGTTCCGTTCCCGCCGTGCTTTACGCGCTCGATGGCACTAACGGGAAGGAGTTATGGAACAGCGGTAAGGCCATAACTTCGTTCATTCACTCGGGCGGCGTCTGGGCCGACGGCGGACAGGTCTATCTCTCGACTTACGACAATACGCTGTACGGCTTCGGATACCCCATGGGTCGGTATTAGGGCAGTGGGGCATCTGACAGAGACTTGTAATAAGCTGGAACCGCCGGCGAACAGCCTCGGCGGCGGATAAGCAATGACAGCCACCGGATCAGGCACAACAGGAAGGAATTAAGTAATGACGAACAACAAGAAGAACGGCATGCGCGCGGTCGTACTGATGATGACCATAGCCGGTGTCATCGGCTTCATGGATGCGCAAACGCCCGGTGGCCGGGGCGGCAGCGGTGGCCGCGGCGCCCGGGCTGCCAGCGGCGCCCGGGCTGGCCGCGGAAGAGGGCCGCGGTTTACCGGCCCCTCAGTCTCCGTGCGCCCCGCTACCCAGTCCAGAGCCCGCACACAGGCCGAGTCACTTTTGGGCTGGCGAGTCGGCGTTCGAACCGATGCCTTCGGGCCACTGACTTTCTCCGACGCCGCAGCCAAAGCGGACGCAGGCGGCATGGGCGCGGTGGAAGGAGTCAGTACCCAGAAAGTCAGCGGGGCGATCGCCAAAAATCTGGACTATAACCTTACGACGGCTGAAGTAGCCGCGGTCAAGGCCCGGCTGAATGAACTGCGCCTTCTGATGCCGGCTTACGACGCAGGCGCGATTCCTGCCGACGAGGCTTCCCGCCGCAAGGTTTTTGAATTCGCTAAAGAACTGGGAGCCGACCTGATCATCGGTTCGGCGGACTCCGCGTCGCTGGCCGGTCTGGACAAACTGGCGACGGAGCTGAACATGAATGT
>Ga0134125_10002771_pt1 | contig 20622 bp, 17 predicted proteins | sample KB31751_FD_96464 | JGI IMG/M metagenome (GOLD analysis project Ga0134125, IMG submission 96464) | Terrestrial soil microbial communities with excess Nitrogen fertilizer from Kellogg Biological Station, Michigan, USA - KB3-175-1 | ecosystem: Environmental > Terrestrial > Soil > Unclassified ... | reverse complement strand
TCACCGTCCGCTCGCCCGTCAACGGCATGGTCGCGGACCTCGCCCAGCCGGATCAATCGCACGTCGGCAGCAGCATGCCGCTCGTCACGGTGGTCGATCTCTCGGCACTCGCCATCCAGTTTCAGGTCGCGGAGTCCTTCGCCGGCGGCATCACCCCAGGCCTCCCCGCGGACATCACCGTCGACGGCCAGACGCTGCATGGAGTGGTCACCCAGGTCTCCCCCGACGTACGCGACGGCTGGGTCACCGGACGCGCGAAATTCGCCGGCTCGCAGCCGGTGGGCCTGCGGCAGAACGAGCAGGCCGCGGTGCGCATCGTCATGGGTGAGCACAAGAATGTCCTCAAGGTCGAGCGGGGAGCTTTCCTCGATGCGACCACCCGCGCCGTTTACGTCGTTCGCGGCGACCAGGCAACTCGCATCCCGGTGGAGCTGGGTGCCGCCTCCGTCTCCGAGATCGAAGTACTGCGCGGGCTCCACGACGGTGATCGAGTGGTGATTTCCGACACCCAGGACTTCAACGACGCGCCGGAGCTGCGCATCGCGCACTGAAGCGGCACGACGACCCGAACCCAACGCCAAGAGGCTCACATGCTGAAGATGCAAGACATCAGTAAGGTCTACCGGACCGATCTCATCGAGACGCACGCGCTGCGCAATTTCTCCCTGGAGGTGAAGTCCGGTCAGTTCGTGGCCGTGAGCGGCCCGTCCGGCTCCGGCAAGACGACCTTCCTCAACGTCGCAGGGCTCCTCGAGACCTTCGATACCGGCGTCTACGAGCTCGGCGGCGAGGATGTGAGCCGGCTCTCGGACGATGCGCGCTCACGCATGCGCAACGAGAAGATCGGCTTCATCTTCCAGAGCTTCAACCTCATTCCCGACCTCGACATCTACGACAACGTCGATGTTCCGCTGCGCTATCGGCGGATGAAGGCCGCAGAGCGCCATTCCCGCATCACCAAGGCCCTGGAGCTGGTCGGCCTCGCTTCGCGCATGAAGCACATGCCCTCGCAGCTCTCCGGCGGGCAGCAACAGCGCGTCGCCATCGCACGCGCCATCGCAGGCGACCCGGCCCTGATCTTCGCCGATGAGCCCACGGGCAATCTCGACTCACTCATGGCGCGGCAGGTGATGGACCTCCTCGAGCAGATCAACGAGATGGGCACCACCATCGTGCTCGTCACTCATGATCCGGAGCTCGCCCGGCGCGCACAACGGAACATCCACATCGTCGACGGGCTGGTGATCGACTCTCCCCCTCCGTACGAGCGCCGCGCCGGCACCGATGCCGCCGGCTCGCTCGCCGGCTGAGGCAGCCGGGAGCGCAAGATGTTGGGTTATTACCTCTGGCTGGCAGCAAAGAGTTTCAGACGCAATCCGGGCCTCACCGCCCTCATGGTGGGCGCGATCGCGCTCGGCATCTCCACCTGCATCGTCACGCTGACCGTCTATCACGCGATGTCCGGCAATCCCATCTGGTGGAAGAACAACATACTCTATGCCGTCACCATGGATGGGTGGGACCCCAGTCCGTCAGACCCATATGATCCGGCTCATCCGCAACTGGCCCCGCCGCAGCTCACTTACCGGGACGCGCAGTACCTGTATCAGTCGACCATACCGCGGCGCAAGGTCCTGATCACGCAGCTGCTCGGGGTATTGAGCGGCGCGCCGGGAGAGACTGCGCCGGTGCATGTGATGACGCATGCGGTCACGCGAGACTTCTTTTCGATGTTTGACGTTCCATTCGAGTACGGCGGCGGGTGGAGTGCTTCTGCAGACAGCGGGCCCGAGCCGGTGATCGTGTTGAGCAAGGAACAGAACGATAAGCTCTTCGGCGGAGCCGACAGCGTCGGTCAGACGATTCTCTGGAACGATCACCGCTTCCGCATAGTCGGCGTCCTCAAGAACTGGCGGCCGCTGCCCAGATTCTATGACATGACCACCCGGCGCTGGGGCGAGCCGGACGATGCCTACGTACCCTTTCAATGGGGACCCGCGCTGCAGATCCTCCCCGGAGGAAACAGCAGCTGCTGGGGAGACCCCGTGACCACGTATCAGGACTACCTCGGCTCGGAGTGCGTGTGGATCGAGATGTGGGCCGAGCTGCCCACCGCCCAGGCGCGAGAGCGGATGCAGGCCTACATGGACTCCTACTGGGCGGTGCAGCGCAAGGCCGGGCGGTTCGCGCGGCCGCTCAACAATCACCTCACCGACGTCAGCGATTGGCTCAAGGTGAACGGCGTGGTGAGCAGTGACAGCCGGATCCTGCTGCGGCTGGCCTTCGCATTCCTGATCGTCTGCCTGATCAACACGGTCGGCATACTCCTCGCCAAGTTCCTTCGGGCGGCGCCGACGACCGGCTTGAGGCGGGCGCTGGGTGCGAGCCGCCGACAGATATTCCTGCAGCATCTCGCCGAGGTCGCGACGCTCTCTTTCGTCGGGGCGGCCCTGGGCCTGGCGTTGGGCGCGGCCGGCCTCGTCGGAGTGCATGCCATGTATACGTACGGCGGAGCTTACGGCGTGCTGGCCCGATTCGACCCCATCGGGATCCTCTGGGCGCTGGCCCTCGCGGCCGTCTCGACGCTTGCCGCGGGACTCTACCCGGCGTGGGCCATCGGCAGACTTCCGCCCTCCCTATATCTCAAGAGCCGCTAGCATGAACATCAAACCGGTGGTCTCGGCACTGTTGCGCAACCGCATGGGTGCGGTCCTGGTAGCACTCGAGATCGCGATCGCGCTTGCGGTCCTCGTGAATGCGGCCTTCATCGTCGGCCAGCGCATCGCCATGATCGATGAGCCGACCGGCCTCGACTACCACGACATGTTTGCCGTCACGATGGCGGGGTTCACCAAGGACTTCAGTCTTCCGAGCTCGGTCGCATCCGATATGGCGTACCTCCGGAGCATGCCTGGTGTCGTAAGTGCCTCGCCCGTCGGCTCGATACCGCTGAGCGGCGACGGCGGGAACGGCGTGCTCTATGCCCAGACCGGCCAGCACGGCAATTCCGCGGTGTACACCACATTGCAGACCGACGAGCAGGGCATGAGCACCCTGGGAGCGACTCTGATTGCAGGACGCAACTTCCGCCCCACCGAGATCCTTCCCTGGTCGCATGCAATCGACCAGGCAGTGCCTGAAATCATCGTGACCCAGTCATTGGCCAGGGCACTCTTTCCGGGGCGTCAGGCGCTCGGCCAAGTGGTATACGACGTGCGGAATCGGCCCATGACGATCATCGGCATCACACGCGACTTCAAGGGTCAGGTGGGTGCCGGGACTCCTCCCTATAACGTCGCACTGATGCCGCAGCTGGCGGGAGCGTTCGGCGGATACTACTGTCTCGTGCGTACCGAGCCCGGGAGAGCCGAGGCGATCATGCGGCGGGCAGAGCGGGAGCTGGCGGTGCGCAACACCACCCGCGTGATCTTCTATGCGCACACGCTCGACTACTTCAAGGGTCAGCTCGATTCCGAGAATCGCAATATGGCGATCTTTCTCGTCGCGGTCACCGCGCTCATCCTGGCCATCACCTGCCTCGGTATCTTCGGGCTGACGACCTTCAACGTCAGCACCCGTACCAAGCAGATCGGCACCATGCGCGCCGTCGGCGCCCGAAAGCGCGACGTGGTCAGCCACTTCCTGCTTGAGAACGCGATCATCGTTGCGCTCGGCGTGTTGGTCGGCTGCACGCTGACACTCGGCGTCGGTTACTGGCTCTCCAGGGCATACGGGATGCCCCGGCTCGACCTCTATTTTCTCGCCGCGGGCGTCTTCATCCTCGCTGCCATCGGTCAGCTCGCCGCGTGGCAACCGGCGCGGCGGGCAGCTTCGGTGCCGCCGTCGGTCGCCACACGCACGGTTTGAGGGCCCGCCAAGGAGCTCACTCATGCTCGGATACTATCTTCGCCTTTCCCTCAAGAGCCTCCGGCGTACTCCCGGTCTCACCGCCCTCATGGTCTGCGCCATTGCGTTGGGGATCGGCGCCTGCATCGTGACGCTGACGGTGTACCACGCCATGTCAGGCAATCCGATCTGGTGGAAGAACAACGTCCTTTACGCCGTGACCATGGATTCCTGGGAGGCCGCCCGGCCTTACGATCCGGAGCACCCGACGCTGCCGCCGTGGCAAATGACCTACAAGGATGCCACCTATCTCGCGCAGTCGAATATCCCGAAGCGCTCGGTCGTCATGGCGCAGCTGCACGGAAGTCTGAGCGGTGTTGCCGGGCAGAGGCTGCCGGTCAACGCGTTGACGCGCGCCACGACAGGAGACTTCTTTGCGATGTTCGACGTGCCCTTCCAATACGGAGGACCCTGGCGCGCCGAGGCTGACAAGGGACCCGAGCCCGTCATCGTGCTCAGCAAGGCGATGAACGACACCCTCTTCGGCGGCCGCGACAGTGTCGGAAAGACCGTGGTCTGGAGCGGCCACCAGTTTCGCGTGACCGGCGTCCTCGCCGACTGGCAACCCCTGCCCAAATTCTACGATCTGATCGACAACGGCCCGTTCGCTGCGCCTGAGGACGTCTTCGTTCCGTTCGCCTGGACGGCGATCATGCAGCAGTTCCCTACCGGTAACACCGACTGCCCGAGCACGACCAAGGAGCGGACGTTCCGCGACTTCCTCGGCTCGGAGTGCGTCTGGACCGAAATGTGGGTCGAGCTGCCGACTGCCGCCAGCCGCCATCGCTTTCAGGCCTTCATGGACGCGTACTGGGCGGCGCAACACCGGGCCGGACGTTTCCCTCGCCCGCTCAACAATCATCTGACCACAGTCGACCAATGGCTGCAGATCAACGGCGTCGTCAGCAGCGACAGCCGCATTCTGCTGCGCGTCGCCTTCGCCTTCCTCGCAGTCTGCCTGATCAACACCGTCGGCATCCTGCTGACCAAGTTCCTGCGCGGTGCACCGCTCACCGGCCTGCGGCGCGCACTCGGAGCCCGGCGCATCCAGATCTTCCTGCAGCACATCGTGGAAGTTTCAATGGTCTCGCTTGCCGGTGGAACGCTGGGCCTCGCGCTCGGCGCATTCGGGCTGCTGGCGGTGCGGGCGCTCTACGGAGAGGCAGACCAGTACGGGGCACTCGCTCATTTCGACCCCTTGGGAGTGGCCTGGGCACTGGCTCTCGCGGCGCTGTCGACGCTTGCCGCAGGTCTTTATCCCGCACTCACGGCCGGCAGGGTGCCGCCCGCGGTGTACCTGAAGAGTCGCTAGCGCCCCTCTTGGAGCGATGACGGAGAAACATCCATGAGTCTTAACGTCAAACCCGTCGTTTCCGCGCTGCGGCACAATCGCGCCGGCGCAATGCTGGTGGCCCTGGAGATCGCGATTGCGCTCGCAGTAATGGTCAATGCCGCCTGGATCGTCGCGCAACGCGTCCATGCGATCGAGACGCCGACCGGGATCGACTACCACAACATGTTCGCGATCGGCATCGCCGGGGTCACGGGCGACTTCAATCCGTCCGCCGCAGAACAGGCGGATCTCGCCTATGTGCGCAGCCTCCCCGGGGTCGTATCCGCGTCGGTCGCTTCCGGAGTTCCGCTGGCTGCGCATGGTCAGGGGGACTTCTTCTGGAAAAGCCCCGAGCAGCGGGGAGCCATGATCAACCCCCGCACCATGCAGATGGATGAGAACGGCCTAAAGACTCTGGGAGCGCACATAGTCGCCGGCCGTGACTTCACCGCAGCCGATATCGTGCCGTATTCCAACGACTATTCGCGACTGGCTCATGAGGCGCTGATCACGCAGTCGCTCGCCCGCAAACTCTTTCCGGGTGGCGATGCGCTCGGCAAGGCCCTCTACACGGGGAGCGACAATCTCGTCACGATCATCGGGATCACCAACGACTTCATGGGCTCGGTGGTGCGCGCCGATCCGTCGTACGACACGCTCGTGTTCCCACAGACTCCCGGGACCGACGGGTTCTACTATATTCTCGTGCGCACCCGGCCCGGAAAGACACAGGCGCTAATGCAGGCGGTAGTAGACCACATCGCCCCCTCGAGTCTGGACCGCGTCATCACCTTCGCGCACCCCTTCGACTACTTCAAGCAGCGACTCGATGCCGAGAATCGCAATGTGGTGATCTTCCTGACGACCATCACGGCCCTCGTCCTCGCCGTCGCCTGTCTCGGTATCTTTGGTCTCACCACCTTCAACGTCAGCGCGCGCACGAAACAGATCGGCACCATGCGCGCCATCGGCGCGCGCCGCCGCGACGTCGTGGCTCACTTCATGATCGAGAACGCGATCGTCCTGATAGCGGGCGTCCTGGTGGGGTGTACGCTCGCGCTCGGCGCTGCGTACTGGCTGACCGCTCAATACCAGCTGCCGCGCCTCGACCTCGTCTACCTCGCCGTGGGCGTCATCGGCGTCGCGATCGTGGGCCAGCTCGCAGCCTGGCAGCCCGCGCGACGCGCGGCATCCGTGCCGCCATCCGTGGCGACCCGCACGGTTTGACTTTAGCCGCTCGCGAGCCCGGGATGCGCATCGGCTACTACCTGCGCCTCGCGCTGAAGAGCCTCGCGCGAACGCCCGGCCTCACGGCGCTCATGATGTGCGCCATCGGTTTCGGAATCGCGGCCTGTATCGTGATGCTCACGATCTATCACGCGATGTCAGGCAACCCCATCTGGTGGAAGAACAACGTCCTCTATGCGGTGACCATGGACACCTGGGCGCCGCGAGCGTCCTTCGATTCGGACCGGCCGGCGCTGCCGCCGCCGCAGCTCACCTACAGAGATGCGAGCTACCTGTTCCAGTCCGCGATTCCGCAGCACAAGGTCATGATGTACCCGATCAAGGGCGTCCTGAGTGGCGCCCCGGGCCAGCGCCACCCGGCGCCGGTCCTGACCCGGGCCACGACAGCGGATTTCTTCGCGATGTTCGACGTGTCGTTCGAATACGGCGGCGCCTGGGATGCGGCGGCGGACCGCGGTCCGGACCCGGTGGTCGTGATCAGTCACGAGGAGAACGAAAGGCTCTTCGGGGGTGCCGACAGCGTCGGACACAGCATTCTCTGGAATGGCCACCCTTTCCGCATCGTGGGGGTAATGGGAGGCTGGTGGCCAAAACCCAGGTTTTACGATGTCATCAACGGCGCCTTCGACAAACCGGAGGATGTCTACGTGCCCTTCGGCTGGGGACCGGCACTACAGCAGCTGCCGGTCGGAATGGTGGCCTGCTGGGGTGATACATCGCACGACACCTACGCAGGATTTTTGGGCGGGGAGTGCAGCTGGATCCAGATGTGGGTCGAGTTGCCGAATGCGGCGAGCCGAGACAGGATGCTTGCGCTGATGAACGCGTATGCAGTGTCGCAGCGCAAATCCGGCCGCTTTCGGCGGCCCCTCGACAACCGCCTGACCCGGGTCAGTCAGTGGCTCGCCGAGCAGGGGGTCGTCACCAACGACAGCCGGCTCCTCCTTCGCCTCGCATTCGCGTTCCTCGCGGTCAGCCTCATCAACACCGCGGGCATCCTGCTCGCAAAGTTTCTGCGAGCGGCACCGACCGCCGGCGTGCGCCGGGCGCTCGGCGCGACTCGCGTGCAGATATTCCTACAGTACCTCATCGAGGTCGCGGCGCTGTCGCTCGCCGGCTCCGGGCTCGGCCTCGCTCTTGGCGCGCTCGGGCTGCGGGCGATGCACTGGCTGTACGCGATCAACACCGTGGACAACTCCGGCTATCAGGAGCTCACACACTTCGATCCTGCAGGTCTCGCCTGGGCTCTGGCGCTCGCATTCCTCTCGACCTTCGCCGCGGGACTCTATCCGGCGTGGCGCATCGGCCGCCTGCCGCCAGCGACCTACCTGAAATCCCAGTGAGGCGGGTCGCGAGATCACCGATGAGTCTGAATCTCCGATCCCTGACCTCTGCCCTGCTCCGCAGGCGCGCCGGAGCCGTCCTGGTGGCGCTGCAAGTGGCCATCGCTCTGGCGATAATGGTCAACGCGGTTTACATCGTGCAACAGCGTGTCACCTGGATCGTGCGACCGACCGGTATCGACGTGACCCATCTTTTCGTGATCTCGAGCTCCAGTCTCGCGAGCCGTCCCGATGCCGGGCATGCCATCGAGGAGGATCTCGCCTACCTGCGCAGCCTCCCGAACGTCATTTCCGCGACCGCGAGCAATAGCGTGCCATTCAACCTGGGCGGCAACATCGGCATCTGGCTCCGACCGGGTCACCAGGGGCGGGAGTTCAATCCCCGCTATCTGATCATGGACTCGGCCGGGCTCGGAACCCTGGGCGCGCATCTGCTCGCGGGCCGCAACTTCAAGCCCGAGGAGATCCGGCCGCCCGACACGGCGGACGATCTGGGCGACTTCGTGTCGGAGCTGATCGTGAGCCGTGCGTTTGCCCGAGCGCTCTTTCCGAGCGGCTCCGCCGTTGGCAAGGTGGTGTATTTCGAGAACGGTCGGCCTGTGACCATCATCGGAATCATCGATGACTTGCGGGTAGCCCGAGCCTCCGCGTCCGCGGGCGACTTGCTGGCCATTTTCCCCAGCCTGCCGAGCGCAACGTCCACAGTCGATTATCTCGTGCGCACCCGCGCCGGTGAGCGCGATGCGGTGATGCGCGATGCCGCCCTGCATCTCGCCGATTCCAATCCCGACCGGGTGATCAACTGGGCACGCCCGCTCCTTCTTCAAATGGAACGCCGATGCGGAGGATCGCAATACGGCGATCTGCCTGACCGTGATCACCGCACTCCTCCTGGCGATCACCTGCCTCGGCATTTTCGGGCTGGTGACCTTCAATGTCAGCAGCCGGACCAAGCAGATCGGCACCCTGCGTGCCGTCGGCGCGCGCAGGCGCGACGTCGTGGCTCACTTCATGGTCGAGAACGCAATCGTCCTCACGACGGGTGTGCTCACCGGTTGCGCGCTCGCACTGGCGGTCGGCTACTGGCTCTCCCTGCGGTACGGATTGCCCCGCCTCGACCTTTATTACCTGGTCAGCGGCGTCGTGGCTCTCTGGGTGGTGGGTCAGCTCGCCGCCTGGCATCCGGCTCGGCGCGCCGCATCGGTGCCGCCGTCGGTAGCCACGCGCACGGTATGACGCCATTCCGGTAGGATTTCGAACATGAGCGGCATTCCTACAGAGCGTTCGCGCTCGAGCCTGGACGACGGCCTGATCCTGGTGACCGACGACAACGAGGCGGTGCGGACTGCGCTCGAAGTGCTGCTGTCGCTGCACGGCGCCCGCGTACTTCAGGCGGCATCGCCGGCCGAGGCACTGGAGGCGCTCGATAGACAGCCGGTGGACATCCTCATCCAGGACATGAACTTCCGCCGCGAGGCGACGAGCGGCGAGGAAGGGGTGCAGCTCTTTCACGAGGTGAGGAAGCGCCATTCTGAGGTTCCGATCATTCTGCTGACGGCATGGACGCACCTCGAGACCGCCGTCGAGCTCGTCAAGTCCGGGGCGGCCGACTACGTAGCAAAGCCTTGGGACGATGCACGCTTGCTCACTACGCTGCGAAATCTGCTCGACCTGAGGCGGGCGCGCGCAGAGACCGCCCGCGTCCAGAACCAGCGCCGCCAGGCGCGTCAGGCCCTGGCTTCGCGCTTCGATCTGCGCGGCGCCATATACGAGAGCGATTCGATGCACACCCTGGTTGCCATGGCGACTCAGGTGGCCCACGCCGACGTGCCGATTCTCATCACCGGGCCCAACGGAGCCGGCAAGGAGGTGCTCGCGGACATCGTCCACGCCAACTCCTCCGTCAAATCGGGGCCCTACCTCAAGGTCAATCTCGGTGCGTTGCCGCAGGAGCTGATCGAGGCCGAGCTCTTCGGCACGGAGGCCGGCGCGTTCACCGGCGCGCGCGCCCGCGTGGGCCGATTCGAAGCGGCCAATGGCGGCACGCTCTTTCTCGATGAGCTCGGCAACCTGTCGGCGCCCGGGCAGGCGAAGCTGCTGCGCGTCCTGCAGACTGGCGAGCTGCAGCGGCTCGGATCGAACCAGACCCGCCATACCCAGGTCCGGATGATCGCCGCCACGAACACCGACCTGCGCGCCGCCATTCGCGAAGGGCGGTTCCGGGAGGATCTGTACTATCGGCTCAACGTCATCGAGCTCGAGCTGCCGCCTCTCTCCCGGCGCCGGGAAGACATCCTGCCTCTTGCGCGGCATTTTCTCGCCAGCGGGCGGGAGCTTTCCGCGGAGGCGGAGCGGGCGCTCACGAGGCACTCCTGGCCGGGCAACGTGCGCGAGCTGCAGAACGTGATCCGACGCGCCTGTCTGCTCTCGAGCACGCCCTCGATCGGGGCGCAGGCGTTGGGACTTCCCGCCCCGGAGCACATCGAGGCTGCGGGTGAGCCAGTCGTCGACCGCACTGCCATCGAGCAGGCGCTGCAGCGAGCCGCCGGCGTGGTGGCTCACGCTGCGCGTGACCTGGGCCTCTCCCGTCAGGCACTCTACCGCCGGATGGAAAAGCTCGGCATCAAGTCGGACTGAATGATTCTCAGGTCTCTCTCGGCGAGGGTGGCCGCAGCACTGACGCTCGCGACAGGCATCGCGGGCGCGGCCGGCGCGCTGGCGGGCCACGACCTGAAGTCCGTGCCGCTCGGCTTCCTCACGGCCGTGCTGCTGAGCGCGCCCGCAGCGGTGTGGCTCGGGATGCGGGTATCGAAACCCTGGACTCACGTGCTCGATGCGGTGAGCAGCGGTATTGCGGGACTTCGCGACCGGGATTTCAGCGTCAGCATCACACCGACCGGCGGGCGGGAGCTCATCGATCTCGTGACGGCCTACAACTCTCTCGGCGACGTGTTGCGCCGCGAGAGACTCGACATCTACCAGCGTGAGCTCCTCCTCGATACCGTATTGCAGACGACGCCGCTCGCCCTCGTCCTGACCAACGCCGCCGGCTGGATCGTCTACGGCAACATCGCCGCGCGCCAGCTCCTGCGCGGCGGGCGCAAGCTCGAGGGGCTCGCCCTCGATGCACTGCTCGAGGAATCCCCGGCCGCCCTGCTCGAGGCGCTCAAGTGCGTCGGCGATACGCTCTTCACGATGGAGATCGGCGGCGAGCCTGAGGTTTACCATCTCTCCAGGCGCAGCTTCGTGCTCAACGGCCAGCCGCACGAGCTCATCCTCCTCAAGCAGCTCACGCGTGAGCTCGCCGCCCAGGAAGTGGTCGTGTGGAAGAAGGTCATCCGCGTCATCGCGCACGAGCTCAACAACTCCCTCGCGCCGATCCGCTCTCTCGCCCACTCGGGGAGCCTCCTCGCGGCCGGGCCCGAGAGCGCGCGGCTCGAAAAGGTGTTCGCCACCATCGGCGAGCGCGCATCCCACCTCGCCACGTTCATCGAGGGCTATGCGAAGTTTGCCAAGCTGCCGAAGCCCCGGCCCGCGCCCGTCGCCTGGCCGGCCTTCATCGACCGGATTGCCGCAACCCACAGCTTCCGGATCGAAGGGGCTCTGCCGCAGCGCGAGGCGAGCTTCGATGTCGTCCAGCTCGAGCAGGTGATGATCAATCTCCTGAAGAACGCCGCCGAATCCGGCTCGCCATCCGATGCCATCACGGTCAGCGTTCACCCGCGTGCGCAAGGCTTTCTGATCGAAGTTGCCGATCGCGGCGCGGGCCTCTCGGAGCAGGTGCTGCGCGATGCCCTGCTGCCCTTTTTCTCCACCAAGGCCTCGGGCACCGGTCTCGGCCTCACCCTCTGCCGCGAAATCGTCGAAGCGCACGGCGGCCGCATCACCCTCGCCAACCGATCCGGCGGCGGCGCGATCGTCTCCATTCACTTGCCCTAGACCAAATTTAGTCCACGGCGCACTTGCCACCGATCTAGTGGGCAGCGAGCGTCTTGCGCGCGGCGGCGAGCTCGCGTCGCAATGCAGCCACCTGTGGGCCGGCAGCCGGACTCGCCGCGAGTCGACCGATCGCACGATCCACGGTGTCGAGACCCAGCGTGAGTCCGGTGCGGGTAGTCACACGCCGCAACGCGCTCTGGAATCCGGGGTCCGCCTCGAGCTCGCTCTCGCCGAGCGAGCGCGCCTTGCCGATGATGTCGCTCAGCGCGGCTGCCGCGTGTGCGACACCTGTCGGTGAGGTCAGGTTCTGTGCGCGAGCCACATGCTCGGCCTCGGGCAGACTCGTCACGAAGCGGCGCAGCTCCTCCGCCTGCCGCGCATTGCGCGGATGATTCGCATGCATGAGGGCCTGAGCCGCACCCATCATGGCGAACGGAGCGAGCGCGGCGTGGCTCAGGACCGGGCTGCCCGAGGTCGCACCTCCGGCAGCGAGGCCGACGATCGCGAGGCCACCGATCCCGTGTACGACGTGCAGCACGCCACGCTCCAATGCGAATACAGCATGCAGTAGCGCTCGGACCGGCGCGAACCCGAAGCCACCTGCCACCAGCAGGCTCGCCAGCGCAGGGCCCGAGGATCCCTGGAGGCTGAAATGCTCATACGAGGCGAGAGCACCGGCAGCAATCACGAGATTGCACGCATGCAGCACGACCCGCCCGAGAACGGCATGGGGCCGCACCCGGGCGGCTGCTCCGCCCATCTGCAGGGCGGGATTCTCAGTCGCCGCCCGCTCGATCCGCTGGAATACCGGCACCGCAGCATCACCTCACAGCTTGGACATCGCTTTCTCGAGCACGCTGAGCATCTGCTCGCGGGGAATCCCGAGCCCGTCGACGCCGATCATCACATCGTTCTTCACGGCTGCCAGCCCGCCGGCCCGGGTGGCACCCGAATAGGCCACCTCCCAGTACGGGCTCGGAGGCAGCTCGCTGCCGCTCAAGCCCGCCTTCACTTCCTGAGCATGCGGCAATCCGGCGGTAATCCCGTTCACGAACCCCTGCCTGATCGAGGCATCCTCGCGCAGCTCCTGGTAACCGTAAGTCCAGTAGAGGCGGATGGACACTTGCGTGTGCAGCTTGCCGCCGGCCGGGCTGTCGATCATCCGGTCGTACTCGCAGACATCGTCACCGTCATTCTTCGGATCCGCCGACAGCGTTCCGATGATCGCCTCCGCCTCGGCCCGGCTGAGGAAGCTGCAGGGACCGCGCCGCTGCACCCGATGCGCAGCCGCATACGCCTTGGCCGCAGCGATGCCCGCGCGCCCATCAATAGACAGGGGTTTGTCCAGTCGCTTGAGCGCCGCGTCCGCCAGTTTCGCCGCTGCCATAATACCGACGTTGGAATCTGATGCATCGACGGTCACGCCCTGATCGCCGAGCAATGTCGCGAACTCACAGCACCCCTGAACGCGCGCCTCATCCCACGTGCCGGCGAGATCGCTGCCATCGGCGAGGTGCAGCATGCCCTTGGTCGGCCCCTGATTGATCATGGACTGGATGTTGCCCAGCATCTTCCAGCTGACGGTTGCGCCGTCCCAATCGACCTTGACCAGGATGCGATGGAAGTGCGCATCCTCGTAGGTACATTCGTCGCCATTGGCGAAAGGATCACCGTTGGAGGTCCGAAAAGGCGCAGTGGCAAGCGGCGCGCCGAGCGCCGCCTCGACTTCCTTCGGATCCAGCAATGAGCAGGGATCCTGCTGCTTGTCGCTCGGGTCCTCCTCATCCGCGGCGCTCGTCTCGGTAGCGGCAGCCGGTGACGGTGAGTGGCGGCTACCGCACGCTGCCAGCGCAAGCATGCCCAGCATGGCCCCGAGCACGAGCCAGGGCCGTGCAGTCTGCGGTGCTGCCCGGGAGCGGGAGGGCACGGCAAAGATTCGGTGCGACATGACGAGTTTCCGGCTCGAGATAGTGCGCCGCGAATAATCCCTGCACAGCCGGGTACGCGCATCCACCGTTCGGTTGATGTCAGGTGGACCTCGCGTCAATAGAGTGCGGCGCTCATGAAACGACGCACCCTGGCGTCCTGCCTCGCCCTGGCGGCGCTCGCCTTCACGTCCTGCGCGCGCCATGGCGCGCCAGCCCCGGGCACCACTACCTCGCCAGCGACCGGCGCGGTCGGCGCGGCAGCCGGCGGCACGGCCCCGCCCTGGGCCGGGCACGCGCTGCGGGGCGGCGACCCGCAGGCTTTGCGGCAGTACCTGCTCACCGTCCGGGAGGTGAAGCCGATCCGATTCCGCGTGCGCTGGAATCCGGCCACCGTCGCCATCGACAAACAGGCAGCGCTACGCTCGTTGCGCAGCGTGAGCCACGACGGGTCGACCTTCGTGTTCGCGGCCAGCGAGCCGGCGGTCGGACGGCTCAAGGCGGGCAGCATTCTGTGGGTATGGGACTTGGCCGTACGCAAAGTCGATGGGGTCACGACGGTCGCAGGCATGACACGCGTCCACACGATACCTGTCACGCTCACCGAAGCGATTCCGGACGCCGACATCGAATTCGACGCCCGCGCGCCGCTCAGCCAGTTCCTGTTGTCCGGACGCCCTGCCGACATGGCTCCGCCGGGGGCCGCTGCGCCTGCTGGCGCGCCGCCCACGGGCTCGGGGGCGCCGGCGCGAACCAGCGACGCGAGCCAGGCCTGGAGAGTGCGGCCCGTGCTCTACCGGCTATACGGCTCGAGTAACCCGCCGCAAGAGCCGCAGTCGAATACCGACGGACAGAACCAGGACACGCCTGACAGCAACACCAACGAGGATGCGGACGACGACGATGCAGATGACGAGGAGGAAGATCACTTCCAGGGGAACACCTACAGTACGGAGCTCAAGCACTACGACGTCTCGATCGGCTATGCGCCGAGTGGGGACGACGGCCTGAGATTCCGGCTCGAGGCGCGCAAGGCCGAGGAGGACGAAGAGGAGAAAGAGGAAGCCAAGCGGGATACCGAGGAAATCAAGGAGAAGCACGAGGAGCTCGAGAAGAGCGAAAAGGAGGTGAAGGCGGAGATCACGAAGCTTCACCAGGAGGAGTTCGAGCAGCAGGAGGGCTTGAACCAGCTCGATGAGAGCTACGAGAAGGAGCTCGATCAGATGCGCCAGGACGAAAAGGACCGCCACGACCCGAGCTACACCGGTCCCACTCCGCCCCCGCACCCGACCGATTCCAACGGGACGCCGCTCACCGAAGCGGCCATGGAAGCGAAGCTCACCGCACAACACGAGAAGCAGCGCAGCATCGAGCTGCAGAAGCAGCAACAGGTGAGCCAGATCCTCGCCGAGGCGGAAATCAAGAAATCGGATCTGCGCCATCAGCTCGCCGCGCTCGGCAAAGCGTTCGGCAAGGCGGCCGGGAAAGAGCTCTTCGACATCGTCTCGGAGAACCTGGACATTCGCTTCAAGGCGGATGCCGAGCTCAACGGCTTCGACGTCGCCGGAACCTATCAGTTCGTAGACGGCGACATCGAGAAGGCCCAGCTGCAACTGAAGAACCTGAACGGCTCCGTGAAGACCGACTTCATCGCACGCCTCGGCAAGCCCGGCAACGAGGGCAGCAAGATCCCGGTCGTCGACATCCCGATCGTATTCGACCTGCCGATGCCGATCGGCGGCATCCCGTTCGTCTGTCAGATCGGCACCGACTTCCTCATCAACGTGTATCTCGCGGGCTACCACGCCACGCTGAACCTGACAGGTCAGTTCCAGTACAACGGCACGGACGGGTTTACCTACGGCAAGAGTCAATCCTCCTACGACGACACGCTTGCCGCTACGAGTAAGCCGGTTATCTCGCTGTCCCGGGGTGCGAGCCCTGGTGTATCCGCCGTGGTGCTCGCGATCCAGCTCCCGCGCTGGGGGTTCGGCTTGGGGATGTGGGGTGTCTCCTCGCTCGCCTACTTCGACATCATCCATGTATTCACCATGACCAAGTCGGCAGACGAGGCGATCGGCCTGGCTGCTCCACCGTGTCTGCGGACGACTTACCAGGCCGTGGGAGATGTGGGTATCGAGACGCAGGCGGTACCTATTCCGATCGAGAGCGTGCAGAAGATCGCGAAGAAGCTGAGCCACAAGGAGAAGATCTTCGACGTCAAGAGTGAGCAGCTCGAGCCGCCGATCAAGGCGTGCGAGATCGGGGGATGAGAACTCCGCCGCACGGACGGTTGTGGTTGATATTCGCTCGCGGTGCACTCGGCGCGTGTGCCGTTGAGGCGCTGGCGATGAGTCTTGCAGCCCTGGCGCTGGCCGCTCCCCTGCCTGCAACCGCGGCCGCTCGCGCGGCCGATCAGCTGGAGCCGGCCGCCAAGCTGGTCCCGCTCGCGCAAGGCCTGGTTTTCACCGTCACCTCCCACGTCGGGCTGGTCACGAATCGCGGCTCCGTGCCGGTGGCCGACACGGAGATCGTCTACTCCGTCGCCGCAGCGGACGCGAACCGGGTCACCCTGCACTTCCTACTCAGCGCCGCAAGCGGCACGGCTGCCGGGAAGCTCATCGAGCCTGCGCCCAAGAGTTTCACGCGGATCGTGAGGCGCGAGGACCTGCAATCCGCGATGCGTGAGAAGGTCCTCTTCGGCAGCGATGATCCCGAGTTGCTCCCGGGGCAGACGTTTGCCGGCACCTCGGCCGCCGTCCTCGCCGCGCTGGCAGGCTCCGGCAAGGTCGCCTTCGTGCTCGGCATCAATGAGCCCGAGCAGGGGTTGGCGGGACTCAGCAGCGTGGCGGACGCGCTGCCGGACGCAGGCTCCGGGACCGGCGTCTCTCCGATATTCACCTCCGGGCTGCAGATGCTGCTCGGATCGCCCGCGCGACATTACTATCGCGGAGTCCTCACGCGGGTCGGCAGGGACGAGCCGTTTTCCGTGCTCCTCGACGGCCGGCGATCGATCCTGCCGGCGGTACACGTCCGCGGAGAGTTGAAATTCGCCGACCGGACGATCACACCGGAGCTCTGGTGGCTGGATGAGCCGGGCAATCCGCTTACGCTGAAATGGGCGATCGGCGGCAGCTACGAGATCGTCACCCGAATCGACCGGCCGCCGCCGGCGCAGGGTGGCAGCGGAGCTGGGGGCGCGGCCCCGGTGGCGGCCGGGCTCACCAGCCGTGCCTGCCGCGCCGAGCTGACCGGGGTCTACTTCACCACGGGCAGCGCACAGGTGCTCGATGTCTCCATGCCGGCGCTACAGCGCTTCGCGGCGCTCATCGCGCAACACCCGGAATGGGACCTCACCATAGAGGGCCACACGGACAACATCGGATCGGCCGAATACAACCTCGACCTCTCGACCCGCCGGGCTGAATCAGTACGCCAGGCACTGGTCGGCCGCTTCGGCGTGGCGGCCGCAAAGCTCAAGGCGAAGGGTTATGGCCTCACTCGACCGGTGGAGAGCAATGCAACCGATCCGGGACGTGCCCACAATCGGCGCGTCGAGGTCAGCCGACGCTGCGGGGCGTGATGGCTTGGGGGGAAGCGCCCGATTCGCGCAAGGCGTAAGATCCAGACCGGGAGGGGGCGGAAATGTCCGACGCAGAGCGGATTGCCGGTCTCATCAGCGATATATACGGTGAGGCGCTAGGGGCGCTCGGCGAGGTTCTCGAGCGGTTGTCTGCCGGCGTGGTTTTCGTCGACCGCGATGGCCGGCTCATCCACGCGAATGGGCCCGCCATCCGGATGCTGACGATGAGCGACCTGTTGAGTTGGTCCGATGGCAGGCCGCGGCCCCGGGATGGACGTGCGGCGGCGCACCTGGATATGGTTTTGGAGGCAATGCACCAGCGCGAGCCCTGCCTGGGGTGCTGTGCGCTCTCGTTCGTGCACGGCGCTTACAATGGAGACCGCATCACGGTCCAGATCCTGCCCCTGGCGACCGCTACGCGCGGCCGTGCCGCGGCGCCTTGCGCCGCCGCCGCGGCCATCATCGTCTCGCAACAGCCATCCGATCTACCGCATCGCATCCAGCTGGCGGCGAGACTCTACGCGCTCACACCGGCTGAATCGCGAGTCGTCGGTGTGCTCCTCACCGGCTGCACGATCGGCGGCGCCGCCAAGGCACTCGGGATCAAAGAGGCCACGGTCAAGACGCACCTGCAGCACGTATTCGACAAGACCGGCACCCGGCGCCAGGTCGATCTCGCTCAGCGCATCGCACAGTGCGCCTGAGCGCAACCCTCCATCACCGCAAGCAGGCAAACAGGAGATGACTCAATGGCAACTCAACGAGCGGCAGCCGGCTTTGCGCTGGCCGCGGCGGCTGTCGCACTGACAGCCTGGGCCGCCGAGCCGGTCAACATCGGGATCGAGATGGGGTTGTGGGAAGTGGCGGCTCATGCCGAGACGAGCGGCCCGGCGGTGCCGCCGCAATTGCAGGAGCAATTGCAGAAGCTGCCGCCCGAGCAGCGCGAGCGCTTCGAGGCCGCGATGCAGGGGGCGATGGCGGATGCGCAGCGCGGGCACGTGTTCCGGGAATGCGTGACCCCGGAGCGGTTGTCTCGGGGCTTCGGTAAGGAAGACGAGTCGGCGCAGTGCAAAGCCTCGGTGGTCCGCAACACGCGCACCGAGTTCGAGTACCGCAAGGTGTGCTCAGGGGGCGGCGGCGAGTCCCACACTGAGCATGCGATCTTCCACATGACCGATCCGCACCACATCACGGGCACCGTCGACGTGGTCGTATCGAGCGCCGAGAAGCCGATGACGATCCATCAGGTCCTCGACGGGAAGTGGGTGAGCTCCGGCTGCGGCGATGTGAAAGACGTCGAGACGGTCAGGTAGGACGCTGGGTCAGGCCCCGCCGCGAGGAACGTCCGCGGCGGCCACCGGGCGAAGTGGGACGGCCAGCACCGCTGCCGTTGGTGGAGCTGCCATTGCCGACGGAGCGATGGCGGGCGGCACGGCCGCGCCCGGCGCCATTCTCGGCGGCTTTCTGCGCGAGGCCGCTCTCCTTGAATTCCGTCGCATCGACGTCGAGCCCCTTCAGATACCGGCGGAACTCCCTGCCCAGCGCCGGGTGCCCCATGGCATATTCCACGGTCGCCTGTAGATAACCGAGCTTGCTGCCGCAGTCGTAGCGCTTGCCGTTGAAGCGGTAGGCGTATACGGCCTCCTCGCGCATGAGGGCCGCTATGCCGTCGGTCAGCTGAATCTCCCCGCCCGCGCCCTGCCCGAGCCGCTCGAGATGCTCGAAAATCGCCGGAGCCAACACATAACGGCCGACGACCGCGAGATTGGACGGAGCCACGGCCGGCTTGGGCTTCTCGATGATGCTGCGCACCCGGCTGGTGTTGGATTTGTCCGCCTCCACCGCGACGATGCCGTACTTGTCGGTATCCGTGCGCGGCACCACCTGCACCCCGAGGATGCTCGCACGCTTGGACTCGTAGACCTCCGCCATCTGCGCAAGACACGCCTTCTGACTCTTGATCAGATCATCGGCCAGGTGCACGAAGAAAGGCTCGGCGCCGACCGCCGGCTGCGCGCAGAGGACGGCGTGCCCGAGGCCCAGGGGAGCGGGCTGGCGGATGTAGATGCAGGAGGCATAGGACGGCAGAACGCTTTGCAGCTGGTTGAGGAGATCGCTCTTGCCCTGACGCTCGAGGAGCTGCTCGAGCTCCTGGTCGGAATCAAAATGATCCTCGATGGCCCGCTTGGAGGCGCCGGTGACGAACACCAGGCGGGTCGCGCCCGCTGCCAGGGCCTCCTCCACCGCATACTGGATGAGTGGCTTGTCGACTACGGGCAGCATCTCCTTCGGGCTCGCCTTGGTGGCGGGCAGGAAGCGAGTGCCGCGTCCGGCCACCGGAAAGACGGCGGTACGGATCACGGACTTCGGTGTCATCCTCATCGCATCTCTCCCGCGAATAACTCCTGGCTCAAAGCCAAGTGTATCGTGTAAATGGGTACCACAGGCTTCGCCATCATCTTCGCAAGCCGCATGCCGCAGGTCACGGAAAGGCTCGCTCCTCGCTCTTTTCGGCCCACTTGAAGACCGCCGGGCGCATGCTGTCCCACGAGCGGCATTTCGGGCAGCGCCAATACCAGCCGACACTGAGCAGGCCGCAGTCATCGCACTGGTAACGCCCGCCGGTGTCCCCGATTCGCGTCAGCAGCGCCCCGAGGGACCGGGCATCCGCCGCCGACTCGGTCTCGGAGCCCGCCTCACCGGCAATGTCAGGCAGCCGGCGCACCTCCTGCGGCGGCAGCGCCGTCGCGAGCAGCCACGCGAGTTGCCGGGAGCTGATCGTGCCGTTGCGGCGCAGCCTCCCCGCAATCTCCGAGAGAACATCGGCGCCGCGGGCGTTGCCCCAGAGCCCGAGCACCCGCGGAATGATCTCCAGCGCCAGCCCCGGCGATTCCTCCAGGGCCTTGAGGTAAAGCGCCAAAGCCCCGGCCGAGTCCCCCGCGAGCTCGGTGATGCGCGCTGTGAGTACATCCGCCCGCGGCAGGTCCGCCTGGTGAGTGCGCGCCTGTCGCAGGAGCGTCCGCGCCCGCTCCGCATCCCCCTGCACGAGCGCCTGCTCGGCGAGCTCGCAGAGATAGTGCGCCGCCACCCGTCGCCGCTCGAGCTGCACCGCCTGCGGCAGGGCATGGAAGATCTTGAGCGCATTGGCCCAGTCGCCCTGCGCCTCGTAGATCCGTACCAGATGATCGAGCGCCGCCTTGCGATACTCCCTCGAGGCCGAGAGCTCCTCGAGGAGCCGCTCCGCACGGTCCATGAGGCCTGCGCTCAGGTAGTCGAGCGCCAGCGCGAATGCCGCCTTGTCGTGAAACGACGAGCCGCCCTGCTCGCGCATGCGCGAGTGGATCG
>Ga0134125_10002770_pt1 | contig 20623 bp, 14 predicted proteins | sample KB31751_FD_96464 | JGI IMG/M metagenome (GOLD analysis project Ga0134125, IMG submission 96464) | Terrestrial soil microbial communities with excess Nitrogen fertilizer from Kellogg Biological Station, Michigan, USA - KB3-175-1 | ecosystem: Environmental > Terrestrial > Soil > Unclassified ... | reverse complement strand
TAGGCGCCGCAATCCTCGGTCTGGCGCCAGCGCAACGCCGTTACCCGCCCTTCCTCGGTCACGGCCGTCTCGATGCGGACGACGCGATTCGTCGCCGACACCGAGCCCGAGAGATGCTCGAGCCGATCCTCCACCCATTTGACCGGCCGTCCTGCAACCCTCGCCGCGACCGCCATCAGCACGACATAAGGGAAGACGCCCTGCTTCACGCCGAAGCTGCCGCCGGAATCGGGCGGTGTGCGCAGGCGCAGGCGATTGCCGGGCACCTTGAGCGCGCGCGCCATCACGGGGTGAAGGCTGAAAGGGCCCTGGAAATTGGCGAGCACGTCGTAGACGCCGTCGGCGGGATTGTAGTCGGCGACGACGACATAACCTTCGATCGGGGTGCAGGAATTGCGGGGATAGCGCACAGTGATCGCAACCGTGCGCTCAGCAGCGGCGAAGGCCGCATCGGGATCGCCATAGGTGAAGTCGCGCTCGCTGACGACGTTCTGCCCGAGCGCCGGGAAAAGCACGGGAGCGTCCACCGACGCTGCCTCCAGCGGATCGACTACGGCGGGCAGCGGTCGGTACTCGACCTCAATTAGGTCGAGCGCGTCCTCAGCGAGGTAGCGGTCGGCGGCGAGAACGACCGCAACGGACTCGCCGACATAGCGCACGCGGTCGATGGCAAGTGCCCAACACTCGAGCGGCTTCTTCACGGCCACGACGAAGCTGCTCGAATGCTCGCGGATCTCCTCGCGTGTGAGGACCGCAGCGACTCCGAATGCGGCGCGCGCCTTGCTCGCATCGATCGCGACCAGTTCCGCATGGGCGTGCGGTGAGCGTAGGATCGCCGCATGCAGCGTATCTGGTCTCACCGGGAGATCGTCGGCATAGCGTCCGCGCGCGCTGAGCAACGCCGCGTCCTCTAGCCGCTCCAGTGGTTGCCCAACAGAAGCGGGGCGCGTCTCCGATGATCGTTCCCGAGCGCTGGTGTCGTGCCCAACAGCGCTCGCACTGGCCAGGGAGGTCACTTTCGCCGGAGCGGGGTTCGTCATCGCGCTCGCCCGTTGCGCTTCCCTCAGCGTAGGACGGTTATGGGATCGTGGACCACCTTGACTGCCACATCGCGGGTGGATCGGCAGTCGTGAAAAGACAAATGGGTTCTAGGCGCTGAGGATCGCGATGGTCAAGGATTTGGCGCAACTGCCCGCCGCCGAGCGTCGGAGGTTGCAAGCCGCTGGGATCGTTTCACTCGCTCGCCGCGGGATTTCGATGTCCGGGCAATAGGTGGCCCTTTGAGGTTCACCGAGGGTTTGGTGTCCGCCCAGTCGGCGGCAATAGTTGCCGAGCAGCTGGCCCTCATCCAGGCCAACAAGTCCCTAGCGGATGCCCAGAAGCAGTACGACAACTCGCAGACAGCTTTATTGCATGCACAGAAGACGCTGGCGGCCGCCCAGGCGCAGCGCTAGACGCCGGCCTTACGTGTCAGAATGCCTTCGACACGAAATTTGGACCGGCTACGGCAACATGCGACGAGATCGGCCGGAAGGTAAAGATCCTCGGACATAGGTGCCCGACCTACAGTTGCATTCGATGAGAGGATAGAGGTGGTAATCGCAATATTTGGATACTTTGCTCAAGTCTTCATCTGTCCTTACTTGCTTGAACACTTTACGCGGTCTTCCGAAATCGCGGCAAAATGTGGTCGGCAATGCAACCTTAACGCTACTTTGGTCGTTTGCATGGGTGAAAGAGAGTGACGTAATGATCCCCCTGCTAAGCATCATCATCACGAATTACGGGTACGGGAAGTATATCCGTTCGGCGATCGATAGCGCCCTCGGCGTGTCTTACCCTCATAAGGAAATTATCGTTGTCGATGATGGCTCCGGAGACGAGTCACCCAACATCATCCGTTCCTTTGGAGATCGGATCACTGCCATTCTCAAGGAGAATGGTGGGCAAGCTTCGGCGGCCAACGCGGGGTTCTTCCGCTCCAGGGGCCTGCTAGTTTTGTTTCTCGATTCCGACGATAGCGTTGAGCCGGAAATTATGGATCAGGTTCTGCCCGCGTTCAAACAAGGCGTGGCCAAGGTGCAGTATCCCATGCACCTGATCGACAAAAACGGTAAGAGCTTGGGAGGGATGTTTCCGAACTACACCGCCTCAATCACGGCCGAGATGGTGGCAAGTGAGTTTACCCGCACGGGATTCTACGAATGCTCGCCGACGAGCGGCAACATTTACGCTCGCTGGTTTCTTGAACAAATTTTTCCCATGCCGGTGCGGATCGCGCCGGGCTTCGACTGCTTCATGAACATGGCTGCGCCCTATTACGGGCAGATCATCTCTCTGCTGCATCCGTGCGCCCGCTACCGCATCCATGACAAAAATTCATGGGCCGTCGATGGTCTGACGCGGCGGCTCGATCCCGAGCGGTTCGCCTTCTATGTGCGTGATGATCTGAACCGTACCGTCTACTCGATGTCGGTCGCAGATAAGCTGCATAAACCATTCAACTATCGGACGCTCGATTTGCAGGTGCACCACATGATGCGGCGTGTGTGCTACTATCGGTTTGCCCGTGACAAGTATCCAATTGCGCAAGACAAGATTCCGGCGATCGCGGAACTGGCCGAGCTGACGCTCGACGGCGACAATCGTTTTAATCTGCTGCTCCGCTCCTTCCGAGCGGTGATAGCCAGTCCGATTATGAGCGCCAAGGCCAAGCTGTCTATCTGCGCGTGGCTTTGCGGCGTGGCGTTGCTACCTAATCGTTGGTCATTTCGGCTCGCCGAGATGCGCTTCGTGCCGCAGTCGCGCCCTAAGTTTGTTCTAAAGCTGCTGGAGCACGCTGGCTTACGCGCATCGATGCTACCGCGGTCCAGCAACAGCACTTCTCCCACCCAAACGCGCTCTCGCAGAGCGCGTCGTGCAAGCATAAAAGTCCGACTCGCAAGTCGATCGCAGTCATGGCCATACACCTACTCGTTTTTTGCCGTGGGCGCGGCGCTCGTCATATTGGGTGGGGTTGTGCTATTGGCTCTGGAGATCATAGGGAAGGCTTGAACTCGTCTCAGTTATAATTACTATAATTACGTCTATACCACATTTTTTGAACCTGCCCGCAGGAGCACGTTGCCAATGTCGATGAGGCGCGGGAGTCGCATATCATAGCCGCGGCGCTGCTCCCTCGCCGGGCAAATGCGCAGATGTCCACGGCGGATCGGCGGCGCCAGCATTAGCGCTTGGGCTTGAGCCGCCGTAGACCAGGCAGGCGGCAAAATGCGCAGCGTGCCCCTTATGGCCGAATGGTGAAAAAAGCCCATCACAAATGGCGGGACCGGCGCTCTCCTAGGAGAGGCCGGGCCCTGCTCTGCTGGGCTGGGAGAGCTCCCCGCGGTCTACCTCTTGGCGGCAAAACCGCCGACGATAGTCGTGCCACCACCAGCGGCGGTAAATGTGCCGGCGGTCTCCTGGGCCTGAGGTCCATTGAGCGTGCCGTTGGCAACGCCACTCAGACCGCCACCGGAGAGGCTCGTCGAATAGGCATTCCCGACGAGGGAGCCCGAGCCGTTGAGGTCCGGCAGTCTTGCCGTGGTCGCGATCGAGTCCATGGAGACAGCTTGTATGTTGGTGAAGCTCGTGCTCGCCGTTCGCTTGGCGAAATCGATACCGATCCGCGCGTTGGCGTCAAATGCCATGTTTAAAGTGCCATTGGTGTGCGGGTCTCCAGCAGGCTTCGCCAGCGAAGCATAACCCGCGGCATCGCCAGTGTAGGTGGCCGACCCCGTGGTCGGGACCGCGCCGGTAGGCGTCGGACTGCCAGCGGCAAATACGCCCGCGGCCATCACGCCATCGTTCGGGCCGCCCGGCGGGTTGGTCTTGATCGCGTTCGCCCACACGCCAAACCCCGAGTAATTCAGCGTCTCGCCGATCACGATGGGCTGGTTCGGGGTGAGCCCTTGTACCGCTGTCGAGATCATGTCCTTCGTGATCTTCGGCACGCTCTGAGGGTTTGTGACCGTGGATCCGTTCAGCCCAAGTAATTCATGGTCGGCACTGTCCTGGTGGTAGGTCACCGACGTGATCTGGTTCGTGTTCGGGTCGAATGTCACGGCGACCGTGCCGGTCGCGGCCGTATCCCTGACGGATACACCGCCGCTATTCGGCCCAGTACCGGGGTCGAGAGTAGCCGTGACCGCGCTCACGGGATAAGGCCCAGGCCCCGTCGACTTCAGGGCTGTGCCATCGATGTTACCGTTCTGGCCGACCGCACCACTCGCCGGCGCGGGCATGCTCGACGCGGCGGGCGACGGGCTGCTCCCTCCGCCGCCTCCGCCGCACGCGGCAAGTGCGAGTGTCATCAACAGGGGCAGATATCGATTCATCCGAATACCTTCCGCGTTAGAGGGCTTTCTAACGCAGAGCTAACGCTGGGGTTTTGAGAATGTAACTTAAGATTTAGGGTCAAACGGCGATCAAAAAGGGGGGCCCCGATCGGCTTCGCCTCACGTCCGACGGGGGTACCTAGGCGGCAACTGCGACTCCGGCAACGCTTGCTGCCGCTTAGGCAAACGCAAGAGCCGTCGTCCCACCGCGGCGACCGATTGCGCGATGAAACCGCAGCCCCACGACAAATGCATGATGGCGAGTGCCACGGGCAGCCAAAGCATACAAGGGCTGCGCGTGCATTTGCCGGCATGGACTCCGGCCGCGGCGAGAACTGCCCCGTAAGCAATCATCGTCAGCCACAGCGCGGGAACGACAGGCGTCAGCGCGATGACCAGCGCCGTCCACATCACGAGCCCGACCATAGGCGCATGGCGGACTTTGAAAGCGCCCCGGTGCCGCTCCATGAGCAGGGCCCGTCCGCGGCCATACCGGCTGAATTGCTTCCACAAGGCGCGCGGCGTGTCGCGCGTGATGTAGCCGACCTCGATATTGCCCGCGATCCACAACTTGTAGCCGCTATCGCGGAGTCGCCAGCTGAGATCGACGTCTTCATTGGCGATCATTTCCGTATCATATCCTCCGATCGAGCGAAGCGCGCGGCGGCTAAATGCTCCGTGCCAGCCGTGGTCGACGGGACCGATTGGCGCTCCTGTGCGATAGGCGGAATTACCACCGCCCAATCTCGAGCAAAAGGCCCATCCGCTCGCATTCCTGAAGCAGCGCAACGTATCCGTGCTACAGCGGACCGCGTAGACAATGCCGGCGTAGTCGTTTCCCGGCAGGGCGAAAATCTCTCCCATTACCGCAGACACAAAGTTAGCCGGATATTCGGCATGACAATCGCAGCGGATCAGCCATTCGCTGCGCGGGTCGGCTTCCTCGGCAGCCAGATTCATCGCGGCGCTCTGCAGGCGGCGCGGATTGTCGAGCACACGAACGACGAGACCCTTCTCCTTCATGAGCAGCTCGGCGGCCGTCTCGGCGGTGCTGTATGTGTTGTCGGTGCTGCCACCATCGACGACGAGGAATTCGACGAGATCGCGCGGATAGTCGGTATTTGTCAAGCGACGCAGCGTAGCCGCGACATTGGCCGCCTCGTTCAGGGTGGGAATCACGACCGAGACGAATGGAACGTCTCGCACCCCTCTATCTCCCCACGGCGCCAGCCAGAGAAAGCACGAGCCGCACCACCCGTGGCCGACTGAGAGGGACATGTCGGAGTTTGATCGCGAACAGCGCAATGCGCCGCGGCAAGAGACCAACAACGAGAAACCAGAGCATGACGACCAGCGTGGCTTTGCGGTTCACGAAGGGATCCGCCACAGCTGCCCTGATTCCGTCTTTGACAAGGGTACCCACGCTTTCTTTCGGCGCTTCTGCGTGGTGCGGAAAGACGCGCTTGCATGCGATGCGATGCATCATGTGGACATGGTCCGCTTTGAGCGACTCGGGATTGATAGTAAAACCGAGCTTTGCCGCCCATTCTTTGACGAAAGTGTCTCTGCGGATCTCTTGATCGAGGTAGAAAAAAAGCTTCTCAGGCTTCCACGCAACTTGCGACCAAGAATTTTCGCCATGAATTCTGAACTTCGCCAGCGGCTCGGTGATGGTCTTGACCTCTCCGTACAAGGGTGCGGTCATACACAAAGAGCTGTCGAGAGCCTGAAGATCCTCCGGCACCGGGAACAGCTTCTCCAGGAACTTTCGCGAAAACGCATTGCCGCTCGTTGCCGATGTCGGGTATCGGGCGGTTCGGATCAGTTCCGTCCTGATGAGCTCCGAGCGATAGCCGTGACGGAAATTTGGCCACAATCTGCCCGTGCCGATGCCGGCGCTATCGATGAGAATCGAAGGGAATTGTATCTTTGTCGTGTTCGCATCCCATGCTTTGACGACCGCTTCGGCAGCTTCGGGAAGCAGCAGATCGTCCGAGTCCAGAAAGAACACGATATCGCCGGTAATAAATGGGAATACGGCGTTAGCGGCACTTGGCTGGCCGCCATTCGCTTTGTAGAATTTCTTAATTCGGTCACCGAAACTTTCGATGACCTCGCGCGAATTATCGATCGACCCATCATCACTGACGATTATTTCCTTGTCAGGCCAGCGCACTGCTAGTGCGCTCTCGATAGCATCGCCGATGTATTGACCGAAATTGTAGTTCGTAATCACGATGGAGATGCGCATCGGCTTGCCGGTCGTGAGGCATTGTGGGCGTTGGACAACGCGTAACGCTTGCATTGGTTCCGGATCACCCAACCGACCGGCTTATCGGTTGGGTTCATCCCTCGGGCGCGAAAAGCCGCATGACTTCCAATTAGTTGACTGAGGCGGTAGCTGCCGCGGCAGCGCGGGTCAGATGCGTGCGCGCGGACGACGGATGCCGTTTTTCCCGGTGTACCACCGCTCCCGCAGGCCCTCGTACATTTTAATGGTCGAGAGCGCGATATCGTCCCACCCGGGCAGCCGATCAGCCAAGCGACTAACCGCGATTCCCATGAGCTTGGCGCGCGCTGTGTCGGTCATGACTCGACGGATAGCATCCGTATAAGCTTCCGGTGGTTGGCCAGGGTCGATCAGAAATCCGTGAACGTGATGTTCCAGGATTTCACCAAACATCCCGATTCGGGCCGCGATTATCGGCTTGCCATATCTTAGGCAGGACATCATTACGCCGCTGGCATCGATGTCTCGGTACGGGAATACGAATAGATCAGCTTGGCGCAGCCAGAAATCTATCTCGCCATCGGGAATGAACCTGAGCTGCCACGAAATTGAGACGCCGGAGCACTCTGCCATGGCCCGTATTTCAGTGATATCCATCACAGGCTCGCCGGCGACGACCAGGCGAACCCTCTGCTTGAAACTTGAGGGAAGCTCGGCCAACGCCGCCACAAGGGTGTCGAGTCCCTTGTACGGTTTGATCTTTCCGAAAAAGACGATGTTAAATCGGTCGCCCGGAGGGGCGACGCTCTCCGAGCTTCTCACCGGAAGCGGCCCATGCGGGATGACGTAGATTTTTTGCTGTGGAACGCCATTTCGGATGAGTTGCTGCCTGCCATTATCGGAGTGAACGACGGCGGCGTCAAAGTAAGCGGGCAGCTTCAGGGCACCGCTACTCATCATACCGAGGTTGGTTCCGTTGTAGGGATTCGGGTCGTGTACGGTTAGTACAACGGGAGCAACATGACGGAGCAAGCCGATCGCCCTCGCGTCAACCTTCGGCAACGGACACCACTGGAAGTGGATGATCTGTGGCGGCGCCAAGATCATCCTCGCGACGAACAAGGACATGTCGAAAATGTGCTCGCCCCCCTTGATTGGCGTTCTCACAACCGTTGGCAACCGTTCGCTCACACCATAGAAGCACTTCACCACCGAGACCGAGCGCGACAGCGCCTCGCCATTCCGCAAAGGACGGCCGTACAGCGTGACCCTGCCACCTAGACATCGCAAGGCATGAATGAGTTCACAGTCGTATGGGATCGTGAACAGAGAGGGATCTACCATCGCGATATTCACGATCGGTCGTCCTCGCTGATCATGTCCGCTGCCTTTTCACCGATCATTACGGTCGGGACATGGGTGTTGCCGGACACGATCGTCGGCATGATCGATGCGTCGACGACATAGAGGCCATCGATACCGCGAACCCTAAGGCGCGCGTCAACCACGGCAGCGTCATCGGCGCCCATCCGGCAGGTGCCAACTGGGTGGTAGGTGGTTCCGCAATAATTTCTCACGTAGTCGAGCAGTTGCTCATCGCTGCGGACGCCCGGACCGGGCTGGCGCTCCTCCACGATGTACCCTCGAACCGCCGGATGATCGGCAAGGTCGCGGCAGATTTTGAGAATGTCGACCATCACCTGCCGATCGTGCTCAGCGTCCAGGTAATTGGCGCGGATCGACGGCGGCACATGGGCATCGCGAGATTCGATTCGAATTGATCCCCGGCTTTCAGGTCGAAGGTGGCATGCCCCGATCGTGACGCCGGAAAACGGATGCGGTTCGCGAAACGAGCCCGATGCCGGATGCACGTGAAATTGGGCATCGGGCCGCCGCGCAGATGCCTGAGTGCGAACGAACATGCCGAAATTGGTGACGCCATAATATGCGCCGGTCTGCATCAGCAGACCCTCAAAAGCCGTCCGGAACTTCCCAAAAATCGTACGAACTTTATCGTTGACCGTCTTGACGTTGACGCGATGCACCATCCACGTCTGAAGATGGTCCTGTAAATTCTCGCCTACGGCAGGAACTGCTCGGACCACCTCGATTCCCAGCGACTGCAGCAGTGCCGGATCACCAATCCCTGACATTTGAAGAAGCTGCGGCGAACCGATCACTCCGGCAGCCAGGACCACGGTGCGAGCAGAGGCTACACGGGAAAAGCCGCCCGCTTGGTATATGACGCCTGTCGCCCGTAACCCGCTGAAGATGATCCGCTCGACCAAGGCGTCCGTGACGATCTGAAGATTTTGGCGCTTTTTCGCCAAATAAGCCCGTGCCGCCGATACACGGCTCGGAATGAGGCCACGGCTAACATTCACATGGTAGTAGCCGGCGCCATCCTGGCTAGGCCCATTGTGATCGTGAGTCTCTTCAAGCTGGAGCCGGTCTCGGGCGGCTTTCAAGTAGGCATCGCAAATGGGATGACGCCCGCGCGCCGTCGATAGAGGCAGCGGTCCCCCCACTCCGTGGAGCTCGCTCGAGCCCGGCTCGAAATCCTCGAGCCGCAGGAAATACGGCAGCACATCTCGCCACGACCATCCAGCGCAGCCGAGAGCAGCCCAGCCATCGTAGTCGTCCCTGTGCCCACGGATCGCGATTAGGCCGTTCACGGCGCTAGAGCCGCCTAGGACCTTACCCCGCGGCCAGGCGATCCTGCGGCCATTCAGATTCGGCTCAGGCTCAGTCTCATAGCACCAGTCATAACGGGGGTCGCCGAGGATGCGGAAATTTCCCGCCGGCACCCTGAACATGAGATTGATGTCGCGAGGGCCGGCCTCTATCAGCAGCACCTTACGGCGCTCATCGGCCGAAAGCCTCGCTGCTACCACACAGCCCGCAGAGCCACCACCAACGACGATTGTGTCCCATTGGATGGCTTGGTCCATGTGTCCTTACCAATAATTGATTGATATCGATCCCGTACGACTTGCGGCTGAACGCCGCTTGGTAGCTGCAGGTTCCCAGACCGGCGAGGAACATTGCGAATAAAAAGCTCCTTCAATGTGAGCCTTCCCAGGGTCCTGCCACCAATGGTTGTCGCCCGAACCGATACGTTTGGTCCGGTGGAACCAATGCAAATGAAAGGCGTTTTGGGGCTAAACGTGCGGTTTGCTATGGCAATTTCGACGATACTGACGGGAGAGAGGGATACTAAGAACCGCACCATCCCTTTGGGGATTGTGGCCGCCGTGCTGCGTATTCTTGATGTGGCGGTGATCATGATCACCGCCCAAATCATCCGAGGCGGCTTTAACGAACACCCGGGAGTAGGCCCCTACTATGGGGTGGCGGCCGTGCTCGCGGCTTTGCTGGCCGTGATCATCTTCCACGTGAACGGCTTGTATGTGCTGAGGGGACCGAGCCTCCCGCATCTGCGAGAGCAACTCACGCAGATCTCGGTCGGCTGGGGAATCGTCCTGATGACACTCATCCTGACGATGTTCGCCCTCAAAATTTCCGACACCTTCTCGCGGCTTTGGGTCGGGACCTGGTTCGTTCTGGCTTGGGTGGAGATGGCCGCCATTCGCGCTCTACTCGTTATCAAAACCCAGCACTGGGCCGCGCAAGGACGCTTCGTCCGAAATGTAGCCATCGTCGGTTTCCACCAGATTACCGAACAACTGATCGAGCGACTCTCCAGCGATAACAGCATCCGGATCGTCGGCTGTTTCGACGAGCGCACAAGACGAGATCCGCCGACTATTATCGAGAGACGCGGCACACCCGCAGATCTAATCGAGTATGCCCGGCGACATCGAGTCGACCACATCATCATGGCATTTCCATGGTCGGCCACCGATCGCATCATCAGCATCGCAAGGCAACTCAGCGTGTTGCCGATCGATATTTCGTTGGCACCTGACAAGCTCGGGTTATCACTGATCGTCATACCGACGTCGCTCGGGGGCATTTCTATGCTCGGCATCGCCAAGCGGCCACTTGGCGATGAGCAACACTTCGTCAAAAGCGCTTTCGATTTTGTGGGAGCGCTCTGCCTATTGGTCTTTCTCGGGCCTTTGATGGGGATCGTCGCTGCGCTTATCAAGCTCGAGAGCTGCGGCCCGGTGTTCTTCAAACAGATGCGCTACGGGTTCAACAACGAACTGGTACGCGTGACCAAGTTCCGCACGATGTACGCTCATATGACCGATCACTCCGGCGAAAAATTAACTGAGCGGAACGATCCCAGGGTGACAAAAATCGGTCGTGTGCTTCGCCGGCTATCTATTGATGAATTGCCGCAGCTCTTCGATGTGCTTCGAGGCGACATGAGCCTGGTTGGGCCCCGCCCCCATCCGGCGAAGGCCAAGGCGGCTGGTCGCTACTACCAAGATGTCGTCGCCGACTATGCCGCCCGCCATCGCGTCAAGCCGGGAATCACCGGCTGGGCACAGGTTAAAGGATGGCGCGGCGAGACGACCACCGAGGAGCAGATCCTGAAGCGAATCGAGCATGATCTCTTCTACATCCAGAACTGGTCGTTTTGGTTCGATATCAAAATCCTTTTTCTGACCACTTTCGCTCTGGTAACGCACACTAACGGTAAAGCGTTTTGAACGCCCTACGGGAGGAGTTGAGATGATCCCACGTCTCACTGGTAAGTTGAAGCGCACATGGGCGAGAAGGATTTTTGATATCGCTTGAGCGATCAGACTCAACCAGCATGGCTATCACCGCTGGCCGCAAGAAGGCGAACGCATGAACACGCGCACCCATGGGACAGACTTCACCATCGTTACCGCAGCCAACGCTAGCTACTTCTCGCTGCTACAAGGGTTGCTGGCTTCCCTGGCCCCGCTTGGGAAGATACCCATTTGCGTGCTCGATCTCGGGATGCTGCCGAGTCAACTCCAGGACTTGCATGCCAGAGGCATCGAGACTCCTGCGCCCGGGTGGGACATTACAGTCCCGCCAATCGTGCGCTCGCGGCACGGCCAGAAGGTTCGCCGGCCCGATTCATTCAAGGCATTCACGGCGCAACCGTTCCTGCCGAAATATGCCAAGGGCGACGTCCTCTTCTGGATTGACGCCGATGCCTGGCTGCAAAGTGTCGACATCCTCGATCTCTATCTGTCCGAGGCCCGCCGTGGCAGACTTGCCATCGCCCTCGAAGTCGATCGCTGCTATGGCGCGCCATATTGGCGTCTGCGAAGCCATGTTCCCGATTTCGTACGGACGTTTGGCCTTAAGCATGGGCTGAAGCTGGCCAGGACGATGACGGCTAATGTCGGAGTCCTCGCGATGAAGCGAGATGCGCCGCATTGGCAGCTGTGGCAGGACGCGACCAGATACGCGTTCGACAAGTTCGCTCACCAGCGCAGCCAGCAAATGGCAATGCAGCACGTCATCTACATCTCGAAAGCCCCCACGGCGTTCCTGCCGGCGTTGGGAAACTGGCAGACCTGGGAGGCGACGCCCCTCTTCGACGAGGCCACCAAGCTGCTGTGCGAGCCCCAGCCGCCCTATTCGCCGATCGGCATTATCCACAATGCACAGGAAGACAAGGAAGCGCTGTTCAATGTCAGAACCTCAGATGGCGGCGTGATAACGGCCACGATGCGTTACGAGGCTTGGTCGGCGACACGGGATCAGCCAATTCGGGTGCCGGCGTGAAGGAACAGACCATCCGCGGTGCCTTCTGGACCCTTGTAGATGCGGCGGGAGGGCAGCTGTTCTCCCTGCTTGCCTTCCTCGTGCTGGCCAGACTGCTGGATCCGAGCGACTACGGCGTCATCGCCCTCAGCCTGTCCATCCTGGCAATCCCAAGCGTCCTCCTCAACGAGGGATTCGGCGACTCGCTTATTCAGCGGGACGATCTCCGGGATTCTCATATCAATGCGGCGTTCTGGGCCAACCTTTCGTTGGCGGCGATCTTCGTCGTCGCCGCCGAGGCGAGTGCAGGGCTGCTCGCCAATCTCACGGGCGAGCCCCTCGTCGAGCCCACCATGCGCTGGCTGGCTCCTTGCTTGATAGCGACGGCGGTAACTTCGATCGCCATGAACATCTATAGGCGTCGCTTCAACTACTCGACCGCCGCCCTTCGCACCTTTGTTGCGACCGCTTCAGGAGCACTCGTCGGGGTCGGACTGGCCGCACTTGGCTTCGGCGTATGGTCGCTCGTGGCATCGCAAATCGTTCAACAGATCGTTGGGCTGCTGGTGATGTGGGTCGGCCTCGGGTGGAGGCCACAAATAAGCTTCTCCGTCGCGGCGTTCATGGACCTCTGTCACTTCTCCGCACGGGTTATGGTCGGTAATGCCGTCAGGTTCGGTACCGAGAAGCTCGATTCCGTCATCATCGGCGCCTCCCTCGGCCCGATCTTGTTGGGCTACTACTACATGGCGCAGCGCCTCCTTACGACGGTCAACTTCGTGACCATCTCGCTCGCCGACAACGTTATGCTGCCGGCCCTCTCCCGCATGCAGAATGACGAAACCAGACTCGCGCAGACCTTTATTTCGATGATCGTAGCAGCGGCGATGCTTTGGGTACCGTTCGTCGCTGGCCTCGGCCTCATCACCCCTCATCTGGTTCCGCTCTTCTTTAGCCACAAATGGGATCCGGCTGTCCCCGTGATCATGATCGTCTGCATAACCGCCGTTACCCAGGTGTTGTCGCGGACAACAAGTCAAGCATTACTCGCGATCGGCAGACCGACCGTCAATGCCCTCCTCAATCTCATTCAGTTTGCCATCATGCTGGTGTTGTTCTCGATCGGCGTTCGATTCGGCATAGAGGGCGCTGCCTGGGCCTATACGGGAATGTCAGCCGCCATCGTGCCCTTCCACCTGTGGGCACTGCATCGCTTCGTGAAGGTGCCCGTTGGCCAACTGCTTCTTGAATATGCTCCTGTCGTGGGAGCCGGTCTCATCATGTCCGGCGCGGTGGCTGTGACCGGTCAAGCGTTGAGCCCGTCGATGGGTGATTGGTGCCTGATTGGGCAGATCCCAATTGGGGGATTCGTCTATGTAGCCGCCCTCTATTGCTTCGCTCCGCGCCGGGTGAAAGAGGTGGCATCGCTGGTTTCACATCTCTTGCCTGCAAAGTTCCGCTTCGTCTGACGTGAAGGCGTCTGAACGCCTGTCATCGATGGAGAAATGAATGGCCCCGCATCTTACCGCTAAGCTGAAGGACCACATGGACATCGTCCAGCTCGCGGCGGTCCTTCGGCGTAGAAAGGCCCTTATTCTCGGAACGATGACCGTAGTGACCCTCCTTGGCGCAGCGCTCACCTTCTACATGACGCCCAAATACACCGCTTCATCGGATGTTCTTCTGGATGTCCGGAAGACGACGGTCATCGATATGCAGGCGGTCGTTGGCGGACTGCAAAGCGGTGACGCGGCGGCGGTCCGCTCCGAGGTCGACGTAATCTCGAGTCCGACTCTGCTCGAGCGGGTGATCACCGACCTCGGTCTCCTCGCGAATCCCGATTTTAATCCGGCGCTGGATACGAGGAAGCATTTCAAGGACTATGTCGCGGAAATTCTGCCTTCCTCGGCAGTGAATTTGCTACTCCCTCCCGAGGATCAGAGCGGACTGAGCCCCGATGAGCGCGAGCAGCGCACGATGACCGAGGCGGTGCGCCGGCTGCAAGCAAATCTCGGCGTCTACAACGATCAGGGTCGGTCCTATACTCTGCGGATCAGCTACACCTCCCCCGATCCCAAGCTCGCCGCTCGGATAGTCAATTCCATCGCGCAGCAATATCTGACATCTCAGCTGGAGGCAAAATATCAGAAGACCGAAGAGGTCAATCGTTGGCTCCAAGATAAGCTTGCGCAGCTTAAACAGCGTGTCGAGAGCTCCGACGACGCCGTGCAGGCCTATCGCCGGGACCATAACCTGCTCACCACCCCGACAGGCAGCAGCGTCGCCAGCCAGCAATTGAACGACCTCAACACGCAGCTTGCCGTTGCGCAGGCGGACGCCGCCCAGAAGCGAGGCGCTCTTCGGCAATTCCAGAGTACGGTCAAGGAAGGCATCGACCGGGCCGAGAAGCTTCCCGCGGTCATACTGTCGCAGACGATCACGGCGCTCAAAGTGCAGGAGAGCGACGCAGAGCGTCGCCTCGCCGAGCTCCAGACGCAATTCGGAGACAAGTATCCGGCGGTCATCCGCACTCGGCAGGAGCGCGCGGCGATCCAGGCGAGAATCGCAGCCGAGATTCAAAAGATCGTCGGCACCATGGCCAATGAGGCTCAGGCGGCGGACTACCGCGTGGAGCAGCTTCGCATCGACCTTACGAAGCTAGCCGCCAATCTCCAGCGGAACAACCAGGCGGAGGTCAAGCTGCAAGAGCTGCAGCGCGAAGCTCAGGCCAATAGGTTCCTCTACGAGAACATGTTGAACCGGTTTAAGGAGACGTCGGAGAGCCAGGATATCCAGCAGCCTGATGCGAGAGTCATTGCGAAAGCGGAAGTTCCGATCCACCCGTCGTTCCCGAACCGTCCTCTCTTTATTTTCATGGCGGTGCTCGCTTCGGCCTGTCTTGGTCTGGCGCTCGCGCTCCTGGGTGAGCGTCTGGATAATTGTTTCCGGACCGGCGCCCAGATCGAGGAATATACGGGAGTGCCGGGCATCGGCTTGGTGCCGGCCATATCGGGAAGTGCCAGGAACGAGCTTATTCGCCATCCGTCCTCGCCCTTCTCCGAGTCGATGCGAACCATTCGATCGGCGATTCGATCCGCGGGCGCAGAACGTCAGCCACGGATCGTCTTGGTCACGTCGGCCGCTCCCGAGGAGGGGAAATCGATAACCGCCTTCTCGCTGGCGCGCGCATCGGCGCAGGCCGGCGTCTCGACGTTGCTAGTTGATTGCGACTGGCGTCGGCCGTCCCTCCACACGATCATGGGCACTCGAAACGATCTCAGCCTCCTTGAGGTGTTCCACGGCAAAGCGAACGTCGAGGATATCATTCAGAGTGACGGCGCCACCGGCATGTCGTTCATCCCCGGTCGTCATGGTGTCCACAATCCAAACGATGTGCTTTCCAGTCAACACATGGAAAATTTCCTCAAGGACGCGCTGGATCGCTATGAGCTCATTGTGCTCGACAGCCCCCCAGTGATGGCGGCATCCGACGCGGTGGTGCTCTCGCGCCTAGTGGACGCCACCCTGTTCGTTGTGCGTTGGGGAGTGACGCCGCGGCAGGTCGTCATCAATGCGACGAGAACCCTGCAGAAGGCGCAAGCAAAGTTTGCCGGTGCGGTCGTCACGCGGGTCAATGTGAAGAAGCATCGTCGCTACGGCTTCGGCGACCAGACCGAGTACTATGGCTATCACCGCCTGACTCCCGGCGGGGCAAAAGTGTAACGACAATGACTTCTGTCGACAACGCCGCTGCGCAAAGCCGTTTGTCGCCGGCGAGTCTTTATATTGCGCCAGTGAACCGAACAGCTTGGTTCGGCATGGTCGTCATTATCGCTGGGATCATCTTCCCTCAGCGGCTCGGCATTCCCGCCGGAGGTGAGGGATTCATTCCGATATGTCTCCTGACGACTCTGCTCGGTATCGCTATCATGGCCGTGAGCGGCGTACTGTCGTTGAGCCGCTGGCGGACTGAGCTTTGGGCGATCACGGTGGTCGCCCTGACGATAAGCACATTTTGCCAGTGGCACTATTGGTCGGCTTTGTCGATGTGGTTCTTGATTATCGTCTATACGCCTCTGGTGCTTGTCGTCGAGGGAGTCGATGAGGAGTCGTACAAGAGATATCTAGAGCCGTTTCAGTGGTTTATGATTCCCGTGGCACTACTCGGTGTTTATCAATTTGTCACGGTCGACAGCTTCGATCCCTTCGAGCGCTTCGGCAGTTGGGTCATCACCGGCTACAATACCCATCCGGCGCTCAGCTATGGATCGAATTTGCTCCGGTCGAACGCCTATGTGCTCTTGGAGCCATCGTTTCTATCGCAGTATTGCGCGATCGCCATTCTGATGGAGCTTACGTTCTTCCATAAAACGTGGCGCCTTCCCATATATGCAGCCGGCATGTTTGCCTCGGCTGGCGGCACGGGCCTCGTCGTCCTTTTGATTTTTGTCATGTCTTATGCTTGGCATCGCAACAAGATGCCTCATCTGGCGGCGCTCGGCATCGTCGGCTTGATTACTCTTTGGATGTTTTCCGATAACGCCGTTGTCCAAAACATGCTGGGGCGAGTCTCGGAGTTCACCGAGCCAGGTTCTAGCGCCTATGGCCGCTTCGTTGCGCCTTTTTTTCAAGTAGGCACCCAACTCCCCGACGTTCCCAGTTGGATTTCCGGACTCGGCCCGGGTGCGGGCAATGGCGATCGGCTACTGCTCGAGGGATGGAGTCCAGATCAGGTGGGCAATCTCATGGCGCCGCTCAAGATGGTTATCGAATACGGGTTGATTGGCGCGGTGCCGTTCACGATCTTCATCACCCGCGCATTCTTCGATCGTTCTCGAGCGGCGGTGCTGTCGTTTGCAATGTTCGTCTGCTACACCGCCATGTCGACGAGCCTGCAGCATCCCCCGGCGGTCTACCTCTCGTACGTGATCTCGATGATGTTCCCTGACAGGAGGGCATCATGAGGTCTATTTATGCTGGCCTGCTTTGTCTGTTATCGGTCCCCGCCTTTGCGCAGTCAGATCCTGCGCTTACGGGATGCGTCTATCCGAACACTCTACCGCAGCAAGCTCTGGCCGAAGAGATCATGGCGCTTCCCTTGCCCTATCTGGACAAACAATTCATCCACTATCGGGACGACAGCCGTCAACCAACCGGTGCTTACGCGGTTCGTCGCTCTTTGCGCATCTATTTCTACGACAAAAACAATGTTCTCATGGGGACGGCCATTCGGCGTTCACCGGTGATGACATCTTATTTCGATCCAAACGGTAGTTATCTCGGTAATTGCGTCAATCACAAACTCATGTGGTCAGATCAACGGCCTGTCCATTTCGATCCCGGTGCGAAATGATCCGGATCGCGATCGTGCTTCGCCAACTAAAAGCATGAGCGGCTTATGGACCCGAGAGAGGTAGTATATGCGCGAAGAAACTGGGCTCGTCAGCATCGTCATACCGACGTATAACCGAGCGAAGCACGTCATTTTGACTCTAAAGAGCGCGCTGGCTCAGACGTACTCGAATCTTGAGGTGATCGTCCAGGACAATGCCAGTGACCTGGACCTCACCACAACGATCGAGGCACTTGGTGATCCGCGAGTGAGGTATTTCCGAAACGAGCGGAACCTCGGTGCTACTCGGAATTTTGCGCTGGGGCTCGGGCGCGCTACAGGCGAGTTCGTTGGCCTCCTCGCCGACGATGACCTGATCGACCCCCGTTTCGTCGAGAAGCTGGTGTCACCTTTGGTAACTCACCCGGATGCCGTGGTCTCGTTCTGCAACTTCTGGATCATCGACGAGACTGACGCCGTAAATCCGGCGAAGACCGAGCTACTGGGCAGGTATTTCGGGATGCACGTGATCCCGGAAGGGTATCACCCTGATTGCGAGATCTTCGCGCTCGAGTATCGGGCAATCGGCATCGTATCGGGAGCACTGCTTCGGCGGTCCGCGGCAAATTGGGCAGCCCTACCGGCTGAGATCTCCCTGCACGTTAGCGATCTATATCACATGTATTTGGCGGCCTCTACTCGGAAGGGATGCTGCTACGTGCCCGAGCGGCTGACCTATATCAGTCATTCGGCCAGCACGCTGACGACCAGCTTAAGGGCGAGCGCAGAGGCAAAGATTACCAGCGCTCGCGAGCATCTACTCTACTGGACGATAATCCATCGCGACCGGCGGCTCGCCAATAGGCGATACTATCACCTGAAGCGCGCTCACTATGCTGCGCTATTGGTCTTCCATCTCTCCCGTGCGGGGCAATGGAAAGAGGCTTTGGCAGAGGCGTTGGCTGCTATGAAGGCTGGTCTATTCCTGCCGCACTCAGTCATTGAGCACCTCGCATATTTGATGGATATTCGTCTCGCCGGGCTCCAGCGGAAGCTGCCGTAGCATGCTCCCGTAAGCATCGGAACGTCCACTGGGGAACGATACGTTACGTTGTTATCGGACGCGTGCGCCGCGTCATCCCCGTGAGATGAAGCGGCGCACCAGCCTCAGTCGATGCCATCAAACGATGGCCAAGGCGTTAGCGGTCACTTTATCCGTCTTATTGCTCGGCCGCTGCCTGCTGAGTAGCCCATTGCCAACCGAGCTGCGAGGAATCTTCTTTGCTCTCCCAGAACATGCCGCCCTTCAGCGCCGGATAGAGCCCTTTATAGTACTGGAAGGTTTGTATCGCGGTGGAGAGGCTCTCGCCCTCGGCCGGGTCGAACGACCCGATCAAGATCTTGTTTGCCGGGATGGTGAGCCCAGTCTTGCCATTGATCCAATCCGACATGTCCGAGTTCATATAGCTTTGTTGAGCGGCCAGACTGTTGCCTACCAGCGCATAGTCCTGCGGCTGGACGAGGTCGATATTGTTGATCCCGGCATCCTGGATGACTTGCCGATAGACACCGCCCGGTCTCAACTCGAATGGGCGTGGACTCAGCGCGACAATGAAGCTGGGCCCGAACTCGGCCTTCAGCTGCGTGATAATGGACGCCACCGATGCGCCGTCAGGCGTGTTCTCCAGGTCAAAGTCAATACCCTGGAGGCCAAGCTGCTTGATGATCGGAGCGGCCGCCGCCATGAACTGCGCGGCATCAGTCGCGTTGTTGATGACCGTGGTGTCGCCGCCGCCGCCGACCATGCCGACAATCTCGCGTCCGCTGGCCTTCCACGCGGCGATATCCGACGCCATCGCGGACGTGCTGCCATATTGGCCCGTATCGGTCGTGACGCTGCCCCCTCCGTGGCCGTTGACGAAGGCTCCGACCAACGAGAGATAATTAACTTGCGGCGCCTGGGACTGGACGGTGGCGATCGAGGGCGGGTTCCACGGCCACCACCATTCGCCGACAATGTTTTGCGGCAGGGTACCCGCCGCCGTACTGCCCGTGCTCGTGCCGCTGCCATTACCGCCAGTGGCGGGGTTGCCACTACCACCGATCCCATTAAAGGTTAGCGTGCCGTTGATGTTCATCACGGCTTCATTCGCATTGGAGCTCTGAATCCCGCCATTGCTAGCGGTATTCGTCCCTTGACTCCCGTTGATCGTCACGCCGTTTAGTGAGATGGAGCCGACATAGACGTTGCGGTCATGACCGTCTGTGGCGGACGTTCCATCCCAGGCGTCGTTGACGAACTTGATCTGCACCTGATGCGCCAGGGTTGGATCGAAATTGCCGGCGATCTGGATGGTCTGCGTTTGACCCAGCGAATGGTGCGCGGTGATGTCGTAGGTACTGCCGACCTGTTGTCCGTCGACGTAAACCTGGATCTGCGGGTCGCCGTTGAACATGTCGCCCGATACCTGCAGCGTCAGCGGGTGGCTCCCGCCAGTACCGGCGCCGGTGTTGGCACCACTGCCGCCGACGCCAGCACCGCCGGTAGTGGCACCACCGCTGCTGCCGCTCCCAGCCGGTGGATCTGCGGGTACATTAAAGGAAAGCGTGCCGTCGATGTCCATCACGGCTTCATTGCCATTGCCCTTGATTGCGCCATTGCTCGCCGTATTGGTCGCTTGGGTGCCGTTGATGGTCGCGCCGTTCAGCGAAATGGCGCTGACATAAACGTTGACGTCGTGACCGTCGGCGCTCGAGGTACCGTCCCACTGGTCGTTGATGAATCTCACCTGTACCTGGTGCGCGACGGTCGGATCAAAATTGTCGGCGATCTGGATGGTCTGCGTTTGACTCAGCGAATGATGCGCGCTGATGTCGTAGGACGCGTTGCCGACTTGCTGGCCGTCGACGAACACCTGGATCTGCGGGTCGCTGCTGCCCAGCATGTCGCCCGACACCTGCAAGCTCAGCGGATTGCCGCTGCTGGTGCCAGTGCCCGCGCCAGTTCCAGTGCTAGTGCCCGTACCG
>Ga0134125_10002769_pt1 | contig 20624 bp, 16 predicted proteins | sample KB31751_FD_96464 | JGI IMG/M metagenome (GOLD analysis project Ga0134125, IMG submission 96464) | Terrestrial soil microbial communities with excess Nitrogen fertilizer from Kellogg Biological Station, Michigan, USA - KB3-175-1 | ecosystem: Environmental > Terrestrial > Soil > Unclassified ... | reverse complement strand
TACGATGGATGCTCGGAAGCGCCTCGTGAAGTGCGGGTCCATGTCCGGACGGCTGTGCCAGCCGTCGTCCGGAGCTACCAGCCGCAGGCCAATCTCGTCTTCGAGTACATGCGGCGACGGATCGACCTCGACGTGCAGCGCCCTCCACAAGGCCACGCGCACCGCCGTGCTGTCCGGTATTGTGTTTGAATTTTCAGCCATGGACGCGACCTCGTCTAGGTCGAGCGCTGGCGCGCTGTATCCTCACAGCGCGTAGACGTCGCGGACGGCGAAGTCTGCATCATGGGACCACAGGCGATCTGCCGACAACCCTCGCCGATGCTGCGGGCGTAAAGTCGGCTACGCCAGGCATTCGCATTTTCTGTTCTGAAGTGGCGGAGAGGGGGGGATTCGAACCCCCGGTAGACTTTAAAGGCCTACGACGGTTTAGCAAACCGCTGCTTTCGACCACTCAGCCACCTCTCCGGTTCTGGCGGGTTCTTTTGAATCGTAGCATAGGGAAAAAGGCCGATTCGGGCCGGCTACTTAGAGGGGGCGAATGCCGTCGGGCAGATTCGGGAGGACGGAGGGCACTCGGGCAATACCGCAAGAAAGCCAGCATTTCTGTGGCTTGGATACGGCCCGGCGGGCTGGAAGCGCGGAAGGAAAAGGGAAGAGAAAGGAGCACGCGTTGGTTAGAGAACCTTCGCGAGCTCCTCTGCAAAAGCGCTGTTTCCAGCGGATGAACCAGCATGGCGTCGAGCGCCAGTTCTGCGATCTCGATTTGCGCTGGGAGGACCGGCGTTGCCGTTGGGTCCGGTCCGCCTGGGCGGCCGATCCGTACCGGCAGTTCGTACAGGTCCCGGCGCTTGTCCTCTACCTTTCGGGGGTTGTGCAGGATTTGCGCGGAGTAAGCGATCCTCGAGAGGGGCACGATCAAACCGGCGGATGATTGAGTTCATCTCCTCCTGGTTCGGTGCTTCGATAAAGGCGAATCCCTTGGATTCCTGCGTTTCGGGGTTGCGAATTACCTTGACCGCGTCTGCGACCAGGTTGTCTGCGGCTAGCCATGACTTGATATCGTCGGCCGTCACCCAGACAGGGAGATTTCCGAGGAATACCGTAAAACTCATTCGTTCGTGTTGTTAGCTCCGTTTGGGGAAGTTGTTGAGAGGCGTGCCTCGGAGGAGGTCTTCCAAAGAGGCTATCATCACCATAGCACAGGAAACCAAATCCGGTAAACACCCAGAAAGCGGCAAACCCTCATAAAATCGGGGTCAAAGTTTGTTTCACATTGGTGTGATGGCAGCGAGGAACGTTACCGGCTGCCACAGAAATGGGGTTCCTCCGCAATCGTGATTGCAGCGAGGAACGTTACTCGCCACTGCGGAAATTGGATTCCGCTGTTGTCGTGCCCGGAACAAACGAGTATCACTAGCCATAGTAGGAATCGGATTCTCTGTAATCGAAACTGGAAGGACAATGTCACTTACCACCGGAAAACTCCGGTTCGCCCCAGCAATCACTTTGCGACGCGCAATCTGGCCGCATCATCAGTAGGGCATGGCAAAAGAATTGAAGGAAGGCGACTTGGCCCCAGAGATTTCAAGCGCCACCGATACCGGCGAGCAGTTTCACCTGTCCTCCCTGCGGGGGCAACGAGTTGTTCTGTATTTCTATCCTAAAGCGGACACTCCGGGTTGCACGAAAGAAGCATGTGCTTTCCGGGACGATGGCCAAAAATTTACAAAAGAGAACACCGTGATTGTGGGAGTCTCGCCGGACACTTCGGAAGCGCAAGCCAAGTTCAAAGCAAAGTTCGATCTGCCGTTCACACTGCTGGCCGATAAAGACCACAAAGCCGCCGAGGCTTATGGAGTCTGGAAAGAAAAAAGCATGTACGGCAAGAAATATATGGGCATCGAGCGCACTACATTCCTGATAAACGAAGACGGAATCGTCAAAAGAATTTTTCCTAAGGTGAAAGTAGAAGGGCACTCTGCCGAGATACTAGCGGCGATAGAGTAACCGCACTAGAATCTGGGGAATAGAACCTTTACGTCTTCAGATTCTTGTAACCCGTCAGCGGTGTCGATCTTCCAACACTGCAGGGAGTAAGATGATCGGAACCACCAAAATCCGCGCTCGTGCCGATGACGACGGTGTCGTTCACTTGGACCTCCCGGCCGCTTTGCCGAATGGTGAAGTCGAAGTCGAGATACGAATGAGGCCAGTGCTGTCGGGGGCCGCAAGCCTGCGAACAACGCATCCCTGGGACCGGCGCTTCTTTGAGGGCTTTCTCGGCGATCGCGCGCCCCGCAAGCGCCGCGCCGCGCCGGCGATGCGCTCGGGTTCGAAAGAACACAAGTGAGCAGAGGCCGGGTCCTCGATGTGGGCGAACTGGTCACCGGGCTTTCTCACCAGCACCGGACCGCGACAGTGAAGGACCGGACGTTGCCGATGGTCTTCAACCGAACGGCAACTCGCGAAAGCCTGCTTCCAACACCTACAACAAGTGCCGCTCTACTGTCCGGCCGATCCCAAGTAGTCTCGCATCCGAAAACGGCTTTCCTACCAGTTGCAGCCCGACCGGCAGCCCGTCCACCGAACGTCCGCAGGGCAGGGAAAGCGCCGGCTCGCCAAGCAGGTTGACCGCGCGAACCAAGCGGGTTGCAGCCATCCGGGAACTCTCACGATAGCCGTTCGTTTCTACCTCATCCTGGTCCAGCCGGGGAGCCACAATCGGGGTCGTCGGCGTCGCCAGAACGTCAATTGACTGCCAAAGCGCATCGAATTGCCGGCGGTAGACAGTCCTGAGCCTCTGTGCGTTCACGTAATCGGGCCCACTGATCAGCCGGCCTTGCTCAAGCAGCCTCCACACATCGAGGCCGATCTGCGATCCGTTGCGCTGGCTCACGTAGAGCGAAGATGCTTCGGCGCCTTGTACGATTTGATGCGCGGCATTAAGCTCGAGCATGTCTGGAACCCGAACTTCGACAGTGCCGGCGCCCAGCCGCCGCATCTCCTCGATCGCGTTATATACCGAGGCGGAAACGTCGCCGGCGACGTGATCGAAATAGAAATTTGTGGGCACGCCAATGCGCAGGCCGTCAAGCCGGGCCGGTGCTTCGCCACAAAAGTTGGGAACCGGAACTTGAGAACTCGTCGGATCGCGGCTGTCGGGTCCGGCAATCTCGGCCATCGCAAGCGCGCAATCTTCGACGGTTTCACCGAGCGGCCCGACATGATCGAGGCTGAACGCCAGCGGCAGCACACCGTAGCGGCTGACGCGCCCATACGTCGGCTTCAGCCCGGCCACGCCGCAATAAGATGCCGGAATCCGAATGGATCCGCCAGTATCCGTTCCGAGCGCCATCGGGACGAAACCGGCGGCGACGGCGGCGCCCGAACCTCCGCTCGATCCGCCCGGCACGCGTTCGAGATCGCGTGGGTTCAGGACAAACCCAAAGTGCGGATTCTTCGAGGTCGTGCCGTAGGCCAGTTCATGCTGATTCAATTTGCCGAGGCTGACGGCGCCACCCGCTCGAAGCTTGTCGACCACCATGGCGTCGTATTCGGGAATGAAGTCTTTGAACAACAGCGATCCGGCGGTGGTGCGAACGCCCTTCGTATAGAACAGGTCTTTGTGCGCGATGGGAACTCCATGAAACGGGCCCCGGTCAATGCCGGAAGCCAGCTCCTTGTCGCGTTTCGCAGCTTCTTCGAGCGCCTCCCGTGCCATAAGGGTGATGAATGTGCGATAGCGGTCCCGCTCCTGAATCCGCCGTAAGGCTTCCTGAACGATCTCGACGCAGGATGCTTGGCCGGAGCGCAGCATCTTCCCGATCTCTCGTACCGTCATTGGTCGTCCTCCGATTCTTCGGCAAGTTCGGAACCCGCAACAGGTGAGTAATGAAGAGCGGGTTCGATGTCGGGAGCCAGCCGGCCAACCGCTTCGGCCAGCGTCAATCGCATCGCGTCCACAATCGCGCGATTCCGTTCGTCCTCGGATTCAGGCATAGCTCCTATATTCCACCAAACGTTTCATGAAAGCGGCCGTCAGAGCGCGCACGTTAGACAATAGCTCACAGGTATTTCCATGCCCACCACTTCCGACGCTTACGTTCCCTCTCCCTTGACGATTCTGAGCGAAGAGGAACGATTGTTCCAGCAGTCCGTGCGTCGCTTCGCGCGTGAGCGGCTGGCGCCGCATGTGCGGGAAATGGACGAGGCCGGTCACGTTCGAGACGATCTGCTACGTGAGTTGTTCGAATTGGGCTTAATGGGCATCGATGTTCCAGAGGAATTCGGGGGCCAGGCGGGCACATTTTTCCAATCGATTCTCGCCATCGAGGAAATCGCCAAGATAGACCCGGCGGTTTCGGTCATCGTCGATGTCCAAAACACTCTGGTAAATAACGCAATTGAGCGCTGGGCAAACCACGAGCAGAAGAAACGGTACCTGCCGAAATTGGCGACCGCGATGACTGGCGCCTATGCGCTTTCGGAAGCACAGTCCGGCTCCGATGCGTTCGCCCTGACAACACACGCGCGGATGGCGGGAGATCAGTTCTCAATTTCCGGCCGGAAACTGTGGATTACCAATGCGGTCGAAGCCGGAGTGTTCCTTGTCTTCGCCACTGTCGATGCCAGCGCGGGTTACAAGGGCATTACGTGCTTTCTGGTCGAGCCCGGCACGCCCGGTTTTCGCATTGGCAAGAAAGAAGACAAGCTGGGAATCCGGGCTTCCTCTACGTGCGAGCTTATCTTTGATGGCTGCCTGGTTCCCCGCGCGAACGTGCTGGGCGAAACCGGCAAAGGTTACAAGATCGCGATTGAGACCCTGAACGAAGGCCGCATTGGTATTGGCGCACAGATGACTGGACTTGCTCAAGGCGCGCTCGAACACTCGCTCCGCTACGCGAGGGAGCGCAAACAATTTGGCAAGCCCATAGGCGAATTTCAGGGTGTCCAGTTCGAACTGGCGGAAATGGCCGTGCGGGTCGAAGCCGCACGGCTGCTGGTGTACAACGCCGCCCGTCTTCGTGATGCCGGGCAGCCGTTTGTCACCCAGGCGGCTATGGCAAAATACTACGCTTCGCTGATTGCCGAAGAAGTGGCATCTAAGGCGGTTGAGATCTTCGGTGGTGTGGGATTTACACGGGACTACCCGGTCGAAAAACTCTATCGTGACGCGAAGATTGGGCGAATTTACGAAGGAACCAGTAATATGCAAAAGGCTGTCATCGCCAGAGCCTTGTTTGAATCGGTGCGCTAGGATTTTCGATGAGAGACTTGTACCTTAAGTCATTGCCCGGCTTTCGCGGCAACGCACGTCCGGCCGATATCGTCAAACTGGTAGCTGTATGACACGGCGCAACTATTTTTTGTCTCTTGCGGCACTCGCGGCCGCTGCTGCGAGCCCGTTGGCCAAAGCGGTGACGACGCCCCCGTCACATAACCTGACCGATGCACAGGCTCAATCGATCATTCAGAAATTCGCCGAAAAAGAGACGGAGTTCGCGAAAGCCCGCGATCAATACACATTCCGGCAGATCTCAAAAATCATCGAATATGACGACGAGGGCAATCCGGGCGGCCACTATGAGATGGTCACCGACATCACCTTCAACGACCAGGGGAAGCGTTCGGAAAATGTGGTGTTCGCTCCCGTGAGCACGCTGTCGCGGATTCAAATGACGCCCCAAGACGAGCAGGATCTGCGGACAACCATGCCGTTCGTGCTCACGTCGAACGAGGTCGATGAGTATTACATCCGGTATCTCGGATGGCAGAAGGTTGACGAAATCGGCTGTTATGTATTCGCCGTAAAACCCAAGGCTCTCGACAAATCCGGCAAGCGCTACTTCGAAGGCGAGGTCTGGGTGGACGACCGCGACCTACAAATCGTCAAGACCTACGGTCGCGCGGTCGGCTATTTGAAGCACAAAGGGCAGGAGTTCCCGAAGTTCGAGACCTACCGCGAAAATATCGACGGCAAGTACTGGTTCCCTACGTATACATACGCGGATGATGTGCTGAATTTCCCGACAGGCCCGCAGCGGATTAAAGTGATCGTCCAGTATAAGGATTATAAGAAGTTTGGTAGCGACGTGAATATTAAATTCGGGGATAATCCGGTGGACGTGCCGCAGCAGCCCGCAAAGCCTCCGAATCAAACGCCACAGCCGAAACCTCCTCAGTGACCCGATTGGCGCGTCGCCATACATCTGCTTGGAGGTGCTCTTTAACTGGAAATCCGCCCACTCAGCGGCAATTTGCAGACCTGCAGTTACCTAGTGTGCATACAATAGTACTTTCGTGACCCATGTCAGAGAGTCACTTGCATCGCCACCGGCGAAAGCGTAATCTAAGCAGACATTTAAGAGAAGCAGCGCTGCTGTTGAAAGGGGCCGCCTCGACGGATCACCCGATCATGGCGCACATTATCCCGATCCGGCGCTGCAACCTTTCCTGTACTTACTGCAACGAATACGACGATTATTCGAAACCCGTGCCGCTCGAGACCGTCAAGCACCGGCTTGATCTTCTGGGCGGGCTGAAGACTGCCGTCATCACGTTGAGCGGCGGCGAGCCGATGCTGCATCCGGAACTCGATGAAATCATCGCCCATATTCGCCAGGTAGGCTCCATGGCGGGGCTGATCACCAACGGCTATCTGTTGATGCCCGACCGCATTCAGCGCCTGAACGATGCGGGGCTCGATTATCTGCAGATCAGCATTGACAACGTGATGCCCGACGACGTGTCGAAGAAGAGCCTGAAGGTGCTGGACAAGAAGCTGCAGATGCTCGCCGACTACGCCGATTTCCATGTGAACATTAACAGCGTTCTGGGCGGCGGCATTCATAATCCCGAAGATGCATTAACCGTGGGCCGGAGAGCGATGGCGCTCGGCTTCACATCCACCGTGGGCATCATTCACGACGGCGACGGTCAACTACGGCCGCTTGGGCCGCGCGAACGCGAAGTATTCCTGGAGATGAAGACATTCGAGAAAAGCCATTTCTCGCGGCTTAACTATTTTCAGGAAAATATAGCCAAAGGCGAGCCAAGCGACTGGCGGTGCCGGGCAGGCTCCCGCTATCTGTATATTTGCGAGGATGGGCTGGTCCACTATTGCTCGCAGCAACGAGGCTATCCGGCGAAGCCGCTGGAAGACTATACGGTCGACGATATCCGCCGCGAATACATCACCCAAAAATCCTGCGCGCCACTTTGCACGGTTTCCTGCGTGCATCAAATTTCCTATTTCGACTTCTTTCGCGGCAAACAAACGCGAACGGTTGAACCCTTGCCTCAGCAGCAGGAACATCTGATAAGCATCAAATCGTCCAAGAGCTAGCGGCGTGTCCAGATATTTGAGAATCTGTCCATCCCAACCGTAGCTGTAGAATTTTCGAGAGAGTCATGCAGAAAGGATAAGCGGCAACTAAGCCCTTTATGAGACGACGCATCATGGCGGGGAACTGGAAGATGTACAAAACCGTCCAGCAGACGATCGAATTCTTTCAGCGATTCAATCCGCTTGTTAACGGAGTTCACAAATGCGACGTCGTGATCTTCCCGCCATTTGTCAACATTCCCGCGGCACAGTGCGCTGCCGCCGGCACGGAAATCAAAGTGGGGGGGCAAGACGTGCACTGGGGAAAAGAGGGCGCGTACACCGGCGAAATTTCGGCCGGAATGCTGGCGGCGGCGGGATGCGAATGGGTTCTCGTCGGGCATAGCGAGCGGCGGCTCTATGGATTCGAAACCGATGCCGACGTTCTGAAGAAAACGCAGTCGTCCCTCGAAGCCGGTCTTACGCCGGTCGTCTGCGTAGGTGAAAAACTGGAAGAACGAAAAGCCGGAAAAACGGAGCAGATTCTGGTCGAGCAATTCGCGGGCGGCTTGGCCGGACTTACCGAAGAGCAGTTCTCGAAAGTAGTGATTGCCTACGAGCCCGTATGGGCGATTGGCACCGGACACACCGCCACTCCCGACATCGCGGCGGATGCGCACCGGTTGATCCGTTCCGAGGCCCAAAAACGATTCGGCTCGGATGCCGCCGAAGCCGTTCGCATTCTGTATGGTGGCAGCGTCAAGCCGGACAACGTCGAGCGCCTCATGCTGGAGCAGGATCTCGACGGCGCTCTGGTTGGCGGCGCCAGTCTCGACGCGGAATCGTTCAGCAAAATTGTTCACGCAGCCTGATACAGTAGAACGTCACGACGGCGATGCACACCTTGTAATTGAGCTGGGGCGCAAGCAACCCTGATTCCTAAGCGCGCCTTCGCATTTGGCATTGCCTCTCGCGCACTTCATCTACTCAGGAGATTGAATGTCCCTAATGAATTCGCAATCCTCACCTGCCAATCCACAGAGGCGCGGCTTCCTGCAAACCATCACGGCGGCTGCGGTTGGCGTCCTCGCGATAAAGGCCACGGCCGCACCCGCGAACCGGCCCCGGCTCGGAGTGGTCGTCGGTGTCGGGGGCAAGGAAACTCCCGATGCCGCGATTGCGCGCGTCCACCGCTTCGGACTTCCTACCTGCCAGGTCAGTGTCGGAGAAGCGCCGCCCAGCCTTGCCGCTCCGCTGAAAGCGGCGCTCGACAAGTATGGTGTGGAAGCCACGGCCGCCATGACGCTCGGAGGAGGCCCGATGGTTTGGGATTTCTACCACGGCCCGGAAACCATTGGCTTGGTCCCGCGCGCCACGCGTGCCGCGCGCATTGCTGCGTTGAAGCGCGCCTCCGACCTCGCGAAGCAATGCGGTATCGGAGCGGTCCACACCCATTGCGGATTCATTCCGGAGGACCCGAACGACCGCATGTACCCCGAAGCGGTGAAAGCGATCCACGAGGTCGCGAGCTACTGCAAGAACAATGGCCAGTTGTTCCTTATGGAAACCGGGCAGGAGACGCCTGTCACCATGCTGCGAGCCATTCAAGACGTGGGCCTGGACAATTTATCGGCGAATCTGGACACTGCGAACCTGATCCTCTACGGCAAGGGCGAACCCGTCGGCGCCATGGATGTGATCGGCAAGCATGTGCGCGGTCTGCACGCGAAAGACGGCCACTATCCGACGAATCCCAAGGATCTCGGTAAAGAAGTCGCCATCGGCAAAGGTCGCGTCGATTTTCCGGAACTAATTCGCCGCCTCCGGCAAATCGACTACACGGGGCCGATTACGATTGAGCGGGAAATTTCCGGTCCCGAGCAGGAGTCGGACATCCGCGCTTCCATTGCGTTTCTGAGCAAGCTGATCGATCAGGCGTACGGAGCGTAATCAATTTTTCGGTTTCCGCGCGGGCGGGATCGATTCCTCTTTCTCTTGCGGCGCTTTTCCCGGCAGATCGTACGGATTTTCGTGCGTCTTTTCGCGCAGGTTGGTCTGCATGCTTCGGGCAAGCGAGATGCTCGATACGCCAAAGCGATCGCGGATTTTATCGATTGCCCGAAACGCGCTTCGCAGCCGCTCCGCCGCTGGCTCATCCAGCAGGCTCATTTGTCCTTCGTTCCGTTTGAGCGATCCGGCATGTACGCCAAGCAGCCGTACCGGCGTGGCCCCGTCCCAATTCCTCTGCAGCAGATCGAGCACCGCAGCGATTAAATCGCCATCGAATTGCGTCCCGTGGTCGAGCGAGTGCGCGCGCGTGATCGTCGTGAAATCGCGATAGCGCAATTTCAGTTGAATGGTTCGCGAATACAGCTTGTGCTCGCGCAAACGCTTCGCCACCATTTCCGATAATTTCACCAGCACGGTTTCGAGTTCTGTGCGGTCCGCAACGTCCTCGGAGAATGTGTGTTCGTGGCTGATCGATTTCGGATCTTCCAGGGCGCCTATTTCGCCATCGAACCACGATCCCGCGTCCTGCCCTTTCGCCTTGCCCGCCAGCGCGAGTCCCCACCGTCCAAACCGCTCTCGCAGAAAATTCTCATCGAGTCTCGCGAGATCGCCAACATGATGGATGCCCATGCTGTTGAGAGAGGCCTCGGTCACTTTGCCTACTCCCGGTATCTTCCGAATGTCGAGTGGCGCGAGAAACGGGGCCTCCTGCCCGGGCAGCACCCAAAGCACTCCATTTGGCTTTGCCTGGTCCGAGCAGACTTTGGCCACCAGTCTGGATGATGCCAACCCGAGCGAGCAATTCAAATTTGTTTCCCGCTTCATGGCTTCGTGCAGAGCGTGCGCGGTCCGTAGTGGAGGTCCATGGAGCCGATCCGTTCCGGTCAGATCGAGATAGGCTTCATCAATCGAAGCCATTTCGACCTGTGGCGTGAAGCGGTTCAGGACGGTGAACACTTTTTGAGAGCATTCACGGTAGCGTTCCGGATGGCCTTCGACGAAAATCGCGTGCGGGCATAGCTTGGCGGCGGTACGCAGCGGCAAAGCGGAATGGACGCCATAGCGCCGGGCTTCGTATGAGGCCGCCGAAACCACGCCCCGCTGATCGGCTTTTCCGCCTACTACGACCGCCTTCCCTTTCAGCGACGGGTCGAACAGCTCTTCCACAGAGACGAAGAACGCGTCCATGTCGACATGGCAGATCAGGCGTGGCATAGGATGTCGGCAAGCGTTACGAGGTCTCGTCAACTGTTGTAGCATCGAGCCGCTGGTGGCGTTCGCCAAGCGCCCGTTGGACGCACGTCCTCAGCGTGCTGGGGTGAACTTCAGTTCGCCGCTTGCTCACGCAATGCGGCCCGTATCGAGGCAAACCATAAACGGAGTCGCCGCACGCGACTGGGGGACATGCCCACGCGGGCATCTCCTATCTGAAATACCCGTGAAAATCTGAGAAAATAAGGCGATGGCGACAGGTAACATCACCCTGCCGGAAGACCTGCTTCCGAAACTGGAAGAGGTCGCCCGTGCCGAAAACCGCACGGCCGACGATTTGGCTAAAGAAGCGGTCGAGAAGCTCCTGAAGGAGCGCTCCAAAATGGACTTGAACAGCCGGGAGTGGCAAGACTTCATAGATGAAAATCGCCGCCGTGCGGAAGAATTGGGAATCCGCGAGGAAGACGTGCCGGAGGTCGTTCACCAATTCCGCCACGAACAGCGTGATCGTAGCTAGTGCGGCGCGTAACCCTCGATAGCAATATCTACCTTTCCGCCCTTAACTTTCGCGGAATACCCCTGCTGCTGCTCGATATGGGCGCGCGCGGGAATATTCAAATCGCAATTTCAGATGCCATTCTTCAAGAAGTGCTGAGGGTGCAGCGTGAGAAATTCAAAGCCCCACCAGAAAGCTTGGAACGCGCCAAACTGCTCATCGAAGGATGTACGCATTGGGTGGTTCCTACGCAGACACTTAAAGTTGTTCCGGATGATGCTGACGATAACCGAATAGTGGAATGCGCCGTGGCTGCTGGAAGCGAGGCGATTGTGACGGGTGACAAAGATTTGCTCAGGATGGGTAGCTATCAGGGTATATAACATGATGACGGCGGCAGCATTTCTAAGGCAATGCCGGGGCATTTAGCGGGCAACTTCGGGGATGGAGGTATGGCCCGAACTTGGTTATTGAGATGCTGGAACGAATCAGAGCGAATGCGCCAGTCCGGGCGTCGCGTCGGGAAAACTGGCAAGGTCGTGCACCGGATCTCTCCGTGGCCGCCCATTGCGATAATCGCGAATCTCATCTGCTCGGTTGCCGGCTTTCGCGGTCCGGCATCGCTCCACACTCTCTATCTACGGACAGCGCCTGATGCGCCAGTACGAGAAGGTTGTGCGATTGTCCCGACCCGCTTGCTCACGCAATGCCGCTCCGTGTCGAGGTAAACCAGAAACGGAGCCGCCGCACGTTAACGCGCGGGTGCTCAAAATATTGCGCGAAGCCCAGGAAACGAGCGAGCAGGAAGCGATTTATAAAGCCGGTGTGTGCCCTCTCATCGCCGGCAAGGAACTTCGACCGCGAATCCTGTAGGCCCGCGCTCGCTTTCTCCGCGCAATCCTGCAAACTGACCCGCATGTCAGCACCGAACCGCGACTGTCAAGGAGCGGACGTTTTTACCGACGTCTTCAACGGACGCTCCTACAACCGTACAACCCACGCACTGGCGTGCGGCGGCTCCGATTGCAGATTGCCTCCACTCAGAGCTGCCTCGCGTTGGCGAGCGGGTTCGGACAACCGCGCGCCCAGCGCTTTCAGAGCGTCTTCAACCGAGCGGACGTGTTCAACCAAACATCAATTCCCTGGGCCCCGACCTCAATCGGCGACAATAATAATAGGCGCGACGAAAACGCCAAGTTTTCGTTTGGACCGCGAAACTGCGGCATTCCGGAGAATGGAGCGGATTCGCGAGATGCTGGACAACCGGCAATTTGCGCGCCACATTACTCCAGCCGCTTCCGCGCTTTCAGTTACAGGAGATCCGGTGAGTTTGCAACCGCAAGATGTCTGTTCCGAAGAACGTCAAGAAGAACTGTTCCGCTATATCAATCTGAAATTATCGGCTCTCGGGCAACCCTTCAGCGAGAGCACCGCCGACCGGCACGCTCTCGAAATCGCTGGTCCACTCCTTCGAAATTATTATCAGAAAGACCGGTTGCTAGGATATCGCCTTTGTCCGGCTGACGCTCGCATCCAGGCGTTTCTGGACGCATATTTCAGCGACATCGCGCCGGAGGGAGCGCCGCGCCTGCCAGGCGACACGTTCGTGCTGGATCGGCCTGGCCTCGCTCGTGTTATGTCCCTCCCGCCGGACCGGGATGCCCTGGCGTCGCCCTATTTGCAGTCTTACCGGGTGGCCCAGGGCATTCTTCACAATCCAAAGAGCGATCGGCGCACGACGAAAGGGGTCTTCCACATCGCCGAAGGGGGCTTCCCTGTTCCCGCCGATAAAATCGCCGTTCCCAAGCGTGCGTTTGTCTCGTTGCTCGCCGCGGCCCTGTCTCCGCCGCTAGATCTCATGGCGCTGCCGTTTACGGCAAATCAGCACGAACAGGTGCGCCTCTTTGTTACATTGCTCCTCCGCCCGCTGGTCTGTCCGGCAACGGGATCCGAGCCCGCGAAGACGATGGAGACTCGTTTCTTTGCGCCCGCGAGTCTCGTTAGTAATCTCGATTTTGTCGAGTGCATCTTTGGCAACGGAGGCGATCCCTACCTTCCTGAAAACGATGCAGCGCTCGACGTAATGCATTGGACGGGGCACACCGGCTGCGTCATCCTGGCGCCGCATCTGTTGGGCCTGAAAAAAAAGGCGCTGGGGCTGCCGCATTACGATGAGGCGACCGGGCGACAGCGCGCGGAGGGCGTGTGCTGGCGCGATTCCGACGAGGAGTACAACGATGGCGAGCCGTTCAAACTGGTCTGCCGCGACCATCGCGGGGTCATGGTGACCATCATCGCCGACAACTACTACGGATATTGCAAGAAGGAAGTAAAAACCCAGATCAGCTTCGCGGCAAATTTATTCGGCTTCTGCGAGGAAGAGCACGCGGGCGGCGCAATCGCCTTTCCGGCGTACGTACTGGGGCAGCAATTTTATGCCGGGCGCACCGTGCTCACGAAGCAGGTGAAGTTCACGGAAGCCATGCACTGGCTCGGTGACCGGGTGGATATCCAGCCCGAAGGTTACGCGATCGATCGTCGCTTTCCGGACATCCTCTACGTTCCGGAAAATGCCGAGTTTAGCGTTCGCGAAGATAGTGTGCAATGGCAGCGGCAGGATGGACAGACGCACCAGTTGATATTGCGGGCGTGTGAAACGTACGTACTTCCCTGGGGCACGAAAATTCGCCTCGAAAAGCAAACCGGTGGGACGGCTTGGCGCCTCGTCGCATCCCGCGCGGACCCAACACTCTGCCACAAGCCCTGCACCGTTTCCGGGGGAGGCAAATCGGAAATCTCGAAATCGATCGGTAGCCTCATGCTTCCGGGTCCCGTCTTTGTAAGCGATTTCGAACGTGAAATCGAACAAGTCGCGGAAATCCTGGAAAAAGACTTTTCCACCATTTATAAGGAGACGCGTTCCGAGCATCGCGCGAAGCGGCCCATCTTGAGCCCGGAACGCTCGCTGGGTTCCGTCATCAAACTGATGACGCCCTCGCCGGAATACACGGATGCGCACAACCAGTGGCTTGAGACGATTCCAGAAACCATACGGCAACTGCTGGTCACTGTAAAGCGCTATTACCGGCCGGATTGGGGTGAAAACTGGCGCCGCCATTTCGGAGTGGACCGCATCAACGGCCTCCCAGGCCACGAGTTGAAGTTCGAACGCCAGAAACTGGTGGCCAACTATCTTCGTGTGGGACACGATCCGAAGGGTTCCTGGCGCATCTTTAAATTACGCCCCGATTTCAATCCCGCCGACAAGGTTCAGGTGGAAGACGACATCACGGCGTCCGCGGTGCTGCCGAGCGCAAGCCTTGAATATTTGGATGCCGAGTATCACAACGAGAGCGTCAAATTAGTTACCAACTGCGAGAACCTTCTGTTTCAGCGGCCGGACGACGCCATTCATCGCGGGTTCGATAAGCAGGCGGAGCGGGATCTCTCGCTTCCGGGAAATTTTCTCTCGAACTTCGAGCCTCTCGGCGCCGGACAGGCTCGCGAAATCGTCGATCACATTGTTGAGTTCGATAAGTACACCGAATCGATGAAGCGCTTGCTCCGCGATTTTGTGGAGAGGCCGGCGACCGAGTTCGTGGTCTCGTCGGCGCATCCCCGAGTGGTCGATGGGCAGCGTTCGAAGAATCCGCGATATCTGCAGAAGCGCCCGGACCTCGTGAACCCACGCGATTTGTACATCGCGGAGATAGGAACGCGCCTGGCGCGCGAGATCCCGAGTGACAAGCCCGTGTATTTCCCGGTCAATTCAGTACTAGCCGGACGTCGAAACAATCCACCCGATCCAAAAACCGGCGTGCCGCCGCTTGCGGTGTATAACCCGATCCACTATCAGGAATTGCCACAGCTCTTCATGGATTTCATCTGCAGCTTGACCGGGAAATCGCCATCGACCACCGGATTCGGCAGCGAAGGCGCATTGACCAAGGGACCGTTCAACGCCATGTTGCCGGTTGTGGACGTCAATAACGCCTTGGTTTCCGCTATCCTGACTGGGTATTCCGGCTTCACCACCGCCGCCGGATATATCGGTCCGTATTACCGCGTAGATCACGACAACAGCATGTTAGTGCCGGAAGTCTGGTGCCGCATGAGAGTTGCGGAGCGCGATCCGAAGTTCCTCATCGATAACGGTTTACTGGAGAAGGTGGAAGATTTCGATTTCAATGGACAAACGGTTCTGGCAAGCAGGCTTGGATATCGCATTACGGAGCTGTTTGTCGATCGCTTTCTCGGGCGCATCTTTGAAATGCCGAGCGCCGTTTTTCCAGAGGAGATTTTGCGTCCCGAGACGCAAGATCTGGGGATGTTCGCGTCCGGCGTCCAAGCCATTACCGAAGCACAGCGCTCCGTGGCGCTGAATTACTTCAAGGATGGGAGCATTGATATTGCGTGCCCGCCGGTCAAAGTGCTGCTGCACATCATGGCCCATGGCGAGTATCAGGGCATGCGCGAGAGCGATCCTTGTATTCTGAAGATGTTCACACGCGAATCGTTGCTGGCAAGCGATTGGTATCGCGAACGCCTCAGCGCAAAGCAATCAATCGACATCGCGCTTTGGACTCGTCACACCGCGGCCCTTAACCAACATATGGCGAGCAGCACGCCGCCCTATCAAATTGATTGCAACTACCGCGTTACCGCAGCTCGTGAGCAGTTAATGAGAGTGAAACGGGATAAGTATCTTACCGCACTGGTGGGAACGATTGGAGCCGATCCGTCCGTTATCGCAGACCGATAGGACGGTTATGAGGCGCAATTAGGAGGATGTTGGCTGGGAGGCAGGGACTCGAACCCCGATACGCAGATCCAGAGTCTGCAGTCTTACCATTAGACGACCTCCCAAGGGCTCAACGCAATTATAACAATGCGCCTGAAGCGCTCGAATTTTGAACTAGCTACAATGTCCATTACATGCGGATTGCCGTGGTTTTTGCGTCGTTGTTTGCCGCCGCATGGGTGCTGGCGACGCCGAAACCCAGCGCCCTCGATTTTCGCGATATCGCCGCGCAATCCGGCTTGACCGGCCGCAATGTTTACGGCGGCCTGAAACACAAAGACTACATACTGGAAACGACCGGGAACGGCGCCGCTATCTTCGACTACGATGGCGACGGGCGCAGCGATATTTTCATCGGGAACGGTTCGACTCTCGATGCCTCTCAGTCCGGAGTTCATCCGCATTTGCAACTCTATCGCAATGAAGGGAAGGGCCGTTTTACCGATGTCGCGGTGAAAGCCGGGCTTACCGCGGAAGGCTGGGCGCAGGGCGCCTGCGTCGGCGACTACGACAACGACGGCCATCCCGACCTGCTTGTGACGTACTTCGGTCACAACATTCTTTACCGGAACCGCGGGGACGGCACATTTGAGGATGTTACGGAGAAAGCACATCTGCCTGTCACCGGGACGCGATACGGGTCCGGCTGCACGTTTCTCGATTACGACCGCGACGGTTATCTTGACCTGTTCGTCTCAAATTACGTCGATCTGGATCTTGCGAATACGCCGCGTCCCGGAAAAGGCGGCTATTGCGAGTGGAAGGGCATTCCGGTGATGTGCGGGCCACGAGGTCTACCGCTCGCGCACAATATTCTGTATCACAACAATGGAAATGGCACGTTCACGGATGTATCCGAAAAGTCGGGGATTCTGAACCCAGGGGGCCGCTACAGCCTCGGCGCCGTGACCGCCGATTTCGATAATGACGGATGGCCGGATCTTTACGTCGCCTGTGATATGACGCCGAGCCTACTGTTCCATAACCTCCACAACGGCACGTTTGAAGAGCGCGGCGTCGAAGCCGGAGTCGCTTATAATTTCGACGGGCAATTACAGGCGGGCATGGGTGTCGCCGTGGCCGATTACGATGGCGACGGACGGCTGGATATTGCGAAGACGAATTTCTCGGGCGACCTCTCCTCTCTGTTCCATAACGATGACGGAAAGTTCTTCACGGACGTTTCACGCGAGGCCGGGCTCGGCGTGCATCAATTCCTGGGATGGGGGGCTGCGTTTATCGATGTGGATGACGACGGCTGGCCGGATCTGATAGAAGCGAACGGCCACGTTTATCCCGAAGTTGAGGGTAAACAACTCGGTGATACGTACTACCAGCCGACGCTCCTTTACCAAAATCTTGGAAATGGCAAATTTCGAGACATCACGGAATCGGCAGGCACCGGATTTAGGACTCCTCGGCCTTCTCGCGGTCTAGCTATTGGCGATCTGGACGGCGATGGCAGACCGGAAATTGTACTGGTCAACATGAACTCGACGCCGACGCTGCTGCATAACTTTGCGCCTCCGTCAGGGCACTCGCTGAACGTATCGCTCACCGGAACGAAATCGAATCGGAGCGCAATCGGCGCGCTAGTGACTGTCACGGCGGGAGGCCGGAAGCGCGTCAGTTCCTTGCTGGGCGGCTCCAGCTTTTATTCGCAGAACTCATTCACGCTACATTTTGGCGTGGGCCCATGCACGCGAGTGGATCAGTTGGAGGTTCGCTGGCCGAACGGTTTGGCGCAAAGCTGGACGAATGTCGGGACGGATCGGACCGTCCGCGCGGTGGAAGGCCGCGATAAACTTGAGGAAATTCCGTTTGAAAACGCAGGACAGCAGTGAACTGGCCGGAGAAACCGATTAGGCGTAGAACGTTCCTCGCTTCGGCCTGCGCAGTTCCGGTTCTTGCACAGTTGTTCGATCCTCCTCCGGCCTACTGTGAAGAGACTGCTCATCAAGCGCCATATTTGAAGTTGGAAGCCTTTCTGGCTCCGGGGCACGATGAATTTCCCGAGGAAGCAGCGGCAATGCAGGCGGAAGCGGCGCTGCAAAAAGCCGTCACCGCACGCGTGTTGCCGGTTTCCCCGGATTTCCGCGGAGTTAGCCTGCTTGCCGCCGACTGGCGGTCTGCCGGTCCGGATGTTGACGTTGCCGTATTCAAAGGTGACGAGGCGCTTCCGGATTCCGGCTTCACGCGTTGGCTCGATTCCTTGGGAATTATTCGTCGTTCGCGATTCTTCATAGTGCCGGATGACATGGTCCGGTACGAGGTAGTGAGCCGCAACGGCGATCGCCTGCTATACACGGTTGGCCGCTGGAAAGCTCGTTGGCAGGCCAATAGACTCGCATCGCTTGCACCGCTGGAAGAAACGCGAGCTTCGCTTACGGAGCCGATGTTTCGAGATGTAACGGGGGCTGCGTTCGAGGGCTGCGCGGCCTTTCAGGAGCAGTTCTCTCGCGGCGTCCCGTATTGGCGCGCGCGCCTTGACCCTGCTTCGGGCATCGATATATATGGCAACAACGGCATAGCGGTTGGGGATATCGATAACGACGGAGTGGACGAAATTTATGTTTGCCAGCCGGGCGGCCTTCCCAACCGGCTTTTCAAATATCGCGACGGCCATTTCGTAGATATCACGGATGCCTGGGGAGTTGGGTTGCTCGACGATACGTCGTCGGCACTGTTTCTCGATTTGCGTAACTCGGGCCGGCAGGATCTAGTTGTGCTTCGTGCTTCCGGTCCTTTGCTCTACTTGAATGAAGGCAATCGGTTCCGATTGCGCGACGACGTTTTTCGTTTCGCGACCAGGCCGCAGGGTGGATTCACCGGCATGGCTGCCGCCGATTATAATCGAGACGGCAAATTGGATCTGTATCTCTGCTGTTACATCTATTTCCAAAGTGAGGCGCAATATACATACGCGGTTCCGTACCACGATGCGAACAACGGCCCGCCGAATTTTCTGTTTCGTAACAGGTTGGACCAGAACGGCGCAGGCGTATTCGAAGATGTTACGGCGGAAGCCGGCATGAACCAGAACAATCACCGCTTCAGCTTTGCCCCGGCATGGTGCGATGTCGACGGCAACGGCTGGCCGAGCCTCTACGTCGCGAATGACTTCGGGCGGAATAACTTCTATCGCAATCGCGAGGGCAAGTTCACCGACGTAGCAGCCGAAGCAGGCATCGAAGACCTGGGGCCGGGCATGAGCTCTTCGTGGTTCGATTACGACGGCGACGGACGCCCCGATCTGTACGTGGCGAATATGTGGAGCGCTTCGGGGCAGCGCGTCGTACGCAGCCCGCATTTTGCGCCCGCGCAGGGGGCCGGCATGGCTGAGGCATATCACCGGCATACCAAAGGCAATTCGCTGTTTCATAATCGCGGTGATAGCAAGTTCGAGGAAACGACGGACCGGGAGCAGGTTGCAATGGGGCGATGGGCATGGTCGAGCGTAGGCCGCGACCTGGATAATGACGGAAGCCCCGAAATCGTCGTTACGTGCGGCATGCTGAGCAACACGTCGGAGAAGGACACGATGAGCTTCTTCTGGCGGCAGGTTGTGGCGCATTCGCCTCAGACCGTGCAAGAATCCAGCGCGTATGAGAACGGCTGGAATGCAATCAATCAGTTCATTCGCGAAGACTATTCGTGGAGCGGCCGGGAGCCCAACGTCGTATACGTCCGGCGTGGAGACCGCTTCTACGATGTCTCGGGCGTCAGCGGGCTGGATTTTGCGGACGACAGCCGCGCGCTGGCGATCACCGATTTTGATGGCGACGGCCGCCCCGACGTCATTCTCAAGAGCCGTATGGGCCCGCAGATTCGCATCATGCAGAACAATTGCGCCGCGAAGAATCATTCGATCGCGTTCGATTTGCACGGGACTAAGTCGAACCGCGATGCAATTGGCGTCAAGATCGAAGTGAACGGTCGGGCTGTGTGGTTGGATGCGGGCAACGGTTACATCTCGCAGCACTCGAAGCGCGTGATCGTCGGCCTAGGGCAATCGGCGCGCGCTGAACGGATTCGGATTACATGGCCGTCCGGGCTGGTACAGGAAATGCCGCCGCTCGATGCCGGCGCCGTTTACGAAATCACGGAAGGATCGGCGGAACTCTCTCGCCGGCCTTTTGCGAAGCACTCACTTCTGCCCGATATCCCGTTCACCGTAGACAATACGCCGCGGCTGCACTCGACGTGGTTGCTGCAACCACTTCCGTTGCCGGAGCCGCAGCCAGGTCCAGCTTTGCTGATCCTGAAAGGGACCGAGCCTGTCAGACAACCGGCGGGCGTGCCCGTGCGGATGGTCGATCTATCCGCCGCTAGCCCAAACAAGCGCGAGATCTGGAGCATCTTCCGTCGATATCTGTTCGATTACCGGGCGCCGCTCGTCACGCCATTCGCCATGCTCTTGAACACGGGCGGCAAAGTCGTGAAGGTGTACGAACAGATACCTTCCGCCGGCAATGTTCGTGGTGATCTGACGACGCTTTCAGGCGGTTCGGCGGCGCTACGCGGACTGCCGTTAAGCGGGACGTATTATCGTCAACCGCATCGAGATTATTTCAAGTTCGGCGCCGCCCTATTGTGGGCAGGATTCAACGAACCGGCTCTTCCTTATCTTGAAGAAGTTCTGCGGGATACGCCGGACAATTCACGCGTGGTGCTGCTGGTAGGCCAGATACATCTTGAAGCAAACCGCATCGACCGGGCGGAGAAATATCTCCGCAAGGCGCTTGCACTCGATCCGGAATACGCCGATGCGTGGTCCGATC
>Ga0134125_10002768_pt1 | contig 20624 bp, 9 predicted proteins | sample KB31751_FD_96464 | JGI IMG/M metagenome (GOLD analysis project Ga0134125, IMG submission 96464) | Terrestrial soil microbial communities with excess Nitrogen fertilizer from Kellogg Biological Station, Michigan, USA - KB3-175-1 | ecosystem: Environmental > Terrestrial > Soil > Unclassified ... | reverse complement strand
TGATGTGTTGCGCAACAGCGTTTGTGCCACGCTGTTGATCTGGCCGGGCGCAACCAGGAAGGCGGCGAACCGGGCGAGCTCCGCCAGAGGCCGCGCATCGACGGCGCCGGGGTCGATGGCGGCCAGACAGGCCGCGGCGGCGGCCTCGTAATCTTCGTCCGGGTCGGTCCAGGATGTCCGGAGCTTGGCCTCGCGCAACGCCTTGGTTTGCCATTGGGCGACACGCCCGAGCCATTCGCGGATCGAATCGGGCGCGATCGCGCGGACATCGGGACCCCATGTCGGTGGCCACGCGCCGATCAGCGTCTGCAGCAGCATGTAGCGGTCGGTGTTCGTGCAGGCGTTTTCCGGCAGGAGGCGCAGCCACTCGTGCGCCCATTGTCCCCACAGCCCGGGCATTTCCGTCAAGACCGCCAGGCGTGCCCGGGCATCTTCACCACGCTTGTGGTCGTGGGTGGCGGTGCAGAGCATGCCGTGCGGCTGGTGGAGGGCCCGCCAGTGATTGCGGCGGTGAAATTTTTCCGTCTCCAGGCAAAAGCGGATGGGGGAAGAGCCCACTTCGTTACGCGAGAGCAGCATTCCGTATCGATAAAAGAAGGTGTCCTCCACCGATTTTGCGGCCAGAGGCGGGGTTATTTGCTGTACGCGCCGCAGGAGACTCGGGGTGCCGGCCGCCGGATGTTCCAGTTCCGCCCTCCATCGGCCCAGCAGCGGCTCGTCGTCGGGGCCGATCGCCAGCCGTGCGGCCCGCGTGGCCTGTTCCCACGCTGCCCGGTCGGCGGCGGATGGCCCACCGTCCTCCGCATAGCTGCGGTAGGTCGGAAACCCCGCCAGCCAGCCGTCCATGACGCGGCCCAGCGCCTGTAGGCCCCGGTCGCGCGCTTCCGGGTCCTGGGTGGCCCGCTGGCGCCATGCGGCCAGCAGGGCATCGTGTTCGGCGACGAGATGCTGCTTCAGGATTTCCGTGCGCGTGGCGCGGATCTGCTCGGGCACCGGGGTGCTTGCGCCGCCCAGACCTTGCCAGAGGCGCTTGAGCGGCGTCCTTGCCCACGGGGCGTGGAGCACGGCGCAGGCGTCGTCCATGAAGTCGTATCCCGTCGCGCCTTCGATGGGCCAGCGCGGATCCAGGTGCTCGTCGGGACCCAGAATCTTTTCCACCACCAGATAGGGCTCGCGCCGAGGATCAGTCCGTTTCAGCGCTGTGCGCAACCGCCGCAGATATTCGCCGGGTGCGGCCAGCCCGTCCACGTGGTCGATGCGGAATCCGTCGAAAACGCCTTGGCCGTAAAGGTGCAGCATCAGCGCATGGGTCCCGTCGAAGACAGTCGGGTCTTCGACGCGCACGCCGACCAGTTCGCTGACCTCGAAAAACCGCCGCCAGTTCAACTGATCGGTGGCCGAGCGCCACCAGGCGAGCCGATAGTGCTGTTGCTCCAGCAAGGCGTGCAGACGAGCCCGGCCGGCTTCCTCGTCCGGGTCGAAGTCCTGCGGGCGCAGCGGGCCCGACGACGAAACCGGCAGCGATTGTCCTCCCGCGCGCACGGTGATCACGTGATCCTCAAGGGCAAGCCGGATCTCGCCGGCCCGCAGCGCCTCGCCGTAAGGCCGTACCAGGATCGGCAGCAGCACGCGGCCATCGCCCGTTTCCCAGTTGACGTCGAACGTGCTCGCGTGCGGGCTCTGCCGGCCGCGTTTCAGGACATCATGCCACCACGGATTGCGCGGGTCGGCGGCCATGTGGTTGGGTACGATGTCGGCAATGAGACCGATGTCCAGTTCGGACGCCCGCCGTGCCAGGCGTTGCAGGGCTGCCTGTCCGCCCAGTTCATCGTTGACCCTGGTGGGGTCGATGACATCGTAGCCGTGCGGCGATCCGGGTCTGGCCTGCGTCACCGGCGACAGGTAAAGATGACTGATCCCCAGCTTTGCGCAGTAAGGCAGGATGTCCCGTGCGGCGTCGAAGTCGAACGCCGCGCGCAGTTGAAGCCGTAGCGTGGCGCGGGGGATCATGGACGCATCCGTCCTTGGCGGGGCGCCGTTCTTTGCCGCATGGCCTCCAGCCGCGGACGCCACTGCGGACTGTCGCAAGCGGCGACGGCGTCCACGGGCAGGCGCCGGCGCCAGTTGGGAAACTCGTCCGTGGTGCCCGGTACGTTGGGTGCTTCGGACAGGCCGGCAAGATCTTCGAGCGATGTCAGGAACAAAGGGGACGGAGTACGGCTGACGAAGCGGAGAATGGCGGGAATGGGGGCCTCGCCGGGGGGGGCGCCTGGGGCGCCCATGCCGCGCCAGAGGGCGGCCTTATCGTTTTGGCGTATCGCCCTGAGCGATTCTGCGTCCTCGTCCGGCGCCAGCAATCGGGCTTCGGACCGTTGCGCGATGTCCGTGCCATGCCACCAGCCGGACACGGTGGGCAGATCATGGGTGGTGATCATGGACACCGCATCGCGGGGCCAGCGAGCGGGTGCAATGAAGGGTGGCGATTCCTGGTCCTGTCCGGGACGGCGCATGAACCACAGCACGTTCATGCCGAAGATGCCATTTTCCCAAAGCTGTTCGTTGAAGCCTTCGGGCACTGTCCCGAGGTTTTCCCCTATCATCAGCGCATGGTGGCGCCATGCCTCGAGAGCCGTCAGCGTGAAAAGTTCGCGGGCCGGCATGTGCAAATAGGCGCCGCCATCGGCTCCGCCACCTTCGGGAACGACCCAGAGCCGTTGGAACCCCAGGATGTGGTCGATGCGCAGGCCCCCCATATGCTCCAGTCCCGCGCGCAGCACCTCCACAAAGGGCCGGTAGCCCTGTTCCTGCAGCGCCAGGGGAGAGAAGGCCGTCAGATTCCAGACCTGGCCCAGGGGGTTGTAGATATCGGGGGGTGCCCCGATCGAGACGCCCCTCAGAAAGTGCTCCGGGTGGCTCCATGCCTGGCTGCCCGTGGGGCTCGCCCCCACCGCCAGGTCTCCCATCAGTCCGACCCGCATGCCGGCACTGCGCGCATCCCGCTGAGCGACGGCGAGGCTGGCGTCGGTCAGCCACTGCAGAAAACAATGAAAATCGATTTCGCGGGGGTGCCGGGCCCGGTAGTCCTGGACCTCGCGCGAGCGCGGGTCCCGCCGGCGACTGTCGGAAAACGGAAGGGCCGGCCGGATTTGCCCGCCTCCTTCGTCGGCACCAAGGTCGCCGTGCTGCAGGCATTCGAATGTCGCGTGGTCCAGCAGCGCCTCGCCCTGCTGTTCGACGAATTTTTCATATTGCCTGCGCAGCCGGAGGTCGCCCCGCTGGCGGAACTGCGCGTGGATTTTCGCCAGCAGCGACAAGCGGGCGGCGGCCGTACGTGTCCAATCGATTGTGTCGGCCGCCTCCAGCGCCGCGCAGTCCATGGGCGCCAGCGCGGCCATTGCAGCGTGGACCGCCTCGTCTCCCAGCACATCGGCAGGCGCTGCGAAAAGGACGTTCCTGAACAAGCGGCTGGACGGGCAATAAGGGCTGCAGGCCGCCGGGTCGCTGCTGAATAGCGCGTGCATGGGGCTGAGGGCCAAGACATCCGCGCCTTCGGCGGCGAGCCGCTGTGCAAGCTGCCGTACTGCGGCCAGATCCCCGTGGCCCCAGGTCGAGCGGGCGGTATCGCGGTGGGTGGTGCGAAGGCTGTAGACCTGTGCCATGACGCCCCACAAACGGGCGCCACACGCGGCCATCCGCGCCGCCACAGACTCCGTGTTCGCCGGCGCAATCGCCAGATGGAGTGGGTTGCCATCGGGCGGATGCAGGCGGTAGCGGCCCGGGGTGGCCGGGGCCAGCATGCGGTTTCCGGCGGCACAAACGATGGTCTGCGGGCTCTGTGCCGACGGGGAATCCCCCTCAGCCACCAGCAGGCAGTGGCCGACGGCCGACGCGGGCAGTAACAGCGGCTCTCCGACGTGGCCCACGATCAGCGATGCCCGCGCGCCCGCGCGGCGGGATTTCATTTCGGCGCGGCTGGCGCGCAGATCCGCGGGAGAGTCGCAAGGCAGGCCCATGGCATGGAGGAGCGCCCGCAAGGTGTCGGGGCTCACCCGCTGTGGGCGCCGTCGAGCGTCGATCCAGTGCTCTTGCAACCCGGCCTCGGCGGCCAAGGCAGAAAGCGCTGGGTTGCGGTGCATCGTCTGCCTTTCGGTGGTCATGGAGTTTCCCGGGTCACCCATACGGTGCAATGGCCGGGCAACTGGCCATCCAGCACGGACGCCAGAGCGCCGGCGGACGTTTCGAAAATGAGGACCCACGGCTGAAGATCGTCGGGTCGGGCCTGGGGCGAAACCGCGCAGGCGTCCGGCGCAAGATTGACGTAGACCCGCAGTTCCGCGCCATCCCCGAGCTGCCAGGAGGCCAATGCGGCGGCGGGGCCCAGGCATTCGGCGCCTTTGGACCATGTGTGGGCGAGGCGCAACCCCAGAAAGTAGGCGCGCAGATCCAGGAGCCGGGCATAGAAGGCGGTCCACTCGTGGTGGGCGCCATTTTCGGGCCATGGGGCACACGCGCTGTAGCTGGTCTCGGCATTGGGGTCCGGGATCCCGTTGTTCGATTCGCCGAAGCCCGGTTGATTCGCGAATTCGCGCGCCCTGCCGTCGCGGACGGCCTGTACCAGCGCCGGATCCGTGTGGCTGGTGAAATACAGGAACGGTGCCCGGGATGCGTATTCCTCGCCCATGAACAGCAGCGGGACCATGGGCGCCAGCATCTGCAGGGCGATGGCGGCGCGCAGCCGTTCCGGCTGCCGCACCAGCACGCTGAGCCGTTCACCCCATGCGCGATTGCCGATCTGGTCGTGGTTTTGCAGAAAGAAGATGAAGGCGGAAGGCGGCAGATGCCCGGAGGGCTCGCCGCGCGGCGCACCGCCGTGATGCTCCGAAGGCTGGCCCTGGTAATACCAGCCTTCGGCCAGGCACCGGGCGAGAATTCGGCCAGGGTCCTGGCGGTAGTCCCCGTAGTAGCCGTGATCTTCGCCGGTCAGCAGATGGTGCAGAACATGATGCAAATCATCGTTCCATTGGGCATCGTAGTCGCCGTCCAGAAGACTGGCCCGGTTGGCATCGTCTTCGATCACCAGGTGGATGCGGCGCCCCGGAAGGCGCGCTCTGAGCCGCCGCGGCAGGGCGCGCAGCCAGTCCTCGTCGACAATGGCATGCACGGCGTCCAGGCGCAGCCCATCGAAGCGGAATTCTTCCAGCCAATGGATCGCGCTATCTTCGAAATAGCGGCGCACGGCCGGCTCGCGAAAATCGATGGCGGGACCCCATGGGGTGGTGCGGTCCTCGCGGAAAAAGCGGCCAGCGTAGCGAGGCAGGCCGTTGCCGTCCGGTCCGAAGTGGTTGTAGACCACATCGAGGATGACCCCGATACCCAGGCAGTGGGCGCTGTCGATGAGCTCCTGAAGTTCGTGCGGGCTGCCGTAGGCGCGGTCTGGCGCGTAGGCGAGCACGCCGTCGTAGCCCCAGTTCCGGGGTCCCGGAAAATCGGCGATCGGCATCAGTTCAATGAGGTTGATGCCCAACGCGGCGAGTTCGGGCAGCCGGGCTCGCAATCCCTGGAATCCGCCCGCCAGCCCGACATGGACTTCATACAGGACGGATTCCTCCCACACTCGGGGTTGCCATTCCGGATGGTGCCATTCATAGGACGAGGGGCCCATCACGATGCTTTCGTCGTGAATGTCACCGTCTTGCAGCCGCGATGCCGGGTCGGCAAGCCGGGTACCGTCCGCCAACTCGTAGTGATAGCGGGTTCCAGGGCCGCAATCGGCCACGTGCCATTCGGCGTAGCCTTCGCCGTCCGGGACGGTGGGCAGGGCTGCGTGTCCCTCGACATGAAGGGTCATCCCCGGAGGAGCATCCGGCGCCCAGAGGCGGAAGAGCGTGCCGCCATCGGCTTGCGGGAACGCGCCCCATGGACGCGCGTCCGCGGTGTCAGTCGAGGCCGTCATCGCAAGGAGTCCTGAGGGGATGTGCGGTGAGCAGCACGATGCTGTGGGCCGCGACGTCGATGGGGCCGGCCACGCGCGTGGATGTGGCGTTCACGTCGCTGGTGTCCAGTTCGGAGGACCACTCCAGTTCAGGCCCCGGTATGGTGAAGGACTGGGCCGTCGCGGCTGGATTGAGCAGCAGCAAGGTGACGTCCGCGTTCTTTTCAGGCCCCCACGCCGCCCTGCGCAGCGTGAAGGCCAGGCGCCCCCCGTCTTCCCACCCTTCCTGGGTGATGGGCGTACCGTCGGGCTCGAAGCATGCGGATCGTGACACGCCGGGAACGATTTCCTCCGCCAGGTCCTCGTAGCGCCCGATACGCAGGCTGGGGTGGTCGCGCCGCAAAGCGCTCAGGCGCGACACGAAGCGGATTTCCGCCTTTCCGGCTTCCGTGCTGGCGAGCGACCAGTCGAGCCAGGATATGGCATTGTCCTGACAGTAAGTGTTGTTGTTGCCGGCTTGGGAGTGCCCGAATTCGTCGCCTGCCAGCAGCATGGGCGTGCCATCCGCACAAAACAACGTGGCGAGCAGGGCACGGCGCACGCGCCGGCGCGTCTCCTGGATGGCGGGATCGTCGCTCGGACCCTCGGCCCCCCAATTGGCACTGAAGTTTTCGCTGGCCCCGTCTTGCCCGACTTCTCCATTGGCCTCGTTGTGCCGTTCCGCATACGAGACGAGATCGGTCAGTGTGAATCCATCGTGCGCGGTGAGAAAGTTGATGCTGGACCACGGACGCCGATGGCGGTGATCAAAGAGAGACCGTGATCCGCTCAACGCCTCGGCCATGCCGCCGCGCTGATCGGAATCGCCGCGCCAGAAGCGTCGCACCCCGTCCCGGAAGGCCCCGTTCCATTCCGCAAAGCCGGGGGGATGGTGGCCGAGTTGATAGCCGCCTGGTCCGACGTCCCACGGTTCCGCGATCAGCTTCACGCGCGACATCGCGGGATCCTGCAGGATGGCATCGAAAAAGCCGGCGCCCGGATCGAAGCCCTGGCCTTCCCGCCCGAGCGTGGCGCAAAGATCGAAACGGAATCCGTCGATCTGATAGGACTGCGCCCAGGCCCGCAGCGAGTCCATCACCATCTGAAGCACTCGGGGGTGCGACAGGTTGACCGTGTTGCCGCACCCCGTCTCGTCGATATAGTGGCGCTCGTCGCCCGGGATGAGCCGGTAGTAGCTGGCATTGTCCAGCCCTCGCCACGATAGCGTGGGGCCGAATTCGTTGCCTTCGCAGGTGTGGTTGTAGACCACGTCGAGCACGACTTCGATGCCCGCGGCGTGCAGACGCCGGATGGTCTTGCGCAGCCCGTCGGTGCCCTGTGGGGCGTACGCCGGCTCAGGGGCGAAATACGACAAAGTGTTGTAGCCCCAGTAATTTCGAAGTCCTCGTTCGATGAGCGTGCGATCCTGCAGGAAGGCATGGACGGGCAGCAGTTCAATGGCGGTCACCCCCAGTGTGTGCAGATGCTCGATGAATCGCGGATCACCGAGCGCCGCGGCCGTGCCTCTTTGCATCGATGGCAGGTCGTCGCGGCCCATGGAAGCGCCGCGTACGTGGATCTCGTAGATCACCGTCTGCGACCAGTCGGTGCCGGGCCGGCGGGAATCGCTCCAGTTGAACGGCTCCGGGGAAGTGACGACGGACTTGGGCATCAGCGGCGCACTGTCCCGCCGGTCCACGGTGATGTCTCCCTTGGCATGACCGACGCGGTAACCGAAGAGCGCGTCGCCCCAGCGCAGTGGGCCTTGCAGGGCGCGGGCGTAAGGGTCAAGCAGCAATTTGTACGGATTGAACCGATGGCCGTTCGAGGGATCGTAGGGGCCGTGTGCGCGAAAGCCGTAGAGCAGCCCAGGCTCCGCTTCAGGCAGATAGCCGTGCCAGATTTCATCGGTGCATTCGGGCAGCATGACACGGCGCACTTCTTTGCGCCCTTTCGGGTCGAACAGGCAGAGTTCCATCCCCGTGGCGTTGGCCGAAAACACTGCGAAATTCACGCCCAGCCCGTCGCTCGTCGGCCCCAAGGGATAGGGCTGACCGGCCGAAACGGGTGCGCGCAGATAGGTGTCCATCAATTCTCCGTGGGGGTCAACAGCAAGGTCGTGAGGCCCGGCAGGTCCAGTTCCAGGCTGCAGGGGCGTCCATGGGCGGGTTCGTCGCGCGAGGCCACCGGCGCAACGGTTGCAGGCGGCAGACCCCCTGGGATGCTGGAATCCAGCAGCACGCGCCAGGGGCCATGCTGGCTCGCCCCCACCCGGTAGCCACTGCGTGTCACCGGCGTGAAGTTGCACAGGACCAGAACCGGCCTCGAGCCGGAGGCCTGGCGTTCGAAAGCGAAGACGCTATTGCTGGTGTCGTCGCCTATCGTCCATGAGAAGCCGGCCGGGTCCGTGTCGCCGTCATGAAGAGAGATCTCGTCGGCGTACAGCCCGTTGAGGGCCTGTACCAGCTTCTGCACGCCGGCATGCGCGGGCTCATCGAGCAGGTTCCACTCGATGAGCCCATCGTGGTTCCATTCCCGCCACTGACCGATCTCGCCGCCCATGAACAGCAGCTTCTTGCCCGGATGCGCCCACATGAATGCCAGATAGGCGCGCAGTGTGTCGAGCCGCCGGCCCGGGTCGCCCCCCATTTTGGCCGCCAGGGCGCTCTTCCCGTGGACGACCTCATCGTGGGACAGGGGCAGGATGAAATGCTCCGAAAAGGCGTAGGCGAGCCCGAACGTCATGTCGCCATGGTGATGGCGCCGGTGGATCGGGTCGCGCTGCACGTAGCGCAGCGTGTCGTGCATCCAGCCCATGTTCCATTTGTAGTCGAACCCCAAGCCGCCGGCCGATGTGTCAGCCGTGACGCCCGGCCATGCGGTGGACTCTTCGGCAATGGTGAGCGTCGCATCGTGTCGGGCATGGACGCTGTCGGTGAGTTCGCGCAGAAAAGCGATGGATTCGAGATTTTCACGCCCTCCGTACCGGTTGGGCACCCATTGACCGGGTGCGCGGCTGTAGTCGCGATATAGCATCGACGCCACGGCGTCCACCCGCAGTCCGTCGACGTGATAATGGGAAAGCCAGTGGTGCGCGCTCGCAAGAAGCATGGCACGCACCTCGTTGCGGCCCAGGTTGTAGATGCAGCTGTGCCAGTCGGGGTGGTAGCCTTCTCGCGGATCCGCATATTCGTACAAGGCGGTTCCGTCGAACCGGGACAGCCCATGGGGGTCATCCGGAAAATGCGAGGGCACCCAGTCCAGGATGACTCCGATGTCCGATGCGTGGCAGCGGTCCACGAAGCGAGCGAAGGCCTCCGGCGTTCCGTGGCGCGCAGTGGGCGCGAAGAGGCTCAGCGGCTGGTAGCCCCAGGACCCCCCAAAGGGGTATTCCATGATGGGCATGAGTTCGACGTGGGTAAATCCCAGCGCGTGTGCGTAGCGGGGCAGGCGCTCGGCCAGTTGTTCCCAGCGGCTGCCTTCGTCCCACGGCGCGGCCCAGGAGCCCGCGTGGACTTCGTAGATGCTCAGGGGCTGGCGAACCTGGTGCCGGATCGCGCGCCTTTCGATCCACGCGGCGTCGGTCCAGATGTTCGCGTCGGGGGCGTCGATGACGGATGCCGTCCCCGGCGGCGCCTCGGTGCGCCGTGCCAGCGGGTCCGCCTTCCACTGCACGAGGCCGTTGCGGTCGAGCACCGCAAATTTGTAGCGTTCTCCAGCGTGCGCGCCGGGCAAGAAGAATTCCCAGACGCCAGCCCCGTGGCGCAGCCGCATGGGGTGCCGGCGCGGGTCCCAGGTGTTGAAGTCGCCGACCAGCGCCACGCGCCGCGCATTGGGCGCCCATACGGCGCAGCGCAGTCCGGAGATGCCGTCGATCTGGGTGCGTTCAGGGGCGAGCGCGTCCACTGCGCGCCAGTCTCCGCCCGCGAATCGCGCCAGCGTGGCCTCGTCCATCAGTGGCCCGAACGCATAAGGGTCGGCGGTTTCCTGAGTCGCCTGGGGCCAATGGATCCGCAGCGAGTAGGCGCCGGGGCCTCGTCCTTCCAGGTCCGGTACATGGCCCGAGAAGAAGCCGGACGGGGCGTCCGCAGCGTTGAACGGACGCAGTTCGACCGAGCGGCCATCCGCGCAGCGGACCGTGACGCGCAGCGCGCCCGGTACCAATACGCGCAACCACGGGCCGTGCGGCCCCAGCACGGCGAAGGGATCGGCATGGACACCGCCGACCAGCGCCTGGCGGTCGCCGTCAGCAATGGGATCGCGGTCCTGCCTCATGCCTCTTCCTCCACATTCTCCGGGGAAACCGCGAGAAGCGTCGTCGCCAGCCGGGCCAGCGCCTTCACCGGCACGGGAAGCCAGTCGGGGCGGTGCGCGGCTTCGTAACACACCTCGTAGGCGGCTTTTTCGAACTGGGCGAGGACCAGAAGGGCCGACTCGTGGGTCTCGTCGAGGGCGAGGCTGTCCGGGCGCGCCTGGCGGTACCCCGCCAGGAACGCCGCGCCGGCCCGCGTCTGGAACCGTTCCAGCAGCGCGTCCAGCGACGCCGGCGGCGTGTCGCGCAGGCTGCCGCCCTGGACCCCTGGCGCCGCCGGACCGGCCGGATTCGTGGCGAGCTCGGCGGCCGGTGCGGGGACCACCACCTCGCGTTTGGCAAGCGCTGCGGCATAGTCGAAGGACCGCAGCATGCCTCCCAGGTCCTTGTAGGCTGTGGACAGCGCCCGTCGGCTGCTGCTGTCGCTTAGCGGCTCGCCTTCGAAGTCGATCAGGTACGCGTCGGCCTGTGAAACCAGCACCTGCCCCAAGTGAAAATCGCCGTGGACCCGCAACCGGAACGCGGCGGCCTCCAGGGGGCAGGTGCGCCGGACGGCGTGTTTGAGCGAGGTGGCCTGTTTCCTCAGGAACAGGGCGGCATCGCGCGCCTCGGCTTCCAACTCGATCGGGGGGTAGGTCAGAATGCGCAGCGCGGCCTTGAGCTGTTCCAGTATTCGTTGGCTGCTTGCGGTCGCCACATGGGTCGCGGCGGGCGGGCTGGATGCCGCCGGCTCCTCCGCGGGCCCGGACGCCGGGGCCAGGGCGGCGTGCAGTTCGGCCAGGCGCTGACCGATCCGCTGTGCGAAGGCGAGATAGCCCGACAGGTTGCCCTCGAACGTATCCGCGTCGTCCCCCGCCAGCATGGCGGCCGCCAGCGTGCGGTGGAGGAACTCCAGCGTCCAGCGCCAGGCGTCGCCCTCGTTCGCCACATAGCGGTGCATGATGGCCACCGTGCGGGTCACCCCGGCCGCATCCCGATGCTCCAGGGCCCCCAGCAGGGCCGGTGTATTGCGGTATCCGACCTGGGACAGGAGCCGCCCCATTTCCACTTCGGCGTTGGAGCCGGCGACGTTCTGGCGCAGGACCTTGACGATCACCTGTTCGTCCACGACGGCCGAACTGTTGCTCTGCTCGCCGCCGATCCAGCGCACGGCAGCGTCGGGTTGCGGCGGCATCAGGTCTTCGGCCACTCGCAGGTATTGAAGGCGGATGCCGCCGGTGTCGGCGCCTTCATCCTGCTTCTGATCCGTAAGCGGCGTTTCGCATAGACCGCAGACGAGTGCCCGAAGAAAATCGGGTTCCTGGAAGGCGTCAACCAGGAACCCTGGCTCGGAGCCGCAACGGATGCGCGCCATCGGGTAGACGCCTTCGCGTTCCTCTCCCCACCGCAGGGAAAACGGGACGCTGAGGCGGTTCTCGTCGGTATCGTTCTGGTGCACGAGCGCCCAATAGTGGCGGACGGTCCGCTTCTCCCGAGGCTGGCAGCCGGACGTCAACGGTACCGTGTCCTCCAGTTTCAGGGGAGCGTGCGGACGGCCGGCGTACCAGCGCTGGCGTGCCAGATACGCCGGGAGCGCCTCGCTCTCCAGCAAGTGGCGCGCCGTATCGTTGAGCGCAGCCGGCGTGCGCGAGCGCAGCACCAGCGTGACGAGTTCCGGCATCTGCTCCGGCTTTTCCCGATGCCAATCCGGCGGCTGCGCCACGTGGCTCAGCTCGAACCAATAGAATCCGTAGGGGGGCAGCGTCAGCAGGTAGGGCAGTTCGCCAATGGCCGGGAAGGCCGTGCCGGCCAGCATTTCGATGGGCACGTCTCCGGCGCGGGATGGCATGGGCAGCTCGACCGGTTGGGCAGAGGCAGACAGATTGGCCACGCACAGAATGGTGACGTCCTCCCATTCACGCAGATACGCCAGGATCTTTCGGTTGCCTGCATACAGGAAACTGAGTGTGCCCCGTCCAAAAGCCTGTGTGCGGGCGCGGCAGGTCAGCAGCCGCCGGGTCCAGTTCAGCAGCGAGTGCGGATTACGCTGCTGCGCTTCGACGTTGATGACCTCATACCCGTAAAGCGGTCCCATGAGCACCGGAACCGCCAGTTTTTCCGGGTCGGCACGCGAAAATCCGCCGTTGCGGTCGGGCGTCCATTGCATGGGGGTGCGCACGCCATTGCGGTCGCCCAGCTGGATGTTGTCGCCCATCCCCAGTTCGTCGCCGTAATACAGGACGGGGGTGCCGGGCATGGAAAGCAACAGGCTGGTCATGAGTTCGATGCGGCGCCGGTCGCCCTCCAGCAGCGGCGCGAGCCGGCGCCGGATGCCCAGGTTGATGCGGGCCATGGGGTCTGCCGCGTACACCTTCCACAGGTAGTCCCGTTCGCGGCTGGTGACCATCTCCAGCGTCAGTTCGTCGTGGTTGCGCAGGAAGATGGCCCATTGGCAGGCCGGAGGAATGGCCGGTGTCTGCCGCAGGATGTCGGTGATCGGAAATCGGTCTTCCTGGGCGATGGCCATGTACATGCGTGGCATCAGCGGAAAATGAAAGGCCATGTGGCACTCGTCCCCGCGTCCGAAATATTCCTGCGCGTCCTCGGGCCACTGATTGGCCTCGGCCAACAGCATCCGTCCTGGAAATTCGTCGTCGAGCACGGCGCGGATGCGGCGCAGGATGGCGTGCGTTTCGGGCAGGTTTTCGTTGTTCGTGCCTTCACGCTCGATCAAATAGGGCACTGCGTCCAGGCGCATTCCGTCCACCCCCATGCCCAGCCAGAAGCGCATGATGTTGAGAATTTCCGTGAGCACGCGCGGGTTGTCGTAGTTCAGGTCCGGCTGGTGCGCATAGAAGCGGTGCCAGTAGTAGGCGCCCGCGACTGGATCCCAGGTCCAGTTCGATTTTTCGGTGTCGCAAAAAATGATGCGCGTGCCGTCGTATGTGCGGTCCGTGTCGGACCAGACGTAATAATTGCGGGCGACCGTCCCGGGACGTGCGAGGCGCGCCCGCTGGAACCAGGGATGCTGATCCGATGTGTGGTTCACGACCAGTTCCGTCACCACGCGCAGGCCGCGCGCATGGGCGGCGCGAATCAGCCGGCGTACATCGGCGAGCCGGCCATAGTCGGGATGCACGTCGCGGTAGCCGGCGATGTCGTAGCCGTCGTCTCGGCGCGGCGATGGATAGAACGGCAACAGCCAGATCGTGTTGACGCCGAGCCCGGCGATGTAGTCGAGCTTCGCGATCAGACCGGGGAGATCTCCCACTCCGTCATTGTTCGAGTCGAAGAAGGACTTGACGTGCAGTTGATAGACGACCGCGTCCTTGTACCAGTCCGTCTCGAGCGTGGTTGTATTGATGGTGTCCATCGTGAACCCTGCTTCAATGGCCATCTGGCCGCTGGGGCAGCCGCCAGATGGCATAGGGAGCCTCGGGCGCGAGGCGCGCACGGGCCACCTGGTCCTCCCAGTGCTCGCGCGCGCCCGTCAGCAAATTCACCGCCCTGGTGATGCCACCCACCCGGGCTGCCGCGTCCATGGTTCGCACGGGATCCAGATTGATCATGACGAGAAGCACATTGGAATCGCCCTCCGAGTGCCGGAGATAGGCCAGTACGCCCTCCGGCTGCGCCGGAATGCCTTCGTAGCCGCGATGGCCCTGCAAGGCGGGGTTGGCTCGCCGGATGCCGTTCAGCTGCGTGATCTCATTGCGAATGTTTCCCGCCGCTTGCCAATCCCGCTGGCGGAGTTCGTATTTTTCAGAGTCGGCGTATTCTTCGCGCCCCGGGAGGGCGGCAGCCTCGCAAAGTTCGAAGCCGCTGTAGATTCCCCACAGGCCGGCACCCGTGGCGGCAAGCGCCGCGCGCACCAGGAAGCCGGGCCGCCCGTGCTGCTGAAGGTATACGGGGTTGATGTCCGGCGTGTTGACGAAGAAATGCGGCCGAAAGAAGTCCGCCACCGGCGGTTGCGAGAGTTCGCGCAGGTAGGCGTCGATCTCCCATGGCTCGTTACGCCAGGTGAAGTAGGTATAGGATTGGGTGAATCCGGCCTTGGCCAACCGATACATCATGGCCGGACGCGTGAACGCTTCGGACAGGAACACAACCCCGGCGTCGCGTGCGTGGATCTCGGTGATCAGCCAGTGCCAGAATGGCAGCGGCTTGGTGTGGGGGTTGTCGACACGAAAGATGCGTACGCCCTGTTCGATCCAGAAGAGCACCACGTCGCGCAGCGCACGCCATAGCGCCACCTTGCGCCGCCACGGCTTCCCATGCTGGTAGAAGGTCACGTTCACGATGTCTTCGTATTTCTTGGGCGGATTTTCGGCGTGGCGCAGCGTCCCGTCCGCGCGCCAGGAAAACCAGTCGGGATGTTGGGTCAGCCAGGGGTGGTCCGGTGAACATTGGATGGCAAAATCCAGCGCGATCTCAAGACCTTGCCGCCGTGCGGCCGTCACCAGGCGCTGGAAATCAGCCAGCGTGCCGAGCTGCGGTTCGATCGCATCGTGGCCTCCCTCGGCCGAGCCGATGGCGTAAGGGCTTCCCACATCCTCGGGAACTGCGCTCAGGCTGTTGTTGCGGCCTTTGCGGTTCTGCGTGCCGACCGGATGAATCGGCGTCATGTACAGTACATCGAACCCCATTTGCCGGATATCCGGCAGACGCCTGATCACGTCGTCGAAAGTCCCGTGCACGCCGTCGACGGCGGATTGCGAGCGCGGAAACAGTTCATACCAGTTTGCGTAGCGCGCCTGGGGCCGGTCCACCCACAGGCCCAGCGGTGCGGTGGCCCAACTGAATGGCCGTTCTCCGGGATCGCGCAGGACGGCCGCCAACGTGGGGGACAACAGCTCGCGCATCAGGTGTTCGTCCGGAGTGTCCTGCCCGAGCCCCCGTAGCGCGGCCAGGACGCGGCGCACGCGAGCCCAGCGCGCTTCCTCCAGTGCGGTTCCCGGCTGTTGCTGAAGCGCGTGCGCCAGCCATTGCGCGCCTTCCTCCAGACTGAGGTTCAGCGGTTGCCCTGCGCCCCACTTGGCACGCCACTCGGCACAGAAGCTGGCCCAGATATCCGCCCAGGCCAGCACGCAATACTCGTGCGACCCGATTCTCGTCGGCTGGAACTGCGCGGCCCACCGGTCGTTGCCCAGCGGCTTCATGGGGACTCGCTGCCATTCCGGTTCGTCGCAGGCGCGCCAGCACAAATCGGCCGACAGGCTCTCGTGGCCATCGATGAACACCGTCGCTTGCACGAACACCGGTTCGTGGGTGATCCGTTTCACCGGCCACATGCCGCCATCCACCGCTGGCTGGATGTCTTCGATACTGATCCGAGGCGTCTGGTTTCGCGTCTGGGCCGTCAGCGGGGATGCGGGGACGGCGGAGGTGACGGGCTGTTGCGGCAGCGCCTGCCACAACGCACCCGCGGCCGCTTCCAGGCGATCGCCGCGCGGCGCCAGACCCGCAGGCGCGCCGCGGGCCTTGGCGATGGGCGAAGGCAGCAGCGCGGCCAGTTCCGCGCGATCAAACGTCGATGAGGGCTCGCCCTCGGGGGTGAGCGTCAGGATGGCGGCATCGCCGTCCTGCGGCCGGCGCAGGATCGTGGTGGCGCGCCCGGCATGACCCCCCACTGTGATCAGCGGCCCCGTCAGGGCGAGCGCGCGGCGCCACCGGGACAAGGGCGTCAGTGCCGCTGCAGCCTCCAGGGGGCTCTCGAGCACGATGCCGTCACCGCTCACGGCCGCCGCCGCAAGCCACCGCTGATCGTGGCGGCCGCCCACGTAAGCCAGTACCGGTGCCACTTCGCGCAAGCGTGCGTCTTCTTCGGCCAGCCAGTCGGCTTTTCCATCCCACCACGCCAGGGACGATACTGTGTAATTGAACCCGGCGCCCTGGCATTTGCGCAGCGCCTGGGGAGACAGCCCGGGAGTCCAGGCGATGAACTGGAGTCCGGGCCGGGTTTGGCGCAGGCCGCCGAAGAGGCTCCCCCAGACAGGACTTGCCAGGTTCTGCGGCGATTGGAAGCAGAAGCCCTGGACGCCGCGCTCCGCCCAGCCGTCCAGGCGCCGTCGCCAGCTCTCCACGAAGGCGGGCGGCGGAACGTCAATGAGCCGCCGCGTCAGCAGCGCACTGCGCGACACCCGCGGATCCATGGCCGGATCGATGCGCTCCTCGCGCAGCCACTCGGCCTGCGCCGTGCTCGGCACCGCCGCTCTTGCGACGCGGTCCAGAACCAGTTCCAGATGGCAGGACAGACCCTGCCGCGCCAAGTGCGCAGCGGCCTCGCGGATGCGGTCGTTCGACGATTGCCCCGGCTTGTCGCTTTGGTCGGCATCCAGGGGCACCAGATCGTGGGGGTCGCTGCCACAACGCCAGGGCACCGGCAGCAGGACGCCGTCGATGCCGGCGCTCTTCCATGACCCGGCCAGAGCCATGGCATCGCGCAACGACGTCCGGATCAGGCACGGCCATCCGATCGCTGCGGAAGCGCGCTTCGCCATGGGCTTGTTAAAGCCCGGGAGCCACGGACACGCACGTGCGCCCCGCCCGTACGACTGGCCTTTCGGACCGGGTTCGCATGCGATGGGGACCTACCACCGCGTGCCCCCGCATCCCCGCGAAAAGTTGCAGGTAGGCCTGCACCGCGCTGGGCCAGCCATGATCCTCCCGCATCGCGTTGCGCTGCATGGTGCGCCAGACGGTCTGGTGGTCGCGCAACTCCATCACTCTATGCAGGGCGGCGATCATGGCGCCTGCGCCGGCACCGTCCAGCAGCACGCCATTGGCGGTCTTCAAGGCAGCGCGGCCGGCACCGAGGCCGGGGTCGTGAATCGTGTCGACCATTCCTCCGACCGCCGTTGCGATCGGGAGGGCGCCGTATCGCATGGCGTAGAGCGGCGTCAGTCCGAAGGGCTCGAAGCGGCTGGGATGCCACAAGGCGTCCGCGGCCGCCTGCAGCCGGTGGGCCGCGCGCTCGTCATAACCGATGTGGGTGGCGCAACGCCCAGGGAACTGACGCGCCAGTGCAGCGAAGCCGTTTTCGAAGCGCGCCTCGCCTTTGCCCAGGACCGCAAGTTGCAGACGCGGCAGCGTTTCCAGCGCCCGGGGCATTGCCTGCAGGGTCACATCCGCCATCTTCTGTTCCGTCAATCGGCTGCAGGAGATCACCAGGAACGCCTCTTTGTCGATGTCCAGCCCGAAGTCGGACTGGACGCGGGATTTCCAGTAAGCCTTGCGCTCCGGCGTGTCGACGTCATAGGGCAAATCCGCGAGGTATGCGTCGCGCGATGGGCTCCAGACGGACGTATCGATGCCGTTGGGCAGGGCCACGAAATCCTCGGCGCGCGACCTCAAGACGTCGTGCAGGCCGCATCCTCCTTCCGGGGTGATGATCTCGCGCGCGTAGTTGCGGCTCACGGTGGTCACACAGTGGGCGTGCACGATGCCCGCCTTCAGAAAATTGAGCCTGTCCCACGCGAACAGGGCGGAGGCGGCAGTGCCAGCCGGCAAGTCGAGCAGCGGAAGGGCGTCCGGCGGAAAGCTGCCCTGGAAGGACAGATTGTGGATCGTGAGCACCGTGCTGGTCGCGGGCGCGACATGTCTCACGAGCATCGGTACGAGGCCCGCATGCCAGTCGTGGGCGTGGACGATGCCGGGGACCGGCAGGTCGGGGAGCCCTGCGGCGATGGCTGCGGCCGCGTGTGCGAGCGCCGCGTAGCGCACGGCGTTGTCCGGGTAGTCCCGGCCGTCTTCGTCGACATAGATGCCGCCCCGGTCGAAGAGCGCCGGATTGTCCAGCAGCAGGCAGGGCAGTCCGCTCGCGCGGCACCGGGCTTCAACCAGCCGCGCCGGTCCTCCGGGGAGGGACCCAAGCACCCAGTGACGCTCGGCGGTGACCCGCTCCAGCACGCCTCGATACGCGGGAAGAAGGACGTGCACCGGCAGGCCTTCGCGGCGCAGCGCCTGCGCCAAACCTCCGACCGCGTCGGCCAGGCCGCCGGTCTTTGCCAGTGGATAGGCTTCCGCCGCCACGATCAGTGAAGGACAACTTCTGCCGGTCTGCATCATGCTGGGTCTCTCATTCCTGTCATCCAGGTCTGGGCGGAGCAAGTTTCATGCCCGGTGCTGAGGCCTCCTGCTCGGAGGCGGCTTTGGGGCGAGGAGGACGCAGCAAATGGACGGCCCGCTCCACGGGCTGCAGATCCACGCCGCGCGCCTCGAACGCTCGCAGGATGCCCAGATTGATCTCCTGCTGGATGTCCATGAACCGGTTATAGTCGGCGCTCATGACGTAGTAGACCGCCTCGATCTCCAAGGCCCAGTCGCCGAACCGCGCGATATGGGCCCTGTCGAACCGGGTATCGGGCTGGGCCTTGATCTGGGCGCTGACATCCTCGGGCAATTGGGTCAGTGTGTCGGTCGCCGTGCCATATGGAACGCGCAGCGTGAAGACGACGCGGCGCTGTTCCATGCGCTTGTAGTTCTGGATGGTCTGCTTGAGCAGCTCCGTGTTCGAGCACACGATCTGCTCGCCCCCCAGGCTCCGGATACGCGTGGTCTTCAGGCCGATGTATTCGATGCTGCCGGCCACCTGGCCGAACACGATGAAATCGTCCACCTCGAAGGGCTTGTCCAGGCCAATGGCGATGGACGCAAACAGATCCGCCAGGATCGTCTGCACGGCCAGCGCGACGGCCACGCCGCCGATCCCCAGGCTGGCGATGAAAGCCGTGATGTTGACGCCCAGGTTGTCCAGCATGGCGAGCAGCGTCACGGTCCAGAGCAGGGTACGCAGCAGGTAGGCCAGCAGGGTGGTGGTGATCCGGCTGGCGCGCGTGCGGGTCGCGACGATGGTCAGCGTGGAACTGCAGGCCTTGTCCAGCCACAGGGCAAACTGGATCACCAGCAGCGCAAACCACAGGTGAGCGTCGGCCCACGCTGCGCCGGGGAAGACCACGGCGCTGACGCGAACGGCCACCAGCAAGGCGACGAGCGCGAAGATCAGCCGGTTGCTGCGCCCCAGTACGGCGACGAGGGCCTGTGCGTAGGGATGCTTGTCACCGGCCGCGAAGCGAACGACCCGCCGGTGCACCCAGTGCAGGATGGTCGTGAAGGCAAAGTAAAGGACCAGCGCCAGGCCGATGGCGATGACCCACGCACCCCATGCCGATTCATAGCGGTCGAAGAAATCGCCGATCATCTCAATGCTTCCTCCCGACGTCGGGACGGACACCGTTCATGGGAATCACGCTGATGTTGCCGTCGGGCTCGATATAGGCGCGGCCGACCTGCGCGACGTCCTCGAATCCTTGTTGACGCAGCTCGCTCATGAGCTCCTCTTCCGTGATGAATTCCCGGCGCATGTTGCGTTTGGCAATGGTTCCGTTCTGGATGAGGCAGACGCGTTTGGCCGTCAGCAGCCGGGCCAGCGCCGGGAAATGAAATACGATCCGGTCGACGGCGGCGGTCCAGCCGACCAGCGTCGCCACCAATATCATCCCGTCGAGCACCGAGTCGTAGCTGCCCGCCATTCCGTTCTGGGCGGCGTCGGCGATGAGGACCAGGACCAGCATGTCGGCCACGCCCAGGGATCCCACGTCTCGCCGTCCGCCTGCGCGCAACAGGAAAAAGATGAACCAGTACATCAGCGAGCCGCGAATGATGAGTTCCAGCGGCGACATCGAAAACGAAAACATGCCTGCCCAGTCGGGGCTGCTGGCAAAGCTCATGGGGGACCTCTGCGGATGTTGAGTCGGAGGCGAAGGAGCAATTTGCGTGCCGCTGGGACGCCGAGCCGGAATGGCCGCCGGGGGGAGCGCTTCCCCGGGCATGTGGCTTGCTCATCGGCCCCTGAATCAGTTACGGAGAGGCCCCCATGCAGCTTGCCCCAATTGCCCAAGCCGACCGGCCCGTCGCCGCCGCCAGGCATCCAGCCGTCGCGGGACGTCGTTCGGCAGTCGCCAATGTGCAGCATGTGCTGGTCCCGCCAGGGCTGCGGGAACAGGTGATCAACCGGTTGGCGCAGCTCTGCGCCATGGGATGGAGCAAGCGGCTGTGGCGGCACGATGCCTCGTTGTGGACCGGACGCGACGAGGCCCAATGGCTGGGCTGGCTGAATCCCGCGAGGCAGAAGACCGTGGCGCGCCGCATGGCCCCGAAATGCGCCGCGTTGCGCGAGGCGGGCTGGACCGACGCCGTGCTCATGGGAATGGGCGGGGCGAGCTTGGGCGCCTACGTGCTCAGCGAGGTGCTGGGTCCACAGAACGGCGGCCTGCGACTGCATGTGCTGGATTCGACCGATCCTGGACAGGTGCGCGAACTGGAGGCCTGCGTGCCCTTGGCCCGCACCCTGTTCATCGTCGC